>ENA-UOTX01000142-UOTX01000142.1-compost-metagenome-genome-assembly--contig:-NODE-142-length-78835-cov-21.407006_pt1 | contig 78835 bp, 47 predicted proteins | sample MGYA00238143_ERZ746982 | MGnify/ENA primary metagenome ERZ746982 (study PRJEB28758, sample SAMN06268862) | compost metagenome | isolation source: single cell | place: USA: California, Emeryville, Joint... | reverse complement strand
CGTTTCCAGATGTCGATTATGGAGAACCAAAGTTTTTCTGTGAGTTCGATGCTTATCATCTGATACAACAGTTGGCCCAGAGGGAACGCTGAAGGTTTTTTCACCACACAAAATTGCGTTTTTGAAGTATAATTCACAGCAAATTGAATGATAGAAGTTCTAATTGATTCGTTTTGACTGAGCGAATCACTGAATAGCAAGTTTAGTATCCTTTCTAACCCATTAAGCTGCCCGAATTCTTCAGGATATTTTCTCTCGATTGAAGATAGTCTGTAGCGGTTGAGATAGCTGGCTGGGACTTTCAGAGCTATTATTAGCCGATAATCATAGATACTAATTTGGCTCAGAATACCAAGAATATTTGAGCAAACTGATTCGTAGGTGAGATCGCGCTGGAAGTTGTATTTCGCGGCAATCGCTTTAATTACCTCAAGAGTCGGGTCTTCAAGCAAATCGAGTAGGAAAGCGATGAATCGCAACTCATTTAGAGGATTGATGAGTAATATTTGATATGCTTCGAGGCATATAACAGATCTTGGAGCACAGGCAGTTTGGAGTGTAATTATTTCAATCTGGGAGTCGGGAAGATAGAGCCATGAAAGAGCAGAAGCTGCTCTTTTATGATCCTGAGGCGATTCATAGAAGGCAATTGCTTTTTCTTGGTTTGCTTTCTCTTCTGCTTCTGTGTAGACCAAAGCTTCTACAGGTACCTCATTTTTCTGAGGATTCCCAGCTGGCTTTTCTGCCTCCTTTTCTTTCTTGACTACATTTTGGGTCAATAATCGTTTATAATGATCAAATTTTCGGTCTAATGCTGCAAATAATCTAGTGTTGTGATATTGTGCAAGATCATTCATTCCGGTAGTCTGGCGAATAGTATCCATGCAAAGGTTGTAAAGGTTATAATCTGCTTCTGTATGGTTCTTGATTAGAGTTCTAAATGTTGCTGGCAAGAAAAGCCAGAAAATTTTCATTTGGAAAGGATCAAGCCCTTTGAGAAACCTTCTGAGAGTGTTGCCTCTGTTTTGCTGGAACTCGAAGATATCCACAGAAGCATTAGGCAGACTGTAAGGAAGCTCGTCGGTAAATACAGCTTCCATGAAGTATTTTTGGTCCCTCAACAAGTTTTCTAATCGCTTCATAATATCTTGCTTAGATAATTCAAAGAACATCTCGAACAAACCATCAGTCAGCAAGGTTATATCAAATTCCTCGGTAACACTGAGCTCCTTTTTGTTGCTAATGGCTGTCTCTTTATTATCGGGAATTTGGAGTTTCTTCTCGCTTTCGATATTAATTTGAGTCTTGCTAGTCTCAGCAGGCTTGGGTTTCTGGATTTCTGCCAAAATCTCCTTTTTGCTTTCTTCTTCTTTTTTCTCAGCAGGAATCGATTGCTGTTGAGCATTCTCTTGAAGGCTAGCTTGGAGCTCTTGAGTCTTTTTGGCTGCTGCTTCTTTCAGTTTCAACCTTTGTAGGAGTTGGTCGTCCAGAATGTTACTAATTTTAGCCAAACCCTCAACCCCTTCAGGTTTTACTTCTGTAATTAGTTTTTCTTTTATTGGCTTCTCCACAAAGCTGCCAAATTGAGAATAAAATGAAATAAAACTTTCGAGACAGTCTCTTTGGAAGTTGAAAGAGTGAGTTTTCATTGAATTTTCTTTAGCTTTAGTGCAAAGTTCTAAATCGTCTTTTTGCGCTGTTGCCGCAATGGAACTTGGCATCCTCAGATAGTAGTAAATCACTGATGAATAGCGATTTTCACTAGAATAAGTCTTTGCTTGACTGCTTGAGGTATTCAAGCGATTATCGACCACTATTTTTCCTTCGAGAGTAAGCTCTGAGTAGCATTGAATTTCTAACGGGTTCAACTCCTCAGGTGCTGTCTTCTCCTGTTTGAAAGTTTCCAGTTTATTGAGGATAAAAGCGAGATTAGCCTCATTCCAAGATTTTTGCTTTTCAATCGTGTAGGTACTGCAAGCCCTGTAGAGGTCTGAGACAAAAGTTACAGCTTTAGGAAAATCGAGATTGTGTCCGTGGTCTTTGAGAGAAAGGTCGCAATAAATTGTGTATATTTGACTCACCAGAGCTTCTAGGAGGTCAAAAAATTTAGCACCTTCCTCTTTGGAGAGCCCATTGGCTATGTCACCGAATCTTTTCAATTGAAGAGAATAGAGCAGCTTCAAAATATTTTCCATCATAAGTATTTTATAATGGCTAGGTTCCTTGGAATGGGTTTCATACACTTGTTTTAGAGAGCGGACTACGCTTCCAAGGACTTCAAATGCGAGGACAGCAGTCAAATCAATAGGTTTGTCTCCAGACCCAGAGCTAACGAAAAAGCCTTTGCTCTTTTCCAAAAGAGCAACGATAAGATTTTCAGCAAGATAAGGCTGGTATTTAAACGATTCAATCAGAAGGTCAATAAAGGAAGTTGCTTTTGAATCGTCTACTGTTGAATCGAGGTCTTTAAACTTTTTCGAGACAATGTAAGGAATGCCATGAGAGAAATTGTCAACAATGTTGATCAAATGAATGAAACACCAACTCAATAGGAATGTCTCCTTGCTGAGCGGATCTTGGTGAAGTCTTTGGAGCGCTTTGAAGAAATAATCGAGTATCTTATCAATCACCTCTTTCACACTATGAGGGATATATTCTTTCAAGTAGGTGAACACTGGTGTCGGGTTCTTGAGAGAATAGAGAATCATAGACAACTCTAATGAGAAATATTAAATTTGGAAGGAAACATTCGAGCAATTACCTTGAGGATTGGCTAGTTTTCGTTCCACCTTCAGTTGTTCATTGGCTTTTGGGTGAATTAATTCAAAATTATTCTCGAAAAACTCCGCCAGCCAGTCAGGCCACTCGGTCTCTTGAGGATCAAGTAACTTCTTGATAACATCCTTGAAAGGAGTTTTGGGCGCTGGATTATATCCTGCTATTATCTTTTTCAGGCGTATTTCCATCAATACATTTTTATCATAACCTCCTGACAAAGTCTGAACTAAAAACAAGGCTTCCAGTCCTAAACCAGCGTCAAAGCTGCGATTAGGCAACGTAAGCAGCTCCTTCAGCCCCTTATGATCCAAGAAATGACCTTCCCTGAAATTCTCAAAGTACGTTTTCTCCAGAAAGCTCAACACTCCGAATAACTTGCTTGCAAACCCAAATTCTTGATCGAATAACGCATCAGCCTCTTGACTGTACTTCCAAAGTTTGTAGCTGGTTAGGGCACCTTGAAGGAGCATTTCCCAAATTTCCTTCTTTTTCTTGCTCTCCTTACAGTCAAAATAGATGGGAATTAGGAATTGGCTCGCAATGAATGGAAGCGTTCGCGCCAATTGAATACAGTGATTATAGATTTGAACGATCATTGTGTCCTTCACTGTATCCTTTTTCTCTCGCAGTGCTGTCATGTTGTCAGGCGTCACATTTTTGCTGAGAAGCTTCGTGATTTGCCTGAAAAGTGCAAGTCTTTCATCAAGTTCTGTTGGAGGGAACAGCAATGTTGATTTCAGAGCAAAATTGATCCCGAGCGAGAATTTCAAGAAGTTAAAGAGGGCTAGTTCTTTCAATTCAATAGACTGGCAGCATGAAGCGATAAGAGCTAACGCGCTGTTTTCATTTTTTCCTGGCTCAGCTTTCTCTTCTTCAATGAGATCTTTCACGGGTTCAAAGCGCAGCACCTCTTGTATTGCGGACAGATGCTCAGAGATATCATATCTTACAAGATGAGATTCAAAGAGGTCAATTCTTTGGAATTTGAAATAGGAAGATCTCAGTTGAATGAATATCCATTTCAGGGTTTCTCGGCGCTTGCTGCTTTGATCGAAATCATCAGTCATTCCTATTGTGATAGGTATCAATTAAATGTAAGGGTAAATTATTTACTATTCACGTCTAAAAACAACTTCTGTAGCATCGTCAAGAAAATTCCTCCTATTGGATAGACGTCACTGAACAGCAAGACACTCTTACTGACAATTTCATTGATATTTTTAATGAAAGCATCGAATGCTCCTTGACACATCTGATATCTTTCCGTAGAGAATTGATTCTCCTCTTTCGTAGGGAATGCTTCCAATATAACTTCTTTCACTTTGAAAGGAGTATCAAGGAATTTTTTCAAAGTTGCTATGAGAGCTGTTTTTTCGGCTGAATCGATCTCTTTGAATAATTTCAAGTTACTGTCCAGAGCGACCTTCCAGTTGAAGAGACTGGTGAGACTCTCAACTCTTTGCATCATTCGTATAACGAAGTGAAGTTGGTTTTTCCCTTGGCTACCATTGCGAGTTAAATTCGTGTTAAAGAACCTTGTTAGAACGATATTTCTGAAAGTCTTTTTCGAAAGGGTGTATTCATCGCTGAGGTCTTCGAGGCCTATTGGATGAAGTAATTCGAGGAGAGGCAGCCCGTCCCAAGCCTCAAATGATTTTTTTCCCTCTGTAAAGAAAGCAAGGTTCAGCAAATTCCATAACCGATTTGAATAATCGGAGAAGAAACGTGAAGAAAAGTGGCTATCAGCAATAGACTTAAACTCTTTGTGAGGATCCGTTTTTGCATTCTTCTCCTCTAACAGTGCATCAAAGTAATTGTCAACAATCTGAAGCAAGATTTTAACTGCTCCGAGAAGAAATTCTGATAAACTAATATTTTGGGCTTCTAAAAGCTTATTAACTAACTGTAAGCTTTGCTTCTGGTGTTCAGTGAAGACACAAATATAAGGATCATCTGGGAGAGCGTGCGTGAAAATAAACTGCAAGTAGTGGCAATACTTCAATGAAGCATTTGTGAAAACTCCATCGAAATAGAGAGAATTGAATTGCTTTTTTGTATTGTAATGACTGACTAGTTGAATCAGCTTTGCTCCATTCATAATTTCAGCCTCTTCGATTTTGAGGTTGGCTGTTTCTACCTGAATTCTCACGAAATTTGACATATGTTTTTCGTAATTCTTCGTCAGAAGCAAGGCCGTTTTAGGATCCAAATTCAGTTTTGAAGATCCCTTCCAGTATTTTGAGTTAACAAAGAGGACTGAGCATGGGTGCGCGAGCCACTCAATCATTCTTTCATAGCGTTCCTCCACAGCAATATGGCATCTCTCTCGCAGATTTTCAAGAACATCGTAATAAAGCTCCAAAGAACGGAGTCTTAGAAGCTTGCTGTAGAGTTCTAGTTGAGGGATATCCTGAGATTTTTGCAAGGTTTCATCATATAACTTCTTAGTCAAGTCTAGTAAAGATTTTTCAGTGGAAAAGACAATCTTTGGAAGGACATCGCCCTTGAAGTTCATAGTTTGCGATGAAAACGAATCGTAAAATCTAGCCACATTCAAAGTGCTAGGTTTAAAAAGAAAAAGAGATTCTCCATTGAAAAGTGAGGTGGTCATTGCGGATAGCAGCTTTCCTTTCAGTACATATTCTTGGCAGAAATGTTCGTTTTCTTTGAGTGGGGCAAGGACGACTGATAACTCCCAGAAATTTTCCCAGGGTTGCTGGTAGAAGTCTGGTAAAGAGGCAACTACCTTACAGAATTCGCTGTCGTTTTTCTTTTCTTCCAGAAATTTGGAATTTGAAGTTCTTTCGAATTTTATATTCTGAAACCATAGCCAAATCAGGAATCTCCCAGCTGAGTATGCTAGTTCCGATTTGGCGTAGGCTTTTAATCCGAATAGCTTTTCTAAGGGCTGAGTTTCCATTATTTTAGTTTGTAGTTGTTTTCTGTAGGAAGAACTCAGAGTATCTATACAGCAGTAAATGAGCTCTGCAAAATTGTACAGACCCCAAATGATTTTAAGCGCTGTTCGATTGTGCTGATAACTAATTGGAGAGTGGTGGATACCACTGACGCTTGTGTCTTGTAGCTCGAGAACTGAAGCAATGAATCTCTCGTAAAATTTCTGGTGGTCGTATTTTTCTCGACAGAAATCGTATTTCGTTCCCAATAAGACAATATTGATTAAATAGGTAACCTCAAAATGAGTGCTGCATGTGTCTCGAAAGGGCAATTCAACGATTGTTCTTGCAGCGAATTGAGTGATAGATGGAAGGAAGTCAGGATTCTTGTTCTTAATATGAGCAACTTTATAGAGCGCGTTCCGCCTAATCAAAGTTTTCAGGGCTTTGATGAGGTATTTAAGTGACTGAGCGAGTGCGAGACTTCTGCGATTCGATTGAAAGCCTTTGGCTTGTAGAAAAGTACCGACTGCGTTCGCTAACAAGAACTGGAAAACGGACTCGGTCTCTTTTTTCGAGGAGGCAGTCAGGGCGTCAAGGAATTTTTGGAAAGCAGCTCTGTGTGCGTCATCTGAAAGTGAAAAATCGTAGGTGTTGCGCTTGTTGAGACACAGTACTTCTCGGCAACCGAAAACAATCATCTCTGAAATAATGAGGCAGCAGTCCTCGAAAGTTTCAATTTCAGCCTGACTTGCTCCTTCGGCTTTACCGATAAAATCTGAAGCGATTTCGATCGCTGTAGTGTCGATTCCAATCGGCAAAGCCATAATTGCTTGTTTATGAGGATCAAATCCTGACTTCCTCATCCTTGAAGAGATCAGTCGCAATTTGACTAACAAAATAGTTAATCTAACTCAAAATGAAAGTGAAATTATTATTTACCCAAGAAAGCATGGATGGAGAGCAATTTTCGAAGCAAGCTCACAATTGCATCGGCAGAATTGCTCTGCATGATGTCGTATAGGTCTCTGAAGAGTGCAAGACCTCCGATCTTCGAGGCATGCTCTTTGGAGTTGTTCCCTCCTGATTTGAAGAATTGCGTCTGCTTGAAGAAAGACTCTTCAGCCACAGAACTTTGAAGCAGATCTCCTGCAGCTCCTTTCCAAGTCTCGCAGAAAGTCATCAGAAACTTGCTTTCGCTGTATATCTCCTCGAATCGCTTCACCACGTCACTGAATTTAGCAGCTGCACTCGAATTACCGTCACTTTTTGCAAAGTTGCTGAGAGTCTTGAAGATTTCATTGAGGTTATTGTTTGAGCTATTGAGGATCAGCTCATATGGCCTTAGATAAGACAGGACAAATCCCAACAGAGCTTCAAGGTTATCAATCGTATACAGTTGAGTGCTTAAGTGATGGAACCAGCTTGAAACTGCTGTTGTGTTGTGTGTATTCAATAGTACACTATGGGAAGGTGGCTGTGTCGGTACTGTCATCTTTGAGTATAAGCACATTCGCTCAAAGGAATAGATATCTTTGAGGCTGTTTGCAAGGATATTCGCACGTTCTGGGGTAGCATGTTGTAATTCTGACATGCAAAACTCGATTGCGCGGTTTTTTGCTGCTTCAAGCTTGGGATAATCAGCAAGGCGGTAAATTTTTGGTTCAACAGTGAAAGTTTTCTGCAAGAACAAGTCTTCTTGCAATCTTCTCAAATCTTGAGTGAATTCTTCTAACGCTTCATTCTTGAAGGTGGAATATTTAAAGTCTAACTCTAGTAGAGTAGGCTAAGGGGGAATTAGATAACTTGTCTTAATCGAATTGTACCAAAAGATCGATCATTGCTGCGCTGTTTTTAAAATTTATATAAGATTTATTTAGATACTGCAAATTCTGTTTGCATCAGTCTCAACAATTTCTGATTGTGGCTTGTAAGATTTTGATTCGCTGATTAAAATCCAGCGATTTACATTATTATCGGATTATTGTTCTTCATTCTTTCTTATTACTCTCAGGGTGCAACAAAGAGAAAAGGAAAGCGTTTCCTTCCAAACTGCCACAATTTTCTTGAAGATGAGAAGAGATTGTATCGAGCTTCAAATCCAATATATTTCATGGTGATACGTTTCTAATGAGTGATATACTCTTACAATACATTATCATTGAAACGTTTGTTACTATCTTTCGTTTCGAAAGGATGCTATAGAAAGCAATTCTACCAGATTTTTCATTATTCTCATCCGTCAAACCCAAGATCTCTATCTGTCTTTTGAGTAGCCTTCTTACTTGACAAGTATTCGCACCATCAGTGCAGATCCACAGAGCTGAATACCTTGCTGTCAAGGTAATTTTTTCTGTATGTCTTGTTCTACTATCTTAGGTAAATTAGAGATATTAAGTTCAATTAAGCCAATTTCTCATCTGAATTGAAAAATTCAAATGTAGATCTGCTAAAAGGTTTCCAATTCTTATTCATATTGTAAAACAACTTATTCTTCTAATCTAGCAACGTGGTATGTATGAGAAAAAAAACGTATATACAATCATGAAAAAAATTAATAAGATTATTTGCAACTATTTACTCCTTAATAAAACTAACTTTACGTCATGAGAGAAATATATTCGCGATAATAGATATACACCTTGTCTTTCACGTTCAAATTAATTCAAACATAATTATAATGCTTCGTAGAAACAGGCTGAGCTTGCTTGCACTAGTACAACATTTAGTTATAAACTTTTCCTTTAAATCAATGGAATTTACATCCATCTGCCGTTTTCGCAGAGTAGGTAATATTTCCTGTGCTAAAATCGATCACTTTCACACTACCATTCGCGCATGTAATCACAATCGAATCTCCCTTCGCATTCCATTTGGCAGTATTAACCCACCCTATGTATCTTATAGCTATAGACGTAATAAATTATTACATGGCTCGCCTGCATGGGTTAGTTTTATTATTTTTGCCATTCTATTTTCCCTTTTATCGTACACCTTAATGTTTGAATCAAACCCGCAGCTCACTAGCAGGTTCCCATCGCATCTCCAATCGATCCATCGACAATCTACACCGAAAAATATAAGACTGATTGATTAATTGGTATCTTTACATTCATTATCAATTTGCAATGGAGTCTGTGTAGTCCAAGTGGATTTAACCCCATCGAGGAACATCAGCATTTTTCTATCGTATTTCACCGCAATCAATGGAATATCGACAATCGGATTGAACCGACATCGGTTATACCAACCTAATTCCCATTTGTAAGCTGAAGACTCTGTCGAAATACCTGAATCTTGATTTTGGGTCAGTTGATAATGAAAACCGACTTTATCAGTATCAACTGCAGAGACCAACAGAAGTCCAGACTTATCGATCGTAGCAATATTGGCTCCTTCAGGATCAAAGCTCAGGCCTTCAACTATATCTAAAGGGAAAAATGCCATTATGCTGGGGATTATCGAGGTAAAAGGTACTTTTATGAAGTGGCTGCCATTTTGATTTTCTCATGACTTTCATCTCGGAATAGTTAAATACATGGTAGCCAACTGCGTCCTTTACAGATATAAGCCCGGCGATGCTTCGCTTTTGGTTCCAACAAAGATCACCTGTACCAACAGCTAGTATATTTATTAATGAAACGAGATTTCATCAGAGATTTTTACGTCCTTTGACTTCAGTAAATTGAAAGACTTTTTCCATATCCTTCGATACATCAAACACTTCAAAGTTCGCGGCTTTTTCATAGACATGATGCAATGAAATCAGGCAGTTCGACCCGTCGAGATGTTCGACAAACGTCCTCATTCCTATGCATGGATCAGAATAAAGCACTCTGACACATTATACCTTTTTCAGTGGTCAGCTGCACTCCTTTAACGAAGTACTTCGGCTTACTGCGCTTAATTTCTTGTACTGTTATCATATTCGTCTCCCATGAGCTCCAAGCAATCGTGATTGGATTACTTGCACCTAGAAGACCGAAAAATCAATTGAATCCAATTACGTGACCTTACTATCTAAGATAATCGTGCCCACCGTCACGGGTTGTCGATTTTCCTGTCTCTCGAGTAATCGCTGAATCAATTTCTGCACAGACTCAGGTTGTTTCAGCCATTCAAGCTTTGTAAGCAGCGCGCCTAGCTCCCCTTTGTAAAGGTCAGGATCTTTTATTTTCGGTAGAAACTCCCATTCTTGGAAGGTAATCCCGCTCATCTCAAGTCCCATTAGCCCCAACCTGTATAATGCTGGATTTGAGACACTCGAAGACGCGCTGTTCGGAACATCGAGGTTTGAAAGAGAAGCTAATGTTGAGCTACTCTTCTTACGAGGAGCTTCGCCCCAGTCTCCGAATAGAAATTGGTCAATATCGTGAAGATAGTAGATGTTTTTCTTTTGAAACGGAAGAGGCGTGAATCCCATTTTATAAGAAAGGAAGTCAATGTCTGCGCTCAGGTCTGTTAACATTTTTTCAATGTCTAATGGCTCTTGTTTATTGTCGTAAGCATCAATGGTGTCGTAAGGTTTCGTGACAAAAGCAATGAGTTCTTTCGACATTTCAAACCGATTTATGATAACAAAATCCTTATTATCGACGTTAATGCAAAATCGGAGGATCTCTTGTAAAAAGAGAGTGGTCGTGCCAGTAGGATCTTGTTTATATATTTCTGAGTTGATATCTAAGGCTCTGATGGCATGTCGCTCCTTTGTTGAAACCGTTTTTGCTGAATAGACCTTGTAGTAGCTTGCTTCGAAGAGCAGATGGAAATCTGAGTATAGTGAAATGAGCCTCGGAGGCATAATGGGGTGGAGAAACTGATCTTTCTGTGTGGCCATTTTTTCGGAAACCTTTAAATTTATTTTGAGAACTATTCGTAATTCCAAATGAACAGCCGAATTGCTTGCTGATCGATGTTTAATCTTATAATTTTTAATGGTTAATGGGATAATAGAAAATACTCTTTCATATGGTAGGTCCATTTTTTCTTGTAAAGCCGCCATTAGAAGTTAGCTACTTCTCCGTATATGAGTTTTAGAGATGAGACCAAAAGTTCAATAATTTTGGAACGTCAATCGATCGCGAATGACTGAGAAGAGAGTAAAATTACAACAATAGCTAAGTGAGCAGCAAAAACTCACTGATTGTTCGAACGCTAACTCAAATGAGAATGATTTAAAAAAGACAATTACGGAATAAATATGGATGAGATTAATAGCTGACAAAATCTGATACAAGCACAAAGCTTCTGGGTTTGACAGCTTGTGCAGCGATGAAGCCATTAGAAAAGCTATGATGATAAAAAAAAAAGTATCAGAAACCAGAGTAACTCATAATCAAGGCAAACAAATTTTTTTTTTTTTATTTTATTGAAGCACTAATAGTTCTCGCTTGTCCAAAATTTTGAAAATTTATAAGTTATTCATTCATGCTGTCGCTCCTTGCCTCAAAATAAGTATTTGTGTTCGGTCTTGGGTGAGCCCCTATCATATTATGCAGTTTTTTTGTTTTTTTTTTCATAATAGAATTTGTCAGCGATTTAGGCCGATTTTCGAAGTGCGAAATTTTAAAATATCAGCATAAATGTCAAGATTCGCAAAGACCCTACCAGAAGAAGTCTTTGCCGATCATTCCATCATCCGAAGACTCTACTCTCTCCGTCAATCTCTCCTTCCTTGCTGCTGTATTCATGACTCAACTCTCCACTTCTCACTTGTAAATACTCAGACCAGAAGACCTTTACGCTCTTTCCAGAAAGAGCTCTTAACAGATCCAGAAGACTACCAAGAATTGCTCTTCATCCATCATCGGGGTAGCACTTTCGTTGGTGTTCGAACAGATCTCTGGACTCTGCAATTTTTCTCAGCGAGAACATTCCATTTCGTCCACGAGATCAGTTTCCTTCAGCTAAGGTCCCCAAGAGCAGCTTATTGTTTCGATGGAGACGAAATTCTCGTTTGGAACTCAGAAAAGGTAGCCTTTTGGCCGATGTTAGGGGATCAGCCGGCCGCATTCGTTGATTTTCGAAGAAATATCAATCTGTCATGTTGTAACTTAACGAAAAGAAAGCTGGCGCTATTTCAAAGTCGTGATTGTCAACAGATTTTCGTTGTGAATACTCGCAACAAAGAAATAATGAAAATTATAACTATTAAGCTGCCGATCATGGTGACGGTTTCTAATTCAGAAGATTATGTGTTTTTTATGGAGAACATTCAATTCTATGAAACCTCGATCTGGGAGCTATCCTGCTACAGATTTAGCACTCAGTTTGAATTGGTTTTTCAAGAGTTCATAGGATGTTCAGATAATCCGTTGTATATAAATGTATTAGAATATGAAAAATCTGTTGTGGTGAGTGATTTGCTGAATACAATGATTATTGATTTTAAAGACGAAAGAAGTTCGGAGGTGAGGATATTAGACAAGAGCTTCCCAAGCAACGTGTGCTCAGTTGCTGAGTTTTCATCAAATGGAGGAATTCTTGGAGTTTTGGATATGAGAGGACAAATTTGGCTTTGGAGATCGAGAAGAAGTTATGAAGCTAATTAAATATGTTATGTAATGTAATATTTTCAAAGTTCATCTTAAGGTACTTTTTGTTATTGTTTATAAATTCATCGAATTTGTGTAGCATGTATATATAACTCTCCTTTGTAATTGTTGCTTCTAAATATGTAAATAAACTTTTAGATAAGAATCGGCTATTGAAATGATTAAAGAGAACAAGCTTGAATCTCCACGAATCAGGATCTTAGCATGAATATTTTAAACCTAAAGCTGAATTCTGACTTGAATCGGTAGATAGAATTTTATTTTTTCCCTGTTATTATATTTTCATAGTCTTTCTCTCAAAACTGAAAAACCTCCATTCAAACGAAATGAGTACAAATATAGCATGTATTAATAACATTTATAAGTAATTCCTGCATACACCCTCAAAAAAAGAGAAATTATTGTATTGATCCACAAGCATTTTCATTTGATTTCATTAAATTCTTCATATCATCATTATTTCTTCTAATAAAGTCTGAGTCGTTGAGAGATTCCATTGATTTGCTCCCCTAAAATCGAAGGGAACCACCAGCAAGCAAAATATCTCTTATATTCCTCTGCATCAACTATCCCTATGTCATTCGCAGCATCTGCAACACAAAGCATCATTAGCTCAGCATCTGCTCCTTCAATAAGGAAAGAAATTGGTTCAAGCTCAAAGTAGATCAACTCACTAGTCAGCTCAACATTGCATAAATCACGCTGCAACCCAGCAAAACACTTCTGGTAGAAATTCCTGCAATTCTCTCCAAAAGATTGATCAATCAAGCTAGCCACAGCGACTTTCACAAGCCCTTTGCTCACTCTACTCTTTACAACAACATGAAAAGTGAACTCCAAATCGTTTCGGACGCAAAACACAAATTGATGAAAATTCTTCGCTGTGAAAAAGATCGCCAGCTGAGTGTTCAGGACCTCGTCGTCATAAGTTCTACATGATCGCGTGACCATAATATCTGGCTCAAATAGGGTGAGCGAGTTTTTTTTTAATTGCATAAGAAGATGAAAAGTGGAATTGATGCTCGAGCGGCCGAAAGTCCCATCGCAGAATAATAGCGACAAAACCGAATGGCTATTGATAACAAAGTGCTGAGTGTTATGGCTCGATTTGTATTGTTTAAGATAACTGCCAACAATTAGATCGATGCAAGGTTCAATTGAATCCCATACAAACTCTTTGAAGGTGATGAAATGTATTCTTCTTCTTGGAGTAGAGCTTTTGAGTCCTGGTAACGCGGCTTGAATGTGAACTATACTACTTTCGATCGCTCTCATGAGAACTCCGTCAGGCTGGTTAGATTCGCTTGAAGAAATAAACACCATGTACACTGTACCGTCAGGCTCAATGATATTGCAAATGTTGTTATTTAGCGAATTGATATTTTTGTTCACGATGACCAGCGTAAACGGCTCCTTTGGAATCCGGCTATCTTTTAGATCCACAATAAAAGAACCTGGAACAGAGATTTCGGATGGTTCAGCATACAGTACTATTTTCTTGAGATCTGACAAGGAATTCAAATGATCAACGCACTTGCGTAAGATATCAGCAGTATCCAGTCCCAGAGTCTCAACCGCGGATTGAACTTCTTTAATGACACTGATATTAGGTTCACTAATTTTAATATGAGGCACATTAATATGAGGCAAAGCTTTCTGCGGAAGTATTGGCTGGATCAGGCAGCTGCTGCGGCCGCTGGATGGTATCTTGTTTAGTGCCGTACATAGAAAGTTATATTGAACTTCAGGGCATAGCCGGCTGACTGCCATTACATCCTGCATGCTAAGACCTTCATTGAGCAGTATACTGCAACATCCACTGAGCACCGCTTTATCTTGAGAAAACAGGTTTAAGGGATGTGCTTTATCCAATATGAATAACCCAAGCTTCATCGAGTCAAGAACATCTTGGTGATGACTAAAGAAGATCTCAGCTCGCGTTCGAAACTTGGCTAAATGCGAAACGCTTTCACAGAAAACCAAGATGATTTGGCTCATTTTAAACTTTTCTTCCGTCAGAAAAAGCTCTTCGGTATCAACAGCAGAGTACTTATTCTCGAAATGAAGCACAACGGCCGATTCATCCACCCAACCCTGGCTTTTGCAAATCCGAGCTAAGAACGTCACGCTTTGGAGCTTTTCGTAAGAGTGGAACTCGACGCTCCCAACCAAACACATTGCCAAAAATTGTTCAATTTTCTGATAGCAGCTATCGAAGTCTTGGAGTTCTTCAAAGAAAAATAACCTTTGAGAGCTTACATACATTTCATGATAAGTTGTTATCAAGTGTTTTAGACTCGCGATGCCAAAACCCGAATGATAAGCTGCATCTAAATATTTCGTAAATGAGTCTCTTAAGAACTGAAGGCCCAGTGTTTGTATTGAAGGAAGCCATTCTGTTTTCACGAGTTGGTAATAAGGAAAATAGCAATTACGAAAACTCTTTCGAATGATGGGTTCTGACCCAGGTTTGAGAAATACAGCGATGCTTGTGAACTTGGAAAACTTGAATTTTATCGGCGTTTTTTTCCGAATAGAACGCTTGATATATTTAACAAATTTCCTGAGCGTCTCCTTTGAGCTGTTGACATTGCGACCAGGAGTGTCCAGAAAGATGCCAGCGATGGTTTTCGAGATGAAATTTATTTTGATCACAACGAGATTCATCGTTTGATCGGACGGGTCGACTAAGCAAACTATTCCGTTTGTAACTTTATGCTTGTAATTTTTCAGACAACTTTGGGTTCGTGGATTGTGAAATGTTTCTGAAAGCGTAAAAAGCCTCCTTTTTGAATATGTTCTAGGGTATCTTTGAATATGCGACTGAAATTCTCTATAGATTTCATCGAAATCAGCCTTGTCGATGAAAAGATAGTCTTGACAACCGCAAATTTCTTGGAATGAGGCAATATCGTCAAATAACTTAGCTTTTGGGCTTTCAATAAGAGCCATGAAGTTCTCGTCAGTAATGCTCGTCCATTTTTCATCTATATCAGTTATTTCTTCTATTTTGAGGGTCTCTACTGTTTCCTGGTTTTCGAAATTGTTGTGATAGGAGTTGTTTTCTTGTAGTTGGATTTTTTCGTCTTCTGAGATTTTGAAAGTCTGAATCTCTTGTTCTTCCAGGCAATTTTGAGTCCTTTGATCGATGACCTGTTGGGTATTTATAGGAGCAGAAATCTCATCCTGCAAGCATTCGTCGATTTTTGCATCATGGGAGCTAGATAGTTCGATGGTGTGAACGGTGTCTCCATCATCTTCAGGCAAAAACTCTCTTCTCACGCAATGGCGAACAGGAGATTCAGACTCTTCAGTTTCTAGGTAAGGCAAGATTTGTTGCTGCTTCTTCGGTGAGGGGAGATTAAAACTAATATCCTCAAAAGTAATCTGTTCAAAGATCATTGCTAATTTTTTGTTTGTTCTTTATGAAAAGATAAATGTATTTAAATATGTTTATTGATTCTTGTTCAGTAATTACTGGATGTGAGATATTAGGATTTGAACGAGTCTCTCGAGTGAGCAATGTTCAATACACCGCGGAACGATAAAATTATCGTAATAGAATGCTGAGCATAATCTTCAATTGGCAATTCAGTCATTTTAATCATCTATATTGGTATCTCAGAAGAGCAAAATTTACTAATTTTCATTCGATCTCCCTGTTATATTATATTATTCACAATCCATCCTTATAAGTACTCACACTAAGAAACTACTAATAGGTGAAAAATTCTAACATCATTCACATCACATATCAGTAACATTGAATTTACATTAATTAAGTACATTTCCAGACGAAGAGCCGAAGAGAGATACACCCTTAGCTCTCTCCCAACAATCATGTTAGCTTAATCGACTCAAATTTAATTACAGCCCAGTAATTTTCCCGACGATAGTTCAGAACGAAACCTAGTCTCACCTTATAATCCATCGGCTCGAATTCAATCTGCTTAATCTTAAAAATTTTCACCGCTTCAGCTGCCTCCTTTACTTGGCTTGGTATCATCTCAATTTCAGATCTGTCAACAGAAACTTTTAGCAGGAAATTTCTCACGCTAGACGCCAGCGACACCTTCTCCAACACGCTCTGAACCTGCAGAGTATCAAAGGTCTCCACATCTATAACCAACTCAAAATTTATTAAAGAATCCAAGTTTTCCACCTGTTCGAGGTCTTCGATAAGTGATTCTATAGGATAATGGATTGGCGATTGCTTTTCCTTAGTGTCATCGATGGGATAAAAGTAATCTTCCTCCTCAGAGAGATCATCATCTTGAGAGTCGAGGACCTCGCTCACCAAAGTGATCTCAAGCCTCAGATCAGTCAAATGACCCATTTTCCCAAGTGGTGCGAAAAGCGATTTGGGGATATCCTGCTCGATTTCAGGGTAAATAATCACAGTCATTTTGAGTCTATGAAGCTTGGAGTAGCATTTCGCCGCCTTTGCTAGCTCCGTGTTGAATTTTCTGAGCTCATTTGAGCGAAAGCCCTCGAGTTGTAAATTGGAGATATAAAGTTCTTTAGTATTCGCAGCGAGAGATGAGACTTCTCCACTGGCAAGCAAGATTTCAGGTGCTTGAGTGTGTATTTCTGATAGCGCGAATGACCCACATTCTTCCTTGAGAATCAACGTCTCGCTTCTACTAAAATCAAGCGTATGGCCTTTCTTATAGTACATTATGATCCCCTCATCGCTGGGTCGTGCGATCAACCCAGCGATTTCTTGGAAAATCTGCTGCTGGTGGGTCTGAATGTCAATTCGAACTGAAAAATGCCCCATGTGTTTGGTTTCCTTGAGGGCGCTGAGTAAATCAATGTAATCATTGCTCTGAGGACGGAAGCGTACTTTAAGTCTCTTCACCATTGGTAATTTTAAAATTGAATCAAATAACAGCTGAAAGCTAACTCTTTCAAAACAACCCGTTTCTTTCCAGATAGCCAACGAGAGTTGCTCGATGCTCGTAAAATTGCCAACAAGCCGCCATAACTCCTTATAAGAAATCGGCGAATCTGTAATGTAAGGATCAAAATCAAACTCTCCGATGTCTGAATCGTCCCCGGAAAGATTTATATGCAGTGTTTTCACGTCGTGAAGAATTTGAAATACATGTGGAGTTAGTCTCGAGAGAGAAGCCGGGAAGAGTTCCTCCTGCTGAAGTAATAGCTGTAGTCCTGATAATAGCCCAGATGATGCTTCGGCAAGTTGACTCCGCTTTTTCTTGCCGTTTATCCAAAATTCAGAGAGCTCTTCTCCTATTCTGAATTGTTCGCTGCTGGCTGAGATGTAAAAAAGGGCCCTGGGATATATATTTAGAACGGGATTGCTTAATACTGCTCGTCGTAGCTTAGTTGATAGTTTGATAAAGCGTATTTGGGCAGAAAAAAACCTTTCTTCGAAATCTTCAAATGAAGAGTCTAGTTCCAGTGACGCTGCTTTTTTAATTGCTGAGCTGGGAAATGAATTGTAGATGAAAGGGTTGACTCGTGAGGCTATTCTGACTGAATAGGTTACTTTTCTGTGTGCTAGAACCCAGAGATTTGTTTTATTATGCAAGGCTCCAGGCATGACAGTGGGGCTGTATGGCAGAAGATGACAGAAATCGCATTTCTCTGGTATGTAGCCGTTTAGTGCGCGTATGTGTCCGGAAATCCTTGCTTGTTTCGATCGTTTGCGGTCGTTGGTCAGCGCGATGGAATCCGAGTTGATCATATTTATTCGTTTAAATAAAAATTGTCTTGATATTATTGAAATTAGATGGATACGTTTGAGAACTGCATGCTTATACATACAAGGGATTATAGTTTAGTTCTCATTGAGAGGGATTACTAGAGAATAAAATTGCTTTGCTTTTCCTAATAATATTTGTTTTAGCATCAGATAATTAATATTGCAATGTCTGTGCCGCTCAGAAGATATTGAACAGCAGAGATTAAAGAAAGCTCTTGGATTTTGAAGAGCATAGCCAGAAGCTAAATCTTTTGCCTGCGGATGCCTTTTTCTCAGCAAATGTAAATTGAGTGGTTCAATAATTTTGTGCTTGTAGACTTGGCTGGAATATATTCATTGCTAATTAGCAAGATCATGAAGAATTATCAGAGACCTATGCGAAGAGATTTTCAATTATTATCTCCTCTTCATCTTTTGTCAAACTATACTTTTCATTTTTCGAATTTGTCGAATTTGTCGAATCAGCTATGAATGAATCATCTTCCTTTGAAGTAGCAGCATTGCAGAGCCTCAACGCGAAAAATACCTTCGCCTCAGATGCTTCAGAGGAAAAGTATCCCTTTTCATATTCCTCTTATGATATACAACTTAGGAGGCTTGACTTTCACCGACTGCCTGCCTAGCATCCAATCGCAAGCCTCATGTGAGATAATATGATATCGCTAATTCATTGCAGACAGGTCCAGCGATCTCGAAGTTTCCGAACTCACTCTCTTGGAGCAAAGACAGCTCGACATCAAATGAAGTACTTTCCATTGGAAAGTCCTATGGGAATGCCTAAAAGCTTGCGGTAGTTGAGATATTAAACTCATTGATAATAACTGTTAAGTTCATAGTTGTTAGATTAAATGAATGTGAGGGTTATCAAAAAGTCTCAGAAGCTGATGCTAATTTATCGCGGAAAAATAAAAGCTAGTCCTCGAGCATAGACCCCAAAGAACCGCCGCTTTCCTTGCTAAATTATCTCTTCACTTCTAAAACTTATTTGTTTGAAGGGATGGGATAAGAAAATTGACAGAATACCCCTATGCCAGAACAATTACTTTCTAACAATCAGGTTATTCGAAGGGGAGGAATCCTCGGGAGCGCACGTAAGCACCATGGTCTCTAGCTGTAGTTGTTGTTTTTCCTTAGTGTTTTAATTGTTAATTAAGTAATATTCTGTTCTTAATTCCTTATAATTTTGGTTTACCTCGGTCCGTATGAGCTTAATCACTTCTTTCTCTCTGTCGATTTTGATATTTTAAATAGAATTCTATTTAACCAAATTCGATCCGTTAGCTAGCGATGGTAGCCTGTCGAGAGCAGCGGTAAGTGGAACTGGAGTCCAAAGGCGACTTCAGTCCCACTGAAGGATTTTTCCGTGGGCTTTACAAGCCCACTAAAATTACAGCGGTGTTAATACACTATCACTCATCTCAGACTTTGATAGTCAACGAGAACGAAGTGACGATTTATTGATTAAAAACACAAAATGTTTGTACATTTAACAGAAACAACTCAAAATAGATAAACCAGATTTTGAACTTTTTGAACTTCTGAGTGGTGGAATCACCAATTTTGAGCTGAAGTCCTCAGACGATAAAAACAAGTCAGCTCCCGTTTGTTTCGTTTCTGAAGAGACGGCTTTTTTAGCGAAAAATGGGGATTTGTCTTCCTTTTGTTTGATAACCCAGTCAAATTCAAAGTCTTCAACGTATTTTTTTCTGTAAAAAAGGTTTCTCAACAAGTCTCTGAGCATCTGATAGTCTGGTTTCTCGTCGAACTTGAGGTTTCTCACGTATTTCATGTATTCAATGAACTCCTTTGGAATGCCTTCGCAGAGGGTTTCAAGGGAAGTTGACATTTTGGCTTCTTTGATTTTCTTGTATCTGTCCTCTTTCTCCTGGACTTTGATTCCTTGCCATGGGAGACTGCCCTTAAGGAGATAGATCAAGCTATATCCAAGAGCTTCTAAGTCGTCTCTTCTGCTTTGTTCAAGACCTTGGTGGGTGTTGAGCGAGCAGTATCTGGCAGTTCCGGTAAGCTTTTTGCCTTCAGCGTATTCAATGTGCTTGCCATCCTTCATGAATCTCTTTGAGAGACCAAAGTCGATCATGTAGACGATGTCTTGTTGCTTTCCGGCGCCGATAAGGAAGTTGTCTGGCTTGATGTCTCTATGAAGGAAGCCTTTATTGTGGAGGAATTCAACTCTGGCCAATGCTTGGTCGGCAAACATCAGCACGGTTTTCAGGGAGAATCTTCCGCCGCAGAGTTCGAAGAGTTCTTGAATGGATTTACCCATAAGGTCCAGAACAAGGAGGTTGTAGTGGGAATGGGTAATACATTGAATCATTCTTGGAAAACCTTCAGCAGGCTCTTTGCCGTCGCCGTGGAGGTATTGGTACATCTTGGCTTCGAAGAGGAGTTGAGGGGACTTGGTGTTGATGTCCTCGACTTTAATTGCAACTTCTTCTTGGGTCTTGACGTTAACGGCGGTGTAGATCTGGCCGAATGATCCGGCACCGATCTTTTCACCGAGTTTGTAGGTGGAGTTGATGAGATTAGATGATGGTTGGGCCATGTTGCGCGAATGAGATAAGAAAGACTGCGCGAGAGAGAAAGCTAAGAGCTTTTTTGGAATTAATTTTCGATTGATATAAAAAAATTTAATTCGAACACCTTTTATAGTCGGAGGTTCATGCGCTGGTTAATCTGGTTTGGAATAATTTGACCAGCTCCCACGATTCACGAAGAACTGGTTTTAATTAATTTTCAGGAAGGAAACGTATCTGACATGACGTCACTTTGATTCGTGATTCGAAAACTCCGGATTTTTCAAATTTCTAACTATTAGAAGCCGCTCATTTCTGTTGTTCCACCAAACCCTTGATATCGCGTCTAATTGGATGCAATGGGCGAGAGGATCGTTGAAATAGAGAGAACAGCTATCTAATTTTATCTTAGAGCCTATTTCGAAATCATTCCATAAAATTAGGTAAAAAGCATTTTAGGGCTTTTTCGAATTTCCAAATCAAGGATAGTGAAAAACGTACATGAAAAGTACGGATTCCATCAACGACGACCTTCTATTCGCTTCGTTTCTTCGCCTCTTGCAGGACAGTAAGCGTTTTTCCATGGGATTCGAAGGCAAGCGTAAGAAAAAAGATACTTTGCCTTCTATATCCTAATTTGTGGTCGCTAACACGCTGATTTTTATTTCTGTCCGAATAAAAAGCACCGCATGAGCAACATACCGTTTTATGAAATATTACAGTATATACAGCATTTTCATGTGCGAGACATGAGCACTTCCGTGCGTTATGTAAAAAATTGAGGTTTGAGCCGAAACGTGTGTTTCGGGCTCATGTGATATTGTTTTGAGGTTTTTTTTTATGCATTACGAGAAAATATGCAATTATGATTCTTAACTAATCAAGCCTCAAAACTGAGGCTCGATCTGTTTTGAATTTTAAATTAAGGCTAAGCTACACAGACTAAGAAACGAAAGTTTCTCTGTCCATTTGCTATCTTATTAAATCTATGAATAGTTTAAAATAATGGAGCCTAGCTGCTTAGAGTAGTCACTACTCAGCTAGATAAGTCTGCTTAGTAGATAGAAAGATCTAGCTAATCGCTAATAAACCCTTCTACCTAATCAGCCTTCTCTTCTTCATTGTCATCATTGCCTTGGGATCTTTGGTTCTCGATGCCTTGGGTCGTCTGAAATTAGTCTCGGACAAGTCAGTTAACCGCCGTTTTTGCGAAATCAGTGTTTTCCTGGCAATTCCGAGTTCCTTCGGGGTTTTCTGTCGCTGCGGCGGCAAAGAACCCCCTTTTGAAAATTATTAAATTAATAAATTATAAAACTGGAAATGCACTGAATTTAGCATTTACAAGCGTTGAAAAACTTCACTGGTAGTAATTCTGATTTCTTTTTTCTGCGTCGGAACCAAATCTTCCTTGATCCAATGAGGAATAAGTTTAACGGAAAGAGTGAAACGGCTTAAACAAAGAGATAGGCATTATAGTGAGTGGGATTGGGAGGAATTGATGGCAGAATAGAAAGTTGACAGTTAATATGGGAGGTGGGTGCTTTTCTTGAATTGAAAAGAGGGAGTGCAGATACTGATTCGAAGGAAATGAACTAGAAGGTTTCTTTATTTGTAGAAAATTAGCGGTTGGTATTCTGAAGCCAGTGGGAGCTGGTCCTACTGCGGTACTTTCCAGAAAATATAGCGATAACAGAAAATTCAGAAAAGGATTTAAATTTGCTGTTAGTAGTTTCATTTATTTTTCAAGCCTTACGGTCAGTTTTGGGTTTACCTGAATGAGAGGGTATCTATCTGCATTCGAAGAGAGTCTGTGTTGGTTTTTCGGTGCATTGTTAATGTAGGTAACCATGACGGATAATAGTTAGAGATCGAAAATGAGGGGGAAAGTCAAGCGAAATGACTTGTGTTTCGCATCAAATTCTATGATAGCTCAGGTTGACATAGATCTAATGAACTTAAGAGGTTTTAGTGCAAAAAAAAAGAGTATCAAATAACATTGACAGAAAAAATGCTAAAATCTAACACAAGGAATTATTAGATTCGGAAAAAAGTTCTCCGCTTCTGTGCGAGGTCATGAAGCTATAAATTGCTTTCGTTGGGAAAATATTTTGGCGATATGTTATAATACATGCGATTGTTGCTGATGAAGAAGTCTATTGAAAAAATAAAGTGAAATAAGTTTGGAGACGACTAAAATTCGAAAGAAAATGCTCACAGTTAGTGATATAGCTCCAAAAAGCAAGCGATATACAAAATTCAGAAAGAGCTATGTGAGACAGAAAATATATGATAATATCAGAAAATTTTTTTTCTGAATCGATTCGATACACCTGAAAATTTCTCTATTCCTATCGATTGTCAGCCAATTGGCCTCATTTGAATAGCTTTCCTGACAAGCTTATAGGACTATTTGATTTTTAGTTGCGGGGTCAAATTTTGGATTTTTCGAAAAATGAGCCTTTTTTGGTGTTTTAGAAAAACGAACATTTCGACATTTTCTGTATACCAGAGCGATTAAATCAATGGAAGAGAGCAGATAGTCTCAGCGTAGCAGCCTTAAAATGAAATTTTTCTTCATAAGTTTTAAGACGCACGCTGATATGGTCCAAAATCTCATCCACAAATTTTTGTTTTATTTTTGTAAAGCGTGTGGCTACTTTAACTGTTTCTAAAAGGCAAAACAATCGACCGCTCACCGGAAAAAACTTTCCCTAGCCTTTATAATAAAGATTCAAGTGATTCACCGCTTTTGATGTTTTATTATCAACAGTGGCTGTAGTTTCTAAAAAGTGACAAGAATCTATAACCGATGAATTCCATACAATTCTGTTCATGTAGTTAATTAATTTTGTTTCATTGCAAATAGATTGCATCTGATGAAATGCATTTTCTATAAACTATAACAAAATTTTTATAAACGCTTTCGATTCAGAGGCATTATAAATCAGGCTGCCTAATCAAATGAAGATGAGGTCTTGAAAATCGAGGCAATCTTTTTGTTTTTCATTGTCAGAATTCTATTGGTATCTATCTCGAAATAAAATTTACCTTTTCATTAAGGTTCGCACAGAATAAATTTATGGACGAGTTTGATGTTGCGAAGTTCCTCGAAGATGAAAGCTTGCTTTCAGAACTCATTGAGGATATTCAGGAACAGCTTCAAACTCCTTTTGTCGAGACGCGGCTCTCCAACGGTTTCAAAGAAAATTTGTCTGGTATCGCAAAACAATTCCCTTCTTTTCTGACAAACAAACCTTTCTTCTAACAGATGAACTTGCCGATTTGATAAATCAAGTTGAGATCAGAGAGGAACAAATCTCAATGCTGTTGCAATTGTTTTGTATGCAAATACTTGCCAGAATAAGCTTTAATTTTCCATTTTCCATTCAGATTCGCTTACAGAGGTTGGAGTTGTTAAAATAAAGGAAGTGGATGATGACTTTTATGCTCTTGAAGAAGACATTCAAAATATGAAATTGGAGCATGAAGCGATGCAAAGTCAGTATCAAAAAATACGAGTAAATCTAAGACAAATTCAATGGAAAATGAAGTTTGGCCTATTCGTAGAATCAAACACACGTTCTCAAGATGAAAAACGAGAAAAATGAAGAGGATGTTGAGCAAATTCAGAGATTATGTACTAAGCTAAGAGGAGATTTGAAATTGCGAAGAGCAGAAATCGATGAGCTGATATCAGCTGAGAAAATGGCAGCGGAAAACAAAGTAAATACAAAAAATAACGATCTTGTATCAATATTACTAATGTATATAGGTTAGTAGTCCAAGTAAGATTGTTTTGGATAACCAGCATTCGCCATCAAAATCTCGTGAAATGGAAGCGAGAGAGTATGAAACCAAGAATTTTGTGCTTGAGAGTAAGAATTACTTAATTTCTAACGATGCACTCAAGCTTTCTTATTCAGAGGAGGGCTGGCTTCTGGCGGAAGAGTTGAATAGGTTGAAACTAAAAAAAGAGCAAGAAGATTATTATCGAGAGCTATTCGAAGAAACAAGCAATGGTAGAAGAACTCTATCATTTCGACTGACTCAATATTTGTGTAAGAACTGAGCGAGGTAAGAGCCGCTTTTGACGAAGACATACCAGAGTACGAGTGTTCAATTAAAAGTCTGAAAGAAGAATGTGAAGAACTTCAGCGGGAACTGCTGAAAATTGGTCTTGAATCTGGTGTTGACCCTTTGAAGAAAAAAAGGTTTTCAAAAAAAGGTGTACTTTGAAGCTAGGAATATTTTTACGAAACAATTAATTTTAGAACATCCATCAAAGTCTCAAGCAGCCATCACCGAAGAAGAGGAAAATTTCATTGATGAAGACAAGACTCCGAAAGAAAAGCACCGCTCTCTGACAAATAAGAAATCCGACTCAATAATCTTTATTGAGAAAGCTGATACGAGGAGTGATGCCTCTGAAAATGATTTGTTTTTAGCTAAAGAAATGGAAGAGTATATACAGATCTAATCGTAGAAAAGTTGTATTCTAACTATGTACATAGAGACATTGAAGCGCTCAAAGGAATATCGATGATAAATGAGCGTTCAATGCCGTTGGATATAGCGGATGTGCAAGGAGAGAAAAAGAATCAACCTTTAAGTAAGCAAAGTCGTCTTAGAACCAAGCACCTCTCCTATGAAGATGCAAGCGTTTTTCTTCTCCCGAAGCTGAGTCCTTCGACGAGAGATTCAAGCGTCACTGATACTTTTTCAGAGAATGTCCAAATGCCGGGAGCACACACCCAAATTCAAAAAGCCACTGTTGGTATGAAAAGTGCTTAACTTGTTCTCATAAGATATTTAGCCACTCAGACTGTTTTATCTGTATTTTCCAACTCACCAAAATCCAAGATGAATACTACCTCACTCGAAAAAGGCAATTTATCTCCAGGAAGTCTTATTCAAGTTCGTAAAGCAAGAAAAGTGGGATTAGAGCATACAGATGTCTTCAAAGAATTTTTTATTTTGGTATCAGCTTATATGGCATTTAAATCTAACCACTCTGATTCTAGACATGCCAGTGCGTTAAAATGAATTCTCCTCATTTCTTAGAAATCACCAATGTAACCTTTAATATTTAACGAACCGTTCCAACCGCTTTTATTAGTTGCCTACTACCCATTATTACCAACAGATACAAGATGAAAACATTCCATACTATAAGGTAATTCTCTGCTTCCCCCAAAAAGTTCCTAACATATTATTTGGAAAATTATAGTGGTATCAATGGATTAAACTTAAGCTTGAAAAACAAGTCGTCTCGAAAAGAAAAACCGGATTATTCCAGAAAATCTTCAAAAAATAGGTATCTAAATGCGACAATAGTTCCTTCGAAAAGGCTGTTCTCGCATTCAGCATAGAAACTAATAGAAACGAAACTTTACTGACTGATTTTATTCCATCCTTTCCTTTTCATTTAATATTAATGTAATCCTATTTTTTTGACTTTTCAATTCAAGTTGCTCATATTGAAATCGTCGTATTGTTAGCGATGTGCATTCCAATCTTTTACAACAATAGAAATTGAAAAAATACCGTCTGCTCGAAAAGTTGGTTTTGTTTTTTTTTTTTAATCCTCGCTAGTTGGATGATGATCGCCTGCTAAAAATCAATGAAATACCTAGTTTCATCAATGAAAAGGAGCATTCATTGTTTCACATGTTCCCCTTAAAAAACAATAAATGTCACCACATTTATTCATTTATAACACAAAACAACGAACTGACTGCCACATATTTCTCTGCAAATTTAGAATCCCTTGTATTAAAAGAAACGATTTGCATCAACAATTATTCAACTGCGTATCCTTCAATAAGTAAGCAAGGCGTTTTATAAATTTCGATTCATTTTGTTACTCATAAAACCCAGAAACGCTGTCTTAACAATAAAAATCTTCTAATCGAATTTGGATGGCTTCAGCCCCATCTGTTTGCGCAGTAAACGAAAGCCGACCTCATCTTCTACCTGCTGAGTCCTATTTTCTAAAAACAGCGCGTTTTGCTTGAGCTTCAAGTTTTCTTGCTTCATTTGGTTGATCTGGAACTTTAATCCGTTCATTTCTGATTTATCATTATCCAATAGCCTCTTGAACTCCTTTGAGATTTTATACATCTCATCCAGCAGCTCAGCCTCAAATTTCTTCTCAACTCCTTTCGTAAACGTCGCATTTGCACTCATCTTAGACTTCGCTAGGTCGATCTTCTCTTTCGTTTCTTCCAGCTCTCTCAAATAACCCAACAAGAGATCCTTGTGGTTGGCATTAGATGTCTCAATAGAGATAATAACAAATTCCTACTTCAATTTTATGATGGTGCGCTATGATGGATAAATCCAACGTCGCCAGGAGATCTTTTTCCTCCTTTGCTCTAATAAGATCCAGTTGGGTGCCACCGGAGTTCTTCAACGATGTTTTCAATAAGGACTGCATGAAATTTTGCTGAAAATAAATTTTTAAAGACCACGATAGCCTGAACAGAGTTAAATTCAGTTTCACTAATTATTCAAGGCTTTTCATTAAAAACACAATTAAACCAACCATATCAGGGCTCTATCATTGATTTTTTCAGATAAGTAAAGACACTATTCTTTCCTTAGGACGGCATCAAAATAATATGGCTGCTTCTGTTGCTCATGAGGCTATAAATATATGTGGTTTCTGGTTAAAATATCTTAAAAACTCAATGATAACAACTTAAGAGACGTTATCTAACTACGCTTAAACAGCCATTTCATATCATTTATTTTGTGGAGAATATAATTTCTTATAACTTTGACATTTTCAGGAACTGCATAGAGAAATCCTTTTCTATCTTTTCAGTTTCCGATCGGACTGGCTTTCCTCTCTCTTCAAGGATCTTCGCATCAAGTCCTTGGGTCCAGCCAATCTCTTGAGGTTCAACGTAAATCGCTCCCCGAATGACTTCGGCTTGCGGCTTCAACGCATCCTCCGTCTTTTTGATCTCTTCCATCAGTCTCTCATATCCCCTAGATCCCACGAGCAATCCTGACAGGACTCCCAAGTTATACACTTCCTTCACTTTCACTAATCCTTGCAAAAGAAGTAAGTTCGAGACAATCGCATTCGCGCTTTTCTCAGTGTTTTTCTCAATCAGCGTTCTGTAAGTAGTCAACGCGTATTGGAAAGCTTGATAGCTGAGGTACACTCTCGACATGTAGATGAGTTCGGTTTGCATTTTCTCGTTCCAGGCGGTGTTTAAGTCAGATTCTCCCATTGCTGAGACGAACTTCTCTGCGGTCGCAGCGATGTTCTTGAAGCTGATGTCTCTGAGGAGTTTTTCAATGGAGTCGAGAGTAAGTGGCTCCTTTTCTAAATCAAAGACTGGGAGTTCAATGCGTTCTTGAATATTCTTCGCGTAGACGTTGAAAGCCTCGCCGACGCCTTTGATCTCCTTGCCTTTCATCAAGAGCTCGACGTATCTGATCAACGCGCGAGACAGTTGCTGCAAGAGCACTGAATTATCTCCTTCGTAAGTGGACGTGGGGATCATGGTGGTATATGATGTGGGTCTTTCAGTGACGTAGAGACCCCCTTGGCCGGTCTCGCTCATGATCTCTCGAGACATCGCGACGGATTCCCAGGAACCGATGGCTTTGAAGCCAGCAGTCATGAGATGAAGATCGGCGAGAAGGACTTTCGCAGCGCCAATGTCATTCACAGCGAGAGTGTTCATGAACCTCTTGTGGAGGTCTCTCAGGCGGTCGTAAAGGAAGGTATGGGTAAGGATATATGCGCACCTGTTGACAAAGCGAGTGAGGAACCGATTCTTGTCGATATTTTCTTGGGTTTTCTGAAGGTCGTAGCTCCACATCGTTGAATACAGATAATGAAGGACGAAATATCTCACAATCTGGTTTCTCAGGTTAAGCATGCCTCCGTAGCCGAATCTCGCACTCTGAGCGTCCTCTGTGAGAATATTACCTTTTTCATCGATCTCGAAGAATCTCATCAAAAGGTGATCCCAAGGAACTCTCACGTTGTTGAAGCGCAAATAGCCATTATCAGTCGTTCTGAAACCGAGCTTCTCGCCGATATCTCCAACTTCGATGCCTTCGATGGGTTTATAGGTCTTCAGATCTCTAACTTGGAGGAAAAACGTCTGAATTCCACAGTATTTTCCGTTGATATAAGTACGAGCCTGAGTAACAAGATGAGTGCACAGGATGCCGAGAGCGCCAGGCCAAAACTTCGAATCAAATATCGTCGGTGTGTTAATCACGAAGGTGGATGTCTCAGGGTCGAAAGTTGCGGTTGTTTGAAGACTTTGGACGTCTGATCCGTGGCGGAGCTCAGTCTGAGCGTAGGCACCCACCATTCTGCCTTCAAAGGCGTCTTTGCACCATCGCTCTCTCTGTTTATCGTTGCAAAGCATATAGAGAGTTGGATAGAATAAGCATGAGGTAATATTGAACCCACCAGCGGCATCACCGGTTGCCAGACCGTAGAAGAACTCGGGGGAGATATTCTTTTCTTTGATCATCTCCTCTGACTGGATGTAGACCTTGGCATTATACTTAAAAGTGTCCTTTAGTGTCATAAAGTGCTTTAAAGGGTCAGCCAGCAAGAGTCGATACTCTGAAGTAATCATATTTCTCACAGGGCGGAAATCGCCGAGAAACATTGTAGCAAATACCTCTCGTAGGTCCATTAGATAGCGCTGAACAATCCAAATTTAGTTTGATTTATTTTAATTTCAGCTGGACTTCCTTAGCCGGAATGTAAGCAATCGAATTTTCACGAAAAAATGTTTCAGAGTAGTAGTCTCTTGTATTAGTGAAACATACATAATTAAGCTCTATCATCCAACAATTATCGGTCTATGCATCGATAGGAAAAGCAATCTGAACCTCTGAAGTTTGTGTTAGATGCGCTATTATTAGTAGTTTTCTAATAAAGGAATAGTTCAGTTTGAGAAAATGCCTTATCTTCCAATATAGGCAGTCATTGTAGAGAGAACCATGAAATGTATATATTTATCTTTAACAACAGAGACTGCAGGGTATGAGGGAAGGCTTTGTATCACAGTAAATCCTAAGTTAAGTCGAATTAGTTCCAATTTAGATAGGCTCGGTTTCGAAATACTTCGATCCAAAACTACGGTGATATACACATTTAATCGTCTCGCGATCTTCTTAGAAAAACCTCTTTCCAATTAGCGCTTGTAACAGTAGTTAATGCTTTCACATGAATATTTTTATCTGACTGTGAACAAAGGAATAGTACCATCCTGTGAGTCTTGATCTTATCCATTATAACTATTGCGTGACAGTCATTATTTAGCCTCCTGATCTGGACTTCTTGGTGATGAGCAAAGCTGTTAAGAATCGCTAGTAAATTTCCATATATTAGTATAAATTTCAAGCAACAGTAACTGCAATAGATCACCCAAGCAATTGCTTGAGGAGTAGACATACAACATGTACCTACAGTTCTCTAATATCCAAACAATTTCAGAATTTTACAACGTTTGCTATCTCTTTCAACAAAAAAAAGCAAACTTGACGGCTGGTTGAAATTCACAACCTCATTCTTGGGTAACTCCACGTCTTCTACTACTTTCTTCGCCTCAAGGTCAACAACATGTATTTGATCTCCCTGCGGACCATACGTCTGAAAAAAGAGTAACCTTTTTGAGTTCTGCGGCCAATAGAACGAAGAAAGATATCCTGCAACTATTTTATGCAGTTCTTTTGGTTTTTGGCTATCCGCTGACAAGTCATGGATATTCTCAAGCTCATAAATATGGCTCTCTGTCGCATACAACAGCGAGTTCCTGATCGGTACATACTCAATAGCGTAGCAATCCTCCGTGAGCTTTTTCGTGTATTGCCCAGTTTTTAAATCAAACACACAGAAATATTTCATAGAATGATTTCCAACGTCAGCCCCGTGGGTTACCAACATCGATCGGCCTCTCAGGTGCATTTGGACCAGATTGATGACGCCGGAGTTTTTCCCAAGATGCTCGGTAAGCTCCAACGTATTCAGATCAAGGACTCTCACGCCTTCGAAGTTACCTATAAATGTTATCAAATTGTCGTCGAAGAGCCATTCGAGTTCTTTAACTTCGTCTGCGCAGGTCAGAGTTTTGTATGGCTTTGGGAGATTCGATAATTTGTAGAAATTGATCTGAGAGCCTTCAGGAAGAGTGTTTCCTGTGACGAATAGTTGCAAGGTGTCGAGGTACACGAAGCAATCATTGAAAGGATTCGTTGGCTGCCATTTTTTTAGAGCCTTGCCTGTCCTGACGTTGATTGCTGTTGCTGTAGTTGGACGATTATGCAGTGTTCCTAAGAGAATTCCGGTTGTGTGGGAGTATCTGCATTGCTTGAAGACGTCTAATTCGCTTCCCATGGTCGCTACTGAGGTGACGAGCCTCCTCTGCTGCTTTGAGGGATACATCTGGAGTTTTGGAGCACAATTACATAATTTTATTTAAAATATCGAACCTATTTATACCCTAACGAGCCAATCAGATTTGCAGAATACCTTCTCTTCCTATCCATCAGAGATAGGTGCCGTTTTTCCTCTTCTTCCTCAAGAAATAGTAAAGAGACTTACTGCGAGGTATATTCAAAAGCTTTTTTCAAAAGATATTGGATCAGGGGTATTTAGCAAGAATATGATCGTATGATGACGATAACAGCATTAATATTTCTATTTATTAAGAAAACACGTAAGACTTAATACAATTCCATCATATTTTATCATATCTGTAGATGTGGATCCAAGTCAAATTGCCATCAGGTGCGATACTTATTCTCATAGTATTCACAATAAAACAACATTAAGCAATTTATTTCATTCAGAAAAGAAACGAAGCCAGGATGTAATCACCCTTACCACGTAAACCTCCAACAAAAAAATACTCACTGAAGTAGAAAAGTTCCATTTACTCATTCATGTTCTAATACTCTGAATTCCAAAAACAAAAACTGCTAAAATGAGCCTTACTGCCAAAAACTCGGAATCCCGACAATTTGACCAATCAGATCTGAGAGTATACCTTCGAAATTACAAAGGGAAATTTCGAGGGAAAATGAAATTAAAAAAAAAGCTAAGCGAGTCTAATTCAGTGCGAATAACATAACGGCACACACTGACTTAATATTTTCAAACATTACGACAGATTTAAAACCCAAATTATTTTGATCTCTTATAAATCCTATCAAATATCCAAAGTCCGGTAAAGACTTTCACCAAACTTAAAACACGCCATTCTCTCAACGAACATGTCCGGCATCAAAGATGGTAAATAGCAAGATTTTCAAGCTCCCATAAGCTCATCTCAACTGAAAGCTCTTAAGAAGATAGAAGAGCAAGCTTCAGGGAGAAGACCAAGCAGTGTTGACGAATTGGTCCTCGATCTAACTCAAATTGAGAAATTCACACCTGAACTCGTAAAAGCACTTGGTAAATATCATTCAACACATCCCTTTGAACCTCGATGGGATCATTTTCAGAAACCGTTCGTCTTCTTTGTCAACACCTGTCAATAATTTCTACTCTCCAATTGACTACTTTCGAATTTCCTTGACTCCTTCCTCCCTAGAAAAATACGAGAATCTTTTCTTCCTCAGTCTGAACGATTGCGGTATTACCAGTCTCGACGGGCTCCCAAATCTCTCTAAATTGATCAGAGTAACAAATACTAATGGCCTAATTGCCTGATAATAACTCGAAAAGTTTGAACTCACAGACAACAAACTTTCTGGGGCGACTCTAACAAATTTGACGGCCCTTACAAGCTTGCAATCTCTTTCTCTTGGCGGAAACCCTATAACCAGCTATGATGAACTCAAACCACTTACAAAGCTCGAAAAAATTGTCCAATTAGATCTTTTCGGTTCCCCTCTGTCCGAGCAGGAGAACTACAGAGATAAAATATTCAAAATGTTTGCTAATTTGCAAGTAAAAACACTTCGAGCAGAACATGAGGTTAAATATTAATTTATCTTCATTAGATCTTGGATAATAAAGACGCTAATGGCGACGAGGTCGATTATGAAGGCGAGGACGATGAAGAAGAAGATTTCGATGAAGATGAGGTAATTGTATCTCCCCTTATTTCTCGAATGTTTATTGTTTGTCTTGTAGGAAGACGACGAGGATGGCGAAGGAGACGACGATGACAATGAAGACGAAGAGGATGATGAAGGTAGCTGATGGTTTTATTAAACATCTTTTAATCTGAAATAATTTAGAGCCTAAAGCCAATAAGAAGAGAGTTAAGAATTAAGCTGCCCTTCCTGTAACAGAAGACGCGATGTTAATATGATATATTGCATTCTACTGTCTTCTCAAAGTGAACTCTCTGAGATTCAGCAGAGTTTTCACAATATATTCATATGTTAGGTATGTCTTACAAAATGCAATCCTTTGCTCGATATCCCAAATATCAGTCTCAATGTGTAGTAATTTTAGCAGCTAAGGAGGCAGAGAGGAAGTAGATTCTTGAATAAAAGATTCAGAGAATGTGTTGAGGCATGGCTTTACTTAAATATTTGCACAAACTATATATTTTCTAAGAGAAGGGAGACAAAATTAATAAAAAACACGCTATTGTTGCTCCGTGAAGAAGTATGAATTGATAAGCTCATCAACAACTTTGTAAACTTTGTCATCTGGATGATGTTGAAGCTTCTCAACGACTTTTATTCCGCCTTCGCTCTCAAGCATGAGCAAATATACGTTCGCTCTCGCTCCCATTTGAACCATCTTATCACCCTCATTGAGAATTTGGCCAAGCGTTGTCATTGCAAGGATGAGCAGTTCGGAAGATTTGCTCGTGCTGAGGAGATTGATAAGACCTCGCATCAGTCCCTTATCGAGAAGGACTTTAAGCTCGGCGCTCTGAGCGTCCCGGATGCAATTTCCGAGACAGTAGAGGACCTCACGAACAATCTAAGTGATTCAATTTAATGTAGCTAAGGACTGAATGCAAAAGTATAGTCAGTACCTCTTTTTCGTCTGTATACATTTTGGCAATCAAAGCTTCAATGAGATTAGGATATTTGACGATATGCTTAATGGCTTCATTATCTTCAATGGCGCAGATGTTGGAGATTGCCCAAGCCGCTTCTCTTCTAATCGAGTTTTTCACATGATCCAAACATTTGATGAGCGTTGGAAGAAGAGTCTCAGACTTGAGTACTTGCTATACATTCATACCCTTCATTAGATAATCAATCTCAACAAGCTGTTACCATTGTTTGTTCATCCCTGCCCGAGAGCAGAAGCCCGATCACGCTCAGCGCACGGAGTTTAACGCTGAGGTTTTCCCATCCAGCGCACGCGATAATCCTATCAGTGCATTCCAGGTCGAGGATCTCTTCGATAACGTCATTATCTCCCATTGCGATGCAACTCAATGACCACATGACGTTCGCGATAATGCCTTCATCAGTTCCATTCAAAAACTTCTGAATTGAGGGCAAAAACACTTTTACCTAAGCAATGCGCATTAGGTTATGACTTTCCTCATTGCATTTTACTTGGTCAAACGAAGGCTTTGCTTTGCATATTTGGTGCATGAGCCACGTGAGTGTTTGGATCAGGTCAGTGCTTGACAAAGGGTCTTCTAACAAACTCACCACTATGGGGATCAATTTTCTATCAATGCAAATTTTCCCATAGACCTCTGGATTCTCAGCCATTATATTCGCAAGTCCCCAAAATACCTAAGAAGCATAGTCACGACACTCAAGCGGGTGTAGTAAGTATACGCTCTCTTTCACCCTCAATGTAATCGGGTAATGCAAAAGGTTTAAGAATCTATCCAATGCCTCTAACACGTTCACAACGTATTGAGTGTCTAGAGAGCCTCCTCCAGCGATATTGGAAATTATCCATGCCGCTTCATTTTGCAGTTCTTCATATTGGATGAAGTCCTCGTCGAGAATGCGAGCAGTTATTGGCAGAATTTTAGTATCAATTATGTATTTTCCATACTCTGTGCCCCCTGCTTGTGAGATTGCCTCTCTGATTTCTCTCAATATCGGTTGGAGTTCTAATATCCCCGATTTATTGTATGTTGAAAAAAATCTTTCAGCTAATTTCATGAAATAGTCATTCAGCTGCAATAAAAAATGTTAGCTCTCGGCGCTGAGGGGTCAATTCACCTGCTGTGGAGTATAGTTCGAAAGGTCTTTTGGCTGAGTTCCTGCTAGTTTTTCTGTGAAGCGGATTCTTTTGAGGTTGAGAACGTCTTCAGTCTTCTTTTTGCGGATTTCAATGGAGTATTGGTCGCGTTTCGTTTGTAAAGCCTCATGGCTTTCAGACATTTCCATTCCTTTCTTATTCATCATTTTCCCTCTCCAATGGCGATTCCTGCGATTAATATATTTTCAAAGTATCAATTAGTAGCTTTATCGGAAATTTCAAAGAATCCGGGAATTTTAAAATATTCTGCATTCGCTATAATAGTAAGCGAACACATGAAAACTTTTTCATGCAGAAAAACTTTTAAATATTGACTTTGTTAAAGTTAATGAAGAGATAGGGGATTAATGTATCGGGATAATATGACTGCATCAAATGGATTTTCGGCAGAGAAGATAAACAAATTGTCGAGCAATGTTGAGTATTCATTCTGCGGAAATACAATTAAAATGAACGAAACATCCAATTGAACTGAAAACAAACGAAAAAATTTGCTAAACATTTCATTTATAAGTGGTAACTACTGGTCTGATCCAATCCACTGGACATTCCTCTCCAAATTCATCTGCGTATTGAAAAGCGTCGATAAGTCTTAGTATCTCATCGATATTCCGAGCCACGCTTGGATCGTTCATCGAGAGATGCCGGATGATTCCTTTATCATCAATGATATATGTAGCTCTAGTATCATTAGCATAAAATGTAAGAAACTTTATTAGAAATACCTGTACGTTATGCCGCGACCTTCGATCAAGCAGCCATAAGCCTCACAAATGTCTGAGCCACTATCTGCGAGCAGCGGGAACTTAAGTTCCCTTGGTTTTTCTTGAGAACGTAATGTGTCACAGAATTCAGCGTGAGAGTAGACATTATCTGTGGACGCTCCGATAACCTCGCATTTAAGTTTCTTAAACTCTTCAATGCGGTCAGAAAACGCAAGGATTTCAGAGACGCAGTTCGGAGAGTAGTCTGATGGGTACCAGAAGATCACGAGATATTTTCCACGGTAATCTTTAAGAGAAATGCTCTTAATACCATTGAAGTATGCAAGAGTTTCGAATTCTGGGGCTGGATCGCGGATTCTTGCTTGGGTGGCAGTGGAGTCCGAGTTCATTGTGGAGTGAGTAGTATGATTATAATAGTGGGGTGAATGGATCTGAACTAAGAATTAATTTAGGAACAGATATATAATCGAGCGGTAGAATCACTCACAAGTAAAAAGTGAATCACTAAGAGTTGCGAACATATAGTGAAAATGGACGAGATCGGAGAATTTAATGGTCACGGGTCCGTGAAGGGAGCGCTTTTGTTGATGCAATCTTTACAAGTTCAGACTTCGATTGTTGGATCTATGTGCTGTAACATACTGACTTGGAAATTAAAAGTATCTACCTACCTATCTTGAATGTCGGGTTTTTTTGTTATTTTTACACTGGTTGAAAAACTTATTGTAATAAGAGAAGCATAACAACTTAGATGAAGCTGCTGTTTTTTCCATTTCAAGTAGTTCGATATAGGCAAGGATGGGAAAGGGTATGAAAAGCAAAGTTATCATTCCAAGCCAATTCTTGGAAAATTGAAATTCTTGTAATGAATTGACGAAAGCATATAGTTAAAAGCACTGGTAGATAGAGAGGAGGAAGCAAGTAAAAAGGGACTGCGGGTTAGCTTGCTGAAGGAACCACAATTTCTGGATAAAACACTGATGGTCAGATAGGGAAAGATATAATTCTTTTTCTACGATGGCATTGACACGTCAGCTAGAGCTACTAGCTACTAGCACGCGCTGCCTGTATTGCGCTCTTCTCATAAGTTTAGAGAATTTTCTTGGATTCTCTTAGTACTCGAGTGGACAATACCAAGAACTTTATTTTATACAGTAGCAACACTAGAATATAAGGGGCTGGCATGCGAGAATAACATCTCCGTGAGGCTATGCGTTTGGTCGTTAAAATACTTAAGATTACCTTCAAATTGAAAAAATTCAAAGTTGTTTAATGATGATAACACTTTCATGCTTATTTCTCTCATGGAGAAAGCTATTTCCTAATGTATTAGAAACAACGCCCACTCCAAATTCTAGCTCGCGTTCATTGTGATTCTTGAAGTCCTTTAAAGTTTTGTTCTTTACACCTTTTGAAAGTATAAGGAAACTAGGAGTTTAAATTCCCGGCCAGAGTATTACGGAAAAACTTACAAATTAACGATATCCACTCAAAAGTGTATTTTATTATTCGACTCGCGCATTCATTCTTGAACCTAACTTCGTTATTTTGCTATAACAAACTTCAATCGCAGTTCTCACATTTTCAGCCCAAAACCAACCTTAAACCATGAACCCTTTAAACTCTACAACCTCCAAAGCGTCTCTCGGCTCCTGGAGTATCATTAGACTCCTTGGAGATGGATCGACAGCAAAGTAGTTTACATAGATTTTCGACTTTTCTTACGATCTCCATAAAAGAGTGTTCTTAGGCCTCCACAAGGAAACTAAGCAGCTTGCGGCACTAAAAGTCTTTGAGAGCTCTCCTGAAGTCGCAGAAATAATTGAAAACGAGGTCAGTCTCCATAAGAACGCCAAGCATCCTAACATTGTCTCCATAATCGAGTTCTATGATCAAATAGACTACTTCGACGGAAGACAGAGGCCGACTACCGTAAAAGCAATGGCTCTTGATTTCATGGAAAACGGGGATTTCCTTGAATTCATTGAAAAGTTTGCACCAATCCCTGAAAATATCGCACGCACATTTTTCCATCAGATCTTGAAGATAATCGAATACCTCCACAGCAAAAATATTGCCCATAGGGATATAAAGCCTGATAATTTCCTACTCGACGAAAGCTACAGCCTTCGGCTTACTGATTTCGGGTTCGCTGCCTCTGTGAAAGCCAAAGATGTTTTTCTGTCTCCAGCAGGCACCTCGGGCTATCTCAGTCCAGAAATCCTGCAAAACAGACCTTACAGCGGCAAATCTGCGGATATTTTCGCTGCAGGAGTGATATTATTCATGATGCTTGTTGGGCATTGTCCATTCGTTAAAGCTGATCCCAACGACACGTACTATAGCCCTCTTTACCACGGCAAAACTGAGGATTTCTGGAGCACACATGAGACTATCGCTAAGAAAGTATTTGGAAAATGCTCATTGACAACCGAAAGCAAAGAGTTGCTTGTGGTTATGCTGAGTCCGAAGCCGAAAAGTAGGCTGACTTTGGAGGAAATCATGAAGAATCAATGGGTTAATGGCGAAACCCTGAGCAGCCAAGATTTAAAGAAACTTATTAAAGAGTCGATTGAAAAGTAAACTTTTCAACTTATTATGAAAAAGGGAACTTACTACTCGGTTTTTTTTTTTGCCAAAGAAGAAGATTAATAACTATTTACTCTTACTTACTCCGAACTTAATTAATACTCCCTAACTAACTTTCTAACTCTATATATAAATATAACGCTAGCTGACTGGAGAATACTGTACTATATTTCAAGCAAAGTTCATTGAAATCTATAAAATGGACTGTGCTTTTCGGTATGGATACCCCGCCGGCAGCTTAAAGAAGAAATATATATATACATAGCTACTGTCTACTTTCTTCTTGCCCTAAACATATATTATGTAAAAAAATTGGTTTTATATTTCACTACTTTACTTATTACCAAAAGATTTTCATTGACACAGTATTTTCATTAGAAGAAAATGCCAAATGTCATTTTCCATTCGGAATCTAATTATACAGAGCGATGCTGAAATTATATATTGGTTTCACATGTTTTGATAAAGCAAATACTCATCAGAAACTGACGTTTCGTAATACCTCTCAGGAAAGACCAAATGAACAAAGAAGTTAACCGTTTATACCAAGAGAGCTAAATTGCTCCAATCAAGTATGTGTACACTTGACATTCTGAAATGCATAAAGCTTACTTTCTGCATTGACGAATGGTCTCGTTTTAGTTGATATGGCAGTAAAATGAAACTCCATTTTCCATTTGGTGGAGTAGCGCATGCACTTCTCAAATTTCAATGAAAAGAGTTCTTTGAAGCATGCCTTTTCTCATTAACTATTTGTTTATCTTTTGATTACGCCCAATGGAAATCTTGGTAACAAAAAGGTTTATCTGCACTGTTGTAGAATGAAGTTCTAGAGAAGAAATATTTTAAAAGCGCTTTCAAAATTGAAGTATGCTTTATTGTTTATGATTTTAGGAAAGAATATAATGTTAAAGGACATCAATCCCTCACCTCTTTTCGATAAAGTGAAAATATCCATAAAAATGAAACACATTTCAAACTAACGACAGTATTATTCGATGTCATCTTCACGGCTCCTGCTATCAAGAGTCTGTACCATCCGAAAACTGCTCGCTTTTCTAAAACTCGTTGATTTAGGACTCAATTTTCTCGTATAACTCCTTTCCATCAGCGCCCGATTAATTTCTTCGTCTGAACTATGCACCAAACTCCCTGTCGACTCCTCAATTATTTCTCGTCGTTTTCTCTTGCAATGTTTTTTGAATAATTTCTTATATCCTGAATACACAGTATACGTCACCCCATAAGCTACCGCGTTAAGAAAACCCTGCAAGAAACACATGGTCTGAAACGCTACCCCAATATTTTGAGCATAAGGAAGATGCACGTTAAACTGCGCTAAAAATATATTCAATTGCTGGCCGAACCAGCAGATCACCATGATCAAAGGGAACTGTAGGACCGACATCAGCCGCCATCGACTTATCCCGTGGGTGACAGCATACAGCTTCTTTAGTGCCGAAAAGGTGTAGTAAATCGCGAATCCAAGAGCGATCGCATAAGGTACTATTTCTGTCCAAAAAAAGCTCACGTCGATCTCACCGTACCTGAATTCATGATAACAGAAGTTTTTTTCTGGATTATAGCGAACGAAATCTGTCTTGATCGAGAGGATCGTCAGCGGGATGGGTATGATATGAGAGATTGCGATATAATATTTTAAATTACCCGAGACTCTCGTTTCATTCTCGGTCTTTACAACAGTCATAAAAGCATGAGCGAAACAAGCGCCCCAGGAAAAGGAAGCTAATACAGCATAATGTGTTGCCCAGATGAAAGAGTCGCAAATAACCTCATTCGGTTGCTCTATGGAGTAGAGAATTACAATTCCGCCGGTGATTATGACGTCGCAGAGGGAAATAAACAGTACCATGCGGCTCCAAGGGTTAGAGAGGAGTTTGAGAAGGAAGAGCGTGAGAATGATGTAAATAATTCCGATTCCTGAAAGGATGAACGAGACGACGTAAAGGGGGTTTTTGCTGGTATAGGGAATGATCACTACGTCTGGATCGTTCTGCAGAAAGTTCGATAGGATCATTTTCTGAAGTTGGTGTTGAGAATAATTAAAATTATTTAAGTTCATTACGAGAGCGATGTAAGACTGAATGCTAATAAAGATACTTTAGTTACTCAAGCAAGTAATCAATGTTCTAAATCAATTGATAAGTTATTTCTTTTGAATAAAAAAGGAAAGCAAGGAGTTTTGTTCACATGGCCTGAGATCTCATTGCTCAAGAGCATATTCCGTAACAAAATGGAGATGATTTTTTAATTTGAGAGAGCGAAAGAAAAAAACAGAAATTAATTTAAGGAAATGAAAAAATTTTAAGATTTGCGCATTAGCTCAAGGTTTTCAAAGTGGTGAGGTAATAAGTAATGTTTTGGATCATGGATTCTAATGCAATACTCTAATTAAACTATAAATTTCAATTGTTATATGGTTTATTTAAATTCAGAGCTTAAAATCAGCTTGATACGATTCTGACTTGCGGATGTTAAACCTTTTGAATAAACGTGCTTAGTAGACTTTTCATAAAATTAAACAACATCAATAAGTCAAATACACTTTCAAATAAAGCTATCATTCAAAACATCCACGAAGAGGAGGTCTGCTCTTCATCTTTTCGTCTTTGCTGATCATTAAATAACGCATGCCTAACCATTCCCAATGAAATATTATCCTCTTTTTCTAATTATTAATATTCAGGACAGTCCTCTAGAAAAGCCAATAATTCGTTAATTTCTCTCCCTTGGACATGTGTTTCTCTTGATGGAGATGCAAGTTCAAAATAACGCAGAACGAACTGATTTTAAATGTTTCTTCTTACTTAATTAGCGGATTTTATTCGTTATTCTGAGTTTGCACTTTCGTTTCGGAATCGTTATTAGTACATTTGTAAAATCAACTTTGGGAAATATCTCAAGCCAAAGGAGTTCCTTTAGATATTTTGGAGAAAAATGCAATCTTTCGTTTCTTTTGGTGACACTGTTTACATCCAGAACCCTAACAACATCATATTATTTACAAATGGGTTCTATGACGATAAAATCTTCGCTGGCGCCTCAGCTAATATCGTTCGATCTGAATTCAAGGCTGGACATTTCGTTCTCCTTCCACCTCTTCTCTGTAACATCGAGGACCGCAATCTGGTCTCCAAGCTGTTCGAGCAGCTTCAAGTTCTCAACGCGACTGAAAAAATCGTGCCTTCGTTAAAGCCTCAAGGCCAACTCATCGAAGTCGATACCCCTGAACCATCCCTCGTTGACTTTGGAGGAAAGAAAGACGGAGAGCAGGGTGAAGAAGAAGCTGATGCTGACCAACCCGAAGACGCCGCGCTCTTGCCATCCAAGGACAAGGCAAAAAAACATAAAATCGATACAAGAACCACCACCCCTATGAACGGATTCGATTATCTCTACAAAGAGTTCCAAGGAAAGCAAGCGATTGAAGATCTGAAATCCGAGAGGATTTCTCAGCTTAACCACCGAACCCTTGAAGCAAAGCTCGGCAAACCGATAAAATACGGTGAAAAAGTCTTGATGTTTCACTACGAGAGCCAGCAGTTCCTCTGTTCCACTGACCTACCCAACGAAATGGACCATGATCTCGTCAAATTAAGCCTCAGCAAATATCTCAACCAAAGATGCTATTTCAAATTCGATGTGCCGAAATCTTACGGAAATCTTGGCGAACTCATCGGATATGAGACTCCTCTGTCAATCATGACCAACGAGAGAAATTATGTGACGTTCAGCAGCGAACCTGCAGACAAGAAATTTGACAAGCCTGAAATCAAGAAATATTTCACGCAGAATTTGAACCAGAATCCAGAGGATCCATTGCTTCAGGATAAATTCTTCCCACAGGACTCTGTAAGAGCAGAATTCCAACACAACACATTCGATCAGGTGTTTATGGTCGGTATTTCTAAGCTGGCCGTCGCTGACCATTTCAAATTGAGCAAATATGTGACTTATAAGGAGAGGTTGGAAATCAACAAGACTAAAATCGTGAAAAACGGCGATTTTGTGAGAATTGTCTCAAGACAGAATTTCCTAACAGCGACCAAGACCCCATAAGAGGAGCGCTTCTTCTACGAATCAAATGATGATAAGACCTATCCCAATGTCTGTGTGCAAAGCATCTTTCAAGTCGTGCAATTAGACGAAAAAAAGTGCTTCAACACGTCAAAGTTGCCGATTGCTAGCTATCTGAGCACGAAAACGAGAAAGGAAGCATACGAGCTACCAAGTGATAAAGGATTCATCCTTAAACACGCGTTCACAGGGTTGGCATTGGGAAATCCTGATCATGCTACTCCATTAAAACCTCTTGGGAATGGTGGGCCTGGAGATAGCCTTTCGAAGGTCCATCTATTTGGGCAAATCCCTGAAGCGGAAATCCCTTTGATAAGAGGCACAAACGTCTTTGTGCGGTTAGTATTGGATGATCAGAGCACGCAAGCCGTGTTCCTGGACGATGGTAGTGACGTCTCTACGTTAAAAGAGGATGTTGACATCGACACCAAATATTACTGCGGTTTCAAAGAGCCAGCGGATTCTATCACAAACCACATAAAAGTCAATAGGAAAAAACCTGTGATGAAAACTTACCTGCCAACGCTTGTGAAAGTCGCCCAAGTTTCTGACGAAGAGGCTTACATGGTGAATTTCAACGTCAACTTCGCAAAGCAATTGAAAAGCTTCTATTTGGACTTGATCCAAGCGATTAATGCTGGAGAGTTCATCAACCCAGACGATTTGGTTGAATTTAACAGCAAATGCGAGACGTATTACAAAGGCCTCTTCCTGAAGAAGAAAGATGATAAATTTTTATACAATCTCCATTTCTCTGAAGCCGACGTGCAGACTACCGTTGCTGTCGACAAGGACAATCAGATCTACGCGCGGGAGACCAAAGTCATCGATCTTTGCAATAAGATCCTCTTCTATCTGTGCCTGAAGCCTGATGTTCATATCGAATATGATAAAAACGATATCAATAGCACGAGGATAACTAAAGAGCTTACGAACACTGTCAAAGTCACTGTGAAGCTCCTCGCTAACATTATCTTGGCTACGACCCAGAACAATGAGGTGAACCATCTCTACAACGCTCAGTTCCTCAAAATCTACCTCAACTTGATGATAAACCCAGAAGGAATGTTCGGCAGGCTTCCTCATGTCGAAGTAAACGTGAGCCGAATCAAAGACATGATCTTGCCTTTGTTATTAGAGTTTTTGCACCCAGATGATCTGTCTGGGCTGAGACTGGTCAATCGGTACTCAGAACACCTGTTCAGTTACCTCGAAAACCAGCGCGATTTCGAAATTCATGTGTTGCAGCTGTTGCATCACGTTTTCAACACGGATACCCCGAGCTTCGAGCAGATTGTCCGCAACCAGTTTATGGATGATTACCTTGCGGATGCGACTAGATTCAGGAACTTCGTTCCAGAGATAGCTGTCCATGATGGGTCTATCGTGTTTATTTTCAGAAGAGCCGGCAGACAACCTGTCGAACTCCCTCTAAAACAGCTGCAAGAAGGAGTAATTCAAACCACTTACTTGAAATGGGTGCTGAAGATCCTGGTGTCGTTGGCTCGAAGAGGTTCAAAGAATTTCACGGTGAAAATCGCCTCGTACTACCAACAAAACCTTTGCGAGGAGGTTGCAAGCGACACATTCATCTTCTACGAGATCAAAGGCTTGATGTTGAAGCTCGTCGAGGTGTTCCACCTCTCATACAAGGCTCTGCCGACTGAGGCGATCTCGACGACGATTAGAATCCTCAGCAGAGACGAACAGAAATACATGGACGAACTCGCTCAAATAATCTCAGCAGCGAAGAGAAATCTCACCGGAGAATTCGAAAAGGAGATCCTTGTGAAAGGAGGAGTCTACCCTGAAGCCGGGAAGAAGGCAGCCGTTACAGCCTACAACTACTTATCCTTCCTGGACGTAAAAACGTTCAAGTTTAATGAATTTTTGGTCGCGTTCAGCTCGATGCCTAGTATCCTAAACGACCCTACCCAGGACAAACTAGACAATCTTGCCTACCTACACCATTTAATCTGGAAAATACTGAAGTTGACGCTCTCACATGACAACGAAGCCGAAGTTAAAGCTACGCTGAGAGCAGCGATCCCGCTCCTTACGAGGATCGAGGAGAGAATGCTGCCTCACCTGGTAAATGAAGCCACGAATAAGATTATTCAAAGTCAGCAGCTTCAACAAGACAAACGACCTTTCAGTGTCCGTGGAGTTATTCCAGACCTCGCCGAGAAATTTGCTGGGGCTACTAACCAGATCGTAAAGGAATTCATGAGCGAGGAGTGGATTTCTAAGCGAGGGATCTATACTCTCGCTCAACAGAGCCTTCAAAATCTCGAAGCGTTCCCTAATGATGTCACTTACCCGCTGATTATCGGATTTATGAATAGAGGCTTAGATCTTGAGAGCCAAAGAATACTGCTGAAGTACCTTGAGTCAGGCACTAAATACAAGACGAGATTCTTGGAAATGGTTGCTGCGAACCCACTTATTGACGATGAGAACGACATTAGAGACTTTATCAGACTCGTTGAGTTGTTGTTGGAAATGAACCGAATTACTCGAGAACTAAGCGCGATTGATGCCTTCCGCTCGACCGAGATCAACAAAGCGAAAGTTGAGACAGACACCGAGCAGTTGGTCCAGATTCTCAGCGAAATCCTTACTATCGTGTACGATTATGCCACTCACATGAAATCGTCTTACCCACAATTCAAAGCGTCTGAAAGGAAAGAACTCTTTTTGAAATTTCTATTGAAAGAAAAGAGAAAAGACTCTCCAATTCCTTTCCTCGTGAAGAAGGAGGCTTCCGTGCAAATGTGGCAGAGCGTGATGAGACTGATCAACGCTGATTCGATCCTTCTCGCGACTGCTGATACACTCGGTGCGTCAGGCACGCTGGCCAATATTCTACTCAACAGCGAAAATGCAAAACTCGCTGCTCGTCTCATTATGATTGTCATGCTGGTATTTGTCTTCGAAAACAATGAGAATCAGCAAAGATTGGCCGATAACCGCACCTTCTTAGCGCTCATCGTGAGCAAAAGCCCAAAACTAAAGGACTTTTTCGGTGTCGATCTCGAGATCCTCTTTGTCGAAACTGTCAGAGGAAACCAAGAGCTTATGAAAATGAGCAAAAGCCATCTGAAAGACGTGGCGATCAGTGTGTTTATCAGAGAAATCGATCTTAAATTCAAATACGACCCGAAAGCTGACTACAACCGCCTGATCGCTCAAACCAAGAGCATGAATTTCATCCTCACTTCCAAGTTCCCGAACCATATCTGGAAACTTGACACTCGTCTCCTAGAAGAATTCAACGAGCTAATAGTGGCGATTTTCGAAAATGACATCTTTTCCTTGAAAGCTCTGAGCAGCAAGTCTCAACAAGAGTACACAAGAGAGTACCAATTGCCACCGTTCTATTACGCCTTTGAAGAAATGCTGCATTCGATCGAGGCATTAGTCGATCAGTCCACGCCTTCAGGCATCGCTTTCCTCCAAACCGAGTATGTGAGAGACTCATTCATCAAGCTCCTCACGAATCCTAACCTCATGATCCATTTTAATATGAAGAAAGTCATTTTCAACTTGTTCGACAAGATTTTCTACAAGAAATTTAGAAAGCCTGGAGTGTTCAAAAACACAAAGCAAGCTTACGCGTTCTTCTCGATCGTGCTTGCGGACCTCGCCGCGTATGTCGACTCGAAGAATAAACTCGGAAACGTAGGCAATCCTTTCCTGCTTCAAATCAGAGACAAAGGATGGTTTGCTGGAGCTCCGGAACAAAAAATTCTGCTGGAATACTTGACTGATTTTGATCAAACGCTCGAATTCCCTGAGTTTGAAAAGATCAGTTTCCTTTATTGCCTTGACAACGAATTCATCAACACTCAATGGGTCAACTGTCTCAAGTCCGGGACTATCCCACTCTTGATCACTTTGCTCATTGAAGAGCGGGAAGTCTTCTCGGACCAGGAAAATGATATTGTTTCTTTGGTCGTGGATATCTCTGAGGCGCTTCAAGGGATTAACCAAGCAAACAAAAAAGTTCGGGAGGCCACCTCCGATCTCTGCAATAGCATCATTCCGCTCAAGGAATACGTCCATTGGAAGGAAAGACTCGCCAAACTTGCATATAAGCACCCTGGAGAGAAAACTGAGGTCAAAGCCAGTGAAAGCAAATTGCGAACCTCGCTTTCGGATGCTTTGAAATCTGCGGCCAATGCCGCTTTGCAGAACACGGAGGACTACGAATTGGAGCAAATCCGGCTCTTCATTGACACTTCGAAGGACCCAATGATCCTTTCAGCGAATATCCTAGACTTCATCCGCTCAGACATCATCGGAAACCCTATTCTCTCGGAGCAAGCCTTATACTGCGTGAAACTCCTCATTGAATTGATTAAAGCACAAAACTCTGACCCTGCTGAGAGGATTCAGCCAATCTACAAATGGCACGAGCTAAAAGATTGGACAGCGATCAAGGAGCTCCAAACCTACCTCTCTGAAAATGGGCTTCCGGAGCTAATTCTCGCGATAATCCACTCAAACCATCAATCGAAAGTCGCGACCAGCTTGTTTGACCTCGCAACTTGCTTGCTATACGGAGGAAACGAAGAAGTGCAAGACAAATTCTACCTCCTTCTCTCTCAGGACCCTGAAAACCAGTTCTTGGGTAACCTTCACAGAATTTTCGTGAAGAAACTTCAGTTGATGAAGAACATCGAGTCCGCGCGGGTCAAGAAACTCTACACAGAGTCTCAAAAGCTCATCTTTTTCCACATGCAGGAGAAAACTTCGATCCTTTCTTCCCAGGAAATCGAGGAACAAAAGTTAATCATGGAGAAGAACTACTTTGACACGCTGCCTGAGAGTGATAAGATCAGCGTTGAGGACTATGCGCAGGACTTGCTGCTGCTGATGAAATTGTTGCAGAGTCTTTGCGAAGGACATCATGGCAATTTCCAGGAGTTTTTACGAGAGCAGAAGTTTGAAGGCAAAAAACTCGTTTACTCGATCAATTTCCTGGATATTTTCAAGAGAACATATCACGATTTCTTGTCTTACATGAGCATATTTAACATAGAGTTCGGAATCAGGCTCATGGACGTGATGATCGAGACTATTCAAGGCGAGAATAGAGCAAACGCGTACGTATTTTTGGAAAATACGCTGGTTAACGACTTGACCAATACATTGAGAATTTATGACGGAGATCTTGATATCATCTCTCGAGGCTTCGTTAATAAAGAGAATAGACAGCTTTACATCGAGCTGAAGGACAAGGTACTCTGTCTCTTGCTTAATATGGTAGAGGGATCAAGTCCTGAGAAAATTGAAGAGATCCGGCCTCACTTTAACGTTGAGTACGCTGTGAGGACATTATATGGTTTCCTCAAGGACTTCTTTAGGGAAAAAGGGTTCGTTTTTACGACCAACCTCGTTACAAATACCAAGGCGATAAGGAAGATCCTCAAGCGTCTGACTCTCGAAGAGAACAGAGGGGTACTGAGAAGCTCGCTGACCATTTACAGCATCTTGAAGCATTTGTGGGGCGAAAACAAGGATTTCCAGGAGTTTGTCGCATCTAAAGCTGAGACAGCTGGACTCAATGATATAGAGATGAAAGAGTTTAGATTGTACGTGAGTACTTTCTGCGAGGAATACTGCTTGAGTATTGAGATACTGACCAAGCGCAACCCCGACCTAGTCCGCGTGTACTTCCCTAAGCTGACGATCTGCAATATATTAGAAAGCGACGACTCTCTCACCAAATTTTACGAGAACGTTGACCGCAGCAACACGCAATCCAAGGTGGAAGCACTCGTGAAAGAGACGAACAAGATGATTCCTGCAATGTACGCTGCACACAAGAACATGGGCTACAGTTTCAACGCAAGCAAGCTCTATAACCTCAGCGTCACCATCTCCGAGGTGTTGGCGATCGTAATCAACATCTTTATTCTGGCAACAGTGACCTACGACACGGATACAGACACTGTTAATGAAGGAACGACGTCTCAAAAACTCGCTTTGTACATAATGATTGGAGTGCAAGCATTCATTGCTCTCGTGCAAATCGTTTGCTTCGTGCTGAGTCATTCAGGCACAGTGGCCTCAGCCAAATGGACCGATCGCGTTGAACAGAAGAGAGAGGAACTCGGGCCAGAGATGATTCACGAAATCGATATCACTTTCAGAACTACCAAAGATTTCACCTTTATTGATGACAAATTCTGCGATGCTATCCTTGACCTGAAAGGGCCCTTCTCCGAAGAATACGAGACTCTGGCCAAACAAAACGAATATATCAGAAAACAAAAGACGCTACTTGACATTAAGTTTATTGTTTCGAGTCCGATGTTTATCTGGCAGCTTATTTTCTTCGTTATCTGCTGCTTGTCTGAATATCGTGCCTATTGGTGCGCGTTCCAGACATTGAATTGGGTCGTGCGGTCTGATTCCGTGAAGAGAGTCGCTATGGCTATCTCTGAAAACACAAGACAGTTCCTTTGGACTCTCTTATTGTTACTCATTGCGATTTTCATCTACTCGATCCTTGGATTCTACTTCTTCAACGATTTGTTTGTGGACTCTGACACAGGTACTGCGATGTGTACTGATACCTTCATGTGCTTCTTCTGGACGCTGAACTTGGGACTCAGAAACGGAGGAGGTATCGGTGACTCCATCGGTGAGAGGGCGTATGACGAAGCGAACCCTTGGGGATATGTAGCGAGTGTTTTGTATGACTTGTCGTTCTTTGTTATTGTGATTATTCTCTTGATGAATGTCATATTCGGTATGATTATCGATGCGTTTGGACAGCTGAGAGACATGAAGAATGCGAACGAGGAGGACGCGATGAACGTGTGCTTTATTTGCGGACTGGATAGAGGAGAGTATGAGAGAAGAGCGAGTTTCGATGCTCACACAACCAATGAGCACAACGTGAAGAACTATATTTATTACCTGACGTATGTACTCGAGAAAGAAAAAACGGAGTCCGTTGACCTAACTGATATCGAGAGCTATGTGCTAGAGTATGTCCACAGGAGCGATAATCGATGGTTCCCGATAGGTAGGTCGATCACGTTCGAAGCGATGTCGAACGAGAGCAGCGAGGGAGATGAGAGCGCGAAAAACACGGCGAAAATTGTGATGCAAAAGATCGAGAGAATGAGCGGATCGATGGAAATCATGTCTCAACAGATTAAAGAGATTAAAGACTCAGTAGAAAATCAAAAGAAAAAATAAATGAATAGAATAGTGTTACATCTTTTTAAAATATATTATATATATTCTGTGTTACATTGCTGAGTGTTTGATTCTCTTTAAAAGCGTTTAAAAATCTCTCATAATACCTCATAAAGATTGGACGAGTTTATTTTTTCAAGTAAAAGGCAACGACAACAAAGCTAGAATATTCATACTGAGCGACCATTTCGTTCATCAATTGCCTGTTCAAAGCTGATGCGAAGCGATTCTTTCTTTTATAGAAAGTGAGAGACCAAAGCAATTGTGAACGTCTCTGTTATTTTTCGGTTGATTTAATGGAAGATTTAGATTTCTGATGTTTCAGTTGAGTTTTACGAGTCTAATTAGTTTCCTAATTTGGAATTTAGAATTTTGCAATTAAACCAAACAGATAATGAATCTAAAAGATGATGTTATCGTCGGACTGACAAGCGCAGTCCAAGCAAGCGAAATCAAAGACTTTGAACAGGAAATATTCATCTCAAAACTCGGCGGCTACCCAGTACACCTCTCTTCCTTAGCCAATTCAACAATTCGCTTAGATATGGCCCAAATTAGACGATATTCCTTGCCCAATCTGCCCATTATGTACGAAAAATATGAAATTCTTCTTCCAGGTAATCGCACTAACAGCAGCGAACCCTGACCATTACCCTTAGATATATGCGCCCCTGGACTATGATCATACTTACCACAGAGGATTATTTTTATACGTTTGCATGGTACAAATTTTTTCGCAAAACCCTCTCTCATTGACCCTTGTGCAATAACAGAATGAATCATGCCAGAATAAGCCTGAGTCCATAAAAGTTTTTCGAGTTCAGCTCCCAGAAACTTACGAATTCAACGCAACGGAGACTCTTTCCAAGCTGTATGAGTTCCCTAAAGACATCGTGCTTTCAGAATCCGTGTACGAGATCATCACTGAAAACGTTACGGGTGAAGAGCAGAGCAGGCTGTTGAAGAAATGGGAAGAAGCAGATAAAAAGCCAGACTTCCTCGATGATGATGATTTGAGATCCGAAGATTTTGAAGACGACAGCAGCGACGAGTTTAATTCGAAAAACAGCGAAGATTACTCTCATGAGAATCAGCTTCTGAAGCAGTACCTTGAAAAGAAGAATAACCCTGAGGAGTCAAAGCAGGATGTCGACGATAAGGAGTATGACGAGATCATCGCGGAGATGAGAAAAAAACGCGAGGACAAGGACTTTGAGAAATACCGAGTCCTGATCAGCACGGCTCCAAGCCAGATTTTGCGATACTGTCGAGGAGAAGGCTCGCTGCCATTGTTTATTTCTACACAAGGGCAGCCAAATGTCAATAGCGTCAAAAAATGCGAGCACTGTGGAGAGAAGCGTGTCTTTGAGATGCAGATCACCCCTCAGGTGCTTAATGCGTATAAAGAGCTTATTATGTTGGATTGGGGCGTGTTGCTTATCTACTGGTATGTGCCTTTATAGTATAGAGCAATGGTTAATGATATTTCGTTTCTAGCTGCTCGAAGAGCTGTCCTTTGAAAGGCTTTGGCGAAGAAGTCGTGTATTTGCAGTTGAATCAAGAGGAAAGCCATCTCAGCCAGAAGGCAGTTCAAGAAATCCAGATTCAGATCAAGAAAGACCGAGAGGCTGGTTTGTTGGCTCCATTACCTGATGAAGAAGGAGAAGAATCCTCAGAAAGTAATGACGAAGAAGCGATTACGCAGGACAGCGAAAAGAAGAAAAAGCTCAAGAAACCAAAGAAAAAGAAAGAGCCTGTGATCCAACCGAAACCCGAGGAAAGCAAACCTAATCCTGATAATGTAGAAGATGATTGGGCGTGAGGTCAGCAGTAGATAGTTTGTCCATACCGCATAGTTATTTTGTAATATCGGAGTATCTAAGATTTCATCGGCCGCTCTTCATCTATATCATAGAAAGGCTATGCCCATTGACTGATGGTGTATTAGCGCATTTCATTGCATAACTGCTGTAGTTGTCATATAAATTCTTTCTCATGATCATCATCGAAGTTAATCAGCATGATCGAAGCTAAGTATCATTCTCCTAATAAAAAATCAGGCTATCTGTTTTTAACATAATAACGCTTGCGAAAATAAAAGGGGATCATTTAGATATTGATTTATATCTATATATATATGCAATCTCAGCCCATGGATCAGAGCTTTCATTCCAGCACAAAGGAGTCCGAAAAGCCCTCCCGAGGCAAAAAAACCGAGAGAAACGTCATAAGGCTCTACAATAAAGAAGTCGTTAGGATGAAACTCATGAAAATTTTAGATTTCATCAACAGTCATGAGCTCGAAGGGTCGATCGTCAGAGTTTACTCCAACTATTTCTTAAACAAATTCGTTTTCAAGCAGCTGCCGGGTGTTTATAAGAGAAAAACCATTCACGCAGAGCTCCTCGTTCTTCAATCCGAGACACTACTCCTACAAAAAATCATATCTGAATTCCAACAAGACGAATCTTTCAAGGAGTTAGTCCAAGTCTCATGGGAAGATTACAAGCCGACTCCACTGATGAATATGCTTTCTAATGAAGCAACGCCAAGGAACTCAGAAGTCGTTCCACTAGTAATGGTGAATATTCTGATTACTTGGTGTGGACCCTGCCCACGAACGCTTGTCCCTTCCAAGGAAATAGAAGATCCTTATGATGGTCCATTCGACTACTTCATCTTCCCAGGGAATAAAAATTCATCAGAATTGCAGCTTTATGGCGCGGAAGGGTGCTCGCAGATTAAACAAATAGACTCGAAAACTAAAAATGTAATAGTCTTCACGCACCCGTTCGAAAGGCAAATCACCACAGAGTTGGAAGAGGAAATCAGGCCTCTTCTTCTTCAGCAAGGCATTCAAAAGAATGAGTCAGCGTTACTAAAAGAAAAGGAATTTTCTGAGGCAAAGCGATTGCTTTGCAATGACTTCGCTGGGATTTTCGCCCAATATCTTCGGGAGATAGACTTTGAGGCCCAATCAAGGAGAAGAGGTGGATGCTATGGAAAGAGAGAGAAAACGGACCTTAACTCTACGAATGAAACAAACGTGATCTTAGACCTTGTAAAAATTCGTACTTTTCTCTATGAAAGCGAAAGTCCTTTAATAGAGAGACGGAAGCTCGCATATTACAGTTTCTCACAAGGCCGCTGTGAAATTGAGAAGAAAATCAAGGAGCTAATGAGAGCTCTCCCTAATGGCTTAATAGACCACTACGAAATGGGTACTTTCCTTGATGAGTTAGATAAGAAGTCGCGTTCTTATTGTGAAGTTTGCAAAATTTTTTGATAATTTCTCTCTAAGTTAGTTAAACAATGATTTTCATTAGAAAAAATTTTGCCAAAGGTTGGTTTTATACATGCGTGGCTTTCGTTAACACAGATTATTAGTTTAGGCCAACCATTGATAATAGGACCTTAATGCGTTATTCAGTTGCGTTTAGAGTTACGTGTTTATTAAAAGAAAAAAATTAAAACAGACTCAATCACGTCAGAATCTAATTTCATACATTTTTTAATTGAATATCCACGAATCTTGAAATCAGAAAACAATCAAAGAAATGGGCAACTGCTGTTCTGAGCGTAAGAATCAAGAGGAAAGGCAACAAGCCACGGCAATTGACAAGAACTTGATCTTGACAAAGGATGATTGCTTTATCCCGAAGTACAACTCGGTATGATTTTGCCTTTTTTCGAAATATTTAAAAAAGCAAACTCATAGCTATTTATGAGAGGCTCTGCAATCTTATCCAGATTGGATTCCATCAAACAGCAATATACCAAACAGCTCGAGCTGCTGCTGAAGGCTGGAGATATCATAGATCATGGCTACGATTGGATTATTCATGGTATCGCTGGATTCATCTGGGGAGTAGCTGTCCAGTACCGCTTGGAAGGCAACCCAAATGGTTTTAAATGCGAGGTCCTCAATGAGGCTCCTTACTTAAAAATTGAATTGAACGTGGACCCTGATAGATGTGCTGATTATATTGATTTCCATAAGCATCTCGATAAACTCCTTATGATAATTAACAGCGACCGAGAGAAATTCGCTCAGGAAGTTAGGAATTACAAGGCTTTTCTTGCGGAAGCGTCTGGTAATCCGACTATATCCGCCTTCCCATCTAACAATATGAATGATAGAGGAGGTTAGACATATTGGAAGTGAAGCCGCAGCGGCAGAGACCAGAGGGGAATTGAACACGGTTAACAAGTATAAATATGATTTATTTAGGAAGTTTAATCGATTGATAGAACGAGAGCTATTGAGAATACTCAGAGAAACTTCAAGATATTCAAGGAGAAGGAAAGAGTCGTGGATGAAATTCTCAAGGAATTAGAGGCTGAGCATCAGAAATACGTGAAACAGATGAGAGTGCTGAAAAATGCCGTTGCTAAAGCTCATCAAAAAGCAGAATCCGCGCTAGCACAAAATAAGAAGTCCCTGTCTGAAGTTCTCGCCTTATTCATGAATGATCCTGATCTTAAATATAATTGAGTGTGCCAGACAATAGTCGAAAAGCAAATTTTAACAAATTCGACACATTTTCGATAAGAAAAGGATATAGACATTATAATTGTTGTCTCGTTCTGATCAGCTATAATACATATTAAAACATTCCATCAGAGAAAGTCATAAAAATCATATAAGTGCCAAAAAATGTTAATATACAATGAATCATCCCATCGAGACGCTGAGCTTTCAGAACCGTTGATTTAGCTTAATATGTGTTACTTCGAATACAAGTTGCCTCTAAGATACTAATCATTTCGGCAAATAAACCAAGAGACATTTGATTCATTACTCAGCTTAATGCGATATCTCAGAATTGAAAGCATTCAATGCTTTATTGATCGATTCTCATCATTTAACAGATTGAAAATGCCTCTATAAGCAGGAAAACGGGAATGAGCTCTTTAAGCGTTCTAAATGAGGAATGAAATCACGAAAAAACTCTTTTGTGTTTTTAAGGATGAAAAAAAAAACTAATGACATTAATTGTAATAACACCAGCAATAGAAAAAAAGTCATTTATGCAAATATGAAAATCTAACAAGCAGAAAAAAAATAATCAAGCGATATTATTCTTTGTGAATTTGAGCGCTGACTCATTCGAGGCTAAGCTAAATTAATTACTATAAATACACAGCACAAAGCACCGAGCACGAATCAGCTTGTTAATTAAGGCTTCTGCAAGGAATCCTCAAGCTTGCAATTTCCATTGGAAGGCGCTGAAGTTTTTTCGCTTGGCTGGGTCGTTTCGCTGTTTTTAATCTTGTCTCGAATCCAAGTGAGTATATCGAAGTCCGGGTGCTTTAGTCTAATATGCTGGTGTAAAGACCCCTCCGATCCGTATGACTTGCTACAGGAGTTCGCCGGGCAGCAATTGACTCGCTCGATCTGCTTCGCAAGTCTACGATATCTCTTCTTCTTGGCATACGAGTGAGATTTTTCCAGCGAAAGCGAGTCTGTTGGCTGAACTTCATTAACCTTTGGAGCGGTGAATTCTTGAGGGATTACGTTAATAGTTTGAACAGGCTTGATTTCCATTTGTATCGGCGCCTGTTTGAGCGGTGTTAGAGACTGAAGCTGGTTCCTCAGCAAATTATTTTCCATGATGAGATTCATCAGCGATAGGTTCGTCGGCGTCGTTTGCTTTGGGAATGTAGAGGCGATTTGGGCGACTGGATTCATGGAGACGCGGTTAAGAGGCATCATACCAGGGTATCCGACTATGGATGGTTGTTGAAACACCTGGGGTCGCATCCCAGCCTGGAGTTTATTGGCCATGAGCTGAGCATAGGTGTGTGGTGGGAGCTTGGCTTGGGTTTGATTCATCATTTTCCAGAGATCCATGGTGTAATCAGAAACTGGTTGTTAACTTTGCAATCTACTTGTCGAATTATAATTCGATTAACACGCTAACAGGTTATATGAAATGGCATAATGATTGAGAAAATTATTAATCAGAAAAATGAATTGAATGGCTTTGGTTTTTTATTCCTAAAAATTCTTTTTAAGTCTGTAAGATTTTAACGATTAGAATCCTTCATCGATTAGAGTCTTTTACTGTACTGCGTTCGACTTATAATCGGATTATTTTTTAAAATCGATATGGAATGCTCAAGCTCAATGGAAAAATATTCTAAAACCCAGTATAGACCTTCTACTTCGTGAATCCTCACGAATACCACCTAGTTAGTCTGAAATCCTCGTCATCAAATGAATCAAAGGCTTATTTCAACTCGGAATGAGAGGTAGAAGCCTCTCTACGCAAGGGAAGCGCCGGGGTTTTTGGAAGAAATATAAAAGGATCAAAAAATTAATTAATAAAGGAAATGATTAGAAGCTTTGCGAATATCGAAGGTTTTAATCAAAGCCACAGCTTTCTGATGAAAATTAATTTCTGAGAAGTCATGGAATTTTATGAATTAAAATATCAGTAAATTAGTCAAAAATAGAGCGCTATTTAGCAGATATCACTCTGGTTCTTCCAAGTTTCCAAAGCCCAATCTCGAATTATTTCAGTTGTCATGGGCATTCAGTAAGGTAGACTGATTCAGAAGCTTGGAGAAACATTGCACGTTTTAATCTCAACCATTGGAATTTGCTGAAAAAATGCAAAGGGAATTCCTCCCCGACGATTACAAAATAAAATAATCCAAAGAGTCCGCAGTTGAATCCTAGAGGGTACTTCTGATCAAGCCCAGCTCCTTGCGCTTCATTTGCTTGCTTGCTTTAGCTCCTTGTTATTTTTTGGAGGTATTTTGATGACTAAGTAGCATGAATTTGTCGTAGAATCAATGGATATCATTGCTTAGAATGAGCTATCTTGGTATCTGCAAGTCTGTTCTCACGTATAATATTGTAGCCTTGAATTTATTAGCTAATTTTGGGTCTTTCGTTAAGATGAGCTCCTAATTTATACAAAAATGAATATTGTATTTCATTGTATCCGACTAAGCTTGAAAATAAGGTGATTTGCTAGGATGATGCTCTTAGGGTCGCTATCATTGGTGACCTTGTACCATCACTATGGTAAAGCGAATATAATAGATATATATTATTCGTCGAAATGAAGTACATATAGAATGGTATTTGTTGGGAAAAGTTGTACTTGGTGTGAGAACTAGAGAGAAAAGAGAGAACGAAAGAAAATAGAGCCCTACTTCTCTTTTGAATCTCATTACCATTATTCATTTAGCAATGTAAGTGAATAACTTATTGATTCTCCCCTACCCTGATTTAGTCAGAAAGAGTTAGCTTCCCCCAGAAAAAAGAATATATTATCATGGCTGACGTTTTCTTGAGCTCGCTATGAACTAAGTTAACACTTTGAAATGGCAAGGAATGCACAGAATCATTATTTTTTTATTTTTTTTAGGAATGCGTTTAAATGTTTAAAATCTCATGTTTTTCTAACTGTAATTGCCACCAACTCTATATCGTAGACGCAGAACGAAGATCATATCCTTCAATCCAATTTTATTCAACGAAGAAACAAGCATCTTTTCTTGGATAATTCCTTGGGATTTGTTTTTGACTGAGTTGAAAGTTAACTTAGCAGGTAAAAGATATTTTAATTCAATGAACAGAGCTCTGAGATGATGAATACGAGATGGCAGCAAATGAAGCTGTTAGAAATTCTGACGAGTTTAGCTGTATACCATAGCTCGAGGGATCCTTTTTGACTCTCACAATCATGATGAGGTTCATATTCCGGCAATTTGTGTACGATAACAGCAGCTAGCTTTTTATGATACCATTTCCTACAGTCATTGGGATTTTCCCTCCGTTTTTGTGAATTTAAAAACATTCAATCCATTCTTCTCCATAAAATAAACATAAACGTGCAAATAGCGAGACAAAACATTGTATCTACAGTATCAAGGTAACTCTAGGCCGAAATGAGCTCATCTCAGCCTCTCTTTCTCTCCACCTAGTTATTTTCTTTCAATTTCAAGAACATACTAAGAAATAAACTAAATAGTCTTCAAATTTTGATAAATAAATATAAAGAAATGTTCGCATTGATAATTTAATCGAAAACTTTTGTTCATGAAATCATCCCTTCAAATGTTAAAATTCTGTTTAAATTACTATTACAACCCACTGTCTCCTTAATCCCGCCGGCTTCTGGGGTAAGATATCAAAGCATTCAAGCAATCAGTCGGTTTTGTTTTTGTGATTAGTCTTTTCTAATTCAGCCCAAACATCATATTCTCAATTAACTAAATCTTTTGGCAAATTCATGTGCCGTTTCATTAAGACGCTAATTCTGTGGCCATTGCTTATTTTTTCTCTCCAAGCTTCGAGAACCTCAATGAATGAACACTGACATCTCAAATAGCGTTATTCAAAAAAACCAGAAAATAGAAGGTTGTTAGTAAAAATTATTTTTGGATATTCAAATGACATACGTTTTGAAAACGAAACCGGCGGCGACCCTGCTGTGAGCGAGGAAACAAAGGAAGACAAGAAAATCGAGAAGAAGTCAACCTTTGAGTTTACTGATATCGAAAAGAACTTCCCAATAGCAGAATCCAACTTTACACAAATTGGCGGATTGAGATACACTCAAGAAGAGTATGCTCAATCCGAAAAGCACAGACGCGCGAGAAGGTTCAGTAAGCCAAAGCAGACTGACTCTGACACTATCGAGAGGTGCGAGTGCTGCGGCTATCCTATCGAAAACGAGCAGTTTCCTTTAACAGCATCGTTAACAGATATTTTCGACAGCAGTCCGACCTTCGCGCAGTACTTTTTCTACATAAAAAACTTCATCTATTTCATGATTGCATTCTCAGCGATCTGCGGAATGCCGAACATGATTCTCAATTATATGGGCAATCATTGCGAGATAGACCATGAAGATAATCCTTATAGTTGCTATGAGGGCGATTTATTTACCATTCTGAGTTTGGGTAACATCCTTAACAAGGACAGCTATCAACTCTACAACATCCAGAAGTTTCTAAACTTCCTTGCAGTGATTGCTTTGACCGTCGGTATTCTCATCATTCAAAGAAATCAATATAAGTTCTACCTTGAGAATACCCATCGAAAGGCGCATCCGTCTGACTACGCAGTGCATATCTCAGGCATACCAACGGACCGGCCTATCAAGGGTTTAGATCTCGAAATTCGCAAGCTATTTGCTAACTCGCCATATGAAGTGCGAAGAGTTATCATTGCTTATGACATGAGAGAGCCAATCGAATTGTATGAGTCTCTTTACAAGCTGATGACACAGGAAAAAGCAGAAAAAAATGAGAAACGAAAAGCGGCGTTGGAGAAAAAAATTATTCATTTGCGCGAAGAAATCGAGGTACTTAAAAAAGAAAACGTGTTTACGAAAGTCACAGGAGACGCGTTTGTTATGTTCCAGTTTCCTCATCACGCCCAGCAGGTGTATCATACCTATAAAAGGACTTGGGTCACAAGACTCCTTGAATTTTTCAACAAAACCAAGTCAAAGCCGCTCATGTTTGAAGACGTGAGACTTCGAGTGCGCAGAGCGCCCGACCCGACTGATATCAGCTGGGAGAACCTCAGCGTTGGGTTCAGAGAGAGACTGCTTCGAGGGCTAATGACGAACTTTCTCGCGATTCTCATTCTTATAGCGAACACCGCGATGGTTCTTTGGTTCCTGAACCTGCTGAAAAGCCTCAGAGAAGATGAAGAAAGGAGAGAAGAGCTTCGAGGAAATCGCCTCATCGACCTCGATAAGGTTTTGCTGTTTCTATTGCCGTTGGTTGTGAAAATCTTCCATCTTATCATCCCATACTTCTTACACAAGCTCCTCAAGCTCCATAAACAGAAATCTTATTCCGATTTTTGCGAGCAAGTCGTCTTCTTCGAGACATTTTACGACGTGCTCAACGAGCTGCTGGCGAACTTGCTATACTGCTTGCATTTCAACGATTTCTTCGGGGAGTATGGTCTGATAGCTTTCGCCGCTGATATCCTTTTTGTCACTCTCATATACGACGTGTTGGACCATATTTTTGATATTAAAGGATGGAAACGAGTTGTTAGAAGATTTTATTCGATGAGGATTAAGAAGAGGAAACTCACCCAAAACGAGCTGAATAGGAAATACGAAATGCCAAGACCAGACATCTCTGAGAGATATGCTAACGTGATATATAAAACTTACATGGCGGCGTTTTATATGCCAATCCTCCCAATAGCCTCGTTTTTGATCGCAGCGAGTTTATACTTCGACTATCTACTCGAAAAGATCGTGTTTCTTCGAAAACGATCGTTTTCAAGAGAACTCAACGGCGATTTCCCCGTACGTATGTTTAAGATTGTCCGTGGCGCACTCGTGCTCTACGCTGTCTCTGGAGTCATTTTCGATTATCTCCTGATCGGAAACAACCCAATGTTCCATGAGAAATCCCTTACAGGGTTCTGTCTCGCCAGTGTGATCATCAGTCTTCTTAGCCTCATGATCCCGAGCCATTGGATCCTCAAAAACGTCATGTTGAGAGGTTATACGAAGGACGGGCTTATTAACTTGAAGACTTACGATGAGCAAAGCAAGGACGCGTTGTTCCATTGCAGAGATTATGATGCTGACAATCCGCTGAATAAACTGAAGAAGATGGCGGATATCGTCGGGATTAGTGCGCCAAAACGACCGGCGGGTGAAATGCTGCAAGGGTTGTTCAAATACACACTTGCGAAGAAAAAATCGCTGTCTGGTAATCCTTCTTATGGAAGTGGAGGACTAATCAACTGGACTTCTGCGCGCAGTAAAAAGCTTGCGTATCAAGGAATAACATCGCTATTGGGACAGAAGCTGGGTATGTCGCTGTCTCTAGAGGTCGAGGAGCCAGAGCAGCCAAAGAAGGATTATAAGAAAGTAGCAAATTCGATATTGACTTCTATGTTGGCGGGTAAAAAGAATACGTAGTAATGGGTTAAATAGTAATTTGAGTGTTATTTCAGTGCAAATTATTTTATAAAGATTCATATCAATCTGAGTGTAATGTGTCAAATTTAACAAGGAATCCTCAAAAATGCAAATGAAAGGCTCTCTAATGATCTAGATTTCAAGATAATTTGTTGATCGCCATTTAAATACAACATATTATTAAAGTGTTATAGACTCTGTATAATAACGTATTGTAAATGTTATAATTGCTTATCAAACCCCATCTTCTAATGTAATGCTGAATTTGAGTCACGATCAGAGAGATCGACCAGAGCGTCTGAAGTCGCAGACTTCTCACCGTCTGTTTGATAATCAGCAGCTTTTCCAAAAAGAGTGCAGATCAAACCGAATATTGCGGCAGCCACTGGAACAGCTGTAATGCAAATTCTAAGATAAAGGTCGCTATCGGATTTGCCGGCATCCCATGAGTCCTATAGTTAGATTGTATGAGGTTAAGGCCGATGAACACACAAAGGTACCAAAATGAGCCAGAGTATTATGCCATTGGAGACTTTCTCGAATAAGCTATACGTGCCATAGACAAAAGCTCCTTGATGTCCATTCGTTCCGACAACTTCACTCTAAAAAAAGGATCAAGGTTAGAATGAGACTGTGAGTGGAGGATGGTTACAATGAAGGCAATTGAGGTGTTGAGAATGACTGATTGAGATAATCCGAGTACTATTACGATGCCATAGATCAAATAATTATATTTTGCAGGCAGGAGCTATGCAAATTATTGTGAATTAGAGGAAGAATTAAGCGATAGTAAAGCTTACCAGCATCGTTGCGCCAATGAGAATAGCGATTAACGCACCAATCGCAAATACCTTTTTGCTAAAAAAATGAAAATGTAAATGATTTTGCCTCCAATAAGCCAAATATACCGTCCGATTCGGACATAGAGTTGAGTCAACTGCGACGAAATTAGCGAGCTGCTAAGGTACACGAGCATGGGAATGACGGCGAAAGAGAAGGGAGTATCTCCTCCAGAAGCCTCTCCTTGAATTCCAAGCGAGTATTTCAGATAAAATAGAAGCAGAGACTGGATATCATTCATAAAACGAATTAAATTTTTAAAAGAATAACTGATTGTTACCGCAGGGATATTAGAGTAGATTCTCGCAGCCATATACACTCCTCCATAAAGCCAGAATTGTGTAGAAGAGAACCAATGATACCATTTAAAATCGCTCTCTTCATGACTTCCTACTGATGCTCCATCGTTCTCTTCTGCATTTTTCGCCCTCTCAGGTTCATTTGCCTCATCAACTTTTACGAAACTAGATTGTCGAATGAGTTAGCAGCCTTGAAAAAATAAATCATTACGGTGCTTCCTCGAACGCTCTTGGTGATTCTCCGTTCCCCGGTTTCGTAGGACTATCGCTTGAAAAAGATAAATCCGCATCGAACCCGGCTCCTGAAAGCTTGAGGAAAGATCGTCTGTATTGTTTCGCAAGCTTGCGGCATGCAATTGTCAGCGGCCGTTCTCTGATATGATAGATAAAGAACAGCGAAGCCATCATGCCGATCGTGACCGTAGTGTAAGTCAATATTTGAAATTCAACTTTATTATCATGAAACACCTTGAAAAATATTGCTGCAAGCACAAGAACTGAGAGATTCGCGATGAAAGTGAAATTGCTTCTTAAGTTGTTAAGCATATCTCTTCTGGTTCGAGACAATGAGATGCTTGGAACCAGTGACATGTGAGAAACTTGACACATTGCCCATCCAATATTTGTGATTGCTCCGAACAGCCCGTAATTGAGAAGAGACATTAAATCACTCTCTCCGAAGAGCTGACACAAGCGACATGGCTGGAACATGAAGACCAAAGTTCCCGCCATTAGCACAAAACCGCTATAGTACCAAGGCATGCGTTTTCCGCATCTCGTGTTGGTAGAATCTGAGAAAATTCCGACAATAGGAGTCATTAGCCCATCGACAACCTGTCCGATGAGGATCACTAACCTATAAAAGATAAACATCATGATTTATGAGAGAATGTATCTTACCCGGCAAGAGATCCTGCTTTCCTAGCGTCATGCGGGTTCATCGGCTCGACTTCTACGAGGAAAAACAGCAAAAAATTAAACCAAAGAGCAGCGGCAGCGTCATTGAGGAAGTGACCGATCCCATAAGCAAAAACTTGGATTTTTGATAATGCGTCTAATCTCAGCTTATGAAGATCCTGAAAGGACATCCTGAGTCCCGGAGAGGTGGCCTCCATCAATGGTTCTTTGATTGAAAGCCCTATATCCCGATCGTCTAGCATTTTGAGGGTTTAGTTCAAGTAAAAAGTTTAATTGTGTTGATTTTGATTTTGCTTTAAATAAAAGCTATTTTTAATACTATTACAAGAGCCTGAACTTAAAATTTTGCTCGATATAGACGCTATATAGAAATTTTAAGCGTTGCTTGAAACTATCACGGCCTAAATGTTTCAAAACAAATTACAAGGAAACAAGAGGCATCGATTTACTTTTCCCGTATTGTACCTTGAGAACAAATGCCATTTTTGCTGTTGTTAGCATGAGTATAACAAATTAAAAAACTTCGTGAGTCCGAGGTTCTGATCGGTGTAGTGGAAACGCCTACTATTGGCTACTCGCTCGTGACTTATTCGGTTTTGAATACAGTTTACTCACATTCTCTCGCTTGTATTACAGATATGGATTATGGTTTACAATTACAATTTTTTTCAACTTTACTGTGGCATTCTACTTACATATCTACATGTCATAACTAAATTAAAATAACACTTAACCTATATGATAATGTGGCCTTTTGGCCTTAGGCACTCAAAGATTCTGTAGGCGAGCCAATTTTTTTTTGGAACGCGCTTTTAGATTTGAGCTTTTTTCAGACACATCGACTACTGCGTCTGAAAGTACGGACTTCTCGCCGTTTATTTCATAATCGGCGACCTTCCCAGCAAGGGTACAGGCCCACCCGAACATTGCGGCAGCGACTGGAACGCCAGAAATGCAGATTCTGAGATAAAGGTTGCTATCAGATTTGTGAATGTCGCATGAGTTCTGTGAGGTTGTTGAGTTAGAGGATGAAGAACGCAAAATGTTACTAAAATGAGCCAGAGTATGACGCCATTCGAGACTTTCTCGAAGAGGCTGTAAGCTCCGTAGACGAAAGCTCCTTGATGTCCGTTCACTCCGACGACTTCGCTCTAGATCAGAAGGAAAAGCTTCGAAATGTTGGTAGTCATAGGATTGTTACAATGAAGGCGATTGAGGCATTGAGGATGATGGATTGAGAAGCTCCGAGGACAACTACTACACCGTAGATCAAAAAGCTATATTTGGCAGGTAAAATCTATATTAGGCGCATGAGTTAGAGGGAAGGTTAAATTATTGATGAGTTTTACCAGCATGATCGCGCCAGTAAGAAGAGCGAAGACTGCGCCAATAGAAAAAACTCCTTTGCTATATAACCCAAAGTTTCGCGAAATTATCATTAAAAGGTCAAATATACCGCCCTAGTCGGAGGTAGAACTCAGTCAACTTCGAGGAGATTAAGGAGCTGCTGAGATACAAGAGCATGGGGATAATAGCAAACGAGAAAGGAGTATCTCCTTCGGATGTCTGCCCTTTAATCTTTAAAGAGTACTTCAGATAAAAGAGTAAAAGAGACTAGATATCATATCAATAATGAGCGAAACTGAATAAAATCAAAGTGATTTTACTGCAGGGATATTAGAGTAGATTCTTGCAGCCATATACACTCCACCATAGAGCCAGAATTGCGTTGAAGAGAACCAGTGATACCACTTAAAGGGATTTTCCTCGCTGCTATCTTCGCTGCTTGTTGTTGAGATATTATCGTTGTCGTTCTCGGGAATTCCATTTTCATCTGTTTCAGAGAACGTAACTAACCTAGAAAGACGAAAACACAATTCTATTAGCGAAAAATCAATTTTTCAATACGGCGTCTCTTCGGACAAAGATCCTCGGCGGGTTGGTTTTTCAATGTCGCTGCTAGTAAAAGCTACCAATTCCTCGTCAACGTCACCTCCTGATAGCTTGAGAAAAGAGCGCTTGTATTGCTTCGCAAGCTTGTGGCATGCAGTTGTTAGAGGCTTTTCTCTGATATGATAGATAAAGAACAGCGAAGCTACCACGCCACCCACGACAGTAGTATACGTTAATAATTGAAATTGAACTTTGCTGTCCTTGAATACCTCGAAATATAATGTTGCCAGCACAAGCACTGATAGATTCGCAATGAAAGTGAAATTGCTTCTTAAGTTGTTAAGCATGTCTCTCCTCATCCTTGATAATGAGATGCTTGGGACAAGTGACATGTGAGAAACTTGACACATTGCCCATCCAATGTTCGTGATTGCTCCAAACAGCGCATAATTTAGAAATGAGACAGTAACGCTTCCTCCAAATAGTTTGCACAAGCGACATGGCTGAAACATGAAGGTGAATGAGACTGCCACCAGCACGAATCCTGCGTAATACCAAGGCATACGTTTTCCGCATCTTGTGCTCGAAGTATCAGAGAGAATTCCGACGATAGGAGTCATGATGCCGTCGACGATTTGACCGACAAGGATTACTAAGCTGCCAATGAATAATTGTATTGATCTAGTGGAGAAGTAATAAATCTTACCCAGCAAGTGAACCCGCTTTCCTCGAGTCTGTAGGATGTATAGGTTCAACTTCCACGAGAAAAAAGAGCAAAAAATTAAACCAAAGAGAAGCGACAGCATCATTGAGAATGTGGCCAATCCCATAAGCGAAAACTTGGATTTTTGAGAGTGAATCCAATCTGAGCTTCTGAAGGTCCTGAAAGGGTGTCTTAATTCCAGGAGAAGACGTCTCCATCATCGGTTTTAGGGCTATATCTTCCAAATCGTTTTCGTTGAACATATTTTTGATCCGGACTTTGATCGAAAGGCAATTTTATTCTTATTCAGTATGATTTACTTAAAATTCGCTGTCAGAACTTTTAGATTCTTTTTGGATCTCTAGACTATGCACCCACGCATACTTTTTGGCTGATTGATAGTATAGGCAGCTAAATCGAAGAGAATGAGTTGCTTATTTTGTGTTATGGGCTTAAATTGAGGGAAGGTGTATTTTTCGAATCAATTGCAATAAATAGTGGCCAGACGGCGGTAGCTTGGATCTTTATAACAAAAATATTTCTCTTCCCTTCTGGTCCAAAACTAAATAAGATTCGAATTCACCTGTCAAGGTTCAAGTTTCTCTACAATATAATTTCAGAGAGTGTACTTGATTGAACGCAAAAATAATTTCGAATTTGAATGTAATGGTTTTCTTTAAGACCCTTTTCAATGTCCTACTGTCTTATGTAACGCTTGTTACTTGCATGATAAATAGCGGAATACTCGTGGAAAAGGAAGAATTCTGCTAAATAGCGTCAAATCTAAGTTTAATTGTATAATATCAGCAAACTGTGTGTGGCGAGAAGGAAAATGGAGAATAAAATAGAAGATTTAGAGAGCAATAAGACTTTTCCGGGAAAACAGGATCAGCGCAAAGAAGGCGAAGTTCTAGATATATAATTATAAATCGGGAATTCTCTCTTGAGGCTCAATATGTCGGATATGAATTACAGGGATTGTAGAGATTCTTAAACCTCTTAAAATGTTCTGTTAGCTTAAAACTTGAAAGAGAACATAAACTTGTCCCTTTGAATCCGCCGATGCATTATTGGCACTCTATAATTTATCTTTTTTCTAAGTGTGTTTCTATTAGAAGCATCAAACGCACAAGTATTTTGGGAAACTTTTTTTGTGAGGAAATTGTTGAAAATTTGGCCTTTTCCTCGAAGTATTAGCTAAACTGTTATTGGTGAACTCTAACTAATTCTGAACGTGAGAAACTAGTGAAATTCCAGAACCATTCGCCATTGTTTGAAGTCTGAATTAAAAAAAAAGAAATTCGACTAGCTCTTTTCTTCTAATGAAGCTGCCTTACAACGAATTTTTTTGGAGCAGAAGCAAATTGTAACTTTACCAATCGGTTAGGATGACCGATTGATTCAATTTTCGTTTCGGTCAAAACTTGACAAATTTGATAGATTTTAAACTTTATTAATATTTTAGATTTCATATTAGATCCACTGTTAATTTTCTAATAGCTTCGTAAGACTCAGACATTGTGATAATAACACCTGATTCAGACAACAGTAAAAGTACATTTAGTTTCGTTTATCCTTCAGGAATTGGAGTTTTCTATTATTTTTATTAAATAAAAAGAATTTTCTCTTGATAGTAGATTCACAATCAGCACATTTGTTCCATTGCTGAATTATATGCTGAATTCGAAGTTTGTTCTCTTTCATTTGAATATTCACTAGCAATTTTCAATTGCAACTTTGAAATCGTATTTTATAGCTATGTTCTCGTTTCTTTCATCTTAATTGAAATCAAGAATCAGCAACAAACTTCGAAACCTCGTGTTTACCTTGGTGTCCTGTAGAAAAAGGTGCTTCATAAATGAGTAAAACAATGTCACCTTCCATCATTATAGACCAATTCCATCATAAAATAACATAGTCATGATTGTTGACAAACCAATAAAGACTCCCGTTGCATGACATCAGGAACTCCTTATTGAAAAATATCTGCTGCGATGAAAACATTAACGCCATTTCAGGAAACAAGGCTCCCCCACCCCAAGGTCAAATTTTGTAACTTCTCTCTTCTGTTGTTACGAATCTGATCACTATTCTGATCTTTATAACCTAAATTTATCGATACACATGACTGATCAGAATTTATCGCCTGCTTAAGAGCGTAGGTACCCGTTCTTCAATCACACCAACGGACTCTAAAACAAAATGACTCACTCCATCCGAGAACAGCAACTGCTAAAAGTTTCCACCTTGCTAAATTCCGAGATGGCAAACGCCGTCATCTCGCAGCTCTCGAAAGAAGATATTCTGAAGTGGGGTTTCCTTATAGCTCGTCACATCGAAAGAAACCCACTAGACAGTCTTGATGTCCTCCTCTCCTTGAAAACACTCCACGAGGTCCATCCTTTTTCCAAAAGAGAAGAGATGGAGGCCTTTGTGAGACTTGTCCAGGACTTGGACGCCCCTATACACGAAGAATCAAAAAGCCAAGAGAACCCAACACAAAATATTACTACTAATAGAGATGACAGCAGATGCACCTCAGGTTCTGTAGAAAAGTCTATACCTCACAACGATTCCAAAAGATTGGGGCTATCTTCTGATAATTCCAACTCTCAGCATAAGAGAGCTACCTCCTGCATAGAGAGTCTCTTACACGCTTCTCTTATCTCAGCAGAAAATGACCAGATTAATCTTAAGGGTTTAGACACTCCAATTGAAACGCCTCAGAATCTAATTGAAGAAAAAACACAATCTTTTGTTAAAAAGCCTACTAAAGCTGAAATTACATCTACGACAAATACCAAAAGGGCTTTTTCAAGCAGTAAGACAGTAAGGCCTCAATGGAACAGTACAGTTAAACCACACATCCAAACAACAACTTATTTTAAATTGAATTCAAGACGCCCAAGCACCGCACAAAGGAAAGATGTCAGCAAAAACGCCAACCCATTACAAAATAAGGCCGTTAGCAGTCAAACGCGGCCTCAACCGCCGAAATGAAGCTTTCCTCGATCGCTACCAAGGTTGCAACCAAATGGCATGTAGGTGGAAACGAGTTCTGCTATGTATGTAGCAAGAAATGGAGGACGTGCCAGTGTGGCTATTCCTAATTTCATTTATTCTCCCTCGAATTACTCACTGTATTTATCGAAATATTTTGATTTATTATTGTTTCAGTGCTAATTCGTTCATTCATTTGGTGTTGTAAATGATAACGTGCATATACTTTTATTTAATTTCTAGAGAAAACTGTTATGATCTTATAATGGAAAGGCTACGCAACTCGCATGTCTTGGGCATCATTTATGTATCATAGTTGATGATTGATAAGTTTTATCTTTTTCATGTTGAGATTAGAATGCCTTAAATCGAAAGACTTATGATTTCTTATAATTACAAATAGAAAAAGAATATTGAATTTTAAATCAAAATTTGAGATAAGCAAATTTCAAATTTCTAACAAAGAGCTTCGTGAGCGGTTGAAGCAGGTAATGGCATGAACCCGGTGTAATGGTACGAATTTGAAAAATCTGAATGCTTTATTATGAACGTAGTAGTTTAAACATTGTATGTAAAATGAGTAATCAAACTTACAAACGCTTTGGGTATGACTTTTTACAATGATACTCCTACTCTTGATTTGGTATCGTAATTGTACCAATAATCGGGTAATTCTAGCATCATGCAGACTTGCAGAATCTATTGTCTTTGAGATTAAAATGAAATGTAAAATCAACTGTTTCCAGTCAAGCTTTAAATTAAACCATTGTAATTAATCCATAAACATAATAAAAAGACATGAAGTATCCTACAGTACCTAGGACTGCTGAATTTGAATAACACAAGTAATTCAAAATAACAACATTCCATTGTGATTGCTCACCAAAACTAATCCAATGCTAATCGTTAAGAAAATTTCTCTAAGAAAACAATCACTTTATGAAAGTATTCTATTGTAATCTCCAATGAACAATATTAGTAAGCCACAGTGCTACATAGTAGTGTTCTCATGATTCTCGAATTCAAGATTGGTTTATTTAAACACATTAAAAGATAACTCTCATGAACGACACGGATACCATGCTGTACTCAGACAGTCAATCCATCATCATTATGCCTCTATTCCCAATCCATACTGGCCCAGTGATTTGCGCTGCCCTCTCTGCCATAGCTTGTCTTCTCATGCTACTCACAGCTTGCTTTTCAGGACTGCATAAAGAAGTTTTTGGCAAAATGGCCTGCTGGATCCTTCTCGGTGACCTTTTCTTTTTTATCCCTAAGATCATCGCTGGCTTTTCTTACGAAAAGACTCTCCTTTTTTGTAAATTCATGGGTTTTTCAACTGAAATCGGACGAACAAGTTCATTTTTTTGGGCCGCAATGTTCGCACACGCATTCTCTTTAGTCCTCAAATACCAAGATCCCAATATCGTCGGAGAGTTTATGGGTGCGTATAATCTTTTCGCGAATCTAGGAGGCGCTCTATTCGCATTCACTTCCGTTTTGACGCCTCTAGTATTGTTAGATTCAGATAAGCTGGCTTGCGTCCACGAAGTCTATAAAGGAGAAGTTGATTATTTGTATATTATATTCGCTGATGGACCACTGATTATCGGCTGTGGACTGACAATATGGTGGTATATCGTCGCGATCTTCCGCTTAAGGAGGTTTCTCTCACGAGACCTGAGCCGAGATGAGATAAGCTTGATGCTTTACCCGTTGATTATGTTGATATGCTGGCTGCCGAACCTGGTCGTGAATGTCATGACATTTTTCGATTTTGAGCCATCTGACGAACTTCTCATTACTTTGGAGGCAGTCGCGCATATGCAAGGGCTGCTCGATGCTCTTGTATATGGAGGGTCGAAGAAAATGCTGAGGCAAATTAAGAAAGGCCCCTGTGCCTGTATCAAGAGACAAAAAAGGCCTCACAACTCATCTGCGCTGGCAAATCAATCAGGGTTTGACGAAGTGATTTCTTCAACAGAGCATCTTCATAAGTCGGAAGATGAACGACTAATAATGAAGGATCTTAGCAAACGGCAAGCTACAAAATCCAGTTTTCACGTTCAAAGTAATGCAATGCCGCGTAACCTGCAATCAGTTTTGTTAAGTAACTATTAGAAAATCGCTTTTGCTCAAGGATAAGACCGAATTTTTTATTTTCAAATCGGCGGGAAACAAAAAGCACGTGAGAATGCATGCTTCGTGTAAATGACTCCTGTAAGTTTTTTATATTATTAAGGATTGTATTCAGCTCATTTGAGATTGATTGTTAATCCTACCATCCAAATTCAAGCGAGAGAGAGAGGAGGGAAAAAATTATCTCTAAGGAGATATAAAGTCTTGATTAGATTAGGAGTTTATTCTGCATAGCTTGGATATTCCTGAATATTAATTTATTTTGGACATCGACAAGGATGAATTTGATACAAATTATGAAAACATTCCTTATGTTGAATCTACGAAAAAAAAACCAGGAAACCGAAAGCCAAGGTAAATTTGCATGTAGATGTTACGGAAGACAATTCAACTCCTACCCATTATCATAAATTTAATTTGCATTTCATTATGTCGCTCTTCTTTTATTGCATCCCATTAATCTGCTTCTTCGACGACGCCCTTGAAATGGCGATTTTTGATGATCCATCTGATTCTAGTTCCGAAGTGAGCTTTTCCTCTGAAAGCAAAAGCGAGGTATGATGTCTTGAACCCTCAACAGATTTCTGTCTGCGATTACAGCATTTATTCCTGTATCCGATCACTATCTTATAAGAGAGTCCATACGCAAACGCATTCAGAAGCCCTTGTGCGCTCATTAATACATTCGCTACAAGCACCCACGAGAAAGGGATTCTTGCGGGCACAGCTATCATGTTATAGACCGATAAACACACCCACGGGAATAAACATATCACGAGAATGAGCGGATAGCACATCAGTTCTAAATGCATGCGGATCCCAAACTGTCTCAGTTTGTTTATCACCGAAAGATAGCAAAACCCAGAATACAATACGACTATAGCCGCAGTGAGATCCGAGACGATGAAGTCTCTCCAATCAAACTCTTTTCCATTGGAATAGTGAAGACACCCTCCGTTGCCAGGATAAACTTGATAGTATTGAATAACGACAACGAAGATTCCAAAGAGAATTCCTGATAGAGTTGATATCCAGATGTAAGGCTTTATGTAATGGACGACAGCTTGACCTTCTCCTCGTTTGACGCTGCTGTAAAGGCAATGACCGAAGCAGCAGGTCCAGACCAATGACCCTGCATACCCAATATAAGTGAAAAATGCGTAGGTTTGACAGAGAAACAAGTTCTCTTGGACCCAAGAGCCGATTAGAGGTGTAAAGTTATACAAGATATCCATAAGTGACAGTCCAATCACCATTTTATTTAGAGAGTAACCTGTCTTTTTGAGGAGAAGTGTGGTGATTAGATTGAAAAAACACCCGATTATTGATAAAGTGTTTGTGGTGATCGTGGCGATCAGCAGTGCGTTGATCTGGCTTGGAGTGTACCCCAATCGGAGCACATAGCGAGCACTTATCAGCAAGCTCATTTGTTTAGCAAAGCAACAATTCGTTTTATTGTTTGAAATAATCTAAAAAATAATTGGATCAAGATCTTACTCGGTTAATTTCAAAGGAATTTTCGTAAACGAATTTATTTTCTGAAAACTTTCACTCCTGACTCTTTTTTCGTAAAATATAAAACTAAATTGGCTCTTGGAAAAAAAAAAATGATAAATGAAATTTTCTATTAATTGATGAGGGGTATGACCTTTGTTTGATACTACTACTCATGTAAAGCGTTGTGAAACTCAATATATCGACCATCAGTCTCATTTCTCTCCAAAAAAAGGGATAAAATAGTGCGATTAAGTCTTCTTTGGAAAATGAGCATGTATATTTGTCAATGAGATTACATGGTTAGGATATCTAATAAAAATCATTCATTATATTAAAATCAGGAAGAAAAATATGCAATTTACAGAAATATTACAATAAAATAAATGAAATAACATCCAATTAGTGGGCTTAAAACGCTATTGGGGTTATATTCTTATCTCAAAAAGATAGTACGAAGGATTTTTACAGGACGTATTCAAGTATCTTAATAATGCCATCAGCTCCACCTAACACATCATATTTCAGCCAACATGAAATAAAATTCGGTTACCTGTCGCAATTGTATCTTTTCCAGGGTGATGGAACACCGTCAAAGCTCCTTCATCATACTTTTTACTATGGATCTAGAACACCGTCAGATATAAACCCTCTAACCAAGTAAAATTACATTCAGCTCGGAAACACAACTGAAAGTTCTTAAATCCCAGGTTCTCAGGCTACCATCATGCGAAACTGAGAACAGGTGATTTCCGTTTTTCTTCGCTGCAAGTCCTGTGACAGCATCGTTATGCCCCACAATGGAGTTAATCAGTTTTCCTAAGCAATAGAATGTAACACAATGCAAAAGCCCTTAGCTATTACCTGAATTTGGGTCTAAAAACAGAATTCTTTTATCTTCATGCCCACTGATCAGCATCTTCATCGATTCGTGAGAGATAACCCTATTCATATTGTTTAATTCCTGTTTGAGGAGGCTAGTATACTTATTTAATTGGGAACTTTGGCCTTTTGAGACTAGAGATTTCGAGAACGGTATTTGGCTCACAAGTTTCGTCTATCATAAATTTTCATTTGAATCAGAGGGCATTTAGCTCAGTAAATTACATTCTCAGCGTCAAATAAGGCCAAATGATTGGACTCGACGAATCCCGCTGCAATTCCACAGAATCGACCCGTGGTCCAGCAAATCGACGTTGGAATATCATAAATACCACTGCTTGGGTTCTTATAGCAGATCGCACCAAGCATACAGCCATTGACCAGCTCGGAATCCGTCTCGGGATCATCAAATGAAGTCTTCCATATTTTTATCGTGCCATCAGAGCTCGAAGAAGCCATTACACTCTATCAAACGAGATAAACGATGGCGAAATTACTTCAACTTTACCTCAATAGGATGATGATTTAACTCCCAAACAACATCCTCATGCGCATTCCAGGTCCCCACTAGCATGTTCAGGTTTCCACATGGCCCATAATTATTCACGAGATCAGGATGCATAAGATTCCACGCTCGAATTACTCCTTCAGTGCCTGCGGTAAATAAATAATTCTCCTGACACGCGGAATCTTTGTCCATTTGGTTCCCTGCAATCGCAAAAACAGGTCCTGTATGCACTCTCATCGTATAGTACGGATCAACGTGCGACGTCTCCCCTGCTGCTGATATCTGTCTGACATCCCAGAGCTTCACCATGCAGTCTTCCGACACGCTTGCAAACACAGGGTCCTTCGCTGAGAAAAATAACCCACGGACGCCATCCATATGACTTCGCAATGTGCATTTCGGTGTAATGTTGTACTCCTGAGGGTTTTAGAAAAAGGTTAAAAATAAATCAAAGATCTCAGAAAAGGTACCTTTGCTGTTCCTGTCATGAGTCTGGTCCTTGAATTGCTTCTATTCCGCGATTTAGGTAGATTATGGCTGATATTCTCCACCGCATTTTCCGCGTTCATTTGCTTTCTAACGCCTTCGACCAATGCATGCTTCTGCGCGAGAGAAATCCTTGTGATAGACTCCGTCGGGTTGAATTTAAGCGTCTGGCTCGTGTTCGCTTTAGCACCTTGGGTGGCATCTTCTTGCACAGATTCATGAGGATTGGTGATTTCGCTTACAAATGGCTTCACTCGGCTTTGGGAGATATTATTGAACGAGTTGTTTCCGTTAGAAATTGAAGAATGATTCAGCATGCTGGTTTTATCGCCTGCAGAGATGTTTGGAGACGCGAGGCTATCATGCTGCACCAGTTTGCTCTCATTATTGCTGCACATCCGTGGACCAGTCAGCTTGTTTGATTTCCCCACGCTTGATACACTATTCTGCCTTGTTAGGGTATTTTTGTTCGATATCTCATTCGTTTTCGTGTTGTTTGAGTACGGCTGCTGAGCGACCTTTGTCATTGCGGTGTTTCCTTTTTTCTCTGGCTGCTTGCCTCTCTGCTGCTCGGAGTTTTTCGATTTCTTCGCTTCAGGAGAAAATTCTGAAGGGATCGGGTCCTTAAACCTAGCGCCAATGATAAACGCATGTATTCGAAGGAAATGCATACTGGGAACTGTTATCAAAGGTTGAAGGGATGATAATTGATGAAGTGATCGAGTTTGTAGTTGTAGTGGTGTGGATTACGCTGGGAACGAAGTCGCTTTTCACTCGGTGGTGATGATGATGGTGCGGGATATTTTCTTTGTTATCGCTCTTCTTCAACAGCGTCTTGCTCCTAAAACAATGAAATTAAGCTATTCAGACTCCACAGATACTTACTTTTCAAGCGCGATCTCTTCTTCGAGAAGTTGGACGCGTTTGTTTAAGAGTTCGATTTCTTTGTTCTTTAGTTGAACTTCTTGGTGAACGCAATTGATTTTTTCCTAGCAAAACGAGCAAAATTGAGTGTTTTCAGAGAGAGAGATTAAATCTACTTGGAGTTTTTTCCGTTCGACCTTCCATTCGTTAGCTCGCTCTTGAGATGCGTTCATTTGGGCATTGATGAACTCCATGACTCCGTTCCATGAATAGTTGCCGTTGCTGTCACAAGAGATCATCTCAGCGAGCTGGGTGTTAAGGTTGAGGTATGGATTTAGGGGTGCGGTCATTCGGAGGGAGAAAAGGATCGCAGATTCTGGTGATGAGTGTGACTGAGGTATTCGATAAAATTCAAATTCTGAACTACCCTTTGCTTTAATTATTCTGTTAAAAACAGATAATCAAATTCTCTGCGCTCTAATTCACTGGGTGAATTATCAAGCAAACAAAATCGTCGAGTGAGTATCTCAGTAATTATGAGACTGATGATCTTTACTCTGTTAGAAGGAAGATTATTATTTATATTCCAGAGCATAATCTGAATTATAGTAGATCTCAATCGAATTAATTGGTAATAGACCATCATCTCATTGAATGACTATTCTGCATGTTGTCGGGTGGTTTCAATGGTTTTATCATGATTCAAGTTGCAAGATATAGTAAGGTATTTTGAGCAAGTTGGGACTAAACAAAAGAATCAATGTATATGTAATGAATCACACTGAAATAAATTGTTTACCAATAAAATTTTCGTTCTCTTCAACCTCGGTTGGTGACGAACTTCTGAATTATCAAATCTAACTCACAACCAAGACTGACCCAAAGACTTGTTTACAAACTTTTCGACTATGACAACTCCAGAAACTCTCAATTCAAAGCGGCTTTTCAAATCAGTTTCCCATTCGAGATCACTCAGCAGCACATCCGCCAAAAACCATAACGCGAAGTTAGTTCCGACCGTTATCGTTGACAATATCGTGAACCACCACCCGATTTATAAAATATCAATTGACTACGAATCGCCTCATACGGTAAAAGCAATGAAAAATCTTGGAATTAGCTCAGAAATGTGTTCAGTCAAGTACTGCTATCCAAATTGCTCACATTGCTCATTCTTTCATAAAAGACCACTGTATTGCTTCGAGCAAACTCATAAAGATATCGATAAAAGACATCTCGCTTTTTTGTCCCACGTTAACAGCGCATACGGTATGCATCCAGCTTCATAGTTGTTTCCTCATGTTTACTCGCTAAGAGAACGTTCAGAAAGTAATCGAGGAAAAAAACCGGTTGATAGCAATTGAGGAAAAGTCCTCACCTTCGCGGCACCTCAGATTAGCTACATCAGAAAGCGAGTTGGGTATCTCTCAATTGAGCTCTGTTTCGGGGATAAAGAAACTTGAGGTCATGACTTTCGAAGACCGCTTCCAAAAAGTGAAAGAAAAATATGACAAGCAACGGAAAATAATGACAGTAAGAGCTCCTTCTATCCAACCATGAAGTTTCTTGTTGCAGGTAAGAGGGCTAGAGATCCTCAAAAACGATAGAGAAAGGCTCGAAAAGCTGCAGAAGCTGAAAAATAAATCAGATGCTCACGACAAATACTTTCAAAGCAAGAGCGCCGAAAGAGTAATGCATTTTTCCAAACAGAGAATTCTTTATTGTTTGCTAAGTTGCGACATATTGAGGAAAATAAAAGAATAAGAGATGAATTCGCTAGTCTGGTGAGACAACGACGCAGAGGCGACGAGAGAGATCGGCAGGATATTTACACAAAATACACCAACGATTATTCAGAGGACAAGAAGCGAAAAGAGCACCAAATGAAGGAGTATTACGAAGAGTTAGATAAAAAGTGGGAAAGAGAGCGCACAGAGGCTCACCAGCGAAGAGCTTACATTGAAAGAGTATCTGGTGCTATTACCATCAGTTTTAAAGGTTTTATTAGCATGAATTGCGAATGACGCTGGCGCTGGAGAACGAGTTGAAGCAGAAAAGTATTTCTTTCTGGTAGATCTAATCGAGGTTGATTTTTTGTAAAGGCGATCATCACGAGAAACTCCTTCGGGGGATCAAAAAAGAAGAGAAAGCTGTGTTAGAAGAAGCAAGCCAACAGATGCAACTTAAATTGGAGAGGGCTAAAAAGCTAAAAGACGAGGTTTCAGAGCAGCGGTTTAAAAAATTTATCACAGCGTTAGAGAGCAGAAAGCAGATGATCGTAACTGTTATGATGACAACAACTGTAGCGTTTGTGTAGGAGCAATCGAGGAGGCAGCTGGAAACGAAATTTGAAAAGAAAATAGTAGAAAAAAATCAGAGGCGTACACATGTCTTGGAAAACTTGGACAATATGCGCAAAATATTTGGGTTCACTTTCTATCAATAGTCGGCAAAGCTCATCCTTCTATATATATATACAATCTAGAGACAAGTTGAGGTCTGAGGAAGTCCGGGCAGATTATCGGCAACAAAAAGTCGAGAAAAACTTAGTATTAACGCATAATCGCCAATTGAGACTTAACAATGCTAGGAAAAGCTAAAAAAGGACTATCAGGAGAAGGTCGAAGAGAAAAGAGCAAAGTTTAATAAATCGCTTGACCTCTCTGCAATTGAAGCGAAAAGCGTGATTTAGTCTCCTGAGTAGCACCCTTTAACAGTCATTTCAGATCCAGGAAGCAAAGGCTGCTAAGATTCTTTCAAGACATAGAAACATTCAAGATCGTGCCAAAGAATTGCAAAGGTCTAAGGAAGAACTCGAGGATTTGTCAAGGTATGTCCTGGTTATCTTTACATTGGTTGAATTGCTCCTTTGGAATTTAGAATGAGCACTCTTCAACTCGCAGAAGAGAGAAACTCAATTCTTGGAGCCTCGGCTCGGATTGTCACGAGAAAATGTTCTCCTCTCAAGGCGCTCAGGTATAATGACAAGCATCACTAGTTCTAATTCCTTTTGAAGCGAATTCAAACGAAAGACGAAGCTAAGTGACAATGAAGTGGAATTTTTCATCACATTTCAGGCGATCCCAAAGAATCCAAAGGCTGAATCTGAAAATACCAACGAGGAGGAGAGATCACCTGTCCTAAAATAGAAAAGTTTTTTTGTTTTGAACAATGAGAACAACGTTAGCCCAGCTAACTCAATTTTATTTGAAAGGCCCTATGACGTGGATAAATAATTAAGAATGGAATGAAGTTAATTATTTTAACAGTATCTCAAACGAAAAACGAATAGAATCTGACATTTGGAGTATTTAATTATAGTGCTTGGTACTTAAGACTGCGATCAGAGAATCCTGGTTATTTTTAAGCTTTGAATATTAATTGCCTGAGCTGAGTGAGCGAGTCTCCTTCCTCTTGGAGAGATCTCTTTCAGCTATTTATGGTGGAAAGGCAGGTAATTTTGAAAAAACGCCATTTTAGGATCAGGCACAATTAATGAAAAAGATCTAAGAGGTGACAGCTCCATTGAAGCGTAGAAGTGGGATGGCATGCAACGATCTAATTCAAGAGATTTTCAGTTCAAACTCTCTGAAGACTAAGAATGCAACTGAAAATGTTGGTATGTAAGGTGTGTTTCTCGCCTCTCCTCTTCTCGTGTTCAGCTTAGTTGAGGAGCTCAGATTGCGAAATGCTTTAATACGAGCAATAGAATAATAACTTGAATAGCAAGTTCCCGGTTAGCAAAGCGTTTAATGATCAAAGCAGCTAATTCAGATATTTAAAGCTAGATGACGTAGAAAACAATAATTATCATTTTTAAAAAATGCAAAACAAGGTCTGCTACGGCGATATCTTATATATCCAATACAGTCATCATCCTCGTGAGAACTTGTTGGTGTTCTCTGGAGGATTTTTCGACGACACGATTTTTGCGAGTGAGGCGCCAAATTTCACATATCTGCCGTTTAAATCGAGTCATTTCGTCGTTTTACCAAGTATCCTCTCGAATACTGACGAGTTAGGATTTCTTGGGCAATTGCAAGAGCATTTGCAAGTGCATTCATTAGAGGTTGGAAAAACGCCAACAGCCTCACAAAGCCTGGGAAAGAAGATCATTGACACTGTTATTGGAAGGACTTCAGAAACTAAAAAAACTCCAAAGGGACTTGCTCTATTCTCTGAAAAGTTAATTCAAATCGAAGAGAGGAAAGTAGAAGAGCCGAAAAAGAGAGAAGTGGTGCATCGATTAGGCAAAATGGCGGAAGAGTCGAAAGCACTTCTAGGTAAGGCACTGGATGCTGTGAGTGAATCTTCTCAGATGGCTGCTGGATTGTCATATATCGATGCTGAGTACAAAGAGAAAGTGAGAATTGAAAATTTCAGAGCCGAGAGAATGAAGAATTTGAACGCACAAATCCTCAGCGACTCGTTTGGTAAGCAAGTGAAATACGGCGAGAACATCTTGCTCTACCATTGCGAGTCTCGACAGTTCTTATATTCAACCGATGAACCTGATACTCTTGATAACACACTACAAAGACTTGGACTGAGGCCTGATGTTTCCACAGAATGCTATTTCAG
>ENA-UOTX01000141-UOTX01000141.1-compost-metagenome-genome-assembly--contig:-NODE-141-length-79276-cov-17.838748_pt1 | contig 79276 bp, 50 predicted proteins | sample MGYA00238143_ERZ746982 | MGnify/ENA primary metagenome ERZ746982 (study PRJEB28758, sample SAMN06268862) | compost metagenome | isolation source: single cell | place: USA: California, Emeryville, Joint... | reverse complement strand
CAAATGTTCAGTTACAAGGAAGCTTCAATTACCTTACTATATCTAAAATTTTGTTTGAATATCAAAGGACACTTGCTGGAGAAGAAGAATCAATATATCTCCACTATCTGTGGAGGGCTTGGTTTCGCTTGTCTGCTTGAAAAAACTCATATGAGAGGTTCTTTCCGGTTGACCATTTTCCTCGCGAGTGAGTATTTTTGAAAAAAATTTAAATTTTTACTAGTTGCTTTAGCATTGTCAATTTTGTCTAAGACTACCCAGACAACCAGGAACAAATTCCTTTTTACACATATTTATATTGTTATTTAGGTTCTCGTGATGCTTAAAACAGCTCACGGTCTATTTCATGATCAGAACTAGTTTGGTAGATCACCTCGCTCACAAAATGACCCAATTTTTCTCCATAGCCTACTGGAGACTACATCTTTTTGGATCTCAAAGACCGACCTTCCGAGGAAGTTAAGCCGTGTAGATTGTCGACCCGATAGTAATGAGTTACTACATTTTCCTCGAATCTATCAGCGACTCGATCCTTTAAGACCCACAGAGAGAAAAAATATCGTCACGGAGATATGCCATTAATTCAAGATAGCATTGTTAAGCAGGAGCTTTTTGCCTCAGACACTACATTTTTCGAGTTCTGCTCCTGCGGCTTGAAAACTGCGTATTTCATCAAATATGCCGAGACTTCTCTTGCTTTCATCTCCTCACTAAGTGTTCACCGTAGTAGTAGTCGGCTCGCTCTCTCTTCAATAAATAATTTCTGAATTAATTTTTTTGAATTAAATTGGTTGTTTGGTACTTCGTTCCATCGAAGACAGAATTAATAATTTTGAAGAGAAGTACTCCCAATATCAGTTTTTTAAAGCACCGTCTCTATCCAGAACTTTTGATAATGAAAAAAATAAAATTTAGCAATGATGAGAATAATTTTTATATATATGGCTAAGAGCGTTGAGGCGTTGTTCAAACGCATATCAAATACGCTAGTATTTAAAGAAATGAGCGTATGATGTCGAACATTAATATAATAATTTCTATTTCTGAAATTCAACAATGCAAGACACCTTCCAAGTGTGCGTCAAATACGCCTTCAACGCAGCACATTTTATCGCTCATGAAGAGGAGAGAGAGACTCTACATGGTCATAACTATCGATTGAAAGTCTATCTTCAAGGTATCATCTTTATATCTTTCTTAATTACAACACAGGATGCTAGAGTGCGAAAAAATTGATCCCAAAACAGGGTATGTAATGGATTTCGACAGAGTAGAGAAGGTTGCTATTGAAACCGTCAAGACAATTAAAAGCAAATTGATTGTTCCAATGCTCAGTGAGACTTTAGAAATTAAGGATGCCGAAGAAGAGGATCACATTCTCATAAGGTATGATATCAACAATTATTCAATATTAACGGATAGCTAGACATGGGAAGTCCAAGTTCATGTTACCTAAACAAGATTGTGCTGTAAGATATTTAAAATCAAACTAATGCAAACGATACTAATTAATTCTTAGCTAATAGATGTGAAGTTCCCTTCAGCTGAAGAGGTTTCGAGGTGGATATGTGATAATATATTGAAAAAACTCGATCCAAAAGAGCTCAATAAACTTGGTAAATTATCTACCATCTGATAGTTTTATCTTATTAATGAACAAAAGGGGTTAAGTCAATAAAAATTGAGTTGCGCGAGACCGACAAATACAAGGCCACATACATCAGAAGGCTTGGATGAAGAGATAAGATTTTATTCATATGTTAATTAGAAATGTGATCCCGATAAATAATAAGAAAAATGGTCGATAACTAATTTGAATGGTAATAAAACATAAGCAGTCTCTTAAGCGTTTGAATCAGTGTCCAAATCATATATCGAACGAAAATTCTCATTGAAAGACAAATTTAGAGCTTAGTTAGAGCCTTAAGAGTGTAGTAACTCTGATGCACATTTTTGGCAAATATCGGGGGCAACGTTAGTATTAGAGCTTGTAAAAACAAGCAACCCTCCAAATTTCTTATGTAAAGTTTAAGTTACGTACACATTAGGAATTAACCCCTACATTTTTTGTTGTTAATGAAGATAAGAGGAGTTGATAAATAAGTGAGAGAGGAAACATCAGCCAGATGTGACTTTGATGAAAGTTGGTGCTAGAAGAAGGTTGGGGTTTTTATTTTGCGATAGAGTTATATTTGTTATAAGCAAGTTATTACATGACCTAATCTAGTTGGGATCGGATTTAATAGAATATCCTTAGGTAATACCAAATAGTCAAATGATGGCCTAAACATTAGGTTTCAAGTCTGTACCTGGCTTACTCTATCTCAGAGGAATTGGTTAAATCACAGAGATTTGAAACAAATGTCATTATATATTGTATAGAATTGGGCGACCTCAATGAAATTGTTTAACATTCCTACTGTAATAAATTCGTTTCTCTCTATCCCCCTTAAGGCAAAATATGTCAAGTTCACTTGAAAAAATTGCTCCTTTGCAGGTCCAATTCATTAGGCTCTCGGTGAAAGCTCTTCTTAATCTATAAAATCAAAATTAGCTCCTATTGCTTGAAGGAAAGTAATTACTAAACACTGGTCAAAGAATCTTCAGGCAGAACGTCATGGCCTTTCTCGTTCTCAAGTTTTCGTTTCTGAAGCCAATGCCCAGAGAAAAATGCAGCCATACCAAGCGCATACGCAATCAAGAGGAATACAACCGTCAATGGAGAACTCCAATCAATTGGTTTATATATTGGTTTTCCCAGGACTTTAGTTCCAATGAAATTCCAGACAGAATAAACCGCCATCACAACTGTTACAGCAATAGCTCCTCTTCTTCGATCAAAGGGAATCTTGTTAAAAACTACTTCTAAGATGATGCAAAGAGGTGACACAGCGTGGAGAATGACGTTCAAAAATATGAATTCAACGTTCAGAGGAAAAGGTCTGGCAGCGTTCGTTTTCATGATGTCGGCCGCAAGCACGCTCCAGAAGAAAATCATGATCACGCACTCCAGAGAGAAAACAATCTGACTCATGAGGGTAATAAATTTCAATAGCACATGCCCTTGAGTTTCTCTCTTTTCCTTTGATTCATACTTGTACATATAGACCAGCATGAGGATAAAGTAAATGAAGGTCAGGTCATGTCCCCATATAGTCATAAAGAAAAGTTGTTTCCCAATGAGCGGCCATTCCAGCCACCACATATACAATACTCCAAAGAGCCCATAGCTGCAAGCTATCCATCTTAGATAGAACAGCTTTTTGTACGGAACCTTCCAAGCCTGGAAAATCTCATCGCCTGGTGTTGAGTTCGCGTCTATTAAATCCTCTTTGAGTATCATGGTCGGAGTTTTTATTAAATTTATTTTATAGATTCAGGTATCAATTTATTAGACTTCCTCTTAAATCGAGCTGTTATGTTTTGCTCTTTATGGCTCCAGTGCTTCTTCAATATCAAGGAAAGCGTATTTAAATAGAATACAATTAAATCAATGCGTATTCAGCTAATTTTAGATAGAAAGCACCATCATTCAGAAAAATTACATGGAAGGAGATAAAAAATATCAGGTAAGTTTACATTATTGAGTTAGCGGTAGAGTAGAACAGATGCTATGGTAGGTCTTATCAACAATCGGCATAATCTTCCTTTCTTGGGTCTGTTTGATCGCTCTCATCTTATGAGCAGTTATCAGGAAAAACTTGTTTCCTAATACAAAAATTTCGAAATACTTGCTCGGGAGGCAGGTGAAATACTCAACGGAATCAGCCGAATGGTACCCGACTCTGTACCCAGGCGAGCTCTGCCAAATATTTACTCCTTTGAAATCCAACACAGCCCACGAGTTCATTTGAGGATCAGTGTACGACGGCTGAAGTTCGAAACCTAGCAAAAACTCCCCAAGCGATTTGAGGCTCACCGCTAAATGAATTCGGGGATCCACTACCATTTCGTCAGAGCTTATCCATTTGACGCACCTCTTCGGATGGGAGACACCGATATTGTTCCTTACAGCCAGTAAAAATTGCCCTGTTTCTTGACAAGACCCAAGGATCTCTGACTCAGTGTCTTTCGTCTTCATGAATTTCCGAACAGACCCATTCGCTAGATTTAGCTTGTAAAATCGCTCTATAGGAGAAGCTCGAGCTGTCGTCAGAATCAGAAATAAGCTTTCCGCTGTTTGGTTGTAGCAGATGGATCGGCATAGCATTTCCTCCAATGATTCTTTGATTGAAACAGTACGAACGATGTTTTTCGTGGTTAAATCGAAAAAAGAAACATGGATTTCGCATGTTAACTGTTCGGATGTGTTGACAATTGCGATTTCTTTCCGCTCTTCTATAATACAGAACTGCATTATGCTTACATCTTCCAACTCGATGATATTTTTCGGGTGTCTTTGAATGATGCCGTCAATTACAATCGCATAAAGCCCGTTTCCATACGAAACGATCAATTGGTTAGATAAACAAGCCATTTTGCCGGTAATTTTGCTCTTTTCACCGAGCAGATTGGAGAGAATGGTAGAGTAGACTGGTTTTCTTGTGATAACGTTGGAAACGTGGAGAATTGCGGAGCGGTAGTCATCTTCATCTGGTGTTTCCAAGTAGAACATGAGCTTGTTCTTGAATAAATGAAAGTATTTGCATGAATTTCGACCAATTGCTTTCTTACTGACGCGACATATCGCTTCCATTGAATTGCGGTATGCTCAACTGAATCAAAAGGAATCAGCTAGCATTTAATATTCCTTAATACTTGGAAATATAAAAAAATTGATTAAACCCTAAACTAAAGCAGAGTTATCAGAAATCAAAAAATTTTCTTTTCCTACCTTGTTTCAAATGTACAACGACAACTTGTGTTTATAAAGTCCTATAGAGAGATTAAATCTGTTCACAATAAAATGCTATATGTTTTTCTCAACAAATAGTCAGATCTCTCGAGGTACAGAGCTTGTTTTACTCTTATCTGATTAAAAAGATCTCTACAAAATTCTGTACAGGGCTTATAATTTTTTGTCGGTCGTGGAGAACTATCATTGCAAGTGCAAGAATGTGTGTGCTTATTTCATTGGGCATTTTGACACTCTGACCACAATGCATTGAAAGTTTGTTATATCATTGAGCAAATTAGTGAGATAGACTAAAAAATACAATCTTTTAATGCAAGGAATCTTAGAAGAGGAAATTAGCCTGTTCTCTTCATTTAAAAACCATGTTTAACAAAAAAAGCTTAAAAAATTTCAGAAAGCAGTTTACGATAAATCTTCAAGCTTATGGTACTTCAACCATTCGCTGTCGCTCTTAATCATATGACTTTAACCAGATTAGATAATCTAGTAATTATACGACAGCTAAATTACCAAAAAAATTTTCGGCACTCCTAAATGATCAATATTTCCCAAGCTTTTGCTGTTATTCCAATCATTTTGGAAAAGATAAGACAAATTCCAGATTTAAAAAATAAAGTTCTAATCAATTACCAATTCCAATATTTTCTTCTTCGCAGCAAGCCACTATAAATAATGTACGCTAGACAGAAGACAATTCCAGAGGAAATTCAAAAAGCCATCTCAGAAAAAAACATTACCGCTTTTGAAGAAATTTTACGGACCTGGAAGCTCGACAATGACCTCAAGAACAGAATTTTGTTCGAGATAATCTCATCTTCAAAGGGACAGACAGACAAGGAATTCGTGCAATGCTGTCTCAAGTAAATTGGCTTGCTTTCCTCAACTAATTCGATTTAAATAAGTTATGGAGCATCACCAGATTCATCGGACCAGGAGGGTAAAAAGCGAATAATATTATCAAAAACATTATCTTTTGAAAAATTTAGTAGGGAGGACTGCTTTGATGGTCGCTGCAAAAAAGGGCGACCTTGAGACTGTCAACCTACTCTTGAACCATAAAGCTCGAGTTAATTATAAAGACAAGAACGGGAAAACCGCACTCTACTATGCGTTGGAACCCTCAGCCGAAAATCCTGGTATTATATCAATCCTCCTCCAACATCGGGCGGAGGTCCGAGTGAGAACATCTGAAAACATGACGCCTTTTCTAAAAGCAGTAGAACTCGGATATCAGAACACTATAGACCGGTTACTCCAGGCAAGAGCGAACGTAAATGACTTTTTTGAAGAAACAAGTAACCAATGGTTAATGCTGCAAAAATTTTGATAAAATGTGTGTTGATTCTAGGGGACACCGCCCTTCATATAGCCTTTCGAAACAAAGATGTTGAGCTTGCACAGAAACTATTAAAGCACAACGCAAATCCATTTCTGAAGAATGCCAAAGGAGTCAATTGTATTGAATTAGCTGAGAGCTGGAGCGATATGCCGCCAAAATTGAAGGAATTGCTTCAGCAAAAGGTTTGAGCATGCAGTACTTTGGACAATTAATTATAAAAATTGCCTCCTAGGTCGCAAACATTCAGAAAGTGACTCCTCAAGAGCATGAAGCCTTCCAGCAGCCAATTCCCTTCTCCAAGCAACGAAGTGCAGAGTTCAATCAAAAAGAGACGGAATATGCTAGTACTCAAGTGTCGAACAGAAGTAGCACATTTTCTTCTGACGACATCAGCCAAATGCAACCCCATCGGATAAACTCGCTCCCTGTGAACTCTACCGTTCGATCTGACGACACATCTAATGTAAATGACATGAGTTCCGAGACCAAAAGCACGTCTGAGGGCTTCCGTTCCCATGGCTACAAAAACTATGGCAATGAGCAGCAGCCCAATATGAACTTCATGCAGGGACAGCAGCAGATGGGCTACAAACACGCAGATAAGAAAAAATCCAAAGGAAATCCAAATTTCAATGATCAAAATCCTAATATGCAAAACATGAGGGGCCAAATGAACCCCAATCGTCCTAGCTCCCAAGGACAATATATTCAGCAGCCCAACATGCAGCAGTTTTCACAGCAACCTAATATACAAGACAATTTAGTACTTTCAGCACTGAGCCCTGGACCACAGAATTTCCCTCACAACCAGGGGTATTACCAAAAAGGAGGCAAGCGCAATCAAATGCAGCAGGGACAATCGCCACAACAGCAAATGGGGCCCAATCTCTCAAAGCAGAATCAATTCAATCAAAATATGCAGCAGCCGTTGACGTCTCCTAGTGGCGATAACACAAATGTTTTCTTTAATCCAAAAATGAACCAAACGAAGGAATTTAATCAAGGGCAGATGCCGAACAAATTCCAGGGTGGCATGCCTGGTGTCCAGCAGAATTTTATGGGCAATGTAAACACAGGGACAGGTCTTATCTCTCCACCGAATATGGGAATGGCGACGTTTGGGACTCAGAGTCCTGTGTATCAAAATCAAACGCAATTTTTCCCTTCGGGTAATATGCAGCAGCAAGTCCCTATGACAGGAACGAATGCTTGGGTTTCCGGAAAGCAAGGACCAGGTCTAATGCCTCCGAACTTCCAAATGCATGTTCAGCATCAAAATCAAATACCGCAACAGAATTTTATGCAACAAACGGGTCACTCGAAAGTCAATATTGATATCTCAACGAGTCAAGCTCGACAAGGGTTGAAAAACAGCTCAAAGGTTGATATTAAGTTACGCTTTGAGGATATTTATTAACAATTATCTAGATTGAATCGTACAAGTATATCTTAGACAAGCAAGAGAAAGACTCCGAAGACATTGAGAGTCGAATTCAAAAAAAGGTACTCATAGCAAATGTCAAGATAAGTTAAATTAACAAATTTGAATCCTTTAGAAGTTAGAATTGGAGCGACAAACACAAATTCGTGATTTCACATTAAATATGATTCAAGAAAAGGAGGTAGGACTTATACCATGTGAAAAGGGAGTAAATAAATTGATGATATTAGAAAGAATTTGCGGAAAAGGAGCAAAAGCTGGCAGAAATGACGAAGAAATTAGAAGCTTTAAATAAGCCATTGACGCTCAGAAACCCAGCTGATATTCAAAAGAATGAATCGTCTGCCCAGACTGAACCAGGTAAGGGGCTGTTATCTGCATTTGCTATAATACCGCATCTTTTGCAGACCTTTTTGGCAGTCTTATCGAGAAGGAAAATTTATGCGGAATTTTTAAGCCGAATGAAATTTATGAGAGTGCAAGCACTGATAAAATCGCTGAGATTTTGCATGACGAGATTAAAAAATTCGAAGAAGACGTTAACGTTTTTCACAAAGAGAAGAAGCCATTGTTCGAAAGCCTTCTCAATGATATTAAAGAAGCAATTAGTGAACTTATTCCTGGTGCTAAAGTAATCTATTTTGCTCCTAACCCTTTGAAATTAATTAATTTCGATTGAACTTTAGTGTCACATTTATGGTTCGTATCGTACGGATCTATGGCTTCCATGGTCAGATATCGACATCGTTGTCGAATGTAGCGAACAAAAAGACTCTCTTGAGCTGATTTATAAGGCCTTGTTCAAGCAGAAGTTTGTGGAAAAAATCAACATGATTCCCACGGCCTCGGTTCCAGTGGTCAAAATGGTCTGTACCAAAGAATACGACAGTAAAAACGTTGATTTCACTATACTTGGGCCAAATCACAACGGCTGTGAGTGCGCTGAACTCGTCCGACAGTACTTGGATTACTATACTATCTTGCGACCTCTGGTGCTGGTCCTAAAGACGTTTTTAAAAAATTTGAACTTACATAACACATACGAAGTAACTCACTTATCAGTGCCCTCAATGAGCTAATTCTGACTATTACAGGGAGGTCTGAACTCGTACGGGCTCATTCTTATGGTGGTGTACTATTTACAGCAACAGCAACAGCAACAGCAACAGCAACAGAAACCGAAACCTACAGACCCTGCCATACTAGGAACGACCATGCTAAACATTTTTAAAACATACTACGAATTCGATTATTACAACATGATCATCACGCCTGCCAAGCCGCCGACGAAGACTCCCGATGTGCTAGCGACCATTATGATGGGTAAGAATATGGGTAATATGGGCATGGGAATGAATGTCGGCATGGGTATGAACATGGGAATGGGCATGAATATGGGAATGAACATGGGTATGGGCATGGGAATGATGGTATGAGCTATACTATTTTTACAAGCTGATTCCTAACAATGAAACTTCAGAAATTGTTCATACAAGACCCTCTCAACCCAACCAATAACGTCACCAAGGGTATGTTCCAAATCCATAATCTCAAAGTAAGAGAATTCGCTCTCCGTCGCCTCCTTACGCATGTCTAGAATGCTTTCTTCGCAGCTTATATAGCCGCATATCAGGGCTGCTACTGCGGCTTCCACAAATGTTTCACCGAGATTTCCGCTGGTATGGACGAGTTGAAAGACATTCGCTCTGAAAACTGTACAAGCGTTCTCCGCAGAATAATGCTAGCGTGCGTACCATTGCTTCCTGTAACCTAGACGTCCCGTCCTGCAGAAGCAAACAAATTGGCACATTCGCTAACGATCAGGTAATCAAAATGAGAGCAGGAAGGAAGAATATCATAGGACAAGAGATTATTTATTGTTAGTACAATGAATTTAAAATAAAACAAAATAAATTAGGATATGGAGACGCATTAGTTTGCATAAGGTTTCGTAACGCAGCAAACGCTTGTATTTTGTTCTTATAAACAATTCTACCCCTCCAAATTTAGTTAGTAATTTAGCATTCAAATCCTGTAATTAAACAAACTCTAAAGTTTAAAAAAATAAAGGTTCGGAATGATCAGCTTGTCAAAATTTATCAAGCATGTACCATCAATTTTTTTCAAAGAGATGCCTCGGAGATGTCCATTGGCACGCGGTTACACGATTCAAAGGCATTTTATCACTGTATCGTCAAAACCAAACGTCAAATTCAACATAAACCTCAACCAGAAGCTAAATCAATCCAAATCATTAGAAGAGCTGCAGAACTTCTACAATAGCTCCGCCTTGCATATGAACCTTATCAATTTTAGCACGCTGTTGAAAAAAATAAACGACTTCACGACCGCAGAGAACGGAATACCCCAAAAATTGGCCGAGGACATCCCGCAAAAGATCTTAATACTTATTAAAAAAGATCTGAAGCAGGCAGACGCATCTGAAGTCGACGCGCGAGTGTTATCCAATATTTTTTACTACCTCAATAAAAATCCGCGCTTTGAGCAGTATCGCCAATCATTCAACGCCGAAATCGCCAAGATTTTACCTCATTACATTCCTCATATGAACGACCAAGAGCTTTCTACAACCCTCATCACTCTCTATCAAAACGAAATGGATTCATTTGTGCCTCTTATAATGAATGAAGCAACGAATAAAATTCAGAAATTTGGGATCAGAGCGTTTTGTATACTCATCTATCAAACCACGAAGAATGACACTGAAAGCCCTGCGCTTTATCGAAAGGCGGCGGAATATATCCAATCAAATCAAAGCTTTGGAAATCTAACCGCTCAGGACTATTCCAATGTCCTCTTTTCAGTATGCAAACGCCCCGAGTTGTATCTCAACCAAGAAGTAGTGAAGAAAATGGAGAGAACAGGCTACCTCTTGCGAGATAAGTTAAACCCGGTCGGTCTCACGTCTGTGTTTCATTCGCTTTGCTTGCTTCAACAGCAAATTTTCTCGGATAATTTCTATGCAACTTTCGAAAAAGTCATATTGGGCTACCTAAAGCAAATGAACCATATTTCATTTAGTAATATTCTCAGAGGCTATATGATATTCCACAAGGGCTCTCCAGGGTTTCTTCAGAAGTTTGCGGAAGAAGCGATCGTTCGCGCGGAGTCATTGGACCTGCAATCGTTTTCGACAGTGTTTTACTACTTTAGTAAGCCAGTCAATCAAGATGTGTTTGTAAAATATGCCAACGTGTTGATGAACAAAAGAGTATCAGAATTCACGCCTAATCAGCTCCAGTATCTGCTATATGCGTTAAGTGTGAATATTCCGCTAGTTCAAAAGCTTTTCCCAGGCGGAGAAGTTGAAAAAAGCTTTGGAGGGTACATCAAAGAGAATTTAGAGCATTTTTCTGAGAAAGAGTTGGTTTCGATTGCGCATTCGATGAAAAAGCTGCACTTCCCAAGGGATTCGCTTATCCAGATGCTATTGCAGATTGATAAGAGAATTCTAACTGAACCTAAGGCGCGTCAGATAAGCTCTTATTCAGTGTTGGAGCTGAATATCCTGATATTTGAGATACTTCTGAAAAGTGATGAGTCACAACTGGAGCAAGAGAAAATGATAACTCCAGTCATCAAAAAGGTGTTTGATCTCACTAAGCAAAGGATTCTGGCATATAAAGATGGGAAAGAAAGACCAACAGAGGCTAAAGGGTCTCAGGAGAGAATGATTATTCAAGGAATAATAAGGTTTTTCAGGAATAATATTGAGAGCAGTCCTCAAAAGATACTCCCTCTTTGTGATGAGGATTTCTTGAGGCTCATCGAGGAAGTCAATCAAGAGTTCCAGCAAGACAGTGAAACTTCAGAAAGCCAAGCAAGTCTGGAGTTTATTAGATTTTAGATGTCGCTTTATTTGTGGTCGTTTCATCTTAATGTGTCAAGAAGTCTGAGCAAGAAAATTCCCTAATTTCAAAAAATTTAGTTCGGAAAAATCATCAAAGTGTTCGTCGAATGCCTTTTTTTTTTGAAATTAGATGTGTGTGAATCAAAGTAGATGACGACTCTCTTTCTCTCTCTTATTATTGTTTGCTAAGTTGTTCGTAGGAGCTATGTCCCATTTCTAGAAGTGATTTCTGTGCGTTTATTTGAGATTTTCTGTGTAGCACTTAGCCTTAGTTCTACATAATGATGGAGTCGGTCAAGCATTTGGAGTCTTTGAATGAGTAGTTGCAAACTAACAAATAAAATATCACAAGAATATCTCTATATTGATACACCTCGATAATCAGACAGACAAAACTCCTGATTCCTCTGAGTACGAGCTCATGCTGTTTCGAATCAGAAGAATACAAAATCGCTCATATACATAATGACTATCAATGAAAAGAAATTAAATTAACTAGATTTTCTATTGTAACTCCTTGATGTGGACCTACCTCTTCTCCTTTCACCTTCGTTTCTTCTTCTTGGGAGATTGATTATAGGATTTTCAGCAGAAAGAGGAGGAGTAAGATAAATCGTCATAGTTCTCTGAACATTAGGCTGAATCTGAACACCTGTCGCGAAATCAGTAAAAATCAAGGGAACTGTCATCAGCTGATTCTGCATGTCTAATTGATCTCTTCCTTCTTGATTCAAAGATTGGGTGTCTTCTAGGGGTTTTCTCTTACAGACAGGACATGAGTTTTTTACAACCAGCCAGTGATCAACACAGTCTTTGTGAAATTTATGTTCACATGGAAGATTTCGTATCTCATCTCCATCTTTGTAATTCTCAATACAAATGGCACATATATCATCACTAGATGGCCCTTCTATATTACTCTCTCCTTTTTCAGGGGGACTAAGATGACTTTTGCCTTTTTGCTTCCGAGAGTGGACCTTACTCTGCGTTTTGTTGAACGATCTTTGGCTTGTACTCTTTACATCTTTATTTTCTTCATTCGTTTTCTTGAAGATTCCATTTCTAGTTTTAATCCGAGGTGGCGCACGCATTTGCTTGCTATGATATTTTGAGAAGGGAAGTTCAGCGATCTGGTCTCTAGTAAGACCTTGCTCTGGCTGTGACTCTTCCATTTCGCCTACACTGATCACAAATCGACGCATAGTTGGTGCATTTTCCATAGGAATAAACTCATAAACAGGATTCTGTTCTCTATTTACTTCTTCAACAGGCATTGGAAAAGCAAAAGATGTTGGTAATCCTGGGGGAAATCCAGTCGTTATTGTTTCTTGAGGAATGAAATTTGGCATTGAGGCGGGAGTTGTATCCATCCTAATATTATTCCCGATTATCATTTGTTGTGGTGCACTAACATGCACGAAGGAGCCTGGTGTTGGATTGCTGTTAATTGTACCGTCAAACGAGAGAGTGGCTGGCTGACTGAGGCTCAATTGGCTATCATTTTGTGGCAAATTTCTTTGAATTGGGTCTTGACCAAAGGTGAATTCAGATATTATTGACATCCCGTTCACATTGATAGAGATCCTCTGTCCTCCATTCTGAACAGAGAAACTTTCAGCTGGGTTAAGAGGTATTATATTTCCATTCATTTTGCATATTTTGTGAAGTTTATTTCAACATGAGCTTCTCTTCGAAGCTTGAAACAAATGAAGAGCAGTAAAACAGTTTTGTGTCGCTAATAATTTATGAAAGACTTTAGAAGCCGTAACTTGAGAATAAATGGAATCTATTTCTTTGAATAACGTTGATTCTTTTTAAAACTCCTTCATTCAATTAATTGATGTTAAAAAGCTTGGTATTATTCTGCAACAGAAAAGGTTAGACCAAATTTCTGAAGCTGGATTTACCAGAACTAGTTCTCTTTTTTGAATTAGATATCGCTCATTCAATCAACAACCACTGTGGTAATAGAATCTTCAAAAAATTTGAAAAGCTTAGTTAGCTAATATCTATAGGAGAATTTTTTTTTCTGATTGAAAATGGAAACTGTAGAATGGGTCTCAAACAACTTACTTTATGTATTTGTTTGATGTTATTTAGCCTCGCTGTAATATCTTGAATTAAAGTAGAGAAAATGCTTAAGAAAAGAACAAAAAAAAAAAGCCCTCCAAGTACCTAAACAAGGATCTTCTGATCTTCCATTTTATAACAAACTGCTTGAAGAACTTAGTCCATTTAGCATAGATTCCTTCACCTTTCTTTAGAAAATCTTGGAGTCACTGGTATGCCATTATTTCTGCGTTTGACTCAATCTATGAGAAACACATTGTACATTTATTAAATTTGGATTGATGAACTTTAGGTATTAACCAAAACTTAATTTTTACACATGAGTAACTTTTTAGGTCTCTCAAAATCCATATTCTTAATAGCGTGCATTGCTTTCTGTGCGTTCGGTATCACTTTCCCTGAGCGAACCGAAGCCCCTAGCAACTACTTCCCTGACCAGAACCACTCGACCTACTCAGGATTCCTCACAGTCAATGCCACGACAGGCTCGAACATTTTCTATCATCTTTTCGCCGCCGAAAACACAAACATTTCGACACCTGATTCAATGACAAGCAACCCATTGATAATTTGGCTCGAAGGAGGTCCCGGCGTGTCTTCTATCTATGGAGCTTACACCCAAATGGGTCCTTACATCATGAGTTCAAACACCACTTTGGAATCAAGACCACGAAATCAATCTTGGGCGACTGATTTCCATCTCCTCTTTCTCGACCAACCGATCGGCGTTGGCTTTTCTCAATCTTTCAACGGTGATCTCGTCACTTTGGATCAGCAAGCAGCGGACTATCTCTACGCCTTTATGCTGCGTTTCTATGAGATTTTCCCTAATCTCAAGCCGAATGATTTGTACATCTTCGGCCAGAGCTACGGAGCCAAGATAGGTTCAGTTTTTGCTTACAAAATCTTCCAGGAAAGAGCTACCAATCAAATCAATCTTAAAGGTGTTGCGTTCGCTGATGGTCTGATTGACCCGAAAAGCCAAATGTTTTGGGCTCAGATGGGTTATGCGGCTGGAGTAATTGATACAAGCACAAGCCGGGCTGGCGTTGAGGAGCAATTGCTGGTGAAGACTCACATGCTTGGAGGTGATTACAAGGGTGCTTCAGATATATTTTTCGTTGCTTCGGGTATTACCATTAACGGGGCTGGCAAAATCTATCTGGACAATTTCAGATATTATCAGGAGGTTGGAACTAACCCTGCTTGGATCGCCGCGATCGCCACTAAAACCTACGCTTATTTGAACAATAACACCTTCAAAACTGCTATGGGAATCCCAACTGAACTAACTCTGCAATCAGTCAACGGATCTACATTGAACAATCTTTGGGCTGCTTTCAGCAACAGCACGCTGTATACGATAGCCCCGATGCTTGATGCTGGCATCAAGTTCATGATTTATGCCGGGCAGGATGATATGAACCTCCCTCTCACTGGCGTTTACGAATACTTGAATTTAGTAAATTCCGATGTGGTCCAAGGGTGGAGAACCGCTAAGAAGAAATTCGCTTATCTAGAAGGCCAGCCGAATCAACCAGTCGCGACATATAGAATCTATCAGAATTTAGCAACTGTATCGATCAACAAGGCCGGCCATATCGGAGGTCTTGACCAGCCTGAGAGCATTGCTTATGTCGTAAAAGCATTCATCAACAATAATTTGTAAAGTGTAGAAAAACTCGCTTCAATTTACGGACTATAAGGAAATTTAATTGGAGCCTAAAACCACTTTTGTCTCTTTAAGTAGTAAATAGCTTGTTAGGAATGAATTGTGGGGGAGAGGGTGCGGAGCGCGTTAGCTGATACATCTGTTTTTTTTATCAAAATTCTACCTGAAAATAGTACCAGAAAATTTTTTTGATTCTAACAGATTTGATGAAGCTTCACTGCGCTGAGAATGCTTATAAAATTAAAACTTGTTCATACTGTGAAATGTCTGTAAACCTCGTGATAAAATACGTCTACGGTGGCTCTAAGGACGATATAACAAAGGCAGGCGTCCATCAAGTCTCACAGGAAAGAGTTTCCAAATACTTCAAGGACCACGCAATTCAAACTGTAGTAAAATACCAGAATATCATCGATTTACTCAAAAGCGACGGCGCTCAATTCTATCCTAATAGCGTTCGGTACTATGATCCTTATTCAGAGGCGTACTTCCGAATGGAGAAAGACTTTACACTGGAGTTATCTCGCAGCTCGAGTATGCTGAGTATTGGCGCGCCATTGATACTCCGTCTTTGGATTAAAGGTGCAAATTTCACTTTGAGAAGCCGGATAACCGCGTTAAACCAGCGGATGAAGCAGTTTGAGCAACAACTCAACTGCAAATTCCACCGCAGTGACTCAGCAAAATCGGGTCTGACTCTATCAAAACCTCCTGCGAATACCATGGGGTATCTGAGTCCGGCTACAAAGCCAATAGATCTGCGCTATTCTTTCGGTCCTATGCATCCAAATATATCATTCGACCTCAATCAATCACTATCAATCAGACCCGAAGAATATCGCCGCGATCGAAGAGACTCTGGTTCTGGAGTTCCCATGCCCTCTTTAGGAAGATACTCTGAGGGTAGCCTGTATCCTGACTATTATTACCCTCCAAGTTACCCTTCAAGGCTCTCAATCAATGCTAAGCTCGACATCGCGATCATGTACGCTGAGCCGCTAGCACGGACCGATGGAAAAGGTGTCTACTCGCTTCCAGATGCTGTAGACTACGAAGAGGAATGCAATAAGATTTATGAAACGCTGGAAAGGAAGGAGATGAGAATCCATCTTGGGATAGAAATCGCCTCACGAGAAAACTTAGTCAAGGTCCTAAGCTCTAATCCCGTGATTTTGCATATACTTTGCCATGGTGAATACGACAAACAAAAAGGGAAGTTCTTTTTGTGCTTTGAAAACTCCAATGGTGAATTAGATCCAATCTTCGCGGAGGACCTCAAAGATATTTTGGGAAGAGTCAACACTGACATCAAGCTGGTCTTTGTCAACGCCTGCCACTCAGAGCCAGTCGCCAGGGTATTCACTGACGCGGGCATCCCTTGTGTTATAGCCGTTCAGTCCCAGCTGCAGATAGCCGACGCGATTGCCCGTAAATTCGCACAGGAATTTTATAACTTTATATTCGATGGGTACTCCATTGGAACTGCATTCAATAACGCTCTTGTAGCCTCGAAATCGCCCGAGTCCCGGTCCTGCTGTTGTGGGCATCAGCATAAACAAACCTGCAAATGGTATCGAATGGCAATTCAAGAGGATTATCATCAAGCACATCTCCTTCATGATCCCGTTTGCCTCGAATGCCCTCGGAAATCAGAACATATTCATAAAATGGGATGTAGATGGGCAGACCAGTTTATGATGACATTCGGTCCTGACGGCTGGTTCAACGTGGAACTAGAGTTCAAGACCTGCTGCTGCGAACCTGACTTGCCACATGATGAGGTGTTGAAATTTATTAAATTATCGCAAAATCCTGAAGAAAGCGATAAACTTGTGCTTTATGAGCCAAAAGACAAAGGAAGGTTAGAATTCAGGAAACAAAACAGCGTCATCGAGCAGAAATTCCCTGTGAAAAGACTTATCGGAAGGAATAAAATCATGTATGACCTTTTGAAGACACTACGCGGCCCTTCACGATTCATTAAGCTCGTGGGTAAGGGCGGAGTTGGAAAAACCGTGCTTGCGAAGCAAATGGCGAATTACCTCCACGCAAGGAACTTTTTCAGAAACAAGATAGCGATTCTCAACATGGACAAATTCTATTCGTTATCGAGCTTCCTTTCGGAGCTTTACAGCGAAGAGGAGTTCGTGAACGATATCAAGGGGTTTTGCGAAGCAATGAAATCGAAAGACGCTCTGTTTATCCTGGAAAAATGCGACGGATTCTTACGAACACATATGATCGAATTCGTGAGAACCTTGACTGAAATTGCAGATCTGACGAAAAGTGTTAAATTCCTCCTCATCCTGAATCAGCCTTTGGATTTAGGCTTGAAGGAGGTGACTTTGGAGGTTGGCAATCTTTATCCAGTCGATGCGGCTAAACTGCTCCTGGCGAACACTCCTATGGACAAAATTCCTATGAAATACCGAAACATTGAGGAACTGAGGAAGAGCGATCTGTTTGTGAATTACAAGACGATTTCTCCTCAAGTTATTTGGCTGATTTCTACGCGGCTGATGAAAGGTCAGAGCTTTGATAAAATCCAGAGGGAACTAATAAAAGAGCTCGGGACTGTCTCTGAAGACAGCCAGTGCGACCACGCAATCGAAAAAACTTTGCGGTATTTAATTTGTATCCTTGTATATTAACTAACAAAATTTAATTAGTGAGATTCAGTTGCAAGATAAGCAGGCCTGTGCGCTGATTGTCAAGCTCGGGGTTTTCCCTGGAGGCTTAGCATCCTTGGATCTCCGAGAGCTGGTCAGGTTTGGCTTTATTTCTGATGACTGGAGAACTACGCTGTCGAATCTTTTCCCCAAGGAGACACAAGACCAAACTCCACAGGGCAAAACCGATGCAATTTCTGAAAATAGGTCCTTTGGGCCGGGAACCCCAAAGCCAGGGTTCAAGCACTCCCCAAGTCAGCTCATGGATCAGCTTTCGATTAACACTGGGGACTTTTTATGGATTCAGATCAACAAGATTCCTAGCATAGGTGGTCTCTTATTTAAACCAAGCCAGGCAGTTCATCAATTCTTGCTAAAGGAGCTCCAGCAGGAGACGCAAGACGCAGAGTTTCTAAAGCTAGAATATTTGACGCTGCTATCGGTTTCATTGTTAGCGAAAATCAGAAGCTTATCTGTATATAACGAGAGACTGATGGAAAATTCGGCAGTTTGTAGACATGGACTCTGGGAAATCGCGGAAGACAATACTTTTTATAATAAGTACTTGAAAGATAGATCCGTTATGCTCTCGTACCTGGAAGGTTCTAACATAAAAACAGCGAAGGATATTCTGAATATCTATAACATCCACGAGCCTAACCTACAAAGCTCGCTGAACATAGCGGTGATCAAGTCAAGGATCGCGAATCTAGGTAAATATTGTAGTTGTTTCAATATTTGCTAAATTTATCGTTATCAATTGTAGAAACAAGGAAAGAGACGCTGGACCTTATCGAAATTTTATGGCTGGCTGTGATAACGCTGTATAAGATATTCAGCAAACAGTCTGAAGCTGTAATCTCCTTTGCGTCAAAAGTACTTGGGCTGTTAAATGAATTAGATGTGAAAGGGAGCCAAATCGCTTTGCTTAAGATAAAGGTGCATTTGTTTATCATTGCGGTCACTCTTAAGAGACGAAAGAATGATGCTAATCCCACTCAGCAGTACAATGACGAGGTGGGATTGATCAGGGGTTATATTACCGAAATAACCGAACAAGACATCATTCAGCGAATCAATTTTGAGGTGAAATTCGCAGAAGCTTATCTCTATTACCGCTTGAGGACGGGTAAATACCATAGAGCTGGAGACTCAATGCTTGATGAAGGCCAAACGCGTTTCCATCACGTGATAAAGATTCTCCAAAATTACTGCGACCCCACCCTCAAAAGCTTGGGCTTTAGAACCGATTTCGATGGAGCCAGAGTAGCGTTGTTAGTATGCAAGATCCGAAATAGAAGCAATAAAGGAACGATTGATAAAACCTTTAAAGATAGGTTGCTCAATGGAGTGAAAGAGTTCCAGCGCGCAACAAGCCTGAAACTCGCGCTTCAAACTCATTATTCCATTGCAAAGCTCCATCGACAGTAAATTAAGAATAATTTGATTTGTCTAATATATTTTGCCTATGGCAAGGCTTTTCAATGAGAGGTGTCGAGGAGAATGTCCAGTAAACATCCTTCTGCAAGAGTCCACGCTGCTAGATGAGATAAAAAAGGTCCATCTCAAACAAGGCGCGATTTCTCTCGTCAAAATAGTAAATTTCTCTTCTTCTCAGGTTTAGTTATCGCATTGGTTTTATTAATCAGATTAATGATCCACAGTACGAGGCAAAGATAAATCACTTGATCGATGATATTAACTCCGAGATAAAGCAGAGCTTTTTCAATATGATAACCCTATTGCATGCGTCCCCCATCTTACGAGGTTTCCAGACCACTCAAGAGCCATCGCTAGAGCTCCTGTCGTTAAATAACCAAACGAAGATTCCTACTTTCTGTAAAAGCGATATCCTTGAGTCGCTAGGTGAGAAAGGGAAAGTTTTAAATATGAAATTCGAAATCCTAACCCAAGAAGCGCTTAAGAACGCATTTGATATAAATTCACGTATTCTTTACATCGGATCAGAGGTGTTGCATCCCGACGGGCTCATCTTAGAAGATGCTCAAGGGCGTAGCACGCTACTCACATACAAAGAACTGAAAAAGTTGTTCAATGAGTCGAAATTCAGGAGAAGGCAGGCATCCAATCTCGGCAAATCTTTGATAGTAGACTCAGACATCGAAATGGTGATTGTTGGTACGATAAACGACGAAAAACTAGCAAATTTCCTTGTCCAAGAGCTTCAAGTGAAGCACGTGATCTATTTTAAGTTTGATCAGCAAAACTTCCAGGAGAGCTACAGAAAGCAAATGTATGAAGCCGTCTACGTGACAAAATTTGTACAGAATTTCTTGTGCGAGCTCATTTCAGGCCACTCAGTGCAAGAGTCGTTCGAAAACTCACATAAAGATAGCATAGATTGCTTAGCAGATTCATTCTTTAGTTCTTCTCGCTCTGATCGACGCCCGGTGGAAGGGTCTATGAATCCAGGAGCTATCCTGCTTCCCGTGGACACGGATGCTACTCTCCACAGCGATAGATTGTTTGGATTCGACGACTACATACTTCAAGACGGCAAACTAGAAGACGTGAGCACTCGGAGACCTCCATCTAACGTTAGAAAGACATTCATGCCGTTTTTCGGACGCGTATACGAGATGGATGCTGTCGTGTCAAAAGTTCTTTCGAAAACTCAAGGCTCGAATGATTTTATCATGGTCCAAGGCGCCCCGGGAAGCGGAAAATCGCGCTTTGTGTTGGAAGCCGCTTACTATCTGCTCCAGCGAAGCTGCTTCAAGGACGGTATATTTTACATCCCTCTCCGCAAGCTGAAAAGCATGTCCTTCATTGATATTCTGGAAAATACTATCAATCCTCAAGGACTTGGACAGAGAATCAGCAAGAATAGTCAGAGCTTCTTCCGAAACAAGGAAATGCTGCTTATCTTCGATGATTTCGATCTGCTATACTCTGATCGAATCGCGTTCCCTTCGCACCTCTTCAATATTCTCAAGCGTTCGAAAGTCAAAGTACTTGTCACCTGCGCAAAATATGACGTCAGAGGAGTGGATAAATCACATGAAAAAGTCTGGGAGCAGTTCAAAGAAAAACAGAAAGAGGTAGAAGCTGGATATATTGGAGAGATTGTTACTCTGAACAAGCTTGAAGATGAGCATCTTGCTCGGATAGTCGTTGCGCTTACGTCCACAGATTTCGACGGAATCAATGAGCAAGAATTGCTGAATCATCCGGATCTAGCTCACGTTCAAGGCATTCCAAAGAGACTAATTGATAGGCTTCGTGAAGACAAAGTGAAAGTCAAGAATCAGACATTACAAGTTAACCCCTACCTGCTCCAATACCTTGATCTGGATAAACGATATAGTGCTTTGCTAAAAAATGAGACCGATCCAATCAAAAGAGATAGTTCTCCCAACAATCTTTCGAGATATTCGAAGAGTTTCGTTGATTTTGTATTACAGCTCAGTCAGAAATACCACACTTCAGTGGGTTTCAATGCTGAGAAGAGCGAAAACCCTTATAGAGGAATGCTAAGTTCAGTTGAAGATAGCATGATTCGATTGCCATTTGATTCAAGCAAAGGGATGAATAATAGTTTGCTCTTCACAAAACTCTCAAAAACTTTTTCGAAAGAAGCAGAGAAAAGTGAAGAATCTCGTAGTCCTAATAAATCATCTTTGCTTGTTGAAGAGAGAAAAAGTGGGCTATTTGGCTCGAAACTGGACCCAACAATTAATTCAATTGATGAAGACGAAGAAAAAGGTGATGATGATGAGTCTGTGACAGTATCAGAGGAGATTGAGGCAGAAGGTTATCGATTCCCTGATGAGGAAACTGTTATTAGTGAGCATTCGGTTGGGATTGAACTAACCTCAGAAACATCGACTATCACCGAAGAAGAAGTAGCAGTGGAAGAATTAAAAAGAGAAGAGACAGGGATCTTTCTAAAGAAAGAGCTGGAGAAGAAAATTCTGGAAAATAAAGAGAGTGCTGCGAAGCCGAGGGAGGAAGAAAGTAAAAGTCCGACAGAAAAGACTGTTGAGCGTCCTCAGCAGCTAGAGATCGTGCCTGAAGAGCTCGCGCATAAGGAGTCTTCATTACCTACAATAAGAAGGCCTATAAATTCGAGGTTCAAGATCGCTAAACTAACACCGGGAGGAGAGCTAGAATATCATTAATAGAGTGAAACAATCATGTATGGCTATTAGAATTTCTTCCTGTACATTCTCAAACCTCTCCTTTTATATTATCAAACCTCTATGTATTGCCGCTTTCAAATAGAATCATGGTAATAAGTAAGTATTTGAAAGCCTTCAATATCTATAATATTGTGAGAAAATATTAATTACATCCCATAACTCTCTCAAAATGATCTTGATTTACACCTTGAGAAGAACTTTTAATATTCTCAAAAGGCAGGCTTAGAAATAGGAAGATTTGTTGGGAGCCAAAAGGGAGTTTAACCTTGAAAATTAAAGAGCTTTGTAGTGATAAAGGTTTTACTCCTCTTAAGTATGCATATAGAACTGGCTCCTCTAACTACTGAAAAAGAGATATGAATGAAAACTATTTCAGTATATATCAGTTAAAGTTAAGTTCATTTCTTTTTTTTTTAGCTATCAGTTTCACAATAGCTTGAAACTACTGAAATCCTATTGAATCATAGTTGTAAGTCTTCATTTCCCTCTTTTTCTTCTGCATAGAGGAAGAACACTCTTTAATCTGTTTTCTTCGTCGATCGTTCCTTTTTGAGTTTTTCTTTCAAGTCCATGAGGTAATTCTTGTATTCGATAGCCTCTTTATAGCTCAGAGGTACGGTTGGGACGTTGAGGCACTTGGCGATGATGTCTCGTACCTTATTAGCGTATTTTTCCCAATCATTCTCATCTTTGAGGTTCAGATGGTCAGGGTAGTAAACACCAATGTCATGGATTCTCATTCTGTGATAAAAGTGGCATTGCATGATCATGTAGTTGACCAAGAGATTCATGTTATCGAAGGCAGGGTTGAATCGCTTGCGTGGATACTCAAGAGCGAAGACTCTCACTGGGGAGAGGGTTACAAAAGCTCCTTTCTTGAATTGCAAGACAGCCGAGCCATCGCAGACAGTACCTTCTGGGAAAATGATCATTGGAGGGAACTGCTTACCCTCTTGGATGTCATGAACTCTGGTCTTGATCAAATCGATAACGGCGTCTTTGGCGGAACGGTCTTCACGGTTAACGAAGACTGCTTGTCGGCATCGAGCGACCCAGCCGATGATTGGCCAGCTTTTGATACCGCTCATTGCTAAGAAGCAAGGGTTATGTCTACAGAGCAGGTAGTAGTAGATGTCGAAGTAGGTGATGTGATTGCTGACGGCAATAGGAATTTGAGTCGTTGGCTTTCTATCCAAGAACTCCTTTGGATAAGTAGGATCGAAATCAGTAATCTTGTGATATTTCCTCTCCAGATAGAAGACTCCACAGGAATAGAGGAGGATGCGGGCTGTGGTTGCAGTGACAGCTCGGATCAGAAGTCTACGCCAGTAGGGAAGCTCCTTTTCGAGATTGGTTCCAAGAGTGAGGAAAAAGCAAAAGATTCCGCAAAGAACCATAGTGAAGATGGTCATCGCGAATCTGTAAGGGAGGAGGAATATTGCCCCGAGGACTATCTCGACTTTATTCCACCCCTGGATGTCTTTTCTGCGGAAAGGTTCGTAATTCTTCGCGAATTCAGGATCATCTTTATAAAGGAATTCAAGGCCTCCTCCATAGAAGAGGGAATAGAGCCATTTGCAGGCAAAAATTCCCCAAATTGTATGAAAGGCAGCGAAGTAATGCCAAATCGTCAACTCCATTGGATCGCAGGTTTTATTTTTTTTGGATCAATTTTTATAGCTATGTTAGCGACGCTGATTTAGTCAGGACACAAATTAAGTTGTGCGATTAATTATACGTTTTTATATAAACTTTATTGCTCAGCACGTGTTTTTATATGGTATTTAAAAACTCATTTTTGGGAATCCTGTTCCAAAATTTGCTTTCGTTGCGATTTTCAAGATGAGTCACCTTTTAAAGTTATCCTCAATAAGTATAAATGTAAATCATAAGATATTGGAGTGAGATCCTCGAACTCTGGCGAGAGAAAGTAAGTAATTCATTCACCGAAAATAGCGTTATCTTTAGAAAGATTGCGAAAGAAAGTTCTAATATGCAATGATTTACTTTATGAATGTGAAGATATAGTGCCAGAAGTGGTAGTTTCAAACATTTCCTGTCAGCATGAAGTTTCTGGAACTAAGAGGTTCTATTTTGAAAAAAAAAAACCTCAACAAAAAATCCAGAAAATTCTATACTTAATTTTTATTGTTCAGAGTAGGAACTATTTCTTCATGAGCTCGCCCTAATATCGGTTTGAAGCGTTCCCAGGTGGATTGACGAGAAATTCGCTTGAGTGGGTCAAGAGGTGGTAAATGAAAGTTTGTTTAGTGATAATTGCAGGTATTGTATGTAGCAATTGGTTAAGATAGAGAGAACAGAATTTCTATAGAAATTTGAAAGTCAATTCTTTGCCATATCATCGGTGTGAGATCTTTTTTTCATTTAACAGAGTCAACAATCGATTCATATTGAATAGGAGAATCCGAGGACCCCCCTTAAAAATCCACGATATGGGCATATGCTAATTGCTCTTTTTTGCTATTTACCCGTATCATATAAAATGCATGTGAAAATCACGCTCTTAATGCTAATATAACCTAGCCTTGGTCTAGTTTGGAAATAATCTCTACGTTCTGAGGCAATGCAGAGTCCTCTCAGATGATGTTACGAGATTTTTTAAGAAGTTATCAGTATTGGCTGGCTGAGAGTGATTTCATCAGGGCTAGAATAAAAAAAGACTCTTTTCAATTACATCTGCTCACATTCTACGGTTTTTTTCAAATTGAGAAATCAGCAAAACATAAAGTTCAGATAATTAAACCAAAATTCAATTATTACTGCTCTTCTAATATTGAGCGGCAAATATTGCGATGGGAAACAGAAAATCGTATTGATGATTCAAATCTATCAAGAAAAATCAACCAAAAGAAATACATCTTCTCTAATTGATCAAATCTCAGTTTTTCTATCAATTACACCAAGGCAATGAATCTCATTATCTTCCTATTTATTAAATTTACTTAAATCCACAGTGTATCCTAATTTCGAAGATATCAGCAATTAATAAATCCTTTACAAGGCATCGCAATGATGAAACTCTGGACCGAAGCCAACCAGATCCTTAACCAAGCCACTGATCGTCCTTTTTGGAAAGGCCTTGCAGTCTTAGGTGCAATGGCCCTCACAAAATACCTCTATAAAACACTCTCTGTCACCAAAGAATTCCTTGCTCACCTCATACCTCTAGAAAAAAACCTCCTTCAACGATACGGCGAAGGCTCTTGGGCTGTGGTCACTGGCTCCTCTGACGGAATTGGCAAATCATTCGCATTTCAGCTGGCAAGACGAGGATTTAATGTTGTTTTGATAGCCAGAAACGAGGAAAAGCTTAAAGCCGTTGCTAATGAAATCCAAACAGCTTTCCCTAAAATCCAGACGAAGGTGGTCGTGGCTGATTTCTCCAAAGCTACTAATGAAGCTTTCTTTGAAAATATAATGAACGAAGTCAGAGACCTTGACGTCTCAGTCCTCGTTAATAACGTTGGAGCTGTCGTGCGCGGTGTATTCCACACTTACAAAAGGCCAGATATCTTGAATATACTTATTGTGAACTGCCTGCCATTATTAATGCTGTCTCATCATTTCGTTCAGCGCTTCAATGAACGAAAGCAGCGATCGGCTATGATAAATCTCTCATCATGCTCAGCCTTGCTTCCAGTCTCATTAGCTCCGTTGTATGCACCTACGAAGGCATATGCAGATTATCTCACAAGGTCTTTGGAGGATAAGCACGGTCACAAGATCGATTTCTTATCCTTGATGCCGAGCTTAGTAACAACGCCGTTAACTATGCACAAAAAGAATTTTATGAGTGTTACACCTGATCAATGCAGCAATGGAGCCTTGAATCATCTTGGTAGACGATCATGGTCATTTGGGCCTTGGAAGCATTATATATTCGCCTCGCTTTATGGATACAATGACTTTTTTGCAAGATTGTACTATATAATCACGTATGGCAGCAAAGTGGTTACAAAACTAGATCGTTCTTCGATTACTCCTGACATGAAATTGTAGTTTATAAATTGAATCATTCATAAATTTCCTGATTTTGTAATTTTCGTTAATATTTGCACATGAAAGGGACCAACCAGCTGTAAACAGGAACACAGAGCCTTGAACTGATAATCGAATTGATAACGAAAAAAATTCCAAGCATTTATCCATATGTAATTTCATCTGCAAGAGCTTGAAATTATGCGATAAAATGGAATAAATTTCAGCCAAAATAGCGGAAATCAAGATGAATGATGATCCAGGTTAATTATAACCCTGATTGAATGAGGCTATTTGGTTATTGTATCGGTATTAAAAAAAAAAATAAAAAGAATTGAGGAAATGAACACCGCATTGTCACCATTCATTCTGACTTTCTGTTTTCTTCATATTTTCAATGAAAGTCAGCTAAACTCAGCAGAAATAATATTCTGTTCAGCACTCTTCAGTTATATCTTTACTATTATCTAGCTTAGCAATTTTTTCCGCAGAGTTTGTCATTAAACAATTTGCATACTTGTGAGCCATTCTGCAAACTAGAGAACTAGAGAGATTCGCAATCAACAATGGAGCCCGTATATTGTTTATTTCACTCTTATAATACGGGAGAGCTTCTTTTTATTATTGAAAACTGGTCTTCGACTGACGGCAGAATCAATCGAAAATGCATTTACGCCGTAATGTAAGAGCCACGAAAATCGCAAGTAAATATGCAAATAGTGCTTAGTGTAGAGGTATTTTAAACGGATTCTTTGTTGTAAAAACAATGAACGAATTCATCTCCATGAAATTTTTGTCAGTTTGATTCGCCACGACAAGCTCAAACACTTCATTCGATTCTTTGTCTGTGATTGTATTCGGTTGGTAGCAATTCATTAAATTCTTGAACTCTAGGTATTCCGATTTGAATTACACATTAAATGAATGAAATTTATCAAGCAACTACCTTCTTTGTTCAAGAAACCATCTTTATCTTTGTCAAAACGTTTGAATATCTTCGTCAAGAAGTCCTCGAGGTTTTCCTCAGTCATGTATTTTTGAAGCGAGTACTATGATTCAAATGATAAAGGGATGCTTCTGTAGTCATATACCATAGCAAGACAAAAATCCTCCTCATTTATTTCTCCTTTGACAGTATACTTATCAAGGACTCCTTTAATCATCTCTCTATATTTTGCTTTAGTGTCTCCTTTCAAATCGAACGGATAGAACATATTTGTGACGATATCACAAATCAATGAGACCTTGATTCCTCCTTTATCGCCTTGACGATACTTAAAAGCGATCGTTCTGTAAATCTGCGAAATTGGTAATTAAGGAGTTCATTATGCAGAGTTACCTCTTTCGGAGTTAACTTCCCTTTCTTTGCGATTTTAGCTGCTTTTGTTTTGATATCTGAACGCTTGTCCATCAAAGTCCGATTTACAAAAGTTAGTAAATATATTTTATTTTCGTTTCTGATTTATGTTTCATAAATAATCAGGATGAGCAGCTATGCATGACATATAAACCAATAACACGTTTATATATATTGATCTCTAAATCTCTCAACCATTAGGTCGATATAGCGCTGTTTAGAAGCTTTGTTGCATGTTTTTGAGAAAATCAATATTTTAGCAGAGACATATAGAAAATTTTATGAGATAGTAATTTTTTCTAGTGAAGACGCAAGATTTCATGGAGCTGAAATCACTTGCCTCTCACTATTAAATAGAAAATATTCTCATGGAACCCCTTATAATAAGAAAGTTTATTAAATTGATTCATATACTCTTAAATTGCAATTTTTGCAATGAGGATATTGATAATGAATGACCAAAGTTTAACTTTTCATGGCAAACAAAAGAAAAAATGATTTGCTAAAAACAAACGGAGAAACTAACAACCAAATGTAACTATACCTTATTATGAGAAGTTAAACTTGAAAAGAGGAGACTTTCTCATCTCTTTGCTTTCAGAGCTTCTATCTCCCTTAGCAGGTCCCTTATCTGCCCTGCTTTACTCATCAGCATGTAGTAAATCACACACCAACATAGATTTGCTGTGATGATTCCCAGTATAAGGAAAATAACGTAGAATGTGTGAGCACAACTCATCTTGCTGGCGTCAAAGTTTTTGAAGGCCGAGTTACCGATGCAGTGGCCAAATATGATGATGGTCTCAAGTACAACGATTGTGACTCCAATACCGATCAATATGCCTTTAATAGTGTTCCCTGCGCCATTACAAACGTCATTCAAATTCTCGACAGCGTTATTGAGAGAGTTAACAGCGTCAGTAACGTCTGGGTCGTCTGAATTAACATTATTTGTCGTAGTGGAAACAGCATTAGAGAAGGTGGATACAAGAGAATCCGACGAACCACATCCTACGTTTTGGAAAGTAGAAGTAGCAACCAAAGCAACAATAACGAATATCAGGCCAGAAATAATAGCAGAAACAGCAACGCAAACTCCGCACCAGTTAAGGCAGGTGAAATTATCCACCTGCTGGACTCTTTGCTTCAATTCTTCAATCTTCTTCTTTGTTTTATCCTTGCCGTGGTCTTTATGGTCTTTATGTTTCCCACCATGAAGCGGCATGTGGCTTTGACTATGCATGGAGTCGTTCATCATGGAGTTATCATAGCTGCGGTCCATTCTGGAGTTCATCCTCTGGGGTTTTGGCTGAGAATAACCGCCGTGTTGTGCGTGTTGTGGAGGATAGCCGCCTTGTTGCATTTGTTGCATGTGCTGTGGAGGATAACCTTGCTGAGGGTACCCACCTTGGTGCTGAGGGTACTGCTGAGGGAAATTTCTCGTTGGATAGTGACCTTGCTGGTACGACATTTACAAAAAGGGAAAAATGTGTGTCGGTACAAACGATTATAAAGTAATTAAATTCAAGACTTGATAAGTCTAAGATAACTTTCAAGAATTGACCAGCGCTCAGAAGATTGGTTCATTTTCATTTAATTAATGTTTTAACTGGAACAGATCTTGAGGCAGAGCTTAATTTATCTCTTAATTAAAAGAAAGAGCCAAGAGCCTCTCCTTGTTGTAAATTGTCAGAATTCTTTCATCGTAACTCTTTTCTGAAAATCGCTGGATTGTTGCTGCAAATAGTCCAAAATGAATCAAGGAACCATAATGCTTGAAAAGAAAAAAACATCTTATGTTTGCTTTTTGATTGAGGGCCCTTTACTAATTAAGAAGTTTTAACAAACAATCGAAAGGATATTTTAATTCCAGCAGTTATAATGGTAGTGTTTCAGGTTTTGAGCCTGACCAATATAGGAAGATCAATTTTTTTCAGTGGATCTGGCATCAAGTCTGAGCTTGCCACAAGGAAAAGTTGGAGGAGAGATGCTGAGCTCTTTTTTTTCTCTATATTTTTGCATACGGAGAAGAAAACCCATAATTCGGTCCGTGGATTGTACTATTTACACCTTGTTTCAATGAAATGAGGAAGAGATTGATATTTGCTAAAGGCTCAATACCTTTGTTAGAAGAAGAAATACTCAACTCAAGACATCTAGAGTTTTTCATGCATAATGGATTTCCTGTCCTCTTGGAATTTCCCTAAATGATGTGTCTCTATGGAATGAATTTTGAGAGAGAGTAATCACTGAATTTTCTCATAAAAACAACATGTTCTTGAGAGCTATATGAGCAGAGCAAATCTTTAATTTCATCCCAAATTAACTGACACACCAAGAGTTTTTATGTTATTTGTCCACATGAAATGACTTCTTGTCTCAAATAGAAGGTTGACTTGAAGTGTCTAAACGTATCGAAAGCACCAATATAGACAAGCATCTGCATTTTAAAGCAAAGCTCACACTGAAGCTTTGGCATGACCCTTGGACATTTAGTTTATCTGTTGTATCTAATTACCTTGGATACCATTTCTTTCTCCAGTTAGAATAGAACTCAAAAGCGCAGGTGTGCGCAAGACTGCCTCAGACTTGACGAAAGTAGAAAAATTAGAGACACTAAACTAAATTTCGAAGCAACCTGCAAAAAATGAAAGGGGAAAAAATGAAATAATGCAAGAGCAATTAATGTATGTCCAGCACACAAAACAAGGCTAAACAGGTATTCTGGCATGAATTTCTGGGATATCTTGCATAATAAAAATAATGAACAAAAAAACCGTCTTTTCTTGAATTTAGTTGTTGATTTATCCTCCTTAAACAACCTCAATGAGTGCTAAGGAAACTTAAAAGGCTGGTTTATAAAAGGCTTTATCATGAGTTCTCATGAAAATAAAAGATAAAGAAGCCCCTTAGTTTCCCGCAATTATTCATAAAGCTAATTATGATTTTTAAAAAATGGTTTTGGTAAAACAAAAATTTCAAAGATGATCCTGATATCAAAGAGAGTTTCAAACAAATGTTACTTATGCTTTGATTTCAAAGCATCCAGTCCTCTCATCATCTCTTTGAGCTCCGTACTTTGGTCATCAGGATATAGAAAGTCACACACCAGAGAAAATATCGCGAATATCAAGCAAATGACATAAAATATGTATGCTTGCTCAACTTTCTGATATTACGGTTATTCAAGGAAGAATCACCCAAAAAAATGGCCAATGATTTTGATTACCTCTAGTATTGCGCCGAAGGGTAAAAAACCCAATTGATATGCTGCTTATGTAAAATCTGCGTTTCCCGGCGAAAGAAGCTATGATCAGAAATACAATCAAGAGAATCACAACAATATCGATGCCAATGGCAAACCAAGTAAGACTGGTAAAGCATTCCACATACTCTATTCTTTGTTTCAACCCCCCAAATATCCACTTTGAATCATTGCTAGTAGTGACTTGATTTTATCCGCGTAACGACAAGTTATGTAGAGGGTTGCCACAACTTTGATTTTTTTCGAAGAGAGTTATATGATCCTGAAGGGGCTACCTTTCCGCGGACTATTTCTCTTTTTTTTGGGTAGGTGAATAGTAATTTTGTTATCACAAAAAACGATCCAAAATTTTATCTAAAAATATATAGAAATTCATTAAATACTAAACTCATGCAAATTAATCACTCGACATGACCCCTTCAGAGACAAAGCAATTCTTTAGACACTCGCCCAATTCAGATGCTGTTTGATAGTGTTTACCTCTCTAAAATAAATAGCAGATTTACTTAATTGGTTGGTCTAAGTAGCTATTTCTCTGAATAATGAACTAGCTAGTATCTATTGCGCATGTGTCCAATTAATAGTTGTCCTCACAATGACATCACCAATGATATTCTCATTAATAATACAAGAAAAATATCCCTTACTTGTTGATTACCGGACCATTATTATTTGATTAAATGGACTTTATGTTACAAACAACATCGATTTAATTGATTCATATTTGTTAACGATATGACATCAATATATTTTATCATCCTATTATATTTTTCATATGTCACAACCCATCCCAGATACTTTGTTTTGCTTTGGTCTTTGTAAGCCTTGAACAAAATGCTTATTTTAATTGAACAAATTTCTGGAAACAAATTTAGTTTTTGTTTACAAAATTTAGGTGTTCTGGGAATTAAATACTTTCTGTGTAAGCCATTCAAAAAAGAAAAGAAAAAAGTTTGAAGTCTTAGTACGAACCACAAACATGTACTGTTATGCTCTATTAAGGAAATAGAGCACTAAGCTACTTCTAGGCAGATTCTCCTTGCACATTCTAAACTGTTATAAATTCAAAAAATTATTTGGCTGATTTCTAGTCAAACATGCTTTTGCTAATGTAATCTTGCTTTCCCACTAGCATCTTTCCAAGTTTCGCTTCATAGTGATGAGTGCCAGTCAGTTTTTTAGTCAATTTTCTTTTTTTCATTTGGAGGATTCGAAGAGGATTTTGTTGGCAATTCAAATAATTGAATAAAATTCCAAATAGGAACACTTGAAAAAAAATCCTTAGTGATCATTCTAAGCTCATGGAACCTGCTGAAGAAACAAAGAAGCCTACCAATGTAGAGCAAGACGAGACCAAAGAAAATACAACTGAGGGCGTCGACCCTGAATTTTCTGACAAAGTAGCTCGCAAACTTCTCGGAGGAGAAGGAGGCGACTTCGATCTAAAACAACTGCAGCAAATGTCAAAAGAGTAGGAATTTGAAAGTTTCTGGTCTTTTAACTCAAATATAGAATTGCATCTGGCAAACTTCCTCCTAACCTCGTTGAATATGAGAAAAAATACAAAGAATTAACGAAACCTCGTGCTTTTTGGGATACTCAGCCTGTGCCAAAGCTCTTGAGCGATAAAGCCATTGATCAAGTAAGGACCTAGCTATTCAAGAATGACTCAAGCTGTTTTTTAAAGGACGGAGAGCTGGATACAAACCATGACTTAGCAGCAGTTCCAAAGGAGCCATATCCTTTGCTTGAACAGTTCGAGTGGTGCGTTGTCGATCTCCACAACGAGAAACATGTCGACGAGGTAATTCTCTCCTGACTTTCCTTTCTATTCTCACTAATGGTTAGCTCTACAATTTCTTGTTGGAAAACTACGTCGAAGATGAAGATGGAATGTTCCGTTTCGATTACGCCAGAGAATTTTTGGTTTGGGCATTGACTCCACCAGGATACTACCCAGAATGGATGATTGGAGTCAGAGTCAGGAAGAACCAAAAGCTCGTCGGGTTCATTTCAGGCATTCCAGTCCACCTCCACGTAAGCTATTGTTCTTTTTCGGCGCTTTATGTATATGTTCCCTTGCTAGGTCAATGATGCCAAAATTAAAATGGCCGAAATTAACTTCCTTTGCGTACACAAGAAATTGCGAGCAAACAGACTCTCTCCTGTCTTGATCAAGGAAGTGACCAGAAGAGTCCATTTGAAGAACATGTGGCAGGCCGTATGCGAATCCTTCCAATGTCTTAAAGTCACTCTAATTGATAGATTTACACCGCTGGAAGACTCCTCCCAACCCCTATCGTTCAAGCTAAATATTTCCACAGAAGTCTTAACCCAAAGAAACTCATCGAGGTATTTCTTAATTCACCTTTCGAGGTCTTATTAGTCCTTTTTTTGGATTAATATAGGTTAAATTCTCAAGTCTGCCACGAAACTCGACGATGTCTAGAACCATCAAGCTCTACAAGCTTCCAGAAGAGCCATTAACTCCTGGCATGCGCCTCATGAAGAAGAAGGATGTTGCTGGTGTTCACAAGCTTCTTACTGAATATTTGTAAGGCTCACTGCTCGTTGGTTTTTGTTATCTGGGAATCGTTTAGGAAAAAGTTCAAGGTCTACTTAAGATACACCGAAGAGGACGTCAAGCACTGGTTCTTGCCAAGAGAGAATGTCATAACTACCTATGTCGTTGAAAAAGACAAGAAGATCACTGATGTGATCTCGTTCTACTCTCTCCCATCGTCCATCCTTCAGCACCCTAAATATGATAAATTGAAGGTAATTGCTATCTTTTACAATAAAATCACCGTTTCTAATAGGCTGCATACTCGTTCTACAACGTTGCCACGAGTGTCTCATTCAAAGACTTGATGTATGATGCACTTATTTTGGCTGCCAGAGATGGATTTGATGTCTTCAACGCTTTGGACATTCTCGATAACGCTGAAGTTTTTAGCGTAAAGATTATTTGTGCTTTAGATCCGTGACTCACGTAAAATGTTTGTAGGACCTGAAATTCAGTCAAGGCGACGGAAATCTGCACTACTATCTTTATAACTGGGGCTTGGCGAAAGAATTGAAACCTGAAGAGGTCGGAATTGTGCTTCTGTGAGATCTGTAATGACGTTTTCTAATGTTTTTTGTATGCTGTGTTCCTCGCAAAGAATGATTTGAAATCGTAAAACGAGAAATATCCGTAGTTGAAGAAAATAACATTACATAAATAATGAGTTAGAAAGTTTAGACAGCTTCGTAGGAGATAGTTCGATTTTCACCCATAGAAAATGTGAAGAAGTTAATAAATGTCAGAGCTATTAAATAAATCTTACTAAACAGCACATCAACAACCAGTTAGTCTGATTAGTGAGCTCAGAAAATAGATAAAAAAGATGGACTTTCAACCAATATCTGGCATGAAATTTCGAGTGTTTGAATTTTTTATAATTGATAAATAATAAGTCTATTTTTTCAAAACCTTAGCATTTTTATGATGAATTATTAAAGAAAGATAGTTCCTGGGTAGAGGTAATGCTGAACCAACTCATTTACAATTTAGGCAGATACCATCTTAAAAGGAGGTATTGGTTAATTGTTCCGAAAAACTCTTGAAGACTGAGATAAGGTATTTCTTTCGAAATGTGAACGTGTAAATAGGATACATGATTATAAAGTATTCAAACATCACTTTTAATTAGAAAAACAAAAATGAACTTACCATTGAATGAAAAAGAGTTTAATATTGACAGTTCAAAATCAGTATAGTAGCAGTAGTAGACTTTATTTGAATTAAGTTACTTAGAAGAAAGCAAGTAAATTTCCACATTGCTTTTTAATCTAGTCACCGTTAGTCTCGCAGCTTTCAGCAAATTACTTTGAGCAGATCTATTTTCCGTGAATAAGACTCGATTCATTTAGTAAAGATTGTAGTAACTCTGACTGTTTTGAAGGGGACGAATCCTCGTCTTTGTAAAATCGCAGAATTTTCTACTTGTTGTGAGTAATTGAGACATTAGTAAAACATTAATCCAAAATTGATGAAAAGACTCGGACTTACTTGCACCATTGATGGTGCGATGAATCATCATGAATCTGATTTTTGAGACTTTCATTTACTTAAATATAATTTTTTCATGATAACACTATCGATTCAACTCAACCTAATTCCTATTAACATATCGCAGTAACTGCTTTTAATTAGCTAGCGGGAATTTTCCTTCCTCATCACTCGATATGGAGTCACACTCAAAGAATACAGAACTTCTTGTATTCATTTCATTAATTTATCCAAAGAAATACTCTCGCAAATAATGTCAATATTTAATTTTTTCCACCTCTGAATTAAAAGCAAATTGCTGTTTCCCAATTCGAGCTCCCCACATCCTTTACATCTTCTTGATCGTTGGAATAGCCTCCTCTATTAAAACAGATCAGATTTAATAAACATGCTCTAAATTACTCTGGTTCTGCTTATTAGGATCATTATATAAAAGCGCTTTTACAAAGGCATTAGATAGGCATGTGTGAAAACAATTTTACTTGGATCCTGCATAAGATTCTCGCTAATCTCACTGTTAATTTCCGCTTTCAATTGAGTGAGCATATTATCAACCTATCAAGAGCAGTAAAAGCATGAGCCTTCCTCACCATTATGTAAAATAAATTACTCCTTTCTCAGTTGTAACGCTGTTCACGTCTTGATTCAATGAGCTATCCATTATTTGTCCCGCAATCGTAAGCTCATCCATGGCGGTCTGGAACGAACTCAGATTTTTCGACATCTATGAACGACACATGTTAACATTTATTTTTTTAAATTCGCCATTGCTAAATCTTTACAGCCTCGACGTCAGTGAATTTTTCTTGGAGCTTAAGCATAGGGGTGATTTGTTGTAAGGTTTGACCAAGATCGGAATTGTTCATGTTAGTTTTTAATTTGGCACTCAAAGCATCCATTCTTGCTGACATTTTTCTCATCGTCATGGCCTCCTGATACTTGGTAGCAGCGTTTTGGAGGAATAGCCTTGCGCCTTCTTCGTTGTTCTTCTTGAGCGCCTGGAAAAACGGGTTAGTTCTAATTAGAACATCGAAAAAAATGGTGCTTATTACGAGCTTAGCTCTCTCGATTTCTTTCTTTTGTTCTCTTTCCGCTCTATTGGCTGAATGCTCAAATGACTTGGCTGTCATTCGCAGGTTGAGAATAGCATCCTCAATCTGGTCTCTTGGATCAATTGGTTTTGGTTTTGGTGACGATCCTCCCATTCAGTATACTAATTTTTTTGATATTTTGCTGTGATTTAATAAATATATATTTACACTCATGAAAACAAAATGATGTCTAGCACCGATTGGTTTGCGCGCCTGATAAATAACACTCTTTGGAACTCACATTTTCGGCAAGATAGTCGTATATTCAAAGAAGCATTGCAAATAGAGTATTATCTTTTAATGAAAAACGCAAGTTGCACCACCAATTCGATTATAGTACTGTTGATCGGTCTATCCCTTGACAGTAAGGGGAACAGCTTTCAGAGATTGTAAAATTTTTATAATCCTGACTATTGAATTATTTCGAGCCTAAAACACATGAACCTCCTCAATTACAGTCTCCAAATTTTTTGCTGATTCAATTACTTAGAAACTAAATTGCTAAATATGGGAAATCACATTTGAGATATTTTTCCTCCAGATTTAAACTTCTAACTTATTTTGCCTGCTAATGTTACTTTTATTGAATGTTTGAAAGCCTAACTTCGGCTGATTGGTTTTCAAGATACAAAATTGCAAAGCTCTCAAGGCAACTCTCCTAAAAAATTTCAAAAGTACTCAAAAAATTCATTTTTTCATTGTGATGTGTGGCCATTTGTATTAAATCCTCATCAATTCGTTAGGAATCTAAGCAAATACACAAGTTTCATGTTTTTTTAAAATTTTTCATTTTCCGAACGAGCATTTCATTCATTATACTACTTTAATATGTCTGGCTTTTATGTCCCACTTCCAAAATCTTTGTTAATGAGACATCGAGATAAGCTCTTTCTACCTCCTTGAAATAGGCTCTAAAAACTTTTTAATCATCTCAAATAAATGAAACAAATTTGAAATGAATCGGGAATCATCAGGCTTGAGAGCTGTTGGAAAACTTTTTGCGTCGAGCAAAATTTTATAAAAAATTTGAAAATTCGGTTGAAAACAAACCCAGGAAATAAACCTTATTTGAACACAGTTTGAATTTAGAAGGAACATAAAAAATGGAAGACACCAATATCCACCCTAAAGTGATGATGGCTTTATATAAGCAAATCAACGAGCTCCAGAAAAAGTCCCCTGATGGTACCCAAATCAACCTACATTTCAAATCAATCTCACACAATATTTTTTTTCTCTCTCCAGGCGTTAGATTTGTTCCAAATGAATACGAAAATGAAGTCCATGCTGATATAGACGGTCCAGGTACTTACTCCTCACTTCCTCTCTCTCTGAATAAATTTTAGTGAGCACACCTTACGAAGGAGGCGTCTTCAGATGCAAATTGGTTTTGAACTCTGAATTCCCTAGAGTACCACCCAAAGGTACACCAATCTCATGAAATATGACCTCTTACGCCTCTTAGGATATTTCATCACAAAGATATTCCATCCAAACATCTCTCCTAAGGGTGAGATTTGCGTTAATTCTCTCAAAAAAGATTGGAATCCACAGGCTTGGTCTCTATATCATATTTTCGAAGTAAATTCTGCCGCCTTAGCACCCTTCTCAATCTATTCACTTGAATTATAGGTGGTCAAGTGTCTTTTAGTCGTGCCATTCCCAGAAAGCGCTCTTAATGAAGAGGCTGGCAAGATGTTTATGGATGATTATGAGGAATACAGGAGACATGCTAAAATGATGACACAGTTGTATGCTACTCCAAAGGATCGCACTGGAAGATCACCAACAGTAAGAAGGGATTTTTTATCATTAGCAATTTAATTGTGGTTTACATAAACTAGAAGCCTACAGGCGGTGACAACGAAGTAAAGAGAAACAAAGACGCCATGTCGATTAGCCCTACACCAGCCGATAGGACTAAGGGTGTTACCCGAACTGAAAATATTTTTGAAACTCAAGAAACCCAAAATTCTCAATTTACTAAAGAAAACATTACAATTGCCAGCAAGGGTTCCTTGGTGAAGCAAGACCAATTTTCTGTCGCCAATGACAATAAAATGCAAGAAGAAGTTGTCCTGAGCACTGTCACAAACTCATTGTTCTCAGCAGCTCTCAATTCAAATGGCTCGAACGGTTTCAATGAGAATAGTATGAGTCTCAAGAAGCCATCTATGATGGGCCCGGACAACTCTGGCCTTAATTTCAATACCAGCCAAAACACCAAACCTGTAACCACTGCTCCTGTAAAAAAAGAAAATGAAAAGAAACTTTGGATGAAGAGAATCTAGAATAATATGTTGATAGTGATTACTTCTGTTCTATATCATAAAAAATTTTTTAGTGAATGCTTCTTGCAAATATATGAATGAATAGTAGTCTCCCCACCTGGATGATTGTAACTGGAAAAAGTAGGGATATCATGCACATAAAAAACCACCCATGTTAACCACTTTATTCAATAGATAAATAACCCGCTTGTTTCTAGTGAGAATTTGCTCACTTAATCAAATGATAATAAATTTATAAAAAAAATAAAGTGAAGAACGTTTACAAATTATATGAAAAAAGTGTTAAATAAATATTGCGGGGTCATTCAATGGTGTCCAGTTATACTATAGGGTTTGCTCGTTAACTATTTTAGTTATTTACTTGTTTTTAAAAAAATTGTTTGGTTTCTATGACTTTCTTTTCATTTTTTGCAATTCCGATTGCAAGTTTTTCCGTTGCTTTTCAATTACATTCTGGACTGCTTCCTTTGGTTTTTTCGGAGAGGCAAGCTCGGTTTCAATGGAAATATTTCCGATTGACTTCGAGAGAACAGAGTCTTCTATGCTTCCCATTCTCACTCTCGGTTTTAATTGATGTCTAATAAATAATCAGTATAAATAATGAGTTTGTCCTCATCACATTACCTGGCTTCATTGACGCTCAATAACGTGAGATGGTTTTTCGTAGGTGAACGGCTTGCGTGTCGATTAAAATCCGCAGTCGAGCTCGTGCCTTTGAGCTGACGTGACAGTTCACTTAACGCGGATATCTCAGCTTCTTGGTTTCCTGGCAAAGCAAGTGATTTGATTGCATTCCCAGTTTTATTAGCGGTTCCCCCAATTTCTCGAGTGCTAGTTCTATCGAGAGCAGCGGTTTTAAGTTTAGTGAGAATTTTTTGATCTTCTGCAGAAATTTTAGGTTTCATTGTTTCATAATCCTTCAATAGCTGATTGACTTCTTTGCGTTTGTTGTCATCCATTAAATTGTTCTCGATCGCATACACCAAGCTATATATCCGAACTTTGAAATTTCTAGCTATTTCTCTTGCCTGCTCTAGCGAGGCAAGTTCTCTTTCCTGCTTTATTTTCAAGGATTTTGCAGGACTATCAGCTATTAATGGCTCATAAAACTCTGGATTGAGTTCGCTGTTGAGGATATCCTCAAGATTCTTTGGCGATCCCACAATAGAACCCACATTTGACAGTTTTTTCTCACCTCCGCGATCTTCTTTCGAAGGTATCGGTTGATTATACTTCTTCAAATTTTCCTTTGCTGATGCTGGCCGCTCACCAAAGCCTTTAGCGTTGGGTTTGGAGTTCTGAGAGGGTTTTTGGAGCTCTGGTTGAGAGTGCTTTTTGCTTAGAATATTAGTTCCTATAATACCATTCACTAGAATACGAGAAATTGGTTGTGAAATACCTGAAAGACGATTTTTTAACTCTATCTGGGTCCCTCTTTCGGTAGGTTTATTCGGATTGTTTGGCAGCTGGCCTTTCCCTGAAGAGTGCAAGTCGCATTCATCTTTGAGATTAGTTCGCGAGTTTCTGTGGCTTGAATTTGAAGAAATATCTCTTTTTTCATTTCGTGAATTAGAACTTTGTTTCGAAAACTTGAGATCTCCGGTGCTTTTGGGAGAGGTGAGTGTATTTCGTACGTTGAGTGGCGTTCTCAATTGCCCTGAATAACTTGGAGTGTTCTTTTGCTTATTAATCCCTCCAGCAAAATGGTATTCATCCAGATTCAGCTGGATTTTTTGTTGACTGGTATTTAATTGAGTGCTGATACGATTGGGTTTGGGACTCTCGCTGAGTTTTAGCTCTTCATGGAAATGAATAAACGAGGGCATATGAGGATATGGCTTGTTGGAAAATCCTGGAAGAGCTTTCGAACTTTTATTGAGACCAAGCAACGACCCTGACAATGCAGGAGATACGTTCCTTTTCGTAAAAGGCTTTTCTGATGGTTCTGGTGACAATCGGCCATCTCGAGCTATCTGGCCCAAAATTTTTGAGCTTTTCGCATTGGGACTTCTCGTGATGCTGGTACTTGTTTTTTTAGGACTAACTTCATTCTCCCATTTCTAATAATTATCGATTAGCTTTCATATTTAATCTCTCTTGCTTACCATTCGTTTGATTAACCCTTCGTTCTGTTGTAATTTACGATCCTATAATAATGTATTACATTATATTATCTCTTGAGAGTGAAGAGAAAATTACTTTTTCATCGAGCTTCTTTTTCATTCTTTCTACTTCCTGCTCTAGTTTCGATATCCGCTTGTCTTTTTCCTGCTTTTGCTCGAGTAAACTCTGCGCTTCTTTCTTGATTTGGAGGTTTTCTGCTTGCAATTCCATCTTTTCAACATTCAAAATGCGGCAAAGGCGAGCTAGCCCATCCTGCGAGTCATTGATATTCTCTTCTGTACCAGATAAAAATCCATCTTTAGCACTTAAATTTGTGATCTTATCTTGCATTTTCTTCCTTTCCTCCAAGTTTTTATCTAATGCTGCCTGCATTTCCTTCAGAAATTTGTCATTGCTACTCATATTCAATTGGATTGTCTCAATATCATGAATAAGGTCCTTTTCGACTTCTTTGGCTACGATCAGCAGCTCAGTTTTCTTTTTTTCCAGGATCACATCATTTTGTTTCTTGAGTCCCTGTAACTCGTTCAATGTTTGCCGAATTTCCCAATGTTCTTCGAAATTCGCCATTATTTTTTGACCAAGCTCATCCAGACTTGCTGTTGTCGCCTGAATAATCTCTGGTGAGATAGCCCTTGAGACTCCTTCTGAATTATTCAACGCTGACATCAGCTTATTCTCCATGTTCCGCTCATTCAACTGCCTTCTCAGTGATTCAATCTCGTTTTTCAAACTGTCGATAATCTCTTTGTAGTAACTCACATGCATCTCGACTTCCTTGAGATTACGGGTCACATGCCGTTTAATTCTCCTTGCACTGCTTGCGTACTTTAAAGTATTTGAAGTTTCCTCATAATGCAAGTTTGAAGGAGAAATGCAGGCTATCATAATCGCTTTCGTGTTCCCTCCAAGCGAGTCCTTCAGCAAACGGGTTAATTTTGAGTCTCGATAAGGTACAAAGGCGCCACTCTTGTTCGGATCGCTGAGAATATTTATACAATTACCTAAAGCTAACAGACTCCTATTAATATTCGCTCCTTCTTGCTGCCTTATCCCTTTGTTATCTGAAGCTGCAGCTCGTTCACTTCCTGCCAAATCAACGAGCAAGAATTTGCTTTGCGTGTAAGTCTCCACGATATCTTTCGCCTTGTCTCTCTTTTGGATCACGATTTGGACTATTGCATGGGACCGCGAAGAAAATTGATTCGTATGGTTCGCTGCCATTTTCCTTCGGAGATTGCCTTGCCTGATTAACCCAATAACGTCTTTGTAGCTGTGTATTGTGTGTTCTGAGAGGTTCAGAATAGTGACACCGCGCGTAGGATCCTCCACAAGCATTAGATTCTCGTTCGTATCGCCAACCAGGTCTCTCACTTGCTCGTTGTAGATCTCGATATAACTAAATTTGAGACTGAACTCGTAATTAGCATTCTCCTCAGCCTCGAATTTGGAAAAGAGCTCTTTGACAACTAATGCTACAATACCAGGCTCTCCTTCATCATTTCTATAATCCCCAAGCATTGTGTAGGTTTTTCCGGCTCCCGTCATTCCATAAGCAAATACAGTGCAGTTATATCCGTTGAGAATGTTGTCGAGGGATGGAAGGACGGCTTTGTTATAAACAGAGTCGTTTTTGTCGGATTCGTCGAAAACGTCGTCAAAAACAAAGGATTTCTCGCGCTTTGATGACTGATTTGAAATGTCTGGAGGGAATAGAAATATCTATAACAAAATTGAGTATTATTGGTAATTAGTCTGAGGAAATTACGATCTGATCTTCTTTTTTCACGATGGAAAGCCGCTTGCTCGGGTTACTTGTAGTGCGTTCTTTTTGGCTGAGAGGTCGGTGTCGAACAAAAACTTTGAAACAATCGGAGCTTGGTAGTGTTTTAAGAGAATCTGAGTCTTCGTTTAAACTGTGGACGTTTCGAATTTGAGAAATGTCGAGCGAGGGAGGAGTGATTGTGTTTTTCATTGAAAGCAAATTTAAGTCAGAATCTCTGTCATCGTTAGACTGGAAATTGATTTCTGGGTGTTGAGAGGAGTCAGTATTCGCGGAAGAAGTGTCCATAAGCAATGATGTGAAATAAAATAAAATTATTTTTAAATATTTTTTCTGCATGCAAAGTTGCGCAAAATATATTCTTCAGGAGCATTTGGGTTAAATCAGAGATAAGTCCGAAGTTTTGTGGGTTGGATGGGTGGTTTACAGAAGGCATTCATTCTTAGGAGAGCTACAAATTGGGGGAGTTTTTAGCATTTCATTACCGTAAAAAGCAATTCGATTGCTTTTATTAAATTGGTAGTTTCAAATAATTGAAAACTAAACCAAAGATTGAATTCTCACAAAAAGAGGTTTATATTGCTACATGAATAAGCCGGGTAACAGCGTTTGGTTGAGAATGCATGAAATTGATGACTGTGAATGATTTAATAATTTGATTGCTAAGATTATTACAGTAGATCATGTTTCCAGATCTCTATTGGAATTGCGTTGCGATTAAAAATGATATTAATTTTATGGGTCGCTTGAGGTTCTACTCTATTTTCTTAAGTGCAATCAATTGCATCTTCTTTTGTATTGGGTGAAAAATAATATTTCTTCTTCGGTTCTCAAACTCAAGTTATTTAACACATTTCTTCCTCATTTTCATTGAAATCGAGATCGCTGAGACCATTGCGACCACAACCAAAATGCCTACAGTCGTATGTTTTTTCCAGTGGCTCCATGAAAAATTGAAATTTTCTCTGTTGTTTACTCTTTCTGCATTTAACATCTACAGTTCAAATCAAGATGAGTTTGGAAAACTCTCTTGCAGCGGGAACTGAGCAAGCAAAACTTTGTAAATTTCTGTAAATTATTGTTAATTCCATTCATTTTCATTTTCATGTTCAATAATATTCAAGACATACTTTACGACTCCACAGCGTTATTCACAATTTCGTTTTAAACTCGAATGACCAGAGGGCATTTCATTTGTTTTTTGAAAATATTTACAACACTCAGACATAAAAAGACTGGTACAGAAACATTATCACAATTCAAAATCAACAACTAGCCCTTAATCTAATTTATTTTGGTCACGTTGAGATTGCTGTGCGGTCTCAGTTTCCTTAGGTACTGGTTTCCGATAGATATCGATTTTCTTCTCTGGTTTAGATTCTCCTTTATGTTCGATGCGGAATAACTTCTTTGTGAGGCCATAAAAATCTTCTCTGACGAAAAAATAAACGATAGGTGCTGCTGTAACCAACGCGGCCTGAATATACAATTGCCTCTTTCGACTCATTTATGAAGGTTCAATCTGCTTTCTTTCGGTTAGATCCTCTTTGTCTTTTATTCAAGACCTCGAATTTTGCAGAAATAAAAGTTTTATTTTGTAAACAATCCGATTACGACTTGAAACTACGTGAACGATAAGAGAGCACAGGATCAAAAAAGCCTTCGAAAGCTGCTAATCTACTTTATCAATGACTTCTTATGACTCTATCAAATAGAAAGATTTTCAACTTCTCTTATCAGCAGCAATTAATATTTTCGGAAACACAAGCATTTAAATAACTTTCCTCAATTAGGTTATTCGAAAATCACCAATAGTTGATAGCGTATAGTAACGATAGGATTATATTTCTGTATATAATTTCCTCTTAGAGCTATCCAATTGAAATAAAGCCATTGCATTTTCCTCGCAATGATGTCCGGAAATCATCACCATTTATTCAAAAAGAATATTATAGTTAATCAATTACTCCTCAACAACGCTTCTTTCGTATTATTGATAAAGTATCTCTCTGCTTTCAATTATTTACTTCGAAGCAGCTGTTATACTTCCTCAAATCTGTTAATTTTTTGAAATTATTCTTAAATTCGATTTTAAAACCCAATCATCCTACGTAATGGCGCTCGCAAAACCCGTCTTCGACAGCATTATCAAATTAGATAAGAGGCTCGAAGCACTCCAAAATGAAGTCTCAGACCTCGAAAGACAATATGGCTTTTCTGAAGACTTTGCTATGGAATCCAGAGCCTCTAAGAAAACTGATGTCTCTGCTCGCAAGAGAGCCTCAGCCCATACAACAGTCCCAACCAAGCAGAAGCGTTACAAAGACCTCCCAACCATCAAGGTTCAGAAAGAAGAAGTCCCTCAGAAAGTTATCAAGCCTGAGATCGCTCCAGACTGGCAAGAGGCACATAAAATAAATCCAAGCCTTTACGCTTTCTACGATAAGAACTATTACCAGCCAAAGCATTTCGATGATAGAGATTTCAATATTAAACCGACTTTTACGAACGACTTTGGCTATTTTAATGAATGTATGAGTTCATTTGCAGTTGATTATGACCGATTACCTGAAAAGTATACTTTTGTTTGATTTTCTACCTACTGCTTTGTAATTATACTCCATATTTCATCGCAAGATATATAGATATTTATCTCATTCATTTCGAGAGAGAGAAAAATGGGAAAATGTTAATTTCATTGTCATTTTCAGCTTAAACTTTGACTTTATAAGGAGGAAGTTGAGAAAAATCAATAATAATTAATCGTGTATTTCAATTTCAGACGTGACGATAATAATCATTATAAACAAACCGTAGGGTAGTCAGAAAAACCCACAAATACTCAGACCAAAATACACGCAAAGACTCTAATCAAAATTAATCAACAGTCTTAATTCTATACTTATTTGGGATGGTCATATAGTTGGTCTTCCATTCTTCTTCCATTACCCGGCAGCTATAGTTCGGGAGGTCTTTGCAAACTACAGCCTTCTTATTCTGGACTTTCTTCCAAACTTCCTCTACAAAGTCACAAGTTAGCAAAAGCCCTTAGCAGTGGGTTTGATTACTTTTCGTGATCTTTCTCCATTTGGAGCAGCTTTCGCATTGTACCCAATTCTCAACGAGTACAGCTTCGGCCTTCTTTCCTTTCAGTGTGCTGCTTGCCCCAGCGTCTTTTGAGGCTGAGGCTTTAGTTTTAGCGCCTTGTTTGGGGTGGTGAGCTTCAGCGTGAACTTTCGATTTCGAAAGCTTGACTGACTCTTCTTGTCTCTTGGTCGGTCTGAGTGCTCGTTTTTGGATTTTCTTCGATCTTGAGACCTTTGGCACTTCAGGTTTCTCGTGGGCGCTCTTGGAAGCGGCTGCGAGTTGCGAAAATCAGAATTAAGAGTTTTTTTATAAGTTAATTACCTCGAGACTTTGGAGTGACTTTCGATTTCTTCAGAGCTCGAGATGACGATCTGGTGCGTTGGCGCTCAGGAGTAGGCGATCTCTCGCTTTCGTTGCTTTCGCTCTCACTGGTGTAGTTTGCTGTTGTGCGGCGAGAAGATCTTGCTGGTTTTTCCACATCCATCTTGTCAGCTGATTTTTTCGTCGAGGTGCTTGCAACCTTGCGTTGGGCAAGATGTTTTTTTACAGTAGGGTGGTCACGGTAGGAAGCTAGAGGCAAAGAGTTAGGCAAAGGAAATGATAGGTTGAGTTACAATGAGCCAAGTTAGCGAATAATTCGTCTGGGTCGATCTTTACAGAGTCGCCAATGCATTTGCAAGGCTACAAAGCGGAGTCAGGTGTGAAACATAAAAGCAAGTGTCTTACCGCAGCGTTTTCGAAGAGATCGAGCCATCGAGTGGTTGCAAAGTTCACGGCCTCAGCTACGTTGAATCCCCAGTTGAATCCAGCGTGATAAGCGCCTCCCATAGTAACCACAAACTCTCCAGGGTAGTGGATCATTTTGTGGATCTTTATGTCGGGGACATGATGTTTCAATACGTATGGGGAGATCATAAGCGTCTTGTGTCTGAGGTACTCCTTGCATTTGGAAAATCCGTCTGGGAATTGCTGTCTTGCAAACTTCTCCAGCTTTGGAGTCTCAGACGGTGGCAAGCTGTACCAGAACCTAGCGATAATTATGAATATCACTCAAGAAATGAGGAGTTTTACTTTGGTTTTCCGTAATGAAGGAAATTGATGCTGTAGAGGTCGATGTCCTCTTTATGCCAGCCAAACATGGTTTTCCATGAGCCAATGTACAAATAAGGGTCATTAACACCGGCAATTGGCTTAGTGAGTCCCTCCCTGTTTTATCGAAAATTAATTAATCAAAACGGTTACTTAATTAAATTTTAAATCCTTACTTCAAGACTCCGTCTAACTCGCCGAGATTCCACTTAACACCCTCGTCAAACAGACTTCCTTTCATATCTGCGCCATACAACGGAGGACTAAAACAGATGTTCTTCCAGAACTATAATGCATATTTTAAGCCATTCGCGACGAAAAAAAATTCACTTACAAGTGACTCGACTTCCTCAGGCTCTTTATTATCGGTAATTGCATCAAAAACTTCCACTTTCTTTCTGTAGTCAGCAATGGACATTGACTTTTTCTGCATCAAAACAAGCTCATAAATGCCTTTAAAACCGCAATATATCAATTTTGCCGAGTGCATGAAATTCCTACCTCCTTTTCCTTGCACATTTTGCTCAATAGGAGAGTTGACCATGATATCATTTAATGCGTGTTTGATAGGTTGTGCTCTTGGCTTCCACTTGGCGGGGGGAACGACCTGGAAAAAGATGCCTTAGTGCCATCATTCTCGAAAAATCTACTTTGACAATGCCATATCCGCTCAATTTTTTTTCTTTCTCAAGCTTTTCCCAGTATGCCGCAAAATTCGCAAACTCTTCCTTCGTAGGATGGAGGATTAAACCGTATGGGATATCGTTCTCTGCAGGAGAAACCATTTTAAAGTTGTTCTGGACCGAGGAGTGACTTCTAAATTTTGTAAATTTTTATATATATTTTATTCAAAGCATAGTGCGTATTGAACGGTTTGAGGTATACAAAAAGAAACTTTTTTCTGTTTCATTATTAACCATCCGAATTTGCTCTATTAAGCTGAGAGGGCTCTGGGATTCCGAAATACTCTTTTAAGCCCCAAAGACCTTCTTAATAAACAAAGATCAAAGCTTTAGAGACCCGCCAGGGTCAGGAGAGGTTCCTGGGTGTTTTTCTGGGATTCTGTACCCATTTCGAAAAGTTTGTGAATATTTTCGATATATTTGAAATTTCATTATGAATGATTACAATTTTGCTCATTTCTGCATCAGATGAAGGATGAGGCCGCTATGATGTTCCAGAGTCACCGATTTTTGTTGATAGTGAAATATTTAGATTTTAGATATCTCTGCTTGGTTAGCATTGGAGCTGTAGAATGAGGCAGAGTAGGGCTCTATGTGAAGCTTTGGCTTAGGAAAGTAGAAAATAAGAGGAGTTTTAGATTTCAAATGAAGTTTGATTTATTAAATTCTCGAGTTTTAGTTCAGGAGCCCTCTAATGAGTCGAAGCCTAAGCTATTAAAAAAAAGTGTGCGCGGTCGTAACGACAACAAAAAGGAGGGAACTTTTGAAAAAATTCAAAGTGACCACTTAGAGTTTATGAAAATTTTTTTAAATTGATTCTAATTTTCAAAAAATTAATTCACGTGTACGTGGCTAGCGCATTCAGTACTTGATTATAAGCTCTGTTCTAAAATGAAAATTTATGTATTTGATGAGATGGTAGTTTCATTCTCTACATCTGTCTGAGACTTGAGGAAGAAATAATACAATTGATAGGAGAAGCAATAATGAAATATACTTTTGGATTGAAAAATTTCCATTTCCTCATGTTAGTAGGCGGTCATTTGAAATTGATGAGGTTTTCGGTGCTTTGGTGGTCTTTTGTAGCCGAAATGAAACTTCAGAGATGGATTTATTGAAGTATAGGCTTAGAGTCTGAAAAGATTTTGAATATTTGTTTCTCGCTGTTGTGTTTCATAGTCTCCATTTTAGGAAAAGCTCACCATTCGAAGAATCTTGAAATTCTCATAGTAAATGGCAGCTATTGTCCGTTCAAATAGCCTCATTGTTTCAAAAAAAGCCTTATTAGCAGATATTCTTTAGCATTATAATGCATTTGCAATATTTGAAAAAGTAGTGAGCATACAACACAGTTTTCGATCGATTAGTCTCTTTGCATGCATTCATAGATACCCTTAGTTGCAATCTTTTTTAAGATCAGATAGATAGAGAAAGAGAGAATTGGGGTCTATCTTCAAATGGAATATTGTTTATTACTAGTCTGGAACTGTAGAAACACACGGTTTTGCTACAACTGCTCCTTCCTTTGACCACTAAAGGGAAAATGATGTAACTATATGTGGAATGTTCACACTTTTTATAAAAATAATTTGCGACATGTGGACGTATGATGAGTCTCAAAAACACTCATTATTTAAATTGTGCGACTTAGTATTAACTGAAGTTACTATCGTCAGCACTCTAACCAGAGGATAATTAGCTAATATGATATGATATAATACTTGCAAATTGGGTAAGTTAGAGCGAATCGTTTTTTTCTTCTCCCTGCTTTTTGTGATCTTGTTACTGGACTTCAGGTCTCGGTCAACAATTATTGATCTACTGAGAAGGACAACCAGTGGTGCAGCTCTGGAGTATATTTATTGGAATTGAGGGTTTGTGGAGCAATGAAACGTAACTGACTTTGGAACTAAGCTAAATTCCAGGTATTTATCAAGATATACAAAGATCTCATCCATGATTCTCTTTATGTAAACTAGAGTAAAGGATTTACAATAGCCAAAAAAAAAAATCGATCATATTGTTTTAGGGGACCTATTTAATTTTTTTCCTCCTTGTTTTATTCTCATGCCACTTACTAAGTTAAGATAAACATTTCATTTGAGCGCTATCATGTATGAAGTACGCTTGATTCAGCATATTGCGCTGTGAATTGTTTCTGAAGATAATTATTTAAGTGGTAAACGAATCCTCAATCTTATTTTATGAATCATATTAATAAATGAAATGCCATTACTTAATAAATTTTTGTTTCTGGATATAATGCGGTTGGATACAATGAATGAATGAAATCATTAAGGAGATTATCAATATTCAATCATCATCATTTGTGGGCTTGCATTTCTATCCGCAAGGCATCTCGCTTCAGTCACATCTTTAGAGTCAATACTGGTGTTAGCTTTGTTCTGAGGGTCCATTACAGTGTAAGAAGTTTCAGCAATACCAACTGCCAATGCCCAATGATCACTCTTCACGAGACAGAAGTTTCCATCATCACTCATGTTCTTCATCACAGTTTGGAAGTCAGTGAATGGGCCTTTAGCTTCATAACCGAGTGGCTTGAGGATATCCCAATTGATCTCACCTTCTGAGGTGTAGCCTTTGTTTTTGGTCAAGAACTCATTGAGAGTGTGGGGATCTGTAGTCTGTCCTCCGAATTTGACACCGAAGCCTTTGAGGAACATAGCGAGTGCTGCAACGTGGCTTCCATTCTTTCCGAGAGTGAGTTGAGTGTTCCCGATAGGCTCGCTATCCCATCTTGGATCGGAGTGAGCGTAGTAAGGGAAGCCTGTTGAGGTGTTGTTGGCATTGTCATCAATAGTAGCATTAGGAGTTGGAGTTGGAATTGGATCTGGGTTCGGGTTTGGATAAGGATTTGGGTTAGTTTTATTCACGTTGTCATCGGAAGGCAGTGGGACTGGATTTGGGTTGTTTCCACCACTTGGATCGACTGGAAGGCCTCCACTTGGATCGACTGGAAGACCTCCACTTGGATCAACTGGGAGGCCTCCACTTGGATCAACTGGGAGGCCTCCACTAGGGTCGCTGCCTCCACCGCTTGGATCACCACCGCCTCCGCTCGGCATTCCACCACCTCCGCTTGGCATTCCACCGCTTGGGTCGCCGCCGCCTCCGCAAGGTCCTCCTCCACCACTAGGGTCACCACCTCCACTAGGATCGCCTCCTCCACCACTTGGATCACCACCTCCACTAGGGTCACCACCTCCGCTAGGATCGCCTCCTCCGCCGCTTGGGCTTCCACCATTTGGATCACCTCCTCCACTTGGATTTCCTGCGCCTCCAGTGTTGGAATTATTTAGTTTACCCGTTCCATTTGGTTTAGATTTATTTGGCTTTGGTTTTGATCCGTTATGTTTAGATCCATTATGCTTAGATCCATTATGTTTTGATCCGTTGTGTTTGGATCCATTATGTTTGGTTCCGTTGTGTTTAGATCCATTATGTTTTGATCCATTTGGTTTTGGCTTAGATCCGTTGTGTTTTGAGCCATTTGGTCTTGGTTTCGATCCATTGTGCTTTGAACCATTTGGTTTTGGCTTGGAACCATTCGGCTTTGGTTTCGATCCATTGTGTTTTGAGCCATTTGGCTTTGGTTTCGAACCATTTGGCTTTGGTTTACTCGTGTTCGGTTTTGGCTTCGAGCCGTTGTGTTTTGTGCTCGTGTTTGGCTTTGGTTTTGAGCCATTATGCGGTTTAGTGCTCATATTTGGCCTTGGTCTCGTTTGGTTTGGTTTCGAAGAGCCACCTGTATGATTTTTATGTGGACTAGGACCAACTGGCTTTGAGCCGTTTGTTGGCTTGCCGGGCTTGGTTTGGTTATGGCCTGTTATCTTCGTTGGCTGAGGTCCTGTGTGAGTTCCATTCGGTCTAGTGAGCGTTGGTCTGAGTGTTGGTTTTGGTGATGTTGAATTGGTGCTTGGTCTTAAAGTTGGCTTTGTTCCCGTTGGTTTGATAGTTGAAGATGGGTGTACGCTTGGCTTTAGTGTAGGATTGACTGTAGGTTTAGGGTGAACACTAGGCTTCAAGGATGATGTTGGTTTTGGTGTTGGATTAACAGTCGGTCTTGGGAAAGTGCTACCACTTGGTTTAGGAGTGGTTGTTGGCTTAGGGTGTATGGTAGGTCTCAGGCTTATGCTTGGTTTCGGTGTGGAAGTCGGATGGAAAGTTGGTTTGATGGTTGGAGTTGGCCTGATTATTGGACCGGTTGGCCTTGGACTAATAGTCGGCTTTGGCATTGAGAAAGTTGGCTTAGTGTGAGTCGGTCTTGGAGTTACGAAAGTTGGCTTTGAAACCGTTGGTTTAAGAGTCGGCTTTGTGTGAGTTGGCCTGGTAAAAGTAGGCTTGGAAGTTGGCCTAGGCTGTGAGAATGTTGGCTTAGGTTGAGTTGGTCTGGGAGCTGAAAAAGTTGGCTTTGGCCTAGTATAACTTGGCTTAGGCATTGAGAAGGTCGGTCTTGGCTTGGGAGCTGAATAACTTGGTTTTGGTTTGGGTGCTGAGTAGCTCGGTCTCGGTGATGAGAACGACGGTTTAGATGAACTGAAAGATGGCCTTGAACTCGAAAAAGAAGTTGACACTAATTCGAGTAAGGCATCTCTAACGGTGAAGAACAATCCACTTGGTGATTGTTCCTCATTTTCGATAGAAGCGGCTGCTACGAATGCACATAGCAGCAATAATACTACTTTGAGTTTCATTTTTGGGTTCAGGCTCAAAAATCTGATTTACTAAATTGACCGTGCATCAGAATTTATTCTCGATGAAGAAGATCCCGAGCCACTTTTGTACAATTCTTTAAACTTGGGATTTTATTCATTTAAAATTTCTTCGATTAACTCGATTATTCGAATTCTCTCATTAAACATAAGATCTATCGACTTGTTAAAAATCAGGTTAAAATTGAAATTGAAAAAATTACCGTTCTCGTTTTCATAATCAATTGGCTTGTAAACGAACATATTGAGTTTCTGCTTCAGTGGAATTTGGCCTATACATTCTAAATTGAAGGAAAAGTCTCAGAATTTAAAATTCCGAATTTCTCAGCATAACTAGAATCCACCAACCGTGAACAAGAGGTCTGAAAAGGGCAATAAATGTTCTCATTATCGATGGTTACGTGAGAGGCCACTTCTCTCAAAAAAATCAACATCAAAAGCAAAAGCAAAACGTCGCACGAAAGCTCTTCATTGTGCTACAGCAGCTCCAATAAAAGCAGATTAAATTACCTCCTAACACCTAAGAGCGTACAAGAAACCGCAAAGAAAAAAGCGATTGGAGGTTCATATTTAAGAAGTACGTCGGTAGCGAGGAGAGTGGGATGGTTCCACGTCTGCTGAGGAATGTTAATTAGGAGGGCAAATACGTGACTAATAAAACTGTCGCATGTTTTTTATTTTTGGAGTACCTATCTTAAATAGCTGATCCTGGCTGTCACGATAAGTACATTATTTTAGCAAGACTCATTTACCTATATGTATGCACCTTATTTTCTTGAAATTACAGAACATATCAAAGTTGAGGTAGTATGTGAGTAAGAATTATCCTAATAAATCATCCGTTGAATTGATAGGTATTCAAATTTTAGAACGAATTCTAATCTTTCTTGAATTTAGCCGATCCTTTTTGTTGTATTTTGGTTCTGAAAGGAGAGCATTGATAGATATCTATGCTTGGTCCTAGTCCACCTCATTTAGTGAATTTCTTGAGAGTTATTGCAATTAATCAAGATCAGATTTTAATTGATTCATATTGAAATTAATTTGCTCACACTCCTTAAAGCAAAATGAAAAATGCTTCAAAACACGATAACGAGGCAATTTCTGAGCCTTTTCTTGATTCGATCATTATAAAGCCATCCAGATAATGAGAGCATATCCAACAATTAGTTTTAAAAAAAGACTATTCCAAACCAGGAACACGTCTTAACGTATCTTGATGACTTTGGATTCTGGATTCGGAGTAAAATCTGAAGAGCAAACGGCATCCGGAGTAAAATTATTTCTACCAGATCAATTGTGTACGATGGAGTCCAAGCGGAGATATGCTCGCTACTGCATCTTCTGATACCACAGCAAAACTTGTAGACTTCAAGTCTGGGAAAGTGCTCTACATAGGAAACACTTCCGATGAAGGTAAATTCTAATCTGTTAATATTTATTCATATTCAATGACTTATTAGATCCTGCAATGTTTGTCTGCTTTATTTGAGTAAAGATCATTTCAAAAGTTTATCAAAACACAGATCAAACACCAGTACCTTGAAAAAAGAAAAAATATAGAGAAGGAATTTGATACAAAACTAATTTAAATTCATGTCTCAGTCTGACATGAATTTGGAAAATTAAGATCATTTTAGCTGCTAGCTCTCATACTCGTAATATTTGTGGATTCCATAATAATAATTACAGTAGTATCAAGAAAAATATTAGAATAAAATGTAAAACAAAATTTCTGAAAAAAAGGACTTAGGAGCATTAGCCTTCGCTTTCCTGAGGCCAACAAACTCGAATTCAAGGACATCGAAAGATTTACAATATCACAGGAAAATGAAAATTTCAAAGCTTAATTTGTCGATCAAGCCAGTAGAAGCGGAGGGTTTTAGTGATTTGAAGAAGTTATAAGCACCATGTGAAAGAAGGTGGATTGAAGATCCTCAAAATTTTCCAGCGTTGTAGAAAGAAGATAAAATTAAATTCCCAATGAGGAATTGAAAATCGATTCACTAGTTATTAATATTTCGGTCTTGTCTTTGTAATTTTCTTTTAATGGTCCTTTGATAAACATTTTAATCACTCATTCTGTTGAAAATTTCTTGCTAAGGGAAATGATTAAATTGAATATTTTTGGGTAGATGAGCATTTTCATCCATTTTTGAGCTAGAAAAGCAACTGAATATTTAACTTTCTTTCATATTCGTTCGTGAACCGATAAATCCGGTTCTTGAGAAAATAAGACAAGAATTTCTTTTACTTTTTGAATGATTTTATCTCTGATTGTTGCTGAGTTCCTTCATGATGTGACCAGTTATCGTTGGGTTAATGTGGGCCTCTCTCACATATGTTTCAAGATTCTGATAGCTCTGGGATTTGGCTCATGAAAGATGTTCCAGTTTCCGGTAGAGTTCTTCGAATTTTGAGCAGTTGTTGACCTCCAACAATTTGCATTTGCTGAGTCCAAAAGAGTTTTTGCTTAAGATCTTTTCTGCTTTATTCTCCAGTTGGAGTCCTTATTGCACTCCCATCTCTCGGCTCGAGGCAACAAGTACATCATGCTGATTGTATTCAAATTTAACAAGTAATATTTCGTATATTTAGTCAGTTCTAACATTTTTTCTCTCTCATTCTGAAGTTTATTCAAAATAAATTAGATGTTTGAACATTGTAGTAGTCTAGTTGTAAATTTTTCATTCTTAAGATTAAAACGTCTTTTGAAAATAAAAGATGAGAGGTTGTAATTCAAGATCATCCTTTCAGATATCGGTGTCTTTTGACTCGAAAAAGAGAAGCTGGATTGAAAACTTCCTACATGTGAAGAAGGTTAAGGAAAAAAAAAGAAGCTTTGCAAATCTGTGGGAATGTGGATGAGAGAGGAGGAGTTTTCTATTTTAGAATAGCTCAATCTAATTCAACTAGTTGTGATGTGGCGGCAAAAGAAAGTTTTTTTTTTTTAATATTTCAGTTTGATTGGTCTAGTTTGCTGGAATGCAGTCACTACTGTGTGAAATCATTAATGAACATTCAATATTCAATTACTAAAAACTGTAAATTTTGTTGTCTGTCCGCTAAGCATCTTGCTTCAGTCACATCTTTAGAGTCAAGATATGTGTTGTCTTGGTTCTCAGGGTCCATTACAGTGTAATAAGTTCCAGCAATACCAACTGCCAATGCCCAATGATCACTCTTCACGAGACAGAAGTTTCCATCATCACTCATGCTTTTCATCACAGTTTGGAAGTCAGTGAATGGGCCTTTAGCTTCATAACCGAGTGGCTTGAGGATATCCCAATTTATCTCACCTTCTGAGGTGTAGCCTTTGTTTTTGGTCAAGAATTCATTGAGAGTATGGGGATCTGCAGTTTTTCCTCCGAGCTGGATACCGAAGCCTTTGAGGAACATGGCGAGTGCTGCAACATGACTTCCATTCTTTCCGAGAGTAAGCTGAGTGTTGCCGATAGGTTCGCTCTCCCATCTTGGATCGGAGTGAGCGTAGTAAGGGAAGCCGGTTGAGGTGTTGTTGGCATTGTCGTCAGTGGTGTTGGAGGTAGGGTCCGGAGTTGGGTATGGATCTGGATTGTATCCGCCGCTTGGATCAGGTTTATATCCACCACTTGGATCAGGATTGTATCCACCGCTTGGATCTGGATTATATCCACCACTTGGATCAGGATTGTATCCACCGCTTGGATCTGGATTGTATCCACCACTTGGATCTGGATTATATCCACCGCTTGGATCAGGATTGTATCCACCGCTTGGATCTGGATTATATCCACCACTTGGATCAGGATTGTATCCACCGCTTGGATCTGGATTGTATCCACCACTTGGATCTGGATTATATCCACCGCTTGGATCTGGATTGTAACCACCACTTGGATCGCCTCCACTTGGCATTCCACCGCTTGGGTCGCCTCCACTTGGCATTCCACCGCTTGGGTCGCCGCCACTTGGCATTCCACCGCTTGGATCGCCACTTCCACTGGGGCTTCCTGCTCCTCCAGCGGTACCATTATGTTTGGATCCATTATGTTTAGATCCGTTATGTTTGGATCCATTATGCTTAGATCCGTTATGTTTGGATCCATTATGCTTAGATCCGTTATGCTTCGATCCGTTGTGTTTGGATCCATTGTGTCTGGATCCATTATGTTTGGATCCATCGTGTCTGGATCCATTATGTTTGGATCCATTATGTCTGGATCCATTATGTCTGGATCCATTATGTCTGGAACCATTGTGTTTCGTGCTCGTGTTATGCTGTGGTTTCGTGCCGTTGCGTTTTGTGCTCGTGTTATGCTTTATCTTCGAAACATTTGGTTGTTTAGTGCTGATATTTGGTCTTGGCTTCGTGTGGTTTTGTTTTGAGGGGCTGCCTGTATGATTTTTATGTGGATTTGGACCGACTGGTCTTGAGCTGTTTGTTGTATGACCTGGCTTCGTGTGGTTATGACCTGGAATCTTCGTTGGCTGAGGTCCTGTGTGAGTTCCATTTGGTCTAGTGAGCGTTGGCTTTGGTCCAGTATGTGTCGCTGATGGGTGAACAGTGGGTTTAAGTGGTGAAGTTGGGTTAATGCTGGGTTTTAGCGTTGGTTTGACAGTAGGTCTTGGAGTCGGGTTAACGCTGTGAGAGACTGTAGGTTTTGGAACAGTACTAACGCTTGGTTTAGTCGGATGTATGGTGGGTCTTGGAGTCAGACTGACACTTGGCTTAGGTCCAGTTGTAGGGTGGAAGGTATGTGTTGGTCTAATTGTCGGACTGGTTGGCTTTGTAACAGTTGGTTTTGGGACCGAGTGGGTTGGCTTAGGAGCTGTGTACGTCGGTTTGGGAGCAGTGTAAGTCGGCTTTGAGTACGTTGGTTTCGGTGTTGAGTATGTTGGCCTAGTGTAACTCGGCTTTGGAGCTGAATAAGTGGGTCTGGAGTAAGTTGGCTTGGGAGCTGAATAACTTGGTTTTGGTTTAGGTGCTGAGTAGCTAGGCTTTGGTGATGAGGGTCTGTATGAACTTGAAGATGGCCTTGAGCTTGAAGTTGTTAAGAATTCAAGTAAGGCATCTCTGACAGTGAAGAACAATCCGCTTGGGGATTGCTCCTCGCTTTCGACTGACGCAGCTGCTATGAATGCACATAGCAGCAGCAATACTACTTTGAGTTTCATTTGGTTCAGGCTCAAAATTTTGATATTGACTAATTAAAAGCTTCAAACTTTATTTAAGAGAGGTAAATACATCCTGAGCCATTTTTAAATAATCCTCTAAAATCGATATTCCACCCTTCTTTAAAATAACCTCATGTGAGCCTTTTTCTTCAAATTCTCTCCTTCGATATGGGTCTCATGCACCTATAGGCTTTAATAACTCAAAAAAGAGTTCAAACATGACTTTGGAAAATTTCTACTCATAACAATGAATAACAATGACATTATCAAGAAATCTCTCTTGAAAAATGAATATAGAATTACAGCCCAATGCACTTATCTAACCCTCTGTTTATACCTAAGTTTTGAAATTGTAATTCTTTGAAAACTTCAATGTGAACAACAATATCTGTCATTTCGCGACTCTCGTAGATGAAAAGGAAAGACGTCTCAAAATCGAAGCATCGCCATCTTAAAGTTAATGAATCAACCACTATCGATAAGAGCTGATAGAATTTTTCTCTTGATTGATCCGCTCGTATACTAGATCGGAAGAGCAAGGATCCTTTAATAAAAATGAAAAGTACCCTGGTATTCACGAGTTATCCTTCTTTGAGGTTTCAACAGTTTCTTATATTATATCTCCAGCGTTCTTCATGATTATTACTATGGAAAAACATGAGCATACATGTATATAAGTATTATTAAGTTCTCCTGCTGGTAATTAGTACGAAGTGAATGTATCAAGAGCCTCAAAAAACACACACTCATTTAATACAATTCATTTCTAAAAGCTAAAAGTTATTGAAACGTCTGTCCACGTAACCTGGGTCTTTAACAAGAGGCTAATTATTATTAAAGTTAGTCATCCTTCTATCAATCAATCATTACGGTTATTTTAGATTGAGAGTAGTCAGGTGGAAGCCTTCCTAAAGCGTCTTCATATCTCCTTCTGAGATTGTCAACTTCATGTATCTTCTCAATCAACTCTTTATTCTTCATTGTAATATCAAGGTTATTTCTCTCCCATTGAGCCTTATACAGGTCTCTGGTTTTCCCTCTAGTTATCAACAAGATTAATCTCTGCCAAAATCCAAAGAAACTCACGCTTCCTCAGCATCTTTGGATAATTGCGAGTACCGATGGCTTAAGGTGTTATATTCAGCATCAAGGTCTCTGACATCTTTTTTCGCTTTAGCAAGATCTTGCTGTAGTGCTTCAATCTATATGCCGAAAAAACTTTCAGTTTCTGAGGGAGAAACAGGTAGAAACTCACCTCTCTGACAAGCGCTTCGTTTTCTAAGTTTCTAGTTTCAATGAGCTCGCAAAGTCGTTGGATTTCTGCTTTATTCTGCTCCACCGTCATCTTATATTGATTTAGTTGTGACTCAAGTTGGTGTCTTTCAGCATGTATTTTGGAGTTTCTCTCCTCAGCATCCTATTGAATTAGAAATCATCAGTATCAATCACCATAACTTTCAATTACTCGATAGAGTCTCTTCGATTGCTCCAACTGCTTTCTTAAGTCATCCACTTCTTGGTTCCTGCTCATCGTGTTGGAGCTCTCTCGAACCCGGAGCTGCTCTAGCTCTCTGTTTCTATCTCCTAAACGACCTTTCAGTTCAATATTTTCGCGGTATAAGGCCTCAGCGTTCTGCTGTAACTCCTCCAGCTTTTGCTGCAATTGCAGGGCCTGCGTCTCAAAAGCTGATTTCTCGGCAGAAAGCCTGATATCAAGCTCTCGGACATCAGCTCTTTTACGGTGTTCGTAATGATTTTTCAGATCTTCAAGCTCGTTGTTTTTATTCTTCTCCATGGTTGTAAGTTGTTGACGCAAGCTTGATATATCTTCGGTGTATTGCTTAATTTCGCGGTCTCTTCTCTCTAATTCTTGGCCGAGAACTAAAATTTTGTTTTCGATTTCACTTCTTTTATTTTTATGGTCATTCAGCGCTCGTTGCATACTATCAATCACTTTCTCATGCGCTATTTGCTGGTCTTCGATGGCAGATTGTAATTTTTTGTGGAAGTAGTCCTTTAGGTTTTCAAGTTCATCTTCATGATCTCGCTTGAGTTTATCATGTCGTTGAACCCCTGCCTTCAATGCTTCTTCTTTGTCTGTAACTTCAGCGACGATTCGGTCGTTTTTGTACTGCATTTCTCTCAACCGACGAAGGAATTCTTCCCGCTCGCGATCAAAAATCTTTTCTTTTTCTTCAACGGTTCTTTGCTAAAGATAATGTAAAATAAACAAGGAAGACTAATAATAATAGTCTTACTATATCTTCTTTTCGTATATTTTCAAGGTTTTCTCGTTGCTGTTCCAGTCTTCTTACATAGTCGAGCTCAAGGTCTCTCATCCTAGCCTTCAATTCTTCATTTTCATCTTCTCTTTCTGCTAATAGAGTCGAAACTTTATCCAATTCTTGGGTTAATTGATTAATTTTTTTCAAAAGATCCCTTTGGTTGTCCTCGAACTCTCGAATTTGCAGTTCCTGGTCATTAATCAGAGCTTTATTTCTGCCCACTTCGTCTTGAAGGTCATTTCGCTCCTGGCTGGTCTTCTTCAGAAGCGTTCCCAGCTCCAGGATATGATCGTTTAGATCCGCCTGTTCCAATTGATATCTCTTCTCAAGGTCATTATATCTACGCTCCAGATCTTCAATTCCATCCCTTGCATGTCTCAAATCGGCATATAATGAGTCGTTTTTGTGAGCGCTCTCACTTAGCTGATCCTCAAGGTCTCTATTCTTTCTTCGAACGGTCTCCAGTTGATTTAGCAGATTGTTTCGATCTCTTTGGAACTGGATCTCAGTCTCTTTCAGTTGGGCTTCCTGCATTGAGTATGTTAGCCATAAGAGGAGTTTCTCAATGGAAATTTTACGTGTTTGTCAGCAAGTTCCTGGATTTTTCGACGAGACTCCTGTTCTAAATCACGATGTTTCATTGTCCACTCATCAACAGACTTTTTCAAGTCTTCTGTCTCTTTCGTTAAACCTTCACCTTTGTTATGAAGCTCGTCTCGATGCTCTTCTAATTGTTTAACCTTCTCGTTCGCTTCTCTCAGTTGCTCCAAAAGTGTGTTTTTTTCCTCGTCAAATTGCTGGTGCAAAGCCTCCAATTCTTCCTATTGAGAAAAGGCATTGTTACAGCACGATGGTTGATAATATAGCTTACTGTTTGTTCCCTGACAGTAGTCTCGAAGTGCTCTTTCAGCTCATCAAGCTCTGCCGTATGATGATGTTCCATATCGATAGCTTTCTGTCGATAGTCTTCAAGAGTTTGATCTTTGCCTTCGTGCTCTTCCAGTTGTCTCTCCAACTCGATGGACAAAAGCATGAGTTGAATCTGAGACTCAACCAGTTTTCGGTTCATATTCAGAAACTCCTGGTTTCGTTGCATTTCCCTTCTAAACTGAAATCTTTGCGCGCGTTTGTTCCTTAAGTATTTTAATTATTAGTCTGTTAAAAAATGGTTGCAATAAATTTAATTCGCATTTAAACGACAATATTGATGAGTCTCTCATATAGAGATAATGAGTTTTAAGAGAGGAGTAGTCCTTGAGCCAAGTGCTTCTGAACCCAGTCTTCCAACAATCTAAGCCTAACCATCAGAATTCCTAACTTGAGAAGCCTAGCCAAAAATCATTTAAAATGAAGAAAAAATTGATCTACAAAATCACATGTGTTAAACACCCATTTCTTCTTAGTGATTCCAATTCCATCTGAGGACTTAACTTCAATGAATACTCAAGACTATTGGAGTTCTTACCTTCATATTTTTCGGATTGGTACGATTTTATTTGGAATTTACGCATTCATGTAATCATTTCTTTTCCAGATAACCCCAATAAAAATTAACGAACCTGCTCTTAAACATAAAGACGTAACTCATTTCACGATTTTTGCATGATTTGTTAGAAAGATAAACCTCTCCTAATGTGAAACAAACTTATTGAATTATCCAATTTTCTGATGCAAGAGTCACCACAAACTCAGCAGCCAACTTCGATTGGTCAGCCAAAGATACCGCTCCTGGTGATCTGATTCCGAAGAATGGAATTGAGGAAGTAAAATCTACTCTCATTGGGAAAAGATCATCGACCTTTGTCTTCTTTGAGAACTGAATTTCCACGTTAGCGTTTGGATTGGCCTCGGAGAGCTCTGAAATGACCCATTTGAGGTAATTTCTCTTCGTATCAACCTCAAAATCTCCATTCTCAATGGCTTTTACATTAGGCTCTTCATAAGCAGGATAGGCAATCACCAGAGCCAATCTTTCCATTCTTTTAATTCGATCCTGAGAAGAGTTAAATTCAGCTTCAAGCGTAAGTGAGCCATCTTCAGAGTACCAGTACGTGAACTGGAAAGGTACATCATTTACGTTAGTGCTCGCAAATCTGTATTTAATTGTTGGGACTTTAGCTCCGATTGGGAAGCTTTGGTCAGCTTCCTTAGAAACCAAGAGATTCTTCTGGCTCCATGCAGCCTTGTTCAAGCTCGGATGCAGAGACAGTTTGAACGCTTTATTGTTCTCGCTCTCTATAGCGACTCCACACATGCCTTTCGATGGGTCTCTCACTGTGATGAATACGTCACCTATGACCTCGAAACCATTCAGAGCACCGTCTCTATGCATGTCGCATTTAATTTTTTCTTCCACTTCAACAAGCACAGGAGCTTGAAGAGGATTATATTCTGGTTTTGTTCGCTGTTTCTCCTCTTCAATGATTTGAGTATCAATGTTCTCATTTTGTTGCGCTTGCTGAGCCCCAGGTCCTTTTTCAGTTACTTTAGGCTCAGGCTGTTTCTTTGGCTTGATGAGCTGTAAACCTTTCTTTGTAGAAGTCGAAGTTGCCTTGATATTCGCAGGGGAGGATGAGAGCTTCACTTCTTCTGACAGCGGCTTTTCGTTAATCACGACTTCCTTCTCTGCTTTTACGGTCGAGCTCTCAGAGGAGAATGAGGTTCCAGAGAACTTTCCACCGCCAACTCCGCCTTCCTTAAGCTTTTTCATTATTTCTCGTTGATGTTTTTTCGCCGCTTCAGCAGCTTCGTTTTGCTTGGCCTTCAAAAGCATATTGTGGAGTTTTTCTTCGCTCGATTCCATCGCGAGATATGTCTGGACTTGGTTCACTGTGACGCTCTCACGGTAGCCAAAAGCGATGATGTCATCGAAAGCAAGGAGAATGTCAAAAGCGTGCTTGATCACGCTCGACTCGCTAATGCCGTGTGAGCAGACATCCACAATGACTTTTTGAAGGAGTCTGATTGTTTCCAAATCTTCAATAATATTGCTAGTTTTATTGGTGATGAGCACCAGGTACATGGTGTCGAGGGGAAGGTAGATGTATCTGGCCGTGTCACTCTCGACGTAGGTGTGTTGTTGGGAGGATTGGATCAGTTTTGGAAAACTCTTGATGTACTCTTCGAGAGCGAATTTAGTGATAGCGGTGAATTGGCGAGAGACTAAGATCTTTCCCGCTTTAGTGCAGATTGAGGCAGCAAGGACAACCATTGGGTGAGTTAGAGGGAGTTCAGAGAGATATTTGGCTTTTTCTAAAGATTCTTTGAAAATAATTAGGTTTATTAAAGTTCTATGTTAGATTTTTGCAAAGAGAACACGTAATTAAAAGGAAAAACAGCATATCATCTGTGAAGAAAATTCGGACCGAGTGTCCACTGAGGAGATAATATTTGACGGTATATGTGAATGACTCCAAATAAGATTTCTGTTGCTCTAATATTAGATTATTCGGAAAGATTACTGTCTGATGATGTAGACTAGTTGATTCTCCCAGGCTGAAGAAACGCTGTTTGGAGCCTTTGAGCTCAATATTGCGAATCCATGTATAATGATTTATGATAACTTTTCACAGAGAAAAATTCAATTTATTGAGAGTATTCGGTTACGATTAATAAGTCGTCAGAATACATCCCATTAAGTCGGCCATATTAAATGATGATAAACCTTATAAGGTTAAAATTTGGGAATGAAACAGCTGTTGAATAGCAAGCAGACACCTCGCCTCGAATCACCGACTAGGGTGATATAGGGTGAATGAGAATCAAGAATATTCCTTTCCTTTTTTTCAATATCTCGGTGATATAGAATAGTACGTGTGCCTTAGTGAGAAGGAAAGGCAGTTTATGCTGGAATCCTTGATGCTTGTGTGAAAATTATTTCCCTTGACAAATAAACTTCATTCTCTTTTTATTGATGCGTTTATTACGCGGCAGAATCAAATAATCACTTTCCGCACAAAAAAAAATCTAACAAAATGAAAAGATTACCATCTTTCGGATTGCAGAGCCAGGTACTTTTGAATACTCATACTGGCAAAATATCTATGAATTAGACTCTCAAAGAGAGAAAACTAGCGGACTCTCAAATTGAAAGCAACGCTTCTAGCACAGGGCATTTTGGACTGTTCCAACCAATCATCTATTCTCAAAAAGAATCCCAACCCTCACAAAAAGGTTCAGCGTTCTCCACGCTTCATTTACTTAATCTAAGCACATAGACTCCAAGATTCGTGAATCCGACAAAGAGTCCGAGAAAAAAGTAATAAAGACCAATCAATCCTGAGTATAATTGTTCCTTTAGCAAAATTCAATTTCCGACCATGATTTGAATGCAAATTCGAATTCCTGTTCCATGTTCCGTGAGATAACAGCAAATTTCTTCACAGATTTGGAGTCAAAGCATGCAGCATCAAAAAAGCTAGAAGCCGTTCCAGTCAAAGAGAAAGAAACTATCTCTCCAGATGATCTCTCAATAAAAAAAGAGCTTACTTTCGAGTCCGACGAGTCGTTTGAATGGTAAAATATCTTGCAGTCGAGAGTCTCTTTACCTTGCGTTCTTTAGGATTATTAAAGCTCCATTTGAATTTCAGAATAAGGCGTCTGACATAACAATCCGAGAGAAAATGCCTATGATATATACCTATGAACGACCGAGAGGTTAGTCGTTGGTCTCACTTCTAGTGAGCTAATAATCTTCGTTTTGCTAGTGAACTTTGCCGGGCTAAAAAATTTTGAAGAGCAGAGTCAGAGCATAAAGAAAGACGATTTCGTCATGCTTTTCTTGTCTCTGTTTGAGGAATACCAGAAGAACAGCGCTCGCATATTTTATATTTTTAACAGACTGACAGCAATGGTGTTTTTCCATCACAAAGGAGAGCCTAAAAAAACGAAGCATAAAAAAGAATCCGTTCAAAAATCATCTCAGGCGACTGATGACGCCTGTTACGTATTGATATCCAGCGAAAAGGACATTGCAGGCACCCTGAAAGCGAATTGTAACAAAGAACATATATTTCTGAGCTAAGCCTTGCTGATATAAAAAGTGATTGACTACACAGAATTAAACGAGCAAATTAAAGTCGAGGACCCGCTCGAGAAAGAAAATATCGAAATCGAAAAAGAACTTCATAGCGCCAATGTAAACAGCTTATATCTTTGGCTGGTCGATAACAAAAGTCAATAGATTGGCGTTCGAAGGGATGATGATGAATTTTTACAGGTTAACTTGAAAAGACAGCTCATTCTCGTGAAGAGAAAACATGTATGCGATGCCTTTTCCATTGAAAACCAATTTGCTAAATACTTTTAGATTAATATGCTTGTGCAGTATATTATCAATGATTTCCACTCAGAAGAGGCCTTCCAATTAATTGCGAATTTCCCATTCTTGAACTGCGTTTTGGCGACTCCTAAGGTGATTTTGAGAGATTACTTTCCTTGAATAACTTTCTTTGATAAATAGTTTGTACATCAAGCACGTTTTGTCCAACAGCTTGACGGCAGAACTGAGGATAAGACCCCAATCGGGCAAAAATTGGCGAGTTTGAGTGTTTTTCAGGATAGTGAAAGAGGAATGCAGAAGATTAATTGTCTCAAGGTTACTGGACCAATTCCGGCTCAGACAGCAAAGGTAAATCTCTATACACTTTAGAATCAGGAACTAACTGATTGGACCCATTTCTTAGGAAATCTACGAGTATTTGAAGAGCCATCAAAACATAACGGATTTTAATCAAGAGAATGTGCAATTGTCTGTTCCTTTTAGCAAAAGTTTATCTTGTTTCCCAAAGTAGGCTGATTTTAATACATTTTTTTTCCTGAAAAAAATTAGTATGCATACTTTGAGTATTTAATAGTTCAACGCAACGTTGAGATTGATAACCTTGGAGGGTATTATCGGGAAGAATAGGATATTTTCCGAGGTTTCTAGTAAGACGGATATCTGTATTGGAATCTTTGGAACTTTAATATATTCTAATTCTTATTCCAGTAAATTTGACCAACAGAGATGGAATCAGTTTCCACCTTCGAACCTTCAATTGATGAAAGCCGGTTTGTTGCCACCACAGAGTCCGAAAAGACTACGCTAGAAATGTTCAGAGATCCTTGCTGCTTACAAGTTGTGAGTCCTGGCGACTCGAAAACACGTCCTGTTGAATGCATTCAATGCCAACAATTATTCTGTCTTTCTTGCGCTTACGATCTACAAAAGAAGAAAATGACATGTCCTACCTGTCGCCAAGAGTTTAACCCAAAGAACGCGAACATCAAACTCATAGGAATCCTTGAATCTCTACCCATTCGATGTCGTTTCCAGCCTTCTGGCTGCAATTTCGTTTCAAAGCTCTCAGAGATCAAGAATCACGAGGCCAATTGCAAGTACGTCACCGACGAACTACGCCATAAGTTTGAAGAAATGAAAGTTGGCATCCCTAATCTTTTCCAAGAATCGATATATTTCAAGCCTATAATATCTCGCCTAAAATGCAATTGTGGAGCTCTCAGCTCATTTGAGGTTGTGTACGATCTTCCGAAGCGAGATAAGCGTTTCAGCACAAACAGCATCAATTGCAATATGTGCAACAAAATGCAACAGGTGTCAATTGAGGGAGTCCTATACTGTTGTGCATGCGCTTTTACTGCCTGCATAGCCTGTGTAAAGCTGGTAGCTCAAGATATTGACCGTTACTCTTGTGATGCTAAGCATCTTGTTTCATTTGTTCCAAACGTTTCTAAAGTTGACCCACAATACATGCAAAACGTCTTTGTCTGCAATTTTTGCCACTATTTTGATAAAACTGGGCGAGGCTGCTGGCATTGTAAGGTGTGTCAATGGGATGCTTGTTTAGACTGCTACAAGAATCCCTATAAATGTGATAAGGGCCATTACCTTCAAAGAACATCAGTACTACCAAAAGAATATACTGGAGGTAGTTTTGAGTGCAATTATTGTAAAGACACTTTCAAAAACAGTGCACCTGGGGTACTACATTGCAGAATCTGCTTCTATGATATCTGTGATCAATGTGCGATAATTACTCGTCCGAGTTTACACAGGAAATGCGATAAAGGACATTTGTTGAGCCTTGAAAAAAATTTGAGAAAGTTCCCAGGGTACTCCAGTGGTAGCTACATATGTAATGTATGCAAAAGACATTTGGCTGTGGTTGATATCGGAGTCTTGCATTGCGCACCTTGCCAATACGATTTATGCCTAGAATGTGCAGGAAAAAAGTAAAATGAGCACGTACATAAGATAAAGGTCGATGAGACAAATAAAGAATTCCATGTATAAACAAGCTCGTTGCTGTAGAACCCTAATTTATGTAATTATGCTAAATCTTTCACTTTATATTATTTATTCATGTGGAAGATAAAAGTTCTTAATTATTCATCATCTCTCTATACGAATAATGACTCAAGGACAATCAACAATCCATACATTCAGTAAAATAATCAAAGCATTTAACTAGCTGAACTATTTAAACCTTAATATATGGTAATGGACTAAGTCCATGTACAGAAATCAAAACCGCTCGAATGTAATTTTACCGTTTGGTTAATCGACATTTAAATTTACACCGGAATTGTGAATTTCGCGTTATTCCACCTCAGGAGACATGTTCAGCACTGAGACGCAGACCTTGCTAGCAGATTTTCTCAAATCTGTTGCTGAAACAGATATGAACATCGAGAGTAGCCGGCTCGTGCTCGTCGAAAAAAAGGGTTATGAGCCTCGTAATGCTTTTTGCTACATCGATAAACTAAACAAGGGATACATCGAGGTCGAAGATTTCCGAGAATTTCTAAGTAGCTTGGAGATTGAAGTTGAAGAGGAGAAGATTAGATATATCTTTTACACATATGATAGCGATAATGATTTCAAACTCTCATACACAGACTTTAAGCGTGCGTTTCTTCCTAATTCAGCTCACAAACTTCTAACTGAGGCTGATAACTGTAAGGAAATGAGACAAAAGGAGTCATTAACTTATGCTGCGTCATGGGCTCTAGCTAAGATTTTCGAAAAGGAAATCTCAGCATTTCAAATTCTCGAGAGTAAGCGGAATGAGTTAGTAAACCGTCCGGATTGGAAGGTCAGACTCGCTTTTGAAGCAATCGATAGACCGCGAAGCGGATTTGCTGATGAGAAGGCGTTTGAGGTTTTTTTAAAAAGCTGTGGCAAGAAAATTCTATTGAGTGACATCACTGGGCTGATGCGTCATGCAGACAAAGACGGAGATGGAAAAGTCAGTTTTTCTGACTTTGCTAACTTAATGCATCCAATGCACGACAGGAAACGTTTGACACGCTCAGTTTCAAAATCGCAAACTTCATTTAAATTAGATTCTGACCTTGACAAGCAGTCAGGTAATAGTTTAAGCTCAAAAAGCATGGCCATATCTGAGAAAGTGCCACTTAAACAACAGCATACTTACCATGGACTTGACTATTCAATTGGGATCGAGGCTCACACTGGTAATATAAATAAAGAAATAATTAGAACCAATTCTCAGAGAGGGAAAACAAGATTTGTAACGGAAAAAGAGAGATTCGAGAGCAGCAGCTCTCCTTTGGCTACCCCTGACAAAAGGGAATGCATCCGGCGTACCTCTCCGAAGACTATAAAAACACAAGGTTTCTATTTCAAAAGTGGGAGCTTATATAAATCCAAGGAAAATATTGTTATTTCAAGAGACTCTTCGGTGGAGAAAATTCACCCTTTGGATAGCACTTTACTGGCAAATCAATCATTTAAACTCGGACAGAAAACAAATGAAGCAGTCAATACTCATCCAAGAAGCTGCTCTCCTATAGTGAGAGAAATTCTCACTGAAGTTGGAGTGAATCGTATTTTTAAAAAAATTATATTCCGTCGATGTCCTAAGCCAAAAGAGCAAGGCAGCCCAGTTCTTCCTGTGGCAAATTCAGCTGAGAAAACCGACGAATCAATGCATCAGCAAGAAAAGGAAAGAGAGTTATTTCAAAAACGAGGAAGAACGGTTCAGCCGGAAACTTCAGGGTTAGTTGAGAATGCAACAAGACAGCCATCTCGGCAAAAATTTCGATATGAGCCGACATATTATCGGTCAGAGTGTGGATACAGGACTGTTAAAAATTTTCTAAAACCAAGAAGACGAAGAGACACTCAAGAAAACTCTATTAGCCGAGAAGAGCTTCTCAAAGAATTAGAGCCTAGAGTCTCAAATTTTGTTGATTAACTTAAGACGCCGTGTCCTTTAAATAGTTTCGTAAGTGTGGGATATGAGAAGAAATATCTTTAAACAATAGCAAATTTTGATTGATTAATAACATATTTGATTTGATACAAACTTTTTCAAAAATCATTTCCATTTGCTTGAGAAAACTTTGCGAATGGGCATAATTTATAGCCTTTTCTATCAGATATTAGTTATTTTAACCTGAGCGCTTTTACTTATATTTCCCACAAAAAATTTTGAAAGGGGAGCTAAATCGCTTTATATCAATTTAAATATGTATGTTAGCCGTGGTTTTTTCCGTTTCCAGCTCAAGGCATTTCTTTTTGTTAAGTTCGGAATTGCATGCTGAACATCAGTTCAGTCAATTCACAAATATGAGAGCAACTATAACAAATTGTTGGTACCATCAATCTCAAAAACAGTTACCAATTTGTCTAACTCTTCAATACTATTCTATATATCCGAACGAGCTTTAAATTTGAATTCAATTTCCCAAAAAAGCATTCCATTTCTTTCCTTTTCACATTTATTACAGAAGATTTCAATTTAGTTTCTTTATTGTTTGAAAAAAATAGTGATCCTTATGAAAGGTAATCAATATTGTGATCGAGCCCGATACTCTCGGGGAATCGAAGAGTAACATTCTACTCTTCGTTTCATCTTACTCAGGACATTCGATCTTAATCAAATCGATTAAGTAATTAAAATCCTCCTTTGCAGTTATTAGAAATTATTAACATTTTGGGCAATCTGGTTCCTTTTTCGAAAGATGGATCCACAATTATCCTATGGGTCTTTTTTGACTTGTTCTCGACATTTCAACCTTGAAAACAAATCAGGAAGGTCTTCCTTTGCTTCCTCTCATAGTATTGAAATATAATGATATCATGTTGTTGTTTGTCTTTATGGAGCTGAAATGTTCCCATACAAGCCATTTTGACTGCCATACAATAGCTTTTTTGCTGTACATTTTACTTTTTCTCTAACAGTTTCATGGAGTTTTTTACTGCGATAAAGATAGTTTCATTAGCTGTAACGGCTCTCAGTGACAAAAACGATTAAACAAAAGGAGTTGTAATGCAAAATAGTTAATTAATCTTCTACACAAAAGTTATGAGTGATCCAATCCGCTTCGGCGACATCGTTTACATTCAATTTGACTTGAAAGGCGAGAGCATCGTTCTTTCTGGAGAAGGCTTCTTCGGCTCCAATTTGTGGGCTGGTTCTCCAAAGACACTCGCCTCAGCTTCTTTCAGAAGTTGCTTGTTCCAAATTTATCCAATGCGCATTGAAGGTGTAGATCCATTCGCCGAGATGTATGACAAGAAGCTCAAAAATTACTCAGAAATTTATTCAAAAAACCCAGAAATCATTGATAAGTTCAAATCTGAGATCGATTTTCAAAAGGACCAGGAAAAGAATTTAATCTCAAGCGTCAAGCTGTTTAACCAACGAGAAATTGAGGTCTCAAAGGGCTTCCCACTCACCTACAATAGTAAATTCTACCTGAGGCACCTTGATTCAGGGTTATTCCTTGAAATGCGCCCTCATAGCGAGCCACTCTCTCCTCATCACTTGACTGCCAAACTGACGAAAAATGTCTCTTTACTGCACTACCTCGTGTTCAGACCAGTGGTCACTGAAGAAGCAACGCCTGATTACACTGACATAGTGACATATGCAGCCAACTTCTACATTTTCAATCCACATCATAAATTAGCGCTGACCTACAACCCTGTTCCCTTTGAAAAGCAGCCACTGAAAATCACCAATTCAGAATATTTAGATGGCTATCGAGGGCAACTCCCACCAACAATAGCTCATAGACTGCCCGCAGACCAAGAAAACCAAGCTACTTACCTTATTTGTGGAGGCAATATGGACGAGAACAGTAAGGTCACCCTGACGCGATTCAATGTTGAGATTCCTGAAGAAAATTCAGATAAGACTACTGAGAACCTCCGAGTTGGCGATTATTTCAGATTTAACGCACGAGGAAAATATTTATCGGTTAGATTCTTTGGAGAAGACAAGAAAATGAACCAATTCCGTTTCGAAGAGTCCACTGACCCTCTAGCTAACACTGTGAATCATGTTTTCTCGATTTTCCAAGTCATTAAAGTTTCTGACATCGAGAAATCCGAACTTCCACTCCAGCAGGAAATCCCTAGTTTTGAAATGAAAGAAAAGAAGACTCTGTATCCAGTGGAACACCCCAAGTTCTATTTGAAGCACCTCATCACTGGCAAAATATTTGTGATTAAAAAAGGTCACAACGGTATTCTTCAACCAGCATTGCTGTCAATTTCAGAAATCGGGAGTGATCTGGGAATCTATCCCTACGTCGAATTCGTGAAAAGCGATGCTGCCGATGAGGAGGTAGTCCAATTGAAAAATTACTACTTGATCCGACTAAAAAATATGGTTGACAATGAAGTGTACTTCGAAATCGGTGGCCAAGTCCATGATCAAGAGCCAAGTTTGAAAAGCGAGTTTTATACTGGACTTATGCATTCAGAGAAGCAATTTGATAAAAAGAAGTGGAGACAGAGAGAATGGGAACTCAAATTTGTCAAAAACTATAAAGATACTGGATATTTGTCTCGTTGCGAGCTCCTTGGGGAGGAAGAAGTGCATTATATTTTAGAAACGCAGAATCTCTTTTTCAAATTCACAGAACTTTTCAATTTTATGGAAGAGTTTAAGAACAAAAGCGGAAGAGTCGCAATCAAGAGAGGTGTGTCCATGGAAATGAAGCGCGCCTCCTTCTTCGGAACTTCCGTTGATCCGGCTGCTGCTACTACCGTAACCGATACTTTGAAACAATTGTCATCTCAGATCTCGAATTTGCAATGCTATTTGGAAGAGTACATCAATAGTATGGGTGAAAGAGCACAGACCCAAAATAACATCGAGCTTTCGAAGCGAAGAATACTGCGAGAACTGAAGGTCTTAGGCGGTGCCGCCACGATGCTACTCGTCCTCATTACTGATAACAAATTCGTTGAAAAAATCCAAAGTGAGATCAACGAGCACAAAGTTTCAAAGGAGGATTTCAGTCCGATGAAATACGTCAATCTGTTTATGAAGGTTAACAAGTTTATAAGAGAGTCAACGAAAGGCAGTCCCCAAAATAAATTGGTCTTGTCACAGTTCATCAACGTGTTTGCTCATTGTTTCCTTATCGATACTGGAGCGGCTCTCCAGCTCATTGATGATGAAGAAGCGGTGTTGAAACTAAAAAGACAAGTTTGCGAAACAGCACAGGATTTCCTTTCGGAAGTTAACCGCGAGGCATTGGAGCAGTTCCAAAACAATACTGATCTGCTTATCGACCTGTTACTTAAAGAAAAAGACTATGGAGGGCTCATTTTGAGTTTAATGCAACATTTGCTTGGTTTCAAGTCTGATGTTAACAGTCTCCTTCGAGAGAAACTAACACCAGTGCTAATTGATGATAGGAATCTTCGCCATATTTTCCCCATGTTCTTTGAAGAGAACGGCGAGATTAAGGTGAGATTTGAGCGGCTAGCAGACAGATCCAAGTCGAGAACAGTTCTTATTGAGGAATTCGCAAATCCTGACACTCTTTCAAAAGAGTCCAAAGAGCTTTATGAGTATTTAGACCTTTCACTTAAGACTGCGATCGCCCTGGCTGCTTTTGAGAGCACTCAAATCTTTATTACTTTCATCAAGCATTTCCCAATTAAAATCTTGCTGAAGCTCATTAATGGAGAAAGACCTTGTTCTCGAGAAACAAAAAATCGATTGTTGGAGATAACATACAAGATCCACTTCCAATACTTCCGACCTCCCGTCGATAGTTTGCCGACGACCATCAGAATTAATGTGGCAGACCCAGCTACCAAAGAGCAGCTTGAAGAACAGCTTACCGTGCTCAAAACGTTCCTTGAGCAATCACCGGACAAGATAATTTCAGAGTACGAATGGGATTACATAAAGAGTCTAAGAATAGAGACACAGATTAGAGAGACCCAAGATGAATACAGAAATTGGCGGAAAACTGGTTTTTCTAGCAAGGCCGTCCAAGACGGGCAGCTTGAAAGCCTCGAAGACATCGTACAGATCCTAAAAGAGTATCTCCTCACCCAAGGGGAAGGAAATGTTGGAAAAGAAGCCGTTGTGGCGATGTACGCGAAGTACCAGAAAGCACTTGAACTTGCTTGCACTGGCAAATTAGGATCTATCTCATCCACTGCTTTAACATCAGCATTGAAACTCTTTGAGAAAATCCAGGACAAAAGAGTTAAATACACTGCTGACGCTATCCTTACAGGAATCGAACAGAAATTGATAAGGGAGATTACATCTGAACGAGATGTCGAACTGATCGTCCAGGGAGAGTCTGAGAAAGAAAATCTTCTCATGGAGAAAAAGAAGACCAAGGATGATGAGCATGAGCACTTTGACCCAATGTCAGTTGTTCGTAAATTCATCCCCAAAGAAAAAGAGCTTGAGGGAACGAAATCTTATGAGGATCCCAGATGGGCTGAACTGAAAAAAGACCATGAGATTCTGGAAGAGATCGACAAATCGAGAAGAGAAACCAAAGCAGATGAGATAATCGACAATTTCATCCGCATTATCCCTCTCAATCTCAACAAAGACACTCAAAAAGAGGCAATAAAAACCGACTACGCCAGAGAAGCCATCAAAAACCTTCGAATTGCCGCTAATTTCGAACAGAGCCTTTATGAGGAGCTCACCAAAACCGAATTTATCACTGACGTGAACGAGATGAGAAAAACAGTGGAGATATTCCGCACTGGGACAGACATCTACAAGATTGTACGTCTGTTCCGAAATGAACATCTCTCTAAAGTGAGAGGCTCAAGTGAATTTGACGCCGTTCTGACTAATAAGGTTGCCGAAAAGATGCTCAAAGAACTCAATGCCAAATTAGACTTGTTAATTATAACAATTTATGATACAAACGTCCATTTCAAGGACTCATCCCCCAATGCTGGAACAGCAGAGAGGTTCATTTCTGCGCTAAGAGCATCCAAAGACTCTGAAGACTTACCATTTAAAAGCAACCATAGCGGAATCCGCCGCAATTACCAAGAGATATTCAATGTACTCAAGATCCAGGAGATTGTGGTTGGTCTTATTGAAATGCTGTACGAGCAAATCAATCGCTTCAAGTCATTGACGAAGCCTCTGATACTCATTTTGAGAAAGTGCTATATTACTCTCTCGCTATTCTGCGTCGAGAACGCCTTGAACAAGCAATCATTGTACACCAATGAAGTATTGAAGCGAATCTTCGAAAAATACGGCAAGCGGTTCATCTCAGAGTCCATTGACGCCTTTATGATGGTGAATGAACTGCTTGCTGGCAATGACAGACTCGCAGAATTTGATAATGCTCCTCTTATGTCGCTGTTGGAAAGTACCTTTGTCACCCCGCTTTCGGCTGGCGCAGACATTCCATTCGAATCGATGTCATGGAATGATTATATTTGCACGAGTTCACTTCGATTCCTCTCTGAGGCCGATCTCCCAAAAACTTTGGCTTATTTCGACATCGCAGACACTCTCAGGAATTATTTCACAAGTTTAGGTCGTTACCTAACCACCGGCAATCTCAAAGACTTGAGTCTTACAAAACTCACTGAGGAGCAAGGAGTTTCGGTTGTGAAACTCACTCCGACCTATTACTCCATTAAGGAGCTCCTAGAATGCTGGGGTTGGTTGGTCCCGGCTCTAGAAAAACGCAAGAACAATGTTGAATTGCTTTTCACGAACCTCACTGTGAAGAACTGGATTCAAATCCTCAAGAGGCCTGAGCTGCTCTTCCAGTTTGAAATCAGAAAGCTGCTGTGCCAGACGTTCTGCAAGGTCTATGAGCACGTAAACATCAAGCAAAAGGTGATCGAAGAGTCAGCAGAACTGCGAGACCTCATGTTCATTCTGCTTGATGACATGAGAGCGTTCATCGAATTCTCCAAAGTGCAATATCAGCTCGACCCCAGCAAAGCCTCTCAACGGGAATCGGAGTCTGCATTTGATCTGAAACAGCTTGGAAGATTCGGATTTGATCCCTCTTTGAATAGCGTTAGAGATGCATGGAAGACTTTCTATGGCAAAAGACTGGACACACTCTCTTTCAACATCTATCTCGAAGTCGCCTCGATTAAAGAGCTCTGGAATGACTATATTTACAACGGCTGCTGCAAATTGCTTGAGCTGCTTCTGACCCAAGAAACTGATTTGATGACCAAGACGCTCATCGATAAGAGCTACCCACCAACACTCTTCCAGCACTACATGCTTTTCTGCGAAAAGCTCCTCGAGTGCCCAGTAAAAAGCTTAGACAAATCGGCCTATGCAAGAATGGAAAACACTTTTGGTGTCCTATTGATGAAGAGAGACTATGCTCCATACAAACAGGAGTTAGAACGATTTGAGAATTTGGTGAGAGGGCAAGGCAAAGTGATCTTCAACCCCTTCCAAACCTTGGTTACGAAACAGACTTTCAGCCAGGAGTTTGATTCCAGGCTCCAGACTCCTGAAAAAACGATAAAAAATCTGATGGGAAATTCAGAAAAGATCTATGAGATGAATATCGAAAAGATTTCCAAGATTATTCACCGGACAGATAAAGGCACCGCTTCGCCGGAGAAAGGGAAAGATGTGCTGAAAGTCTTGATGCAGTTCATGAGAACCCAGTTCACTTCTCTTGACACCAGAGATCTCGTGATGATTTTTAAGTTGCTCAGAGCACCCATCGAGGAAGAAATTCACCATATTGAACTTAGCAATATCCAAAATTCCTCTCAAGAACCTACACGCAGACGAATTGCTCAGTATCAAAACATTCTGAAGGAGCTTAGACTCACCAATGCTATTATCAGAATTAGCATAAGACTGAATGATGAGGAGATACTCAAAGAGCTTATGCATCTTTCGTTAGCATACTTGTATGGAGGGAACAGGGAGGTCCAGAAAGAGTTTTACGACGCTCTTGTGAAGGACTCCGAAAATACTCTCCTGCTCAAGCTCAGCAACTTGTTAGAGAGAAAATTCGACACGTTCATCGAGAATGAAACGTCGAGAATTCAAGCGCTTTATCAGACTTCGCTGAAATTGCGATTTGAATATCTGGAAGGCCAGGAGAAAGAGCCAAAGGACGAGAAAGAATTGCAGCAGATGTTCACGCATATACAAACTCAATTCCGCTCAGAATTGAAAATCCAAGCCGATCGTGAGCCTCAAAATGAGCTGCTTTTAGCGATTTTGAAGTTCCTCCAGGCACTGTGTGAGAACCAGTTTACTGACCTGCAGAATTTCCTTCGTGAGCAAAAGGCAGGCGATGACGATGATGTGAAAACTTTCAAAAACTCCTTCAATTTCCTTGATCTCCTCACTACTTTCTTCGGCTACTACCACAGAGTTCATTCCGCGTACAATCTAGAGGTTGGCAAGCAAATCATCAGCGTTATCATCGAGATGATCCAAGGAGATGTCGACAAGAACATCCAAACCGTGGTCGAGAGGTCTCTGTATCTTGATGCCACAAGAATGCTCACAGATTACAATTCAACGCTGCATCTGCTCCCAAGAGGTTACAATCCATTCCCTTATCGAAAAATACAGGATGTCATGCTTGCCCAAGAGATGAAATCTGAAGCTCAAAAGAAAAAAATAAATGAAAACGCTCTGGCTGTCGAAAAAGCTCTGCTCGAATTACAGAGTAGTAACAACTTTATGAACCTCAAGAGCAAATGCTTGGAGTTGCTAGTCACGATTGCACAATATCCTTCAGAAACTTGTGTTCAAACCCTCCAGAAGTACATTGACACAGAACGCTTGCTCGAGGAATTCGAGAACATTATGTATGAAGTGTTCAATTGGAGGAAAGGGCTGCTAATTTCCGAGAAAGGAGTCCGCAAAGACATCAATGCGAAACTCGGAAAGATTCGAAATGAGGAACTACATGGTGTTCTGGGAGATGCCATCAGCATTTATATACTCTTTAAATATCTGTGGAAGGACGAATGGGAGAGTCATTTAAGAGATACTATCAACAACTCTTCTCGTAAATACACTGAATTGAAAGCGCTGGAAATCTGTCTTTTCCAATTCATGCCAAATCTCGCTGGAAGTGTCGAAATCGTCGTCGAAGTCGCTAGAGAGGGCGAAGACCTCATTCGCTACTGGTTCCCTGTGATCCCAGAGTGCAGATATTTCCGTAGCGATCTCAAGGAGAAGTTGCTCAGCAAAATTGATCGTACAACTCCTGAAACAAAAATTGACAGTATTATGGAAAACGTCGATGACGTTCGCGCCGAAATGCAAGATGAGTACAACATTCAAGTGCTGAAAAAAGTGAGATCTACCAGAGGAATGTTTTTATTCATTCTGGGTCTCAACTTTTGCGTCGCTTTGATCGTGAACTACCTGAATCTCACCACCATCTACGAGGGACAAACTGTTTTGAATTATTGGACAGTGGTGTACAATATGATTTTCAAGTTCGAACTCCCCAGCGGCTACACTGGGGCGAGTTTGGTTTACATGCTGATATCGGTTGTTTGCGTCTACTTGAACTTCATCTTCGCTATTACAAACATTATTCTCTGGCTCAGCACTCAATGGCCTCGCCAGCAAAGAATAACCTGGAGGAATAAAAATAAGGAGTTCAGAGACAAAATTGGCGACTTCCCACTTTCGATTCAGAGGAAACTGGACGCTGAAGAGTATGATAAATTAGAAAGAGCCGAGTTGAAGATGATCCTCTTGTACAAGGGTCCAGAATCGGAGGAATTCAAGGTAATTCGATCAAACCCTAGGCTATACAAGCAAATCCGAGGGATGTACTGGCGCCATAGCATCGGCGCTTTGATAGTGAGATGGGAGTTCATTTGGTTGATCATCTACAGCATTATTTCGTTCCAAGCTATCTCATGCTCCGCTAAGTGGTCAATGTTTTTGCTGGCTGATATTGCAGTCAGATCTGATGCGCTGAAACGATTGCTTGGTGCTGTGCGTAAAAACTTACATCAGTTCCTTTGGACGCTCTTCTTGCTCATTTTCATTGCCCTTGTTTACACGTATATTGCATTCTATGGCTACCCTACGCGAATGATTTCAAATAACAGAGATTTGTGCACGGACTACTTAGAATGCTTCTTGAATGTGCTCAATCTCGGTTTAAGAAGCGGCGGTGGCCTTTCTGATAACCTGGAGGCCCTAACCTACGACTCAAGCAACAAGACTTCCTACGTGCTGGGTGTGATATTCGACCTCTCTTTCTATTTCATTGTAATCGCTATTTTCCTCAACTTGATTTTCGGTATGATCGTCGACGCTTTTGGTGACTTGAGAGATCAGAAGTTCGACGAAGAGAAGGATCAACTGAACAGCTGTGTTATCTGCAGTTTAGAAAGACAAGACTTCAGAGGTATTCCTTTCGATGAGCAGCATCGAGGCAGAGAGCATAACCTCTGGAATTATATAAATTTCATCATTTACATCAAGAACAAGGAAGAGCATAACCGAAACGAAATGAATGGAATCGAAAATTATGTCGCCAGAAAGCTTAGCTCACAAGAAAACGATTGGGTTCCTCAACTTAGAAGCTTGACCCTCGAAAAGCTAGAGGCTCACCGCAAAAGGATGGTTGAGGACGAAGAAGAAAAAATAGCTGAAAATGTCGATGCGACTCTCGACGAGATTAAGACGTTCAAAAAGAGCATGACTTCACTCGTCATTGAGCTGAGGAAGTCTATCCAACAAGCAGAGCACGCGACGGCTGCTGCTAAGAAATCTTCATAAATTTAATATTTAAGATAGGTGGTGTCATATCTCTATATTTTTATTATCAAGTATCTGAGTGTTACATTATTTATAGAGATATGTTCCTATCTGCGCATTAAATAGAAATCTGATTGGAATGGTTTTATACAAATGTTACATCTTCAATCAAAAATTTCTCTTCATCAATCAAAATTAGTGTGTGTTCAGCTATAATTACAAAAGCGAGACTATTCTACTTTTCATCACCATATGGATCCGAAGCTCATAAAATTCATTAGCAGACTTCTGCTTATTTTCGTTTGACATAACTCCATTTTTTTGTGGTCATGATGTGAGTATTAAAATTCTAAACAAGTTGCACCACACTCACTATCAGATTGCAAAAACTGATAAAAAGTTTGGTTTAAAATACACATCATGCAATTAAAACAAGTACGCTTTCAAAAACCACAAAAAAAAGAGAAAGAAACACCTTGATTCGGTGAGACAGTTAAACGAGCATTACTCCAACAATTTCCCGGAGTGCGAATACCGGCATCTCAAGTGGCTTCTAGGAGGTTTCTTTTTGGTTTCGATATGACTATTCTATTTCGGTATCGGGGGAAAGATCGCAATCCTTTTTGGCTGATTATCGATGAAAGCTTGAATCAATGGCAGGATGAGAACCAGCGTTTGGAGAGTGATATAATTATTCTCGTCTCCGATGTCCTTTTCTTCGGATTTTTTTCTTGGGATACTGAACATCATTCACAACAGAGACAGAATCAGAGAACTTTCAGATACTTACAACTTCATTCGTGGCTTTACCACTCTATAGTCAGCACAAACGGAAGTTCGACTCGCTATCATGTCATTCTCGGAAATAAGATGTTGAATATGGATATCTTTCTTGAATTCGTAGAAAGCGCTTTATCGAAAAAAAAGTTAGCTGTCTAATGAAAAGACTATGCTCAACGACGTTTGCCGCTGACTAACCGATTATGACACTCTTACGCGATTCTTTCCCTTTGGCTTCCAACCTAACGACAAAGATGCCTAATTTCAGTTCATGAGCTGAGGAATCAAATAAGATTAAAACTTGAAATTCCTTCGATTTCAATGAACATCTCAACTATTGGTTTCGATAATGACCAAGCTCTTATATTTAACAAAGAAAAAGGAATATCTTTACGCTAAATCCAATTTCCATTCGGA
>ENA-UOTX01000140-UOTX01000140.1-compost-metagenome-genome-assembly--contig:-NODE-140-length-79456-cov-10.247647_pt1 | contig 79456 bp, 52 predicted proteins | sample MGYA00238143_ERZ746982 | MGnify/ENA primary metagenome ERZ746982 (study PRJEB28758, sample SAMN06268862) | compost metagenome | isolation source: single cell | place: USA: California, Emeryville, Joint... | reverse complement strand
TTCAGCGAGCTATTAGTTGGATATTTCTTATATTGTAGTCAGAGTAAAGAGTTTGAAACCTATTTAACGCTTAATGACCGCGAACGTTACTGTTTATCTGCTAATTCATTTCTTGTATTTGCCATGGCCAGTCTATTTAGCCTTGACATACTACTGAGCATCCGCTCTCCCACATTACTCATATCAAATAAATAAACAGCTAAAATTTTACTTTCTGATTTATTTTGTTCCAAGGCAAGTGGTTTTTTTATCCTATAATCAAAGAGGAAGAGCAGAAAGCAACTCCAATGCTTTGTTTCCAATGAAGCAAATTCTATGCTGAGACGCCTCAGGAAGTTAATTGTTTAAAGTCGAGTGCGGTCATTTTCCCGCTTTCCGCGCAAAACTCTAATATTTATATTCTAACGAGTCTGTCTTAGAGTTGAAGTTTTCAATTTACCCTCCAAATGAGCCCAGATTACGCGAAGCTGAAAAGTGCGGAATTTTAAAATAGACTATCCCTCCTAAATGCTCGGTTATAAATTTGCGCTAATTTCAAAATTTACATAATCAATAAAAAATATTTCGCAAAATATCCGTCATTTTTGAAAATGGACTCACAAATCCAAGAAGTACTTGCTGCCATTCTCGGCACCAGCAACGACCATCGTAAGCAGGCTGAACAACTCATCGATCAGCTCCATGAAACTAACCCTCAAAAGCTCTTTGAAGCTTTGGTCGTCGGATTAGCTCTCCCTGACGCTAGAGTAACACCTCTAAGTCTCTTATAATTCTAATACCTTGCTCCAGCAATCTGAGCTCGCTGCTCTTCTGATAAGGAAAAAGTTCATCGAAAAGGCTCAGATCTTGAAGACCATCTCTCAGGATAAGGTCTTAGAGCTCGTAAATATCTTCCAAAAATCTTTTGGAGACGGAAACCGCTCTTTGACTTTCCTGAAGAGAGCAACAGAATTCCTCGTTCTCATTTACTCACAACAATGTAAGATTAGCTCTTTATTCCACCAGCCTCCTAATCAATTCATTCAATAGCTGCTTTCGCTGAATTGATTAAGTTTATTGGAAGCCTTGCTGTCAACAACGACACCAAGATCAAGCAATGCGTGATGTACTTCGTTGAACTGGCCTGCGAATACTCATTCGATGAGGAGATCATGAGAAACTTTGCCAATGAACTGTCAATGCTCTTCGAGAAATATCTCGCTGATGAAGACACCACTATCAAAGTCTGTGCCGTCAAGGCCGTCACAGCTTTCCTCGCAAACATCGAGGACAACACTTTCTTGAAGAACTTCTCTGCGATTCTCCCAGTCTTGGTCAAAACTTTGATTCAAGCCGTACGAACAGACGAAGAGTCAGGAAGAGCAACAATCGAATCGATCATCGACCTCATGGAATTCCATCCTAAATTCATCAAGCCCATTGCAGAGGACCTCATCACGATTTTCACCGACATCATTGACGCTCCACTCGGAGACGATGTTAAGGCTATCTCTATCACAGCTTTAGCCACTCTCTCCAGCGTCGATGAAGTTACTGTGAGAAAGTCTGATACTTTCCTCAAGAAATCTATTCCTGTGCTCCTCAAGACTCTCATGAAAGTCCAAGACATCGATTTGCAAGAATGGAGCAAAAGCTTGGAAGAAGAGGCAATTTCCAAGAAAGACCCTCAGTCTTGTGTCCAAGACGCTCTTCCAAAGTTCGCTGATGCCCTGGGAACCAAATTCATTCTGATGAAAATGATGCCTTATCTGACTCAAGCTCTTAAATCAAATGATTGGAAAGAAAGATACGGAGGATTGATGGCTATTTCCCAAGTTTCTGAGGGAAGCAGCAAGCATTTCATGAACGACTTGGATAACCTCCTTGCTCTCATCTTCCCTTGCTTCGAATGCAATCACCCTCGCGTTGTGAACGCCGCTCTCAGCACCCTTGCGCTCTTGTGCTCAGAGTTCGCACCAACTATCCAGATCAAATACCACGAGATCATCATGAAATACATCTTCAAATTCCTCCAAGAGGAGAGCTATTTGAAAATCCAATGCACAGCCGCTGCTTCCATCACCAATTTCGCAGCGAAAATCGACGAGTACGAAAAAGAGCATAAAATCATGATCCGATATGCTAAAGACCTCCTCTCAATTCTTATGAAGCTCTTCGATAAGGCCATTAATACTAACAATTATATCCTCCAAGAGGATGTCCTCAACGCAATTTCAATCATTGCTGTTGGCTTAGACAGCGGATTTGCTGATTATTACAACATCTTCATGCCAGGCTTGAAGAAATTGCTCGTTTCCATCCCCGGTGAAAACGAACAGCAATCGAAGATTCGATGCTTGACAATAGAATGCATTGGACACCTTGTCTCCAGCATCCGTGAAGCCCCTGATATGTTCATCAGCGATCTTAGCCAAATCTTTGAATTGCTTATCTCAGTTCAAAACTCTCCAAAAATCGCATTTGATGACCCAGAACAAACTTCAATCATAAACGTCTTTGCTTATATCTCTGACGTCTTGAAAGACAAGTTCGCTCCTTTCCTCGACCAAATCTTCCCAAGACTCGCCGACTCGCTGAAAACTGAAGTCGCTATCATTATCCAAGACGTTAACAATGACAAAGACGAAAAGGACGGTAAAACCAAGAATATTTTGAAAGTAAGATCCTCCGATTGTTAATCTAACGACTTACCTTCCTTTTTCAGAAAACCTATGACCTCAAGCTCTTCGGAAAGAAATCTTTCGCTATTAACTCAGGCCAGCTGACTCTTAAGATCGCAGCAAGTGGAGCCATTTACAAAATCTCTAAAAATATGGGAAAAGCCTACTTCCCATATTTGACAAAGACTCTTGAATTGGTCACTCCTTTCCTCACTTACAGAAGCGCAAAGGTAAACAGCTCACATTTTTTGTAATGGATTTTAATTTTATTACAAAAAAAGGAAATCAAAAAATTCTCAAACAAGACAATCCTCAATCTCGCCTTGTGCTGCTCCAACGAGCAACAAGTTGCTGAAATCATTAACAACCTCCTCCCTATTATCCTTGAAGAAATCGAGCCTTACTTCAAAATCCGAAATGATATTGAAGTTTCAGTCATTCTCAAATTGGTCCAGAGATGCCTTGACCTCCTTAAATCGCCTCTTGTTTCCCTTGAGGTGGTGAACAGAATTCTACTTTTCCTCGAAAAATCTATCAATCTCTGCGACTTGCTCAAGAAGCAAATCTTGGACGACTTCGATAACCTTGATGAGGTTGATGAAGATAAAGAAGCTGAGATGCAAGAAGACTACAACTACACAAATGAAATGGCTAGAAGTAAACTATTTCTTTAGACGATATATTAACGAAATGCTATTATTATAACAGAGGTGATGATCATCAGCGGTATCCTCTTGAAATTATACAAAGAGAAAGTCGAAGAATTCATCGTTGCGAAAATCGCCACCAGCTACTACAAGTTACTTCAAAAGAAGGGTTCTACATCTGATGAAATCTGCTTCGCGCTCTGCTTGTTCACAGATATCTTAGATAATGGCTCGCAACAAATGTTCATGAAATGTACCAATGAAATGCTCAAGACATACATTAACTACGCTGAGAGCACCCAAGACCTCGGAGTTATGCAAACCGCGATCTTCGGTCTCGGAGTCATCGCAAAGAGAATGGACAGACAAACCTTCTCTCAACTTAAGGATGGAGTTATCAATCTATGCAGAGGTATCATTCAAAACCCTGCCGCTAAATCAGAAGAAAGAGCCCTTTTGACTGATAACGCTATTGGAGCTATGGGCAAAATCGCTCTCTTCCAATACCAAATGAACGACAAGTTCTCACAAGATCTCCTTATGCAATTCTTGCAGATGTTGCCATTGAAGAACGACGTCGAAGAAGCTCAAGATGTTCATAAAATGCTTCTTAGCCAAATCTTGTCCCACAATGAATTCCTTTGCCAAAAGGAAATGGAAGGTTTGTTAATCAATGTCCTTAATGCTATTAAGGCTGAAGATAGCAACAATCCTGAATCTGAAATTCTTGATCAACAAGGAAGAGACCTCTTAAGACAGATCCTTGCATAATTTGAGAATTCTTAATTTTATTTTTTTTTGGAGTTTAGAGTTGATTTATAATTTGTTGTGTCATTCCATCCATCTTATTCGTATTGAATAGTTGAGGAATGCTTGTCACTTTTCTCGAATGCTGAGTATTGCGTATTAATTTGCATTTGCTCTCTGACTAAAATAATTTCTGAAAGGCTACCTCCGTCATCAATTTGATGAGAATTTATAAGAAAACACATTTCGAGAGGTGGAGGAAATGATAAATTCAAAGGATTGACAAGAGGAGAAATGACTGTAATTACAAAAATGCTCAATGATTAGCATGAGATTAATGCATGGGAAACTTGAGAAGCTTTTTTAGGTGACAGAAAGCACTTCATTTTTTGTATATTCAATTGCAGTTGAGCATGACTGTTTGGGCCTATTTAAAAACATAGGTTACTTGTAGGATACAAAATTTGAAAAAATCAAAGCGAAGTAAATTCAAAAAGCTTGATATCTATGAACCAGATTTTTTTGTTGAAATCTAATACGAACTTAGCTACATTTCACATTTACCTGCGTTTATTCGGCTTTCTTTGCAAAATCGTGTTTAAATAAAATTAAAATGCTTTCGAAGACCCTTCTTAAAAGGTTCGGAGCCCTCAGCAGCAGGAACTTTGAGTCATGCGGCACATTTTTATATAACAACATTGGGAATTTTAGCACAGATCCCAAAGACGAAGATCAGGGTAAGTCCGAAAGCAGACAACGACAAACTGGTCCTCGTGAAGATATCGAAAGCCATTTCTACCAAAAAGATAACGTTGATATTCAAGGAGTCCAGCTCAACCTTGAGAACATTCGTCGCAAACAGAAAGACTTCCAAAGAGAAACAAAGTTGCCTTTGGATAAATTAAAAATCAATGAGCAGCATACCTTTTACAACCCAAAGGATAATCCAAACCCTACACAAGGTGTATTCGAATTTTCTGAAGATTTCCTTGCGAGAAAAGACTAGTAATACTTTTTCGAATGGAACCTTTTACCAGCTAACCTATTTTTCATTAGCATGATTCAAATTTTTGGGCTGGGTAATGGTTATTTCTCTGTGAACGGAATTTGGTATCCTGGCAGCGTACTCGTATTCCCGAGACAGATTTTTCTCTGGGATGTGCCAACAGCTGCAGACATTAGAGCACATTCTTTGGATTTGATTGACTTTGTGAAACCTCAACCGAGTAAAAAAATGAGATGATGCTTTTGGTTAAACATAGTTGCTGTCTAGATTACGTCATTATCGGTACTGGCAAAGAGAGAGTCCCACTTGTAGAAAGCATATACGAACGATTTACAAAGAAGGGAATTAAAGTCGATGTCTTACCAACAGTAAACAAAGGTTCTCAGAACTGAATTAACTTTTTGAATTTTTGTAGTTCGAAGCTTGCAGCACATTTAATGTTTGCAATGAAGACATGATGAATATTTGTGCATTCTTGATACCAGCAAATCTGTGATTTTAGGAGCAACTATCGGGATGTTGTATAAGTATTTCTAGAGATATGTATCTGTTAGAATTCTAAAAATCTCAGACGAAAATATATTGAATCAAAAGCTCACTCCTCGCTAATTCTTCCAAATCATTCTAAAGGATGTTGCCCATGATGATATAAGCAAGTGTGAATGGAAGCTTAATCCGTTGTATTGTGGTTTACAAAACTCTGAAATGCATTCGATGGGAATTTCATTTAAGCTTTGCACCTCAAATCTAGCAACTGTGCGACTTGCAGTTAACATATTTAAATGAATTTTGCAAACTTTTTATGGTATTAGCGTCGAGTATAGAAGTTATATTGAGTTGCTAAATCTTACGATTAGCTCCCTTGCAAAAGATTACAGAGAGAGAGAAAGGAATATATAATGTAACTGAATTTGAAATAATTACCATGTAGTTTAATTGGGAACTTCTTCTTATTTCTACTCATCAAAGCTATCACTGGACAGAAAATGGCATGGTGTGTTTGATTCGATTTACGATGGATAGAACCAATGCAATATATTAGCTTCATCTAGCTTTTATCTATTGTACATTAGGTGTGGCAGCGTTAGATTGAGTTGAGATTAAAAGGAGGAATCTAATACCGTATTATTTTGTAATAATGGAATTACTAGCCAGCTCTCTTACGCTGTCCATGTTAGATAAAAATCAAGCAACTTACTCGCTATCACTAAGCCTGACCCGGTTCGTCCATTTATTGGTAGTTTCAGTTCCGACATTCTTTTATTAATTGCCGATCGAGTGAGTTTAATTTGTAAGTCTTATGCACTCCTGAATATCTCTTAAGCTTGACGATGAGTGAGTTTTTTTCTCTCGAGTGTCTTTAGAGTCGATGCCGCGATTATTTTTGGTTGCTATCAGAATCTGTCTGAATAATTTGCTTTGAACTCGAAATGATTCCCTGAAAAAGTAATCTACGATGCAAGGACATTGCTGCAGTGATTCGGTTTCGCAGAAGCCCACTAAACTTGGCTATCCTTTTTTCTTTTGTGTTAATTTTTCCAAATTATCTCAATACGTTCGATTCTCTCTGCTAGCCACTACATGTCATCATCAGACGCCTTAATTCTCCTATCTACGATATACAGAAATAAATCTAACCTCTTCGCGTTGTGTGAAGCTGAGATGCCTGCAATTCTTAGTAGATGGGCATCATCAAGTAATAGTCATTGGAAGCACAGTGCGAACTGGTTCAATGCTTATTTCAGGACTGATCCAGTGCCAGTAGAGTTAAATTACAATATCAAGAGATTCCTAATTCAAAATTAAAATGGGGGTTTTGTTTTTATAGACAGAAGTCTATAATATGCACGGTCGCTGATTAGCGCTGCGAACTTCAGGGGCAACTTTTCCAATAGAAACTTAGAATTTTTGAAAATCAAAAACTCCGAACAGAGTCTGCTAAGTTAACAGTCTTACCGATCGGTTTCCATGTACTATTTATATAGCCGGAGCTCTGTAAAAGTGAAAAATCCCAATGCTCTTACGCTAACAAATTCAATTTCTGATTTAAAATACCAGAATTAATTCGTTTGAATTTCCAAAAATTTGTTGACTATTTTAAAACGCTACTTGAAGACGTCTAAGAATTAATTAATTTAAGAATCGAATAGAAGTAAGAAATCGGTTAGTCAAGAGAAAAGAAAACCAAACTGAGCTTATTTCGTTCAAACGAGGCCTCCAAAATTAAAAATTGTATATGGCGTTTAATCCAAACTACACAGTCTCTAGTTATTTAACCAACTATCCTGCAAGTGATTCTGATGACCAACTTAAGCATCACAGCCCTAGAGAATTAGAGTTCATGGATGCTGAAAATCCGAACCAGAGCCTGCCTAGGTCTGGCTCTCAAGGATCTCTGTCCTCAGATGGCACTCGCAAGGAATTCCGTCAAACTAACGAGTATTACCGACAGCCATTTCCAGTACAAGGACGTCCTATGTCCAGTGAAGAAGAAACCGAAATTACTTACAATAAATATGAAGAGCCTCAAGAGTTCAACGAGATGGACCAATATAGCACTTATCAGCGGAACTATTACAACGGAGGAGATTTCGAGAACGATTTGGACCAGAGATACTGCGCCGACGTCGAGATGCAAGGTGAACCTTGCTTAATGGATTACGTAAAGATCGAAGAGAGTTTTGAAAGACCACGCTATGAAAACAATGAAATGCAAATCGAAAATGAAGGCGCTGAATATAATAACCAGAAAATTGAAGAATCAGCCACAATGTACGATGAGTCTACCACTATCTGCAGTGACTCTGACATGTCCTCTCAGAGATATCTCTCACAATACCCAATTGACACGCCTGGGATGATCAAATCTGAAGCTTACTCGAACACTATGATGCTGGAGCCATCACGAAACGAGCATTCTCCTCAACAGCTTCAAATGTCAATCAGAAAGAACGCCGTGCGACTCCGAGAGCTAATCGAGGCGATCATGCAAGGCGTCATCCCTCAAGAATCTGATCTTCAGGGACTGAATGACATCGAGAGGACGATCGTTTCATGCATTAGAGAGAAGAAATACAAGAATCTGGGCGTGAAAACGAACAAAAGAAGGGAGGAAAAACAGAAACTGTTTTTCAAGTCAGCTCTAAAATTTATAGAAAACAATTTCCTATCCAGCTTTGCGAAGGATCGCAACCTAACACGGAAGAAAGAGGCTGACCCACTCATCTTCTACGTGACTTATTTCCAAGAAGTCGCCGATGCAATGAGAATTGATATTTCAAACTTTCTGCCTCCGTGCCAAAAGAGGAAATACCGAGCGGAAGGGAGAGAGATCCCATCGAAAAATGAGCTTAAATCATTTAATCTTAAGTATATTGAGCTGATTCTAACCTCAAAGAGGTTTATGGCAGAGACTTTGAAATATTTAGACTGTAGTTTCGTTCAAACGTACGCGAAATCTCGGTATCAGAAGATAGATAAAGTTATTGAGAAAATTGCCAGCGTCATTGACCAAATTTGCAGAGAATTTTCAAGAATTTATGAGAATAACCCAGCTGGCTTCAGAGATATCGCTCAGAGAAGAGTGTCAGAGGTGTTGCTAAACAATTCGAAATCTAAATTGCCTTGGTCCAACGCGGAGCTTGAGGAAACTCGTGAGTTTGCAAGGGTCACAATTGAAAAAATTGCAAAGAATAATGCTAACGCCTTTAAAGCATAATTCAACAAAAATGTTTGCTTATTATGATGAAGAGGGTTAATTCATTGCCTTGCCGATTATGCAGTTGTAAAAAGTCGAGTCGAGTTGAGAATAATATCCTATTTGCTATTTTTATTTTATAGCTCTTCAAATCGTTGAAAACTGTCATCGTTGTTACGAATCAGCAGAGAAATCTGCGCATTTTTTCACACTGTTTAAATTTAAGTGCTCTGATTTTAAGAGTATATTGAAGAGCTGATCAAGTGATTGAATTAAAATCATAAGAAAGTTAAATTCTTTATAATGTACAGAAGCTACAGAAAATCTTTTTGCTGATAAAGGATACTCAACAAAGGTAGAATACTCGAAGGGAAAATCCAGATGGCTTGCAAAATCCAGATAGTATGTCAGATGTAACAATTATTCACAGGATGAGAGCAATTTTCCCCCTCTTCAAGAGATACTTATAATTGAGACACACTAATAAACTGATGATTAGCTAAAATTCATAAAGCTTAAGTCGTTGAGAGTGTCTATTACTAGTTGTAATAATAATTATATCAACAAACCCAATTCGTAGTTTACCGACTCAGTGTTAAGTCTCGAAAATAGATTAATTGATATGAAGTTGATGACAATCAGTAATGATATTCATCAAGTTACTAAGTATCAACAGAGAGATAAAAACAAAAGAATTATAGTGAATAAATCAAAAAAGAAATAAGATTTCCTAAAATAGCGCTCTCAAGGCATTCTGATTTTAGAACCAGCTATCCCTAGTGCAACTTCCAACTTTTTGGTTATAGGAGAGTTTGATCTCTGAACGACATGTATTTTCATGATTGCATTTTTGAAATTACTGTCCTTAGTTAATGTAGGCAATCGCACGTTTCTTGGACTCTTATTATTTAGCAACATCACTCTTGGAGTCGCGTATTCCTCGCTAAATTCTGTCGAGAATTCCGGGTAATTCATCGTCGATTGCCTATCAGTATTCATTTTCTCCAGCGACTCCATTAATGAGCTTTTCTGTTCTTTGAACTCCAGTAATTTTTTCTCTAACTTCAATGTTTTGCACAGCATGTGGCCCGGCTCTTGCTCAGATCGATTTGTGATGCTTTCCAGTCTGCTAGAAGGACTGAGAACCTTGTTCCGATATTTCAGCAGCTCGCTATTGAACCTTATCTTATTGACCTTCTTTTGATGTTCAAAGAAGCTATTTTTGTTAGGAATAAAAATTGAAAGGCGGTCGAACTCAACTTTTTTCTTAGGACTCGATTGATGCTCTGTATTAAGAGAAGCTATCTTATCTGCTTCTTTCAGTGCTTTTAACTTCTGTAAGATCTCTTGGCTCCTGTTTCGAAAGAAGGGTTTGAATTTTTTATTTTGGTACTCCTCATAGTCATCGACGATATCGACCTTCCGAATCACACGATGATTGGGAGAGTAGATCTCGGCGTTCGGTTTCTCCGGTTTGATTTCGGGCAGCCGAGGAGTCAGCGAATTGAGTAATTGGTCTTTACTAGTGTCTCCTTGTGTCGTATTGAGAGGCAGCATGCTTAACGATTTTTTGTTTCTCTTTTGAATTGGACTTGAGCTTGATGACGTATCTTCCTTTGGAACTAATGTTTCTTCCTTCGAAGTGTATAATTCAAGAGATTCCTCGAAAGGACCTTCTGTGGAATTCCTCGCGAGCATCTCAAGTTCGAGCTTGAGATTCAACCTTTTGTCTTGCTTCTTTAGCTGGGATACAGCCATAGTCATTTTAAGTTCATGTTGTTTATTTTGCTCTATGAGATTTTCGACTTTGTTACTAAACCGAACGATGTCATCCTGAAGTCGGCTGAGTGAGACTGGGTCTCTCATTATTCGTGAAAAGCGCTAACAATTTTAATTATGAATACGTTGGAACTCTAAAACGATTCTTACTGCCAGAGAAATAGAGTAGATAATAGCTTTTGCTGAGCACACGGTCGCTGTGGCTTTTCTGTTATTATGATCAAAGTATTCTTCGTATCCAAAATAAGTCCCTGGTCCAAGCTGTTCGACCTGATTTAATCCAGAAATAAATGATTAATTGAATTATATGATCCAGTTATGCTTACTCGAAACTTTTTGATCTCTTTCTTTTGCGTTCTAAAATACCGCTTTTGTGCCAAGACGTGTTTTTCTGCTGGAGATTCAGATTCCTTGATTACGTTTTTAGCGTCTGAAACGTCAGCCTCGACTGTTAACTAGCAGAAAAAAATTTCAAAAATTAAAATTTGAAAGAGCAACTTACCTCAACATCACCTTCTTTGACGAAATAGATAAAATCTGGAACTTGTCCCTGCTTGTAGATGATATGATTTTTATGGAATTCTTTTTGTTGAAGCTGAAGGAAGATTTTTTTCAACTCTGCATCCGTGAGGTCTGAGAAAATATGCATGCTCTTGAGGTACATTCTGCTCTGGTAGTCCTGTTTGATATATACTTTCGCTGTATTAGAAATCGTTCATTATACATTGTCACAAAAGATAATCAGAATTACATAATAAGCTGTCGAAATCTTTTTTCGATAATACTCCAAACAGCGTCGTCTGCTTACAAACAACAGTTGCAGTTGTTTGGTTACAAAAAAGCACATCCAATTGTTTTTTACACAATAATTTGTATTTACCTTCGAGTACGGTGCTGAAGAGCGATTTCACCAAAGGAATCTCCTTGCTTTAAGACCTTTCCAACAAAAAAAGCCGGAAAAGCTTTTTCAATTGCCTTAAGACGATCTTCTTCTGTAGTGTGCCTCGGACCCATTGTGATGCGTCCTTTGTCAGATCTCTGTTCAGCTTTTCCAAGAAGTGTGTCTAGTTTTTTTTTTTGAAAATGAGTTTTCGAACCTTTTGTGTCAAGTACTTTTCCTCATGCCTGAAGACAATTTTCCTACCGTCGTTACCGTTCCTAGCGTTCGTTGGCATTAGTTTAGCTTTCATAAAATTTATACTGCTCCTAGCCTCAGGCCGTGAAACCTTTTCCAAATGGGTTAAAGTTGCTTTTTCTTCCGCAACTTCTCCTTGTGAGACTTTAGATTCCACATTCAAATCATCACCATCGTCGCTTTCTTCGTCTACCTCATCTCCTTCTTCGACCTCTGACTCTATCACATTATCGATCGTACCTCTTGTGTGACCGGCTGCGGTGTTTGGGAGAAGAATATAGACGGATCCTCTAATGATAATGAAAAAATCTTCTCCCCAGTCGTCTAAAGCAAAAGCCGTAAGGAACCACAGGATTTTGCGGTTTACTTAAATTAAAGACGACCTCGCCTCTTTTAAGTTCGCGCAGACGGAGTTGCCGAAAGATCCTCATGAAGTCCTCTTCTTCAAGCTCGCCTTTCATCTTTTCAAAGAATTTTATATCCGAAAAAGCCTCCTTTGCGAATTGAAGCTCTTCAATTATCCTTCGTTGAGGAGGCTTTTGTAATATGTCCACCAGAATCTATTGAATGAAGTCAATTTCATGATAGTTATGTTCAGACTACCCTTGCGTGTTCAATGTTGTTGATATTGATCCTCGTCTTGCTTAGGTATTCAGAGATTATCATTGCTCCTCTATTCTCAACCAATTTTCGCTTGATGGGTTCGATGTTTTCTCGATCGAGTTCATCCGTACTTTTGAAGTGGTGAGAAGAAATCTCAGTGCCATGACCTCCTCCGACTTCAGTGTTAGTAAGGGAGTTGATTGATGTCCTCGATGCCAGCATTGCGTTTTTTTATGGTTAAATTAAAAAAAAATTTTTTTTGGGTTGTGTTGTATTCCGAGGAATACTATAGGAATCATCGACGCCTATATCCGAATTAAGTTGAACCTAGTCCGCTTTTCGATGCCTAAGACCACCGAAGGTGATTGCTCTTTTTTTTAGTCTGCGTTTAGTTTATTGGCAAGATTTCACTTCGGGATCCTGAAATTTTTTTGATGGGATTCTTCCTCATTCCTATATTGACCAAACGGAATTTTGCTCAATAGACTACTTAAAATGTGCCTCTGTGTATGATTCTCATCGTCGATTGGATCAATGGAAAAAGGATAGTATTCCCTTCTTCTTTTTTTTTTAAACAAAAAACCCATATTCTCGGGCTATTAATTCAATATCATTAGTTAGTACTGATCTCATTAGTCATTTGCGAAAATATAGATGAAGTTAGCGAATTCAATGCCAAGGAATTCAGAATTCTCCAGCAATTATTTACATTATAAGCGCTTATAAGCAGTCCTTCGCTATATACTTCGCAATAAATCCTTATCAGTAGAAGAGTTAACCTGCTCAGCAGACATAAGTTGTATTATAAATTCAACCTAATATTATTTGTCTCATGAGTTTAAATGATCTGCTGATTTGAAGTTTCATTACTATCCAGAGCTAGACAGACACCACTAATCTCAACTTCATAAGCATATAAAAAATTAAAAATCTTTCAACCTCATCAAACCAGGTCATAACATGAACGCCAGCTACCGTCATTCCAACAATTTCCCTAGTAGGAAATCCACAACTGTGTTCGATACTGATCAGCTCATTACTCATGATTCAGTGCTTTTTAATTCCATCGATTCAGATTTCGAACTCGAAAGCGGTGATATCATCGCCACAGCACCAATGCACACAATTTCAAACGTCCTCTCAAGTATAGATGGGAAACGAAAAACCGTTTTTTCCTACTACAACGTCCCAGAGGCTGCAATCCCTCGTGTATCCAGAGAATGGGATCATTTAACCACACTTACCAATGCGAAAACAACTCCTAACAACCTTCATCATTATAGATGCTATATGGACCAGGCTCCCGGCATGACTAATCTATCTCTTCACATAATTACCGAGCAAGTCACAGCGACTTTATCCTATCTCCATGACAATGGTCTTCTTACGTTCTTGGATAAGGTGAAAATGCTTTGCGACGTGTCTGAAACACTTTCATATCTAAAAACGAAAGATTTTGCTCACAAGTCCCTTAATCTGGACAGCATTGTAGTGCAATCTGACGATCATGGGCGTAAAACTTTCAAATTATCTAACTGGGCAGGTTGGTCAGAGCTAACTTTAGAAACTGCTGAGATCAAAGCCCATTACGCAGTTTTCAGTGCGCCGGAACTAAAGCGACTCAGATTGAAAAATCTCAACACAGAAGTACAGTCCAAGGCTGATGTTTACTCCTTGAGCGTGGCTTTCATGAAACTGATAGGGTTTACGAATGAAGAACTGGCTTCCTTCGACGCTCAGAGGGTGAAATCTGCCCATAGCTTTCTGAGTTATAACCCAAAGGACGCGCTTTGTAAATTGATTTTGGAGGGTTTATCCTCTGACCCAGAGCAAAGGCCCACTATGTATGCCTTCTATGAGAAAGTAGAATCGATTCTGCAACACAAAAATGAGCTAGAAGAGATCGATCCTGTTAGATTCGCAGATTATCTTCGAGGAGAACCGTATATTAAGCCGAAATTTGTCGAGACTCACTCAATTGAGCACAACTCAGGCTCAGGTTCAGCTGAGAAATACTCCTTGCCAAGTCCGGTTGAAAAATATTCGTCAGCGAGTTTTGATCGACAACAGGCAGCATCAGCTGAAAAAGAGGAGAATAAAGTCTTTAAAAGTGCACGGAATAAAGGATTAATCAAAATGGCTTCGATACTATTGCACATTTATCCTATCGCAATAGTCTTTATGATAGTATTCGTTCTCTTTAAAAAGTCTGAAAAGCCCTGGATTGATTCCGAAAACCTTATCGGTGGTCTAAGAGGGATATATATGGGAGTTGGGTATGCTCCGATCCAGGACGTATACTTTACAAAAGATAATTGCACTGAAGACTACCAGCAAGAGAACCTTGGAGAATATGCCACGAATAATGAATTTAAAACCTGGAGAGGGAATAAGGTGTGTGTGAAAAGATATACAGCATTTGTTAACAGCTCACAGCAGATTCAGAACAGCGTTTCATATCAGAAATGCTCATCAGGAATATGGATTTCAACGTCATTACCATGCCCGGTAACAGAAATTCAGCTTTTCAATACTGATCAGGCGGAATTAGTGGAGCAGCAGGTTCGAGATCATATAAGAGAGAAGGACAAGGCACCGATCACTCACTTGAGACTTTCGATTTCGAACACGCCGCCTTGTTTGAGTACTACGGAAAAACCTTTGGTATATGATCAAGATGTCGCTGGATTTGTGCCGACCGATTGTAAAACCTTTTGCAAATACCCTAACGCGTCGAATTTCGACAACGAGCCTTCAATCAATGTTTTTGAAGAGCACCAGCCTTGGGGAAAAACTCTTGTTCGAGGAAACGCTTTTGCTGCATCAGTGCGGAATTACAACGCGTACTTATTTGCTCTCCCTCGCCTGGAGTTGAAAGATACTGATAACTGTACAAGCTATAACACTACGAATATGCTGAGCTGCATTCAAGGCAGCAACACTGACTCTTGGAGAATCGCATCGCCTTTACTATGGTTTTCTTTGATTGTTGTCGTTTTGGTGGGAGTGCTACTATTTAGATCCTGGATAATATACAGAACATCTACTAAAGACCTCCACGGCAGGATCAAATTCACTTATCTCTATTTCGGATTAGCTGCCATGCCATTCCTGATGTCAACGTACTTGATCGCGAAAGAAGCTTCAGCGCTCAATACATGCTATACTAAATTTCAGCCGCTTCAACAATGCTTGATTCACCCGGGTGCTTCCTTACCTATCGAACAGACATCAATTCGAGCAACACACCTCAGTGAACTATCAGAGTATTTATTCATCATGATCGGAATAGCTGTAATACTATTCTTCTTGTCTCTCCTGGCGTTTAATGCGATCTGGCTTCCTGAAAAAGCGGATCAGGACACTGATGCAGACGGCGAAGATTTCACATCTAACAGGAGAAAACTATTGCAAAAAGATCGTAATCAGGAGGATAACTATCAATCACGACCAAATCAAGTCTATCTGCAAATGTAGTCTCCATTATTGAAACAAAACCTTCGTTTGCTATCTCTAATTGTTTGCGTTTGAGTGTGTATTTTTTGCAAACAACACTTTGTTACTGCGTACTTAGCTAGAAAATGAGGGCTTTGTTGAATTAATTAATTCTCTTCCGAAATGAAAGATAAATTAGCTTTCCTCATAGGGTATCTGGCTCAAACTTAGTTAGACTGACCAAATAAATTGAAATTAGGTCGGGTTACTTTTGAATTTGATTTCTTTGCATCAATAAATTTTAATTAAATCAGAAAACAGAAACAAAATTATAATTCAATTTCTAAAATTTCAAAATTGCTGGTAAGCTTGGTAAAGCCCTCTCGAAACTCGGTCATTTTTTGTGGAAAAGCGCTCAGAGTAAGCAATCTCGCCAAAAATGTTTTATTTGGAGCTCAGAAGCAAGATTGCTTTTCGCCTCTCTGAACCTTTACGATTATGAAACAGCCAATTCAATGTAAGCGTTCGTAAGGGTAATACTAAAAAAGAAGGTCTTCAATATTTCAAATTTTACGATCTTTGTAATTATTTTTGGTATTTGAATATTGTATCCGTATTGAGTATTTTCAAAAATTCAGGTCTACGTTTTCCAATATGAATTTTCATATGTAAGTTGTATTCTTCTAAACGTAATGCAAGTCGCGTCTGTTCTGAAAGGGTAAAAGTTATCTTATGTTTTCGTGGTATTTTAGTCAAGAGAGCAGATGTTACTTAACTGCTTCTGCACACATACACAAACTTAAATGAAGCCATTTAAGGTATTGTCCTCTAAAAGAGAGGAGATGGGTTCGAGGGAAGATTGGTTTTGCTTGCGGATTCTGCAAGTATAAGCAAAGTCTCGTCTCTTGCTCATCGTAAAGAGTGAGAAATAGTTTTAAAAAATGTTTGGGAATTAAAGAGTTTTAAGATTAATGAATGATTTACTAAGAGATTCTAGAGAATGTAAAAAATCAAAATTGCAAATAGTTTCAAATTGTTTTTAGAAACGAAACAACAAAGAAACTAACTTTTACTAAATGTATGATTCATAATGAGACTAATAATGAAAAGTATAAATTTTGAATGAAAGTTTTTGGACTACTACTCTACACTAGCGAATACTATTTAATATTTTTCATTGAAAGCCTTTATTTTATTTCTTTTGGTAACTACGAGCATTAAACGGTAGAGGCTATCAAAATTACTTTCTATGTAGTGTTGTATCACATTAAACCATGAATGGTAGTCCAAGTATTAGAATTCCTCTTAGCCCCTAGCTTCTTATAGCTGTAAGCCTACCTCCTACAGTTGTAGTAGTGCTTCTCGCTCTATATTCTGACATTCTATTGCTTTATTTTGCTTTTTTAGAGGGCTTGAATACAATAAAAAACTTACTCTACAGAAAAGGATTTTAAGGATTATAGGCCAACAACATGAGAATTTCAGTGTAAAGTTATGAATTACCAATTGTCACATTCGAATCTCTCGCCAATTCGAATGAAACAATGTTATTGAGTTAACTTAGGACAAATAGATATAATAAACAACTTCATAATCATAGGGGTATGAACAAAAAATTAACGCAGATAGATATATATATAATGGTTAATTCGAATTATGACTCCACCAACCACAAAAAAACCAATGCACTTAAATTATATCTGCCTACCAACATATTTACACAATAGGATAGCCTATTAAAATAGAACTCTCTTTCATCGCACAAATTGAATTATGACATTAATCAACAGTTTTATTGCGCTTTGGTGTTTCTTGATCTTGGCATGAACAAACTTCCTGGACTAAATGGCATGCTGCTCTTAAGATTTGGAGTAAGCTGATTGGTATTCTTCGCAGCACTGGTAGGAGTAGTATTAGTGTTCATATTCTGACTACCGGTCGCAGTTCCAGGATAAGAGTCATTAATTAGGTCAATATTTAGATTTAATCCTCCTTCACTCTTGGGTTTTGGGAGCTCTGTGCTCTCTGTTTCAATCGCCAGCGGACCTCTGCCGCTGGAAATGGGCTTGCTGGCTTCTGTATTTGAAACGATCTCTTTCTTCAGACTATCAAGCATTTCATCCATCTTGTTGTTCACGGCTTCGGGGTTAGCTTCTCCTGCTTTTTGGTCAAGTGAAGGAGCTTGTAGAACAGGTGTTCGAGGAGTAATAATAGGGAAAAAGTCAAATCTGTTTTGGAAAGCTGGTACTGGACTTGCAAGTAATGGGCCAGCTATCGTTCTCGGAGAGTAATCTGTGAAATAGTAATTTAGAATCGAAATTATTAGGGGTAAACTTACATGTAAAGCCCATATTCGAAAGGGAGTCTCTCTTAACAAAAGCTGGTGGATTCATTGGATTTGCATTTTCGGTGTTCCTTTGGTTTTCAGTTTCGTTTGTTTGAGCTGGTGTAGATGGGAATTGGAAGACACTCTTTGGGGTCTGCCTGCTCATACGAGGAGTGGTTTGACAAGGTTCCTCTTTTATATCTTTCGCAGGCTGAGTTGCGCCAGTTTCTTCTTGTTTCCTATTATGTCATATTAGAATGCTTGTTACACTGAAGCTTGAATACATTATCTCGGCCATCTTTCGTGTATAGGCTTCGAAGTCATACTTTTTGTTGCTAGGGGTATTCGAGGCGCTAGGTGCGCGAGATTTACTCTATTTTAAGAAAATAGTAAGTATACATGAGATAATAATATGATCTCAATACTTTGACAATTTGAAGAATCAGATCAACTGCTTCTTTAGTAGTGTCATCAAGTTTTTCTTCCTCCTCCATTTTAACAGCTTCTTGATTTCGCTCCACTTTGAATATATTTTTATCTCCAGTCGATAACTTTAGCATCAGATTATTATTCAGACCGCCCGTTTTCTGAGGATTTTCAGGTGATTTTCTAGTCTCTTCGCTGGTGCTCTGTGATTGAGAACTCGTGCCAGAACTTTCCGGCTCCATTTCTATTCTCACTTTGGTGCCTAAGCCGACAACTATCAGTATTATAAACGCAAAGGGAACTCTCTACCTCTACTTTTCGAACGTGATTTTGCTTCCTTCTGTTTTTTATACACTTGGCTATTTTTAAAATAGGCTTTAGCTTTTGCTGCAAGCGGGAAAAATTTACTTGAAGTCTTGAATGCGTTCAACTAAATCTTTCAAAGACTGAGCTTTGGAGTTCAATGCTTCGCTCTCTGACACGAATACTTTCTTCGTAGGCTTGAAGTTTGCGTATTCTAGCAGAGAATCTTGAATGTCTTTAGCTGAGCTCACCAGTTTCCTTGTTTTCGGATCAGCAATACCATTCGAGTCTTTATCAATCAGAGTGGTTATTTTCGACAGCACTCCAGGCTTAATGTCCTTAACTTGGGCAGTACCTAAGTTAATTGAGTAAGACAAACTCTTCAGACTTGACGGAGCTTACTGTTCTTGTCTCCTAGGCATTTGTTTAGGCGTCTCAAGCTTCTTCGAAGGGTAGAATAGAAATGGTTCTTGATCGAATTATCAGTTCTAATTAGAACCTTTAGAACATCTTTAGGAATAACAAACCTACCTTCCAGGAAGCAGCTTGGCTATTTCAGCCCAGCGGTTTCCGTACTTCTTGTGAGCTTCGAATATGATCTGTTCTTCCTTTTCTGTCCAAGGTTTCTTATTTATTGAAGGGTCAAGGTGGTTATGCCATCTAGAAAGAAGTAGGTTAGAAATGGCTAGGGATTAAGGCTTACCTTTCGCGGCATTGCTTGCCTGAGCGGCCTGATAAGTGATAGACTTCCTCCATCTTTTGAGCAACGGAAGTCCATTTGCCGATTCCGTATTTTTTGACGAGCTCTATAATAGCTCTGTCTTCCTACAGAAATTGTTGGGTAAGTAACGAGCTTAAAGGATAGGAGTTAGTTACTTCTTCTGTCCATGCACGACGATCTGTCATTGCTTGAGAATTTTTCGAGTTGAAATGGTGCGCTAGTAGCAAAGTTGCAAAATTGAACTTTTAATACGATTATTAATCAGATTTCGGAAATTCTTTAAATCCAGTATCAATTAATGATTGCGATCTAGACTGGAGAGAAACAATCGGTATTTATTTTCTAAACCTTATTTTATGAGTTAAAAGCAAGACTCCAAGGTGGAACCTGCCAGAGTACAAAGAAAGGAAGTTCTTGGATACAGTGATTGTTTAGGATATTAATTTCTTGAGAGTTAAAACAACAAATTGAAAAAAGTATATTATATTCTTAATACTATAGAAAAAAGCGGGAAAAAGGAACTTGAGCTCCTAGTACTAGCAGATTATGAGGAGATATAGAAAGCGCAAGGCAGTACGTAAAAGAAAAAAAGGGTATCAGCAGACGAAAGAGGAAGGCTGGGTGAAAAAAGAGGAAATGACATTTTGCAACCTTCGAATTTGTTGAAACTTGCCTTTTCAGCGAAAAATAATTTCTGTTACTGGAAAATGTTAACTGATCAGATCAGGTGTTTATCGAATAGATTTAACTGTTTGAGAGGTTGAAATAAATTCCGAATTATTCGATAGAAGCTCTTCAGTTCGACGTGACAGTAAATCGAGTCAATAAAAAAAAACTGTCGCGTGATTCTCGATTCCCGACAAGGATAATAAACCCATATTGTTCTTCAAATTGAAACTACCAACAAAAGGTTCCATTCACTTTAAATGACGAGGATTTATGGGGAATTAAATAGTATACTAGCCATTTTAGATCGAGATCTGTTAGTCTACGGGGAAATCTGCAAATCGAAAATTCTGATAATACCGAAATATGAGTATGCAAGCTATTATCACTCTGAACTCCTTTTTATTGGAGATAATTAGCATTTGATTTCAGGACGAATACTAAGTATCTGTTCTATGCTCGAATTAATATTGAAAAGAGGGGTTATTGTTCTGTAAAAAAATTCAGAAAATGAGGAACAATTCACTTTACCCATGAAATTGACTTATTTGATCAAAGTAAATGACACTAAAAAGTCCTTAACTATTTAAAAGAGTCATATTTTCAGCCGAGCGATAAAATTAGGGGGATCATGGCTATTAGTTCGGTTGATGTGCGAACACCAGAGAAGCGGAAAATTTTGTTCGATTTTTATTGTGAAAAAAAAAAATTTTTTTGTTACTGAAATGAAGGAATGTGGTGACGCTCTGTTCATCTTTTTAATCAGACACCTTTGAAACCAATGTAGGAGAGTGTTCCAAGTTGATCTGGAAAATTCCAGATAACTTCAAGCTTAATTGTTTTCGTTACTCAGCAGAAGCGTATAGAACAAATCTGTTCGAAAAAAAAGAAATTTCTTGTTTGCAAGTTGTTTATTCCACTCCTTTAAAGAACAATTTCGCCTTCATTCACATAAGATTTCGAGAAAATCTGTCTAAATGGATATCTTCCTTTAATAGCCTACCTATCTGGTTATTGAAAATGGATTCTCCCTGGGCTTGATGATCTGAAAATATTCTTCTGTCTTAAATACTGATATATAAAAAATTCTGTGGCTTTTCAACATCATGCTGAAGTTTTCAAAACAATCCTCAAGTGCTTTTGCCTCGCTAAATAATTAATTGCTAGAGCTTTGAGAAATAATAATGTTCTTGTTGGCGTGTTAAAGGAAATTTTATTTGATCATCCGAAAACCAATCACATCAAAGAGTTACTTGGCTATTTAATTGGTCTGCATGTTATTCTTTTAGAAACTCTGGACGAGTGTTTTGATACTCTCTCAACAAACCCATATGAACTGCTAGACTATTAAATAATGGGTATTTTGAAATAACAGCTATTTCTGAGGACATCTTCTTTTACTTTATTGAATATATGCATTTGGAAATATCATGCGAGATCGAAGCGTATCCAACATTTAGTAATGAGAAACAGTATAACATTTACAGGATATGAATAATACAATCCTAAACTTCTGTCTTCTTAGCCATTGCTAATCCTTCAGCTTTCTTCTCAGACCTTTCCTGTAAGGGATCTGGCAAATCCTGTGTCTCACTATCTAGGTCCTCCTCTTCATCATACCCATTGTAATCCGAGTCCTCTTCTGAATCACTGAATCTCTTCTCGCCATTAGCGATACGCTCAGCTCTAAATTATTATGTTTTATCAATCTAGAAAACTATGGAATAATTACTCCAGCAATTTTTCTTTTTCTTCTTCGAGAATAAGCTGCATTTCTACTCTTTCCCATGTCTTTTTAGATATTTCGTCTGCATCTGGGTTTTTCTGTGAGATGTAACAATAATGTGCCTAAAAGCATATTGTCAGCAAGCCATTTCTCTTTTTTTGGGGGGTTTACTGCAGAAGCATTTGGATTATCTGGAAAATCTCTCTCTGATGAAAATTTCCGTCATTCATGGGCAACAAAAAAAATCACTTTACCAATTACAAAAGATTCGATTCTCCATGAAAGATGCGGCCTTTTCTATTTTAAGCGTCAAACTTAAGTCAATCTAGAGCGCTCTTACTAAATGAAGCAATCGGTTTTCTGGAGTTCCATATGAAATAATGAAATAATAGCCGCCGACTTTCAAAACTCTTTGGATTTCCTGATATTACAATCACTTTATAATGATTACAGCGAAGAATGATTTTACTTTTGTCATACGTGCCACGTTTAAGAACGAGTCATCCCCACAGAGCAGCGCATCGATCGTGCCTATGAAACATTATGTAACGCTAAGAGGTAGCAATCAAGTTACTCTTATCAATTACGGCATCGAAAGTGTTATCTTCAAATGTCATGTTTGTTGCGTCCATCACTTCCCCTATGGTTGTCGATGAGTACTGAAGTCAGTATTTATGCAGGTACAAGTCATATTTTTCAGGTCAGCACAACGCTTACTCATCAATTCAATCACGACTGACGAGATGTCTATATTGTGAATATTTTCATAGCCTGCTTTGTACATTTTCTCAGAAATTTCTGATTTTTGATTCAATTTTGGAGCAACAGGAAGCGTCTTTACCAGCATTTCCGCATCCTAGCATGAGAATTTTTTCCTTCTTGGTCGGTGCGATTTTCTCGATAATTGGTCTCAGGGCTTCGAAGTCTTCTAGCCTATTATTAGAAATGGGAATTAGTCAGAAAGTCGGGAAGATGAAAGAAATCACCAGTCAAATAGCTTAGTGCCTTGCTCGGCGTATCTTTTATTCCAGTAGGAAGGGTCACCGTAGTTTGGCATTTAAATGAATTTCTGTTCGAAACTGAGTTTTACAAAATAATAAATTTAATCTGGCGATAACAGCAACGCTCGAAGAGGATTATTAGTTTGACTCCCCTGTGGATTTTACGAGATATGAAAATTTCAACTCAAGTAACTTCGAAAGCGTCTCATTTGTAATTCATACGATATATTGGTTCAAAAATCAACACTGCACCCGACACTTTTGCTGTTGTATCAATATAACGATTTTCGAGAACTTCTGAGTCACTGATGGGTCAACCCTAATCAATACGTCCCGCATATAGAATTGAGTTAGAATTGGTTTCTCCAACTAAACAGCTCGTTTTACATACTATGTGTAAAACAACCAGAACATTGTTCGGGCCTCAAATCTCTAGTTGAAGTTTTTTTTTAAAATAATGCTAATGAAGTATGTAAACTACGACACTCATTATAGAAGGAGCTATCCTATTGATTTGGCTGAATAATCCTTAGCATGGACAATGTGTGCATAAATAACATGAAAAAATCATTAAAATTAAGTTATTAGGGCACTTATTGAAGGGTTTTTAGTTCAAATGAAACAATCAATCCTTGATCTCCTCTCTTTTTCGGATTATTTTGCATGAAAAAGCCAATTTCTTTTTTCGCAACTGAAAACAACATAAACGAAATGTTTACGCAATACATCATTTTTTGGCAAGTCATTAGCCTACCATATGAAGACATAAAATACAAGTTAATGACTCAAAGAGGGTAAACAAAGAGTTTATTAGGGAATAAAATTATCAAATACAAAGGAATAGTAACTACCTGTAGTAACATTCAAAACATAGATCACTTCCGCTGTAAGGCAGTTGAACTTTAACGTTGTTGAAATTCCACATTCTACGGCTTGAAAAAAATCGGAGGAGATTGATCCATCATCTGGTTCGAATTTGGTCGTCTTCCCAATGACCCTCCTAGCAATGTCGGGCTTCTCAAACACAGGAAACTATCTGGTGAGCCATCCGGCTTCCTCCCAGTGAACAGCGAATTGAAGTACCCGAGTGATGGCGAACCTTGAGCTGCCATAATCTGTTTATGATATGCGAGGGAAGAATTATAATCGCTTTTGAGCTTGGTAACGTTATCTACGTCCATTGGGTTTCCTATCAGATTAGAGTTCGCTAAATCAGATGCGAAACTCAAAGGGCTCGCGAAGAGAGAATCTCTGCCCTGGCTCAATTTAGTCACGTTCATTACAGATTTGTAGGTTTCAAATGTAACCGGATTAATAGGATAAATCACGCCCTTCTCGTTATCAATGACCGCAAACATGATCTTATTGGAATTCGGCTTGATGACCGTCTCTGGGTTAAACTCGTTTAGGTTTTTCTGTGTTAGTTCCCTTTTGATTTCTGTAGTGGGCTTGGCCTGATGCGTGCCTATTGGATTCTCAATATGCTGAGTTGAAAGCGGGCCTTCCTGACTCAAATTTTGTTTCCTTTCTTCAGAGGAGAAGTTGCTCTTATTATTGTACTGGTTTGTATCCATCTGTTGAATATTTTGTGCTCCCATGAACGGATTATTGCCGGATCTAAGCATTGGCGAGCTCATAGGTAGCAAACCGGCATTAGTGCTGCCTAAAATACTATTCTGACCCAGAGATTGACTGAAATCGTTATTCTGCGGCATTGTTCCAGAAAGATAAGATAACCCTCCTAAAGGATTATTTGGGAAATAGCCGAAATTAACTCCATTTACTAATTGATTTGAGCCGAATGTCTCTTGCTGCTGATTAGCTAACGGCTGATTCGAGTGAGTTTGCATGTTATTCATCATGTTATTCATTTCCATAACCCCTGCTCCTTGATTATTTGGCAAATAATTGTTTAATCCTCCTCCTCCGTAGATATTAGGAAGTGAGCTTTGATTATTCGCCGCACGGAGCATATCCAATTTCCCATTGAGGTTCATCTGGGAAAGTGTTTGCTGATTATTCATTTGCTGATTTTGCTGTGGGAAAAAGTTGGGGTTTTTACCAAAAGACTCCATATTTGATCTGGCGTTATTGACATTTCCAGCGAGAGGGGTCGCAAATTGGGGGTTGTTTATCCCTGTTTGAAAGCCTACACCTAAGTTCAGCACTGGCATAGTGTTCAGTTGAGGTTGTTCGATCGCCATAGTAATGTTTTGCTGCTGAGATGTAGGAAAGCCCGCTTGAGGTTCCTGCTGGATCATACTTTTCAACAAATTCTTTTTTTGGTCAACTCTTGAAGGCTGCCTTGAATGGCCAGGTCTCAGGGTTCCTGATGGAGGGTCAGGATCTTTTTTCTTGCTTAAAATACTTTCGGCGGCTGTTTCAATCGACATTTTTCCTGAGCTCCGTTCGGAAATGGTTGATAAAGGCACGTTTTCTTGTTTCGTTTCGTACTCTTTCATGATGTGGCTGCTGTTGCCCAGTCTATTTTGGCTGAGAACCAATGCCGCCAACTTCTTTAAGTGCTGTTCATCATTTTCATGTTTCGTGCTTGCCAAAAGCGTTTCATCTTTCTGAAATTTTTTCATGAGGCTGTTGAATCGATTTTTCACGGCATTTTCGGTTCGATTCTCTATCATTTTAGATAGCTCAGACCATTTCTTGCCGGTTTGCAGAAAGCATCTGAACAATTTAATATCCTCCTCTTCAGTCCAAGCTCCTCTGTTCACATTTGGATCCAAATGGTTCGTCCATCTCTCGCTGCACTGTTTGCCCGTTCGAAGAAACTCGTTTCCTGCGCGCTGATTGACCTCGGCTGCCACGTCTCTCCAAGGCATTTTATCAGTTTTCTTTTTCATTACCTCTATCAGGATCTGGTCCTCCGTTGTCGACCAAGGCGCTTTCGAGAGGTTTGTGCGAAGGATACTCAGCCACTTGAGCTTTATTTGATCTGCCTTCTTGCCAGGGAATATTGAAGCCAAGAAAGGCCAGGTTTCTTCGCTCTATAGAGTAAATATCAGTTTTCAAAAGGTCTAAAGTTTAGCAGTACCAATGAAGAGTAATCTTCTTGGTTGGCAGCACAATATAACGTCATTATTGAGAGTAGCAGCGTGGATTCCTCTTCGGTCCAGTTCTTTTTCCCTTGCCGAGATGTGTTCTGACACTTAGCGTACACTTTTTCAAAATATTCACATATGCCGTTGTCATCTGGGAGCTGCTCCAGCTTGTAGGTAATGCCCTTTCGAATTTCGTTAAAGGTGGCATTTTTCTGGGAGGAGGAGATCTTTATTTTCATGAATTCGTAAAATTTCTCCTTATCGAATGCGCCAAACTGGGTATCATGAGATTTTTCGGACTCCTGCCGTGATAAGGCTTCGCTAGTTTCTGACATCATATCTGAGTCAGCTTTCATGCAATCTCCTCGGACTGGTTTGGTGAAATTCACTAGGGGCAAAAGGACGCGATTTTTTAGAAAAGTTAGAACAGATCCTGTTACCTTGGGGATACATGGAGCCTTGAAGCGAATTGATTGTGTTATCCATCATAAAGTTACTGAAATTGAGCTTTGTTTCGTTTCTGTGATCAGGTCGTGTATTTTTCAGTTTGTAAAAACCTGTATTAGATTAAAATTTTTAATTTTTGACCAAATAGACTGGTTCAATTTTTTCCGAATCAGCACCGTCTGCTTCTGAGATTCCATTCATTAAAGGAACCTTTACAACCCATAATTAATTCTTCCACGGCGGCTACCAATATGATGCCTGATAGATCGAATTCAAGACCGTTTATCCAGCAATTTGCCCTCAGTTAGCTTAGAATTCAGAGAATCGATCAAGTGATATTCTCTTTTGTTGTGCCTACTTCAACAAAAAGTGAACATTGAAGTGAGCTTAGATATCAACTTCTTCTATTCGAAAAGCAAGATAATTGTGAGGCTTAACGACAAAGATCGAATAAGGATGAAGGAACGTTGAGAAATCATTGAAAATTAAAATAAAAGCACAAATGACAGATAGCATTCAGAGCCTATGTAAGAAAGGTTATAGACCTTGCCTCCAGGACGGAACCGCTCTTATCAGATGGTTCAAATTACCACCGAAAGTATTGGCTGGTTTAATTTGATCAAACCTGGGGTCAAATTTTTCTCTTTTACGATTTTGAGTAACTTTCGTCTCTTCGGTCAGCTTTGATTCAACATAGTCATACTTATTGCTTCCATTTGCCTCGTTTATAACTCGTAGCCGCCGTTCTTGTTCGAATTGTTTGAATCTCTGCTGGGTCAAAAGTTGCATTTTCTTCTGGAAACTCTTTTCTTCTCTTTCCTTAAGTCGCAATGAGTCCAGAGCGTTCATTTTCTTTCTCTGCAAGCTTGACTGACGCTCTTCATTCTCCTTCTTTCTTTGCCTTGAGACTTCTCTTTTTTCTTTGTACTCCTGTAACTGTCGAATCGCAGCGTCTCTCAACATTTTTTCTTGAGCTTTTTGCTCTTCCGTTTTGACTTTTGGGTCTGGCAAGCGATTGTCTATTATAGTCGTCAGAGGTCGATTCTCTTTCCATTGCTTAATTCGAAACTTGATGGTTTGGCGCTCTTCTTGGCTCATTTCAGCCGGGATTTTCACTTTTTTGGCTGTTTTCTCTTTGAGTTTCTCTTCTTCTTCTATTTTAGCAACCGTTAGCTTTTTATGCTCATTTTTGCTTTCCTTGTATTCTTGCATGAGAGTTTTCTTTTGCTCTTCCAACTCAACGAATTTTTCGTATTTTTCAATGTGCTCTTCTACCTCTAACTCAGAAAGGTAAGGGAGCTTATTTACACATTCTGCAACAAATTCAGGGCTGCTAGTGTTATTTTTAAACTTTGTCCGTAATTTTAGAAAAGTTGAATGGTCTTCTTGTTCCCAAGCGCAGAGCTTTCCACCATTCTTAATGATTTCAGAGTTAACGACGTCAATTTGATGCTTGATTTGCTTCATCTTTTTTTCCAGGGCAACCAATGCTGATGATTGATTTGCTCTTGCTGCTTCTTGCTGATTGTCATCATAGTCATCAGGATTAATATTTTCAGCTTCTTCTTCCACAATGTCTTCTACTCCGTCCATTGCGTTTCTAATTGGTCTTTTGGAAGATGCTGAAACAGATCGAGCGCGGGTGGCACTAGAGTCTGCTCGAGTTTCAAAGGTTCGAGTGGGAACCTCAAACGTGTGAAGCCTACTGACGACTATATCGAGATCTTTGGAAAGTTGGAGCTCCTGTTCAAGGAGAGCGTCAAAATGTTTCAGTTGTTTCTCTTTAAATTTTTCAAGTTGTTTCTCGATATTTTCACTGGCTGCTTGAAGTTTCTGGTGATACTCTGGTGTATTGATGAATTGTTTGGTAGCAGCTTGAAAATTAGCTACGTCGTGGCGAAGGACTTTAATGAAACCGGTCAGCTCTTCTTTCTCTAATTGCTGCTCAAACTGAAATTTTTCTTCGGCTTCTACTAACTTTAGAAGCTCGTTTTTCATCGTTGTTGTTTTAGAGAAAGGGAATTGCTTTAGAATATCTCGATCGAATGTACATAGCTGCTGTTTTAGACTGCGATATTCTGTTTTCCAGTTGTCCAACTCTAAGAAATAGATGGTTAGCTATGATTTATCTGATGAAACTAAAGCTGCTTACCTTCTGCTCTGGTTGCCATCTGAATTGTCTGTGAATGGATTGGTTAAAAATTTATTTCGTTGAAACGTATGAATCATTTCTTAACGGATTTATGCTGAGCGACAAAGTGTGTTGAGATCGATTTTAATGATTCAATCTTCTGTGAAGCAGAGATTTGAAGACTTCTCGAGGTTGGAGAAGGCAGCTGTGGCTGTTGAGATACAATAATTATCCATCATAGCAATTCGCTAGTGGTTATTAAATTAAATGTAATAACCATGTAAGAGCTCAAAATAGTAATCGAGACTTGCGGGCCAGTACTGATTCAATCTCTTAGTTCTGTGAACTAATGTTTGATATCGACCCAATAACTTTTAGAAAACTTATTGTGGATCTTATAGCACCTAACCAAAAATCAGATTCTGTTGCTCTTGAGCAAAACTTATTTGGTTCTTGCTATTGTTTACAAATTTTACTTACCTACCCAATACTTTCAGGTCATTTCGAAATGTTGATTTCGAAAAGCAAAACACATGAAAAAAATGCTTTAGTTGCATAATAAAAAGGCTCAATTTTATCGCGATCAAGAGGCTTCGTCAATGAACCAATCAAATTTGCTTCCTTTCCTTTCCATTTCTCAAAAGAACCAATTTAAACTCAAGAATTCAATTTCGGATCCTGCCTGACACGTGTTAAATGATTCTCTGCGAATCTGTTCAGCTTTCAGAATTCTATATTTAATTGCGAACTGAGAATTTTTCGTATACAATAATATATATTCACTACAACTTCTATGATAAAACTTGTTAAAGTTACACTACTACTCTTTATCATCTGCCACCTCACAAGCTTTGCCCTTGCTCAACCCAACGGTAATGAATCAGAAGAAGATCTCAAAATCCAAGCGCTTGAGCACCAAATCACTCAGTTAAAACAACAAATCGCCTCAGGCGATAATGACGCTCAGCTGCCTTCTAAACTCCAAGCCTTGGAAGACCAACTTAAACACTATAAGCACCTAAAAGCTGACAGAGAAGAGCGAAAGAATCTCGTTAATCGAAAAGCAGCTCCTCATCCATCAGACCAAGAAAATGCCCATATCAAAGCTGCAAAAGAAGAACAAAGAAGACGGATGCAGAAAGAACAAGAAGAAAGAATGAAGGCCGATCAGAAGAAAAAAAATGATGCTAGGAGGCAAAAGGCTGAGCGCGCCGCAAGAAGAGCAAGCGCTGAACTTTAATTCCTTTAGATTTCATACTAGATACCTTTAGTTCGTCAATTCTATAACTAACAAATGATTTCGTGTTAGGCCAAGGTTTACTATTAACAAATTTCATGATTACACCAATATCACTTGCTATGTCGATACATTGTTGGAGTTTTCATTATGAGGCGATTGGAAAGACTTTGCAGTACTCCTAAGCGAATTCGGTTAAGTTACATGAAACTCAACAGTATTGCATATTGAAGTGAACCCATGCAATATTTTCACTAATATATATTTGATGGAAATGTGAAAGAATTAGTCAATTTAAAAATTAATGAATCTGAAATTTATTCTGTTTGGTGCTATGTTTCGTGGTACTGGCAGCTTTATGTTGAATCAGATTCTCAAGTGTCCTCTTTGATGGGTCGTAATGCGCTGCTTTCGTCGTTGCAGCCTCTCTTCCTTTAATGGCAGGCTCAAATTCTTCATACGCCTCTAAGACATTCTGCTGAACTGGAAAGAGCGTAGAGTTATCTTCAGATCCCACATTTGTTGAAAGCTCATGGGGGTCGAGCATCTCACTCATATCTTTTATGAAACTATAAACATTCTGCTCAGCCGACGTCAGACGCTCTTGTAGGACTGTGTTCTCAGCTGTCAATTCTTTAATCTAGGACACAAGTTATTATAGAGTCAAACGGAAGGAATGAATGAGAGGAGCTACCTTTTGGATCAAATTGCGAGATTCTTTGCTGCTTTCTGGCCGAGCAATGTCAGGTTTCCCTCCTTTTATCAAACCTTCAAGGCTGCTTATATGTTTATCGAGCTGCTTGGCTTTGTTTAAAAGCTCAGATTCTCTATTTTTCAGTCCATTGATCAGATTATTTTGCTCTTCAATTTTCTTCGTGTTATTCGCGATTTCGCGTTCTTTGCGACCGACCTCGTCCTCCAAAGCTTTGCGGGTTTGCTCTTTTTCTCTTTGCAAGCGACGGTGAAATTTCTCTTGTTGTGTGATAACATAAAGTGTCTTAAAATGATCTCCCAGGACTCTCCCTCTATAGCCACTTAGCGTTCGGAACAAAGACCGCATTTTATATTGCATATTTTTATAGAAAATCTGTTTCTTGACTGCATCAACACCATCGCATGAAGCTCCGTACTTCTGAATCATTTTGAAACTGCGCACCAATGCTATACGATCTCTTTAATTGAGTTATGATACCGCGAGATGAAGATCGTTTTACCTCACTTTGACTAAGTTCGCCAACTTCAAGAGCGAAGTTTCGAGTTTAATAAACACGAGCTGGTATTTGGTCATCATATTAATCGTTTCCACATGAAGCATTTGAGTTCTAAAGAAGAGTTGAAGATTTAATGATTGTAATGTGCTGAGTACCGATGATCTTCGCTCTGACGCTGAATAGTTTCATTAGCTTCAACGATTTTCTGCTTTAAAGCTGAAATATTAAGTGCTTCGAAGTCGTCGGCTGCGGTCTTTTCCCATTCATCATCCTGATCAAAATTATCTTTGTCTGGTTGCACATATCCGGAATTATCGATTAGCATTTCGCTCTTTTTCTTTGGATCGGGATTTGCGTCTCCAAAAATCGGACTTTCACTTCTTGGGAAGTCTCTTACATCTCTGTTTCCAGCATCAGAATCGTACCTGTTTTAGATGTGAAATTGGTAAGTTATTAAGTAATTTGGAAGTCTGATTATTGCGATACATTGAATCTGCATGTACATCGTCAGCTATCATTTCTTTTCTGTAGTCCTGCGGAGAAAAAAGCTTAGAATGGTTAGTACATAAGGAGATTACTTGAGCCATTTGTTAGCAGGAGGATTTTGAAATTTAAGATCGAAATTAATCACTGATGTTGGTAGTTTGATCAATTGTTTTTAAAAGAAATCAATAAATTCATCTTGTGAAATAATATCAGCTTGAGAAGTGCCTGAGCTGGGTATTCTTGAGTTTTACTTTGTTTGCACGATATTTACTTTTCTTCCAAAAAATGTGTGGGTTGCTTAAAGCCAGGATAATTGTGCCCAGACCATGAATGACAATCAATATATATATCCGAAAAACGGTTCAAGCAAGAAATACATTTATTAGACTGCAATTTATTACATCAGAAAGCAGCAGATATCCCTAGTCATTCATGGCGAATTGAACAATATATAAGCTAGAGAGAACCTTACAAGATTGTGGAGTAGCCCTCTTACTTAGAGGATGGGTCTGCTGTAAAGAAGGGGAGAAAAAAGGAGTATCATTCCTGATGACATGAAGCTATATCAATAGCAGTTTTCTAACTTCAGTTAACAATGGAATTACTTATCAGAAATATAGGGTTTTTTTCTCTGCATACTCAGAACCAATTTAAGGTTTATTCAGCTCAATGGTAAAATTGATGCGAGGTAACTTTTCAGAATAGCAGCACCTGTTGACTCCTTTTGTTGGCTCCCGGTTCTTTATAAGCTCTCGAAATTCTTTACTTATAAGCATCAATAATTGACACTTATTATTGTTGGGATTTTATCAAACCTACTATTTAAACTATAAACGATACGGTCTAGTAAAACAACGCTACTAACTAGTAAAAGGAATTGCAACTTTAGCAGTCTCAACAGCTTGTTTCCTTCCGTTGTTATCAATAGAATACTGAGTTCAGTGAAGTAAAAGAAGTTAGAGTTGTTACAATTAAATGAGATACACCCATGAACAACCAGAATTTTATACAATCCGAAATATATATTACGGAAAATTTGCTTTATAATTCAATTAACCGCAACTCATTTAGCAAAAATAACGTGTTCAAGGACATCCTCTAAAGAGTTATGCTGAGAATATAAATGAAGTTTAAAAGTTTGTTTATTAATTTCCCTCATATCTCGTGCTGAGTTTAAAAACTTTAGATATGGTATAAGATGCTTCAGCTCTTCATCATCCGAATTGTCGTAGTAAGGAGCTATCGGAATGCCATTTTCGATCTGATACGCAAACGAATAAGCCGCATTGTCAACAAGTATAACATCCTTGAGATCTCTATTCGCGAGGACTCTCAAATCCTTCACGTAAATCCCTTCATCTGTTTGTATACAACTGTCTCTGAAGAGCCTGTGATGTACGTATTGACCTTTCGGATCAAGATAATCCAATACCTCGTTTGCATAACAAGCATGAGAGGCTGTGAATACAATAATTTCAAAGTGATTGCTTAACTCCTTTAAAGCTTCCAAAGCGTAAGGTCGTATGTTGATTCCAGCCTAAAAGCAATTGATCAAGAGAGTCAGATAAAGATCGGGTCTATAAGTGAATTCCATACCTCAAGAACCCCTCCTTGAGGAAACTGGATCGTCAATTTTGTATGGTAAGGGTCATCGAGCGATTCATTGCAATGGATCAGTGTCTCATCTAAATCAAACACAACGGTCCGTTTGTCTAGTTAGCAAATTACATTGATGAGAATCAAATGCAAGCGTGATAATATTACCTTCATATCCTCTTCGTTTTGGAAGGTAAACTTTCTTGGACTCGAGCATGTCAGGGTTAACATCAGATAAGTGATCGACAAAGCGCATTGCTTGATAGGTTTGAATGAAATGCTCTCGAAACAGCTGACAGAAGTAATCGTCTTCTGAGTAGTACTTATGATGGTTCTCGAGGCTCGTGACGTAGTAAATAAATGGCGCGGGCTTGCTAAGTTTATTTTGCTGGAAGAACTTTTGATTTGCTTTGTTATCGCCCTTCGTTCTCGTCAGGCTTGGCGTGGAAGGCCGAAAGCTTGATTGGCTGGTCCCTCGAGCCCCAGAAAGGGGACTCTGGTTGATTCGAGACGAGTTTTGGAGGACTTTGCGCTCGGTGGTGGTGACAAAAACTCGATGTTCCAAGGCTGCTGAAGCTTTGGGTGTCTTAGATGTCGAATTTCTGAGTAATCCTTGCTGATTGGGGTTTGATGATGATTTGTTCAACAATTTTTCTGCATTTTCTTTCTCCAATTTTTGAATTTTCTGAGTTGAGACTCCCGAAAGCCCTCCTCCTAATATCAATTACTAAGAAAAAAGTAATCTATTTTGAAGTTTTTTACCCTTCGCGACTTTAGTCACAAAGTCCTGAAGTGACACCTTCTTCGTTTTTTTCTCCATTTCAGCACTGTTGGTTGGATTGTTTTCGTTTTCCCTGTTTCTCTGTGAGCTCGGCGGCCTATACGTAGTAATATTAATATTCTTTGGGGTTGCTGAATCTCTTTTTGAGCTATTCAGTTGGACCACCCTACTATCGTGCTTAACGTCCTGGCTGATGTTATAGTTGGTTGGAAAATGAGACTTTCCGCCGCTGTGTCGTTCATCTGCAATTTCATAGACAGCATCTGACTCATCTGGTTCAGTGGGAGTTGTCTTAATCACCTTGCTCAAATTTTGCGAGGTAGTTGAGAAGAAATTGTTCAATTTAATCTTAGACCCCAGTTTTGGTGTCGTATTCTGCTTTCTGTCTTGAATGCGGCTCTGAAGCGCGACGGGTTGATTAATAGAAACAAATATTTTGTTTAAAGCTCTATCTCTCAAACGAGTAGAACTTGTAGAAGGACCTGGATTAGGACCAGGTTCATCCTCCACTGTAGAAATTCTACTGTTAGCCGTGAATGTTGTTCTCTGTTTGTTATCAACGCTGTGTTCTGTTGAAGTATTAACCTTCTTTCTTTGTGGAAGTCTTGAATTTAATTGGTACGATAGCTGAGCAGCCGCCCCTTTCTGAAACGACTTCCCTTCATTAATTCCTGAAGGAGCGTTTTTATTTTTTGTCGTGGAAGCTTTCGGCACGAAATTTAAATTCTCTCCTCGCGATGTTAAAGATATTTCCTCGGCAGGCTCTGTGTTGATTACCAGGCCATTCGTCTTTCCTCTTCGACTCTCACTTACTATTTTCTCTCGGTAGCTCAAGTCATTGTAGACTTTGATATGATTCGTCTCTGCTGCTCTGGGGCCATTCTTACTGATATTGTTCTGAAGGGTAGAACGAGACAGGGGACGGTCTATTGATTGTTTGCTGTCTTCTGTAAGTTTCTCTTTTTTGAGATTTTTCGGTGAGTTTAACACTGCTGCGAGTAGATGTGTAATTCTTCCGTTTTTATTACTCTGAGGTTGGCACTCAGGAGCCGGTTCTGTCTGAATTTCAATTTTTTGTGGCTTTCTCAGTGGTTTATCTTCACGAGTTACTGCTGATACCCCAGTTTCTTTCGACTGATTTTGAATAGTGACGTTGTTGTTTTTTGGAGAAAAGAATCCCTTGGATCTTGATTGAGAAGGAGTGGAAACCCGTTTTGAGCTTGGAGTAATGCTTCGAAAACTTACGAAGGAAATGATTGGACTATTCCTGTCTGGAATTGATTTTTTCATGCAAAGTGCACGCCCAAGCTAGCTTTGGAAAAATTGTCACTAATCAAATTTTAAATGATACTGTTAGATAGCTTATTCGAAAATCGCAACTCTAGAGCGAATGAGAATTTATTTTGTATTACATCATAATGAAGATGAAGAATCTTCATCGCATAGATCAATGTATCTTCGATCAGTGAATTATTCAGCAATAGAGGGAGCATCTATATTCTCATTGTCACTGAAAAGTAGAACTTACTCAATTATAAAAACTGTCTTTAGAGATATATTTCAGCTTATCATAAGTCGACTCGGCAGCGTAGCAGTATTTTAGCAAGTTCTGTATTTCTTTTGGACAAAACATTTCACAACTTTAAAGAACTGTCTACCACGCTTAGCTTTTGGACGTCATTTGCCTCCTAGCTTGGGAATTCCAGCAATTATTTTGGATAAACCCTCTAATATTTCTTCAAAAACAGCATTGTTCACACTGCATAGACTTCAGTGATCTCAAAAGGTCAAAATACTGAAAATTCTCGCAAAGGGAGAAGGCAAAATAAGAGAATTTTGTATCTGTGGAACTTGAACTCAACACTATCTTGATGAAGAATACTCAAAAACTCTCAGTAATTAGTCCAGACTCCATCTAAGAGGTTTATCGCTCCTAGCTGAAATAGAAAGTAAGTTAACACGTGAGAGCTCGTAAATTATATAGCAGCATAAATCATCATTAGAGCAGAAAGTTTATTAATTATTCTTAATTGGAAATTCTGATTTTGGCGAGTTAAAACTATAATAATTTATCCCTAAAAACTTTACAAAAAATCATATAACATGGAGTCCTCAATTTACAAGACTACTGCAATCAAAGACTCTTACAAATTCGATAAAGTCCTCGGAGAGTATAATAATCCTCAAATCTGCCATCTCACCCTTTTTTTTCCAGAGGTAGCTTTGCTGTCGTCAGAAAAGGCATCAAAAAGTCTACAAACGAAGAATTCGCTATCAAAATCATCGACAAGTAAGCTTCCTTTGATCCTTCTGCTCAACTCTTGCATAGGACTTCCTTGGAAAGTGACGATCAAATGGCCTTACAGACAGAAGTTGAGATTCTGAGCCAGGTAAAACTCATTCCTTAAAAAAAAAAAAGGCAACTTACCTTTATTTTCTTTCAAGATTGATCACCCAAATATTGTCAAGCTCTACGAAATCTACGACGAGAAGACCAGATTCAGCATGGTCATGGAGCTCATGACGGGAGGAGAGGTAAAGAGCTCGGTCTTTTGCATCGAATTAATAATTTCGGCAGTTATTCGATAGAATTGTTGAAAAGGAGTCTTATAGTGAGAAGGAAGCCGCTGATACCATCAGACCTGTTGTAGATGCTCTCAGATACTGTCATTCTATGGGAATAGCTCACAGAGACTTGAAAGTATTGTTTGAAACTCAGATTATTTCCTAACAAAATGCAAAAAAGCCTGAAAATCTCTTATACTCGTCGACTGATCCTGATGCGATCATCAAAGTCACGGACTTCGGTCTTGCGAAAGTCATCAACGGAGACCTTATGACAACTGCTTGCGGAACTCCAGGTTATGTGGGTAAAAACACACACATTTGTTAACTTTTGTCATAATGCTTTCATGTGAAAAGCTCCTGAAATTATCGAAGGAAAAGGATACGATATCTCTATTGACTACTGGAGTATCGGTGTCATCATTTATGTCATGTAACTTCTTTTTCGATGCTTTTAAAGTAATTATAAATCATGTGAAGGCTCTGCGGTTTCCCGCCATTCTCTGAAGACAGCAACGAAAAATTATTCGAAATGATCAAGAAAGGACAATACGATTTCCCTTCTCCTCAATGGGATGATATTTCCTCCTATGGTTGGGCTTACATTCCCTTTTCATTAAAGCTGAAATTATTTTTTTGAACAGCCAAGGACTTGATCAAAAACCTCTTACAAGTTGACCCAAAGAAGAGATACAACGCTGATCAGATTTTGAAGCACCCTTGGATTGTTGGAGACGTCACTCCTCGTAAGAGCTTACCTATTGTTACCACAAAGATAAAGGAGTTCAATGCCAAGAGAAGACTAAAGGTACTTACTCCATCGTTTCTGTTTTTTTATTAAAGCGACCTCCCTTTCAATAGAGAGCTCAATTGTTGGTTCTTGCCGCAACAAGACTAAAAAGATTGATGATCTAGATGAGTTACAGAGAATACACTGCTCTAACTATTTTCAGAGTTACTATCGTGCCTTCACTATTCATCTATCTGTCGTAACAATTGCGTAGAAAGTTAAAGGATGACAAATTAATTTCGTCTGCTATAGCGTCTGTTTAACTTAAGGCCGGTGTGTTACCCAAATACCTTCATTACTTTACAAAGTATTAACAAAAGAATCAACAAAGAATCATAATATCTCTCATAAATTTATTTTCTTTCTGTCCAAATGAATTTACAATAAACAGCTGGGAAAGGGAGAGACTACATTCTTCTTGTCTCTCTCTCTAAGAATTGGCTTATTACGTAAAACGTATGAAAAAATGGTGGTTTGTTTGCAATCTGCAAAATGAGTTTGCTGCACAATCTGAACGATTAGAAATAAAATTTGTCATTGCTAACAGCTAGGGATATAAAAAAAGTTAGGTTATTAATGTCGACGAGTGGAGCGATTAAATCAGAGCAGATGGCCAGAGGCCAAGCGAATGGGCGGTTGTCTCCAGAAGCAAGGGCGAAGAATGCTTCTCCTCGGAAATATCGAGGACATGAGCCGTCAAATTTCGAAACTTTCGGCATGAGAAGCAGACTTTCCGCAGCAATGGAAAAACCAGTGTCAGTCTCTTTCGTTCAGAAAGCAGGACATCCTATCGACGTACATGACCAGCCAGCCGGAAAATTGTCCTCGCCAGGGAAGCAAACAGGATTGTTGAGTCATCGAGACTCGATGTTTTCAGATTTTCTGGAGAATACGATGAATCCGAACTCCTTTGTCAGTCGATCACTGATCGAGATGATACAATCAAATGGCCCCTCTCCAGCGGATTCTCTAGTCAAGAGTCCAAAAAGACTATCTACCCATGAAAATTACCAAGAATATGGAAATAGAATTCAGCAAAACCAATCGACAGGACGATTCGATTCTATCCCCACAAAGTCAATTATACCTTTCAGCTCGAAAAATCGAGATTTAACCTCAACAACTCCTCCAAAGATGCCCAAAGAAGCTACCATTAACGATCTTAAAATCCAAAACGAGAGGCTAAAGCGCGCATTGGAGGTTAAAGAGGCTGACCTCCTTATTAGTCTGAAATGCTACAAAAATTTGCAAGCCAAGGCTCAAAACCCAGAATCTTCAAAAGACTCTGAAAAACCCATGGAAAATGAGCCCTTATATAAACTTGTAGAATCCCTTAGAGATGAAAACGCCCAACTCAAACACTCTTTAGACTCAGAGATAATGGAGTCAGAGAAACAGAGAATAAAGATCGAAGAATTACAAAGGTTGGTCGACAGACATGCAGAAGAGTTATCTGCTGCTAAAGTAGATCATGAAAAAGTTTATGGTGAGTTGACGAGAAAGTTTGAAACTTTATCCGCAATGCATGAAAGGGAAGTACGTGCATTACGACGAGAACTCGAGCAGGCCACAACTGATCTCGCGAAGAAAGGCTGGGAGAATGTAGAGCTGAGAACAACCGTGCAAAACTTGAAAGAAGAGCTCTCAATTCACTCAGAAAAAAACATCTCTGCTGAGACCGAAAAGAAGGAAATGGAAAGGCTTGTACAAGAGAAGATAGTGACAATGAATGCGTTGAATGAAGAAATTAACAACTTAAAGCGTGAAAGGTCCGAGCTGATGAAATTTTTGCAGAATCAAGCTACTGCGACCAATGAACTTGTACTCGAGAACCAAGATCTCAAAAACATGATTGCTTCGTATGAAAGAGGAAGGAAAGGACTCTCTATGGATCAGATTGAGCATCAACTCAGCTTTTTAAAGGAGGAAAATGGAGAGTTGGCTCAGAAAAACGCTGAGCTGGAGAAGCAATATGCAGCATTGGATAGCAAATATAGAGAATTGTATCTACTTTACATGGATAATCGGCAGCAAAGTGATGAGCTTAGAAGAAAGGTAACATCACCCAAGTTGAGCGAGAGAGCGACATCAAAGAGTTCACCAAAGATCGATCTAGGATTGGATTCGAAAATAATGAAATCTGCTGAAACGCAAAAGACTCAGGATGCCACTCCGACCAAATTGACGGCGGGTGGCGCTAAAGACGAAAAGGAGATGCTAAATGAAGAAATTAAACAGCTTAAAATGATTGAAGGTGTAGGAAGTAAAGAGTTTCAGGAAGCTTTATTACGACATTCTTTGGTTCTGACAAAGAAACTCGAAATGACTGAATCTCATCAAAGCGAGAAAGATCAAACCACTCTCTCTCAAAGTATGCTGAGCGCTTACAGTCGAGAAGCGACTTACAAGCGCGCAAAGGAGCATGTAGAAGAGTTTAAAGTAGAAACAGGTGACGAAAACGTCTTGAATGAAGACGAAGAGGAGTACGATGAGCCTGAGGAAGTAAAACTGAGCGAAGAGGTTTCAAGAGCTGAAAACAACTCTGAGAGGAAAAAATATTTTGTAATTCAGCCCAAAAAATCAATCGAAACAGAAGAAGAGGACCAGTCGCCGACCTTTGGCTAAGTACTTGTCTCTCCTCATAGGTGAATACACCAAATAGCTACAATACAACTCGATTAAATCACTAATCGCTCAATTTTCCTCCGTCTGAGCATCTGAGAGCAACAACTCAGAGAAAATGAGAACTTATTCATTAGGTATTATGCCAAATCGCTCCTTACAAGCGTGTAAATACTTTGAAGGCTTAAATATCAAGAGTTGCTCTCTCTTTTTTGTTGTATATGGTTTATTGAATTAGTGTATAAACTCTGGATCTATCGAACACTCGCTCAATAGTACATGATTCAAAAAAATTGGCTTTGCTAAGAAAGCTTATTACGTGTGTACTTTATAAGAATGAATTCGAGGGGGTTCTTCATTATCGTCCAATTTCTTTGCAAGCTTTCGATGCTTCCTTGCAAATTGCATTTGCTTGAACATACTAATCGGTGGTTTGCTCTGCTTCAGCCCGTGTAGAGGGTAGATAACTTTATTTTCTGGTTCTATACTCCCTCTTTCTGTCAGCTGTCGTTGATAAAGCGGCGAGCTTGTACTTTCGCCTTCGATTGTAAACTGTCGGTCTCCTATCTTGAAAGAAGCTCTAGGTTGAGGGTCGTCTAGCATTATGAGTGTCTCATCAAACCTCGATTCAGTGAGTTTATTCTTAGTGGTCCTGAGAGACTCCCGCTTCTTTAGCTCTTCCTGCTTGGCTTTGAAAGCGGGATCTATATTAACGGTATCCTTTCTCCTTTTGAGGACCCGACTTTCCTTTTCTCTTTGGATTAGATATTTTAAGATGTCCAACTCTTTAACTCTACTGTTCCGTTCCATTTTTGCCATCAGATAAGCCTTGTTTTCAAGCAGAATATTTTGATCTTTGTACCCAAACATGATGGACTCATCATCCACGCATTTTTTAAAAGACATATATTCTCGGTTAGCGTCCTTGCTTCTCGATGTTTTTGCTGCAGACTCCTCCGATTGTTCGGTGTTAATGGGTCTATTTAAGCTCCTGGGCCGCGCTCTAACAGTTTGAACAATCGCCTTTTTCTGCAGATATTGCCTTGTTGTTTGGGACCCCTCTGGGTCTCGCGCTCTACATTGATTCTGCTTCGAATACTCTGAAGTACCTTCGGTATCGACTCTTTGATGGTCAGGAGTTCCTTTCCGCGCGCTATAAGGCCGAGTTCGATGAGATGCCATGCTCATTGCGTCATTCATTTGGGGATAATTTGAATTATCTTCTTCATATTGCTTCCTTGAAGGCGACGAATCTCCAGGCTTTTTCATCTGCAAACGCAGTGATGGCCGTTGATACTTTGGACGACCTTGATTTTTTTGCTCAGAGACACTGTAGCCGAAAGACTCGGAGTTATCCGGATCCGTTGGTGTTCGGTTTTTAGACGCTTGGCTGAAACTTCCTCGCTTTGATACATGCTTTTTATCGTTGGGTGTTAAAGATTGTTTTTTCCCAGAAAAAGATTGCTCTGTTGATTGAGTGCCTGGAAGTGCCAGTATCTTTGCGCCTCTTCTTTCAGTCATGGATGTTTCTGTCTCTGTCATAAGAAAATCAGCGTTGTTTGCAGGACTTAGGTCACGCGCGGCAACTAAGGAATCACCATAAGATTTCCTTATTATATTCTTGGAAAAATGTATACCTGACTGCTGTGTTTCTGTTCTCTCCGGTGGCTCGCTATCTGACATCTCATCAGGGTCCTCTATAACCTGTCTGTATGCACTGATCTTCTTATTGGATTTCATCGGTTGGTTCAGCATGTATTCGCGTTTCATCTGAGCCACCTCTTTGATCTCATTCTCTCGCTCATTATGAAATTCTATTCTTGCTTGTGCATATGCTTTCACACTTTTCCCCACCTCATCATATGAGTTTGAACAAAATCTTCTCAAAAAATCCTAATAGACAATAATTGTTATTCACCTCATCAATAATATTTTTTCAAAAATTACTTGCTTTTTGACGTAGTACACCAAAGAGTTATTTTGTATACATCTCACCGATTCAGCTCTCTTCCGGCCTTCTACCACATCTTCAAGTCCGATTATCTGACCACTCTGTAGATTTGCAATCTGAAAAATATTAACGGAACATCAGCTAAGTTCTAAACATTTTGGATCTACTTTCAACGTTTTTCTAGGTGTCTTATGTTTCATCATCTTCAGCTCCGGTTCACCGAAATCGATTAGGTCCGCTACTTCGACCTCTCTCATCATCTATCCAGTTTTCTCACATTTAAATCCAATGTATTGAACATATTACTGTAAACTCCCCTCGCTTGATGAAGTAGATATATTGAGGTTCGTCACCCTGTTTATATACCCAGTCATTCATGTTGTATCTCTTTTGCTGAAAATGATAGATGAATGTGGAAAGCACTCTGCGTGACGTGTTAGCAAAGAGTGGAAATCCCAAGAAGAAATTGATTTGCTCGTCGATTTTTTCTTGCTGTGCAGCCGCTTAATCGCAAACAGTATTTAAGCCATGAGAAAGAGGGTGAGGCTTTTACCGAGGATCTCTTTGTAAGGGTCTCGGTCTAACACGGCAAAATGGCATTCCTCTTTGCAAATAATAGTCGCAGTTCTCGGTTTATCTTCAATTAAAGCTAATTCACCGAAAGAATCGCCGGCAACTTTCTCAGCGACTTCATTTAGGTAAAATTCCACTTCAACCGATCCATCCGGTTTTGAAACAGTCCTTTGAAATGTCAGATTAACACCAGCTCTGCCTTTTAAAAGAATGAAGAAAACTCGTCCACGCTCGCCTAAAGCAGTTGATGAACTGATGTCTTTTGCCTTTAAGATGATACCTTGCTTAAAAACGATGCTTGACTTCGGTTTCGTTTCGTAAGTGAAATATCTACATAATTTTATAAGAGTTTCATGACCATAGTCATCATGCACGGTCTTGAAGAAGCCAATGCTCTTCATGAGTTTAGACAACATATAAATTGCCTTATTGTCACGGCGAACAGGAGGAAGGTTGAGAATCTCGATTGCTTTCTAACATGAAAAGGAAAGTCGATCGTTTGCTGCTTTGAAAAGAATAGAATCAAACCTCCATTCGCTCTTCGATGGTATATTCTCGAGTTCTAAGCTCTTCTTCAGGTATGCGAAACCATGATTTCCTTTCCATTAATTTACCGAGTGAAGGGCTCAGGTTATGATGCAATAAAATTGATTATACGTTAATATTAATGAGATATTTTATATCATAAATTTGAGGAAGAAAGACAAAGAGCAAATCGCAGCGAGCAGTTCCTTCTTGAAGTCTAGATGTGAAGATATCTTAGTGAAAGAGTTTTTGAGTCAATATGTGTTAGTTTGCAATCAAATTAAAATGTTTTTGAGATTGAGAATCAGAGGAAATCACTCCTGGTTGATTCAATTTACATGAATAACGTGCCTGATGTCGTATGATGTAGGATTAAATGGATCAAGGTAATACTTAGAGTGAATGCCCAAAACTCTTCTTGAAAAATATTATAGGAAGAAATATTGATTAATTGCAACAAATTGTTAGTAAGAAGTCTCTAAAAAGTCCCCCTAGAAATTGCGATGAGATCTCCAAATATCTTTATAAAACCAAGATCTTTGCTAAATACATCTTCGTACCTCTGAAGAGAGATTTTTCTCTCATAAATCTGTGTATGAGTAATTAATTATTCATCTGTATTCATTTATATCTCCATCGATCAATTTTAGTAGCAATCAGAGATATCTATTCAATCATTTGAGGAACAAATGCATGATTTTTCACATAGAGTTCATATATTGTAAACTTACAATACAGCAATCAATTGATGAAAATAGAAGCTCATTAAGCTAAAATAAATTAAAAATGCAATTTTCATATTTTATCATTAACAACCCTGTCTTCTTAGTACTGCCTCTTCTGGATTTTATTTAGTAATTGAAAAAATCAATCGAACTTCGAATCTATTTGCGTGAGAAAAAGCAAGCAATCGCGACCACCATAAGAACTTGAAATGCTAGGATCACCACATCTATATTCAGCAAATATTAAATTGAAAGAATATGCTTAGGTACGTGCTATTTCTGAAGGCACTCCCCAATATTTAATGAATTCTGTGTCTACATTCAACATTTTTGGCTCTTCCCAAGAGACTGGATCCTCTGAGTTACTTCTATCGATTAAAGGCATGAGTGCAGAGCAATTAGCTGGAGTCATTGCGATTTTTCTGTTTTCTTTGTCAAAATGGAAATCATGGTTTCTCATGAAAATACTTCCAAGGATAATCCGATTCCTATATTAAAAGAAATTAGCTCAACCCGACCTTCTTGAAAGAAAATGAAACTTACTCATGTGCAAAAATTCCAAGGCAATAATATTCTTGTGATCCCTCTGGACTGAAAAGGAAAAGGTACTCTTTTCCACTGAGCGTGTAGCTTTGATTGTCATCCAGTGTGAATGTAACATTTGGGAAACTCAGTTGAAAATTGTTGAGACTCGGCCATGAGAAAAGATCTCTTTTATAGCACATGGTCTCTTCAACAATAATTGGACTGGAACCTCCACAGTGTGCTGAATTCTTGGAGCAAAAGGCTCTGATTCTTGCCATTAAGTTTCTAAAAGTCAATCAATTTTATTGAACGATTGGCCAAGGATATTTCAAGCATACTTCCTAATTGTTGGAGTCAAGTAGAGCATGGTTGTTCCAGAGTCAATAACAATCTCTGAATGAGAAAAGTCCTTCGCATTTGCGATCACTCCTGCTTCTCCATTTAACTTAACCATTCAATATTCAGCGAAATTCAAGTATCAATATTCATACTGTAAGACTGTGAATTTGTATTTGATACTGTCCCGAGTCATTCTTATATCCAATTATAACCGAAGGTTCACGAATATCTAGATGCTTATCGTCCCGGCCTCCAATTGTAAGATACCCTCCTTCACTGCTTGACAGACAGAGGGAGAATGATCTTGTAAATATCTCTTTGTAGGCTTGAGTGATAGTGTCCACAAAATTCGGCATTACACTTGAAGCTGGAAAAACAATGTAAGCTATTAAAAGACAAAACATATACTATCAGTATTGGCTCCTAAACCGAGAATTCCATCAGCTTTTTGCCTTTTAACTAAGCCTTCTTCACTAAACACGATATCAGTTAGGATTTTCCGCATGTTTTTACCGGTGTATACAACCAAAATTAACACGAGGCCAGCGAACACCCGAGAAAGCCTCTGAGTCAACTGTGAAATGATAATGCTGTAAAAGCTCTTCATGTTCGGAGGGCACACCATGATTCGAAAAAATATCCTTTATGGAATAGTAACTCCCTTCTGTGTACTCCTACAAGAAGGTAGGCTTCGAACGACATGTTTTTACTTACTATAGAGAAGTTGCATTTGTCTGTGAAACAAGAATTTCGAATAAAATCTCCGATTTTTTCTTCCCAACCAACTCTTCTTGAATACATTGACCGTCTGGGATCATACTTCTCATTAAAATGGTTCGAGCCACAATCCAAGCAATCTTATCAAATCAGATTATTATCTGTATATTTTTCTTACCACTGCATGGCACTGCTGTTATACTGCTTCCTGTATCAACAATAAAGGTCTGTTTCTGCGGCGGGTAACCCAAGAAGAATGTAGCATAGTAGTAGCCCAATTGAATACTGCCATCTATAGCTATTGTGTAGTCACTCTTATGTGGAGTATATGCTTCCATTTCTCCGTGACTTTGATGAAGTGCATTTACATCAGAAGACTCTTTCAGGTTGACAGACATTCCACGAGGATTGGTCAGGACTCCAACCGATGTCAAAATCATAAATGTAGTCAAGAGAGGGAACACCTCGAGCTTTAAGAGCATCAGGGATTTCTTAGTAATCAAGATTTTAAGTTGAGATCTTGAGAAATAAATTTCGTAAAAATCAAACGTCAAAGTTAAATGGATTCAGGATACACTCATTTCATCATTATAATATGAATGGAGTTTTATGATATTGCTAAACGCATTGAAGAACGAAATGTGTCTTTGGTGCAAAAGTGTCTTTGGTGCAAAAGTGAGAAACGTTGGGACCCTCAACGTTAGTAAACATAAAAAATACACTCATAATTGCAAACTATGAAAACCTACTCTCTTTTTTTTCAGATATCTTTGATCTTTGTTTGAATTGGCTAAACCTTATTCCATGAAATCTTATTATTTAGAAGATTTGATTGTTTCTATTAATTTCTTAGTGCATACGATGCTTTACGATAATATTTGTATGTATTTTCCCCATAATTTCTTTATAAGATAAACATAAAACAGCAATTCAGAAGTTTTGTCCTTACACTTGAGAACAAAACTCCTCATCTGTTCTCAATGTCCATTCTCATTTATTTATGCGTTCTTTTTTTTGGTAACTAGGGTCAGCTTACTCCACTGAGGATCGATAGTTTCTTTATCAATATCGAATTCGTAATACTTTCCATTTCTAAAAAGTTGCAGCTGGTCGTCGTAGTGCTTCGAAAACGGGCTCTCAGTATTACCAGTATCAAGCATGTGATACTGGGTCTTTTCTGCCAAGCTCATTGCCACACGATAATTAGCCGTGTGAATCGCTTTGAAGGAATGCTTTTGTGGCTCATAGCCTGCGAAATCAAGCGTCCTTCTGTTTCCATTCGCAGGATAGCTTCTATGATATAACCAGCGGATACCAGGAATCATACTGAAAGGCAAATGCGGGAATTCTGCAGTATGTAGCGTTCCCCATTGCCATAGAGTCCTATTGGCTCCTAATTCCTTCTCAATATACTTTGGAGTTTCAGCAAGAGCATGGACTAAATGGTAGATGCAAGCAGGTTCAGGGTAAGAGTTATTCACGTCTTGGCAATAGAGCGGATCGTTTTGTATCGTTTCATTGCGGATCCAGGACCGATACTGGGAAAATTGATACTGCTCAGCAAACCACCCTGCAGTATATTGGAGTCTCTCGTACTGATCGAAATGAGGGAACTTCTGTAAAAGTTTCCCCTGATAGAGAAGCTCCCAAACCGACCATATCAAGGCAGGTGTGCTCTCTTTTTCGAAAGTCGCGTTCCAATTTGCCATCAACGCAACCATTTCGCTGATTGCATTCCTATCAACGTCTTTAAAGATTCCCGCGTATTTTTCTACCAGAGCAAGCAATCCTCCGATAACCTCTTCTAGGTACGGATCAACGACATCAAGTTGCATATTTCTAGCGTCTTCGAGGGTTATCTTGTGTCCTTCTTTCTTCCATTTCTCAATTATCTGAGTCGCGCGGTACGCTCTTGACTGAGTACCAATGTTTACGCTCATTCCGTGCTTCAGGTTATTGCTTGCGATTTTGTTGTTAGCATGGAGAATATACCCTTTTGGTGGGTTGATTATCGCTGGCATTTCATTCGGAGGGATCATCTCGAACCAGTCATCCTCTGCCAAGCTACCATTTTTGAAGAAAGGTTCATTTTCATAATGCGTTCGCTTCACATAGCGCCCTCCAGTGGCAAAACCGATATCACCATTCGCAAGCCCGAATAGGAAGTTGCCGTTGAAGCACGTGCTCTGGATAGCCTTCACCGCCTCCTGTGCTGTAGTTGCATAGAACATGTCTCTGAAACCTCGATAAGTGGGGTCTTCTTTGATTCTTCCAGCCCAAGCTAACGAGATATTCTTCTCAGTCAACCGTGGGAAAACCAAAAAAGGTAGGTCGTCAGCTGTGTACCTATTTATGATTGGGCCGTGCCTTGTTGAGTAGACTTTGTATTTAATGTCCACGTCAAATCTCACTTTGATGAGTTCCTCTCTGACGTCCAACGGGTACCATTTGCCTTCATATAAGTACTTCGTGCCGTCTTCGCTTATTTGCTCTTCGAAGAGATCAGCGTTATCTCCAATGAGCGTCGTGATTCCCCAAGCAATGTTTTGCGTTCTTCCGAAGATTGTCGAAGGGATTCCAGGGAATCCGGCTCCAAACAAGGTCAAGTTTTCAAAATTCATTTCTGTCAAATGCCAGACACTAGGTATACCGCTGGGCTGATGAGGGTCATTGCAAACAATAGGCTTGCCAGTGTTAGTCAGGTTTCCATGGATGACCCAGGCATTACTGCCTCTGAAGCTCACGAACTCATCAACGACATGTTTCCAAATGAGCTCGTCGATACCACCCTTTCGGAACACTGCGTTCTTGCGGTAGGTTTCTGAATCATTGTGGAACCGTTTATAGAATGTATCACGTGAGTCCGAAAAATTCATTTTTTTAAGCTTTTCTCCGAGTTTAGGGTCAAACAGTCTGGTAGTTTTCAACTCCTCATCGTTTATAATAAGAGTTTCTTCAAAGAGGTTATCAACACGGAGCCATTCCAGTGTCTTTTCCCTTCCTACTTCCTCAGCGAGTCTTGTGCGGATGAGTTCAGTGATCCAATCCATTGAAGTCGTAAAACAGAGGAACTTGAGAATTGTTACTGAGTCAGTGACGGTAAAATTTTCGAATGTTGACCACAACATCCAGAATTCGAGTGGATGGTACTTCATGGTGCTAACATAAGAATTGATACCGTCAGCGTAAGCTTGTGTGGTCTCCATCATTATAGCATCCAAGTGAGGAGCGGAGTCTCTGCCAGCTTCAGCAATTCCAACTGTTCGGAAAAATTTGTCAATAGGAAGAGTTTTGGAACCAAAAAGCTCGCTAAGTCTGCCTTGTGAGAGGTATCTTTTCACTTGCAGGCTCCAAAGACGATCCTGAGCATGGACGTATCCTTGAGCAAAGAGTGCATCCTTGAAGGTGTCTGCATAGATACGAGATATTCCATCTTTATCCTTGTAGATTGTTATATTTCCATAACCAGCAGCGTTCAAGTTCAAAACGCCGTTGTTGGGAGGAGGCGCAAAAGTATTGTAGATTACGAAGACCAAGAAGGAGATAAAGATTGGACCGAGATAGCCCAAAGAGAACAGTTTCGCCATGAATCTGAATGAAATATCTTCAAATCAATTCGAAATTTGATTTTCGTTTAAAACTCATTGAATTTATAGCCGGAATCGTCATTGTGTATCGACGGATATTGCGTACTAATGTAAAAAACCATCTATATTTAGCTTTGTTGAGCAAAAAAATGACTCGAGACGACTCTTATTACAGAGCAGAAATCTGAAAGCTACTATATGAGCATTCCAGTTTGTAAGCAATATACTTACAATTTGCCATGTAAGACGGGATAGATTTGTCAGACCTTTGTTTGCATAGGTATGTTCCCGAAAACGAAGCACAAGCACTTTCGATCTCACACAGATGAGCTTTCTTTTTTGGGATCTACTATTAGAATTTTTTGTAAAGAGCTTATCAAGGGTCCTCGCTTGATGAAGATTGGAAATGTATTTTTTTTGTGTATACCAAATTCTTTGACGATGAGACGTAAAATTTGCCTTTTCTTGGGGCGACACTGGAAACTAATAATATCACCAGAAGGTTCTTGATATGAGACTGAGTTATTAATGGAAGAAGGTTATATTGTTCAACAATTGTCTGATCATCGCGATGAGCTTTTCTGGCAGAGCTCATTTTCATCAGATTTTGAAATGACCCGTGAATCCTAAATATCTAAGAATTCTTGAAATAGTTTTTCCAGCAGAATTATTCTTTACACTCATAATGAAGGCCTCCGTCCCGAAATTAGGACTTATTGTTCACGCTCGGTGATCACTTTCGAATTGAGGCCGTTGAGCGATTATCCTTTTGAAGGAATTCGAATATGCATTGGTGTGTTATCTCGAAAGAATGACTGAGACTGCGCCTTCTTTTTTTAACTCAATATTCAGATTCAAAGTGAAATTTGTCATTCTTAAATAATCGATCCTCACAGGTTTGTAATGTGTAGTGCTCGTAAATAGTTAAAAAACATTGTGTTTTCTAAAAGCCTCATAAACAGAACTATCATACATTTACTAAACTGATAACGTTGTATCTAATTAAAACTTTAAGTATGAATTACAGATTTTTATCTGCTCTAATATGAAAAGCTTTCGCTCTCTCTATTCCCTTGCGAGGATTGTCTTTCTTATGAGACGAACGATCGCCGCTGTCACAATGTTCATTTAGAAAACATTCAAGCATTTTGTATAAATATACCTTCAATCGATCCTGGATCGTTTTCTTGTGATTATTAAAGCTCTGCGGCAACTTATTTTTTTGATTTGACAAGAGAAGCTCAATTAAATTGTCTGCGACTTCCATCCTCGGCTTTACAGGAGATGCGCTTTCTGCTTTACCACCACCCCACTCAGCATGATGAAGAATTTGTTTAATGGGTGCTAGATGAGCAGGAGTTGCTTGTTTGCTTTTAGGATTGGCAATATGACTCCCGAATTTGATATTTCTCGCGACAAATAGACTGTAATCAATCAAAGGAACAGCCTTCTCATTCCCCTTAGGAGGCTCTTTGGCTTGATTAGAGTCAATGCAATCGAAATAAATGCTAGTTACTGTTTTCTAAATGGCCCTCTTCAACCTCCCTAGGAGTTTGAAAGTGTTCATCATCGATCACATTACGAGGAGTATGAGCTTGCGTCATAGAGACAGGCCTGCGATCTACAATGTTTAGAAGGATTAGCTTGTGTGGGTGCCACAGAGGTTAATACGGATTTTCGACACTTCAGAGGATTTTACTCGCGGATCTGCGATTTCGAAGAGGATCTTCTCGTACACAGACGCGTTGCCTCTGATGAGAGGGAATTTGGGTAGAAACACTCCTGGTGGCTCTTCTCGTTCATTTTCAATGGGATTATTTCTCCGCAATTGAGTGTCCCTTGCGAGTCTTTCATTGCGTGATTTCGGTAACGAGATTGAGTTAGAAGTTGAATGTTCTTTCTTGAAAATCTCCTTGAAGGGGCTAACTTTGTCTCCTTCTTCACTCTTTTGCGGTGGTTTGAAGACTTGATACAGTTCACTTACATCAGACTTATTTAAATCAGACACATTTGCGGTTTGCTGAAAATCTTCTCTCGTCATTTGATGGCTGTGATTGAGCGCTTTTTTAGATTCTTTTTTCTGCAAGGCTTGTGTGTTTTCATTCTTAGGCTGCTCCGGTGTTGTCAGTGCTTTTTTAATCCTAAATAAGTAATCACGTCCGCCTTCCGAGAATTTATAATGTGGGAAATGAGTCGTTAGCTGATAGCTGTGAAACCAAAAAGAGTTATTCATTGTCTTTGAAGCTAAAGTTACTCTTGGACTTTAATTGATTCTGCGAGTGTAGTAGGCTTGGCGATTTCCGCTTGTCTTTTAGTATCACAATGAAGTTAGATAATCACTATTTCAATTTTCAATACTTGTAATTCCTGATTGCTGTCTGTCTTTTATCAAAATTATAAGAACTTGCTGGTCTTGTTGATGCTCTCTGATTCGATTCTTTCATTTCTTTCGATTCATTCACTTTAGATTTTGCTCGCTTTGGTTCGTTCATTTGAGGAGTTTCTTGCTTTGAGAGAACTGGAGGTTTAGCCTCTAAGTTAACTTTGATTTTATGCAGTGTTTTTTTCGAGATCGAAGTTGAATTCATCAAATCAGTGAATATGTCTATATTAGCGAGGATATTCTTTTGAATGGCTTTCAGTTCTTCTCCCTAAGAAAAAGGTTATTATTATTCCTATTCGATTGATCATTATCTACATCAAAGTCATCGTCTGAAGATTCGCTATCTGATCCTCCTTCCTCTGGTTCGTCGGGGTCTTCGTACTCTTTCTTTTTGCTCAAATCTGCTTTTATTTCCTACATAAAAGGCATCAAAGATGATCATAACAATTTTTCGTTTTACATCTCTTAATCTGTTGATACCAAGCTCGGCATCATCAAGATCAAAACTCTTTTTACTCGTCATCTTTTTCTTTTTAGTAGCAGCCCCTGACTTGCTCTTCTTATTGTACGGCTCCAGATAGCCCGATGGGTTTTTGGACTTGCTTAGTTTTTTTGTGACAGTGGCTCCAAACGTTTCTTTTTCGCCACCAACAGGCGTAGAGTTATCAAAAGGAAATTTGTTCAGCTTATAATCAGCGTTCTCTAGCTGCGCATATTGACCCTTCATTTTCACTTCTGCTTGCACAGCCTGTCCGAAACTTGTCGATGAACGCGAATCGAGAATCTCTCGACCTCCCTGATTCTTCAAAGGACTTGCAGTAGCTAAATCCTCTGGCTTTGGTTCAGCCCTCGTTAGGGGGTCCCATAGTTTTTTCTTCTGTCTCAGCTTCTTCTTTTTGAGTCTCTCAAGCCTGCGTTTTTCTCGAAGGGCCTCTTCTTCCTCCAACAATTTTAGATACTCGAAGACTCCAAACGCTATATGTCCTCCCATCTCCACGAATAACTCACTAACAAATGGTTTCGTTTCTTTAGCGCTGTTTACGTAGCTTGAAAAAGACGCTTCGACCGTGAAACAATTTTGAACTCCGTAATCCATTGAAAACACTGCTCGTGCCGTCGTCAATTTCCCTTTAGCGACTCGGAAAATGCAGGAGTGAAAACGAAACATGTCTGTCCTTAAAGATATCAATTTCGGCAGTATCTTGTTTTTATAATAATACGGTGAATGCACTGGAAACTCCGGCGCGTAGATAAAAACATTTTTCTTAGTAGAATGCCCATGGAAGTCTAAATAAGCCCACACCTTAATCTTTTTCGCCCTTAGCTCTTCGACCATTTTCTTCATGGCAAATACAGTCGGATGCAATTTCTCGTTAGGTTCTGCAAATTTTCTGTTCAAATCGTTTCCAGCCAATCCCGTGCGAAAATTGCCAGCGATTACGCCGTCAGGATTTAGCATCGGAATTACTTTGATCACTACATGTCGTCTGAGAAAAACCGCTTCTTCACTCATGCCGCAAATCCATTCTAAAAAGCCCTGAGTGACCCAGGAGCCATTGGATTCACCGGGATGAATACGTCCTGTTGCTATTAAAACTCTTTTCTTGGAATTCTCCTCTTCATTATTAACGTCTTCGGTTATTGTCAGAAGTGGGACGTCAACGCCACTCAAATCCGCACAAAGCTTTCCTTCTTTTAGTATCGGTTCTATTTTTCAACAACAACAAAATTAGGTAAATTATGGATTAACAAGCTGATCACTTTCAAGTCCTGGCTGCGAGTTCTTTTTTAGCAGGACCTCTTTGATATATCGAAGCAGCTGAGAGTAGGTGTATGGTACGCACAGTGCAAACGAGACAACGTCCTCATCGTGCTTGAAAGTGTAATCGAAACTTAATTTGTAATATTTCTTTGGTTTCTGCTCTCCATTTTGTAACGGATCGTATCTCGGCTGAGGCATTTCAGAATAAATAACATTTTCTCCACCTTGAATCCAGCCGAGATATCTCTCTTTTTCTGAGAAAATAAAAGGCTTTTTGCCCTATTAATGCCAAATTGCTTTAAGCACACGGAAGTGAAAGAGGGGGAATATTACTCTTTTATATAAACTCTCTGGTTTGCAGAAATTCACCAGGTTGAAGTGAACGGTTTGATTCCTTTTGCCGTTCTTTACTGTGAAATAATACCTACAGAGCTGTTAGACAAAGGCATCAAATACATGATCAAATACCAATTCGTGTGCCCTCTTGTATTCGTGTCAACTCTCATATACAAATCATATTCATTATAGCTTCTTTGAATAACAACGTCGAGATTGCCGCTTTCAAAGCACGAGTCAAAATGTAAATCGTTCGCACTGATGTTCTTATCCATTCCCAAATAAGGTCTATTCTGTGAAAACTCATTCGTGTCAACATACTGCGACAAAATCTGATATTTTTCAAACATCAGACGCGAATTGCGAATAGTATAGGTGTTTGGGCCTTGGAACTGTGCGTGCATTTTGAATGAATCTGCAGGTCGAAGACCGTGGTAGATGACTCGCATCCCTTTTTCTTTAATGTAATGTGCAGGATTAGAATAATATTCTGAGAGTATATTGTCTAAACGACTGCTAGCGAACTTCAAAGGGATAGGTGCACCGAATTCCATCTTAGGCTTCCATCCGAAGATCATATCAGGCAGCAAACTGTATTTCTCGTCTGGCAATGGCATACATGGTGGCAAGAATTCACTGGGCATGGTATTTGACTCCTTTATTGGTTCCTCCTGCATCTTCTTTACAACAACAGCAGCTGATGAATGCAAATAAAATATGTTGTTTATTGAGGAAAATGTGAATACTTTTATCAGCGAAACCGTTTTTCATATCTCCATGGGAATTCTCATCAGAATCTTCATCCCAGTTTTTTGTATTGTTAGCATGAAGGTCGGTTGTGCTGTTGCAAGGTGCTTCTATCTTCGTCAATTTCTTGGGCGATTCTTCCAACAGGTCTCCTAATTTGGTGTTGGGGTGTTTCAGAGTTTTTTGATTCATGTTAAGAGAAATAAATTTATTTTAGTTTTATTTCCTCATAAATTTTTTTTTCAATACCTTCAAGATGTAAGCAGAATGTACCAAAATAGTTTAATTTTTATGAAGAGTTAGCTACACCTTAGACTAATAGTGACTGAAACATATATATAGCACGGAAGGTGAGAAGCTTTTCCTTGGAGTAAGTATTATGAATCGTCGTCTTGGTCTTGTTTCGCGGAAGCCGCATCGTTGCCGTCGCCATCACCTGCTGCGTCTCCATCAGCTTGAGCATCTTGTTGTGGAGGGTGTAAAGGTGTTGGCTAAGGAAAAAATTATTAATGATCTCGAAATACACCGTTTGTCATACCTCAGGCTGTTCAGTTGGGTCCTCTGGCTCTTCAAGCACGATTTGAGTCATCTTTGGATAGAATGGAGCGGTTTCGGCCTTGAAACCGTAGCCGAAGTATACGCTTTCAAGAGTTTGGTTCTATGGAAATTTAAAACCAGGATCGGAGAGCGGTTTTTACAGTGTATAAGATATTTGTTCCAGGCCAAGTCAGAGATCTAAGCAATATCAACGCTCTATGCTTAATTGGGCTCTTGAAGGCAAGGGTTTCGTATTCGTTCTTATCGCCAAGGACTCTGATCGTCCAAAGTGGTCGTTTAGTAACTGGGTCTATATGAGGTGGAAAATTTGGTTGAGTCAAGCAAGCAGAGTAAAAAATTTACCAATATCTTCGCTGATTGGTTTGAGGCGAGGCTCCCAAGGATCGCGTGCCTGGTACTTTTTCATCTCTTCGTCACGATCGCCCTCGAAGTCTTCTGGAGGCTCACTGTGAGTCACCTTTCCTTCCTAAAAAGTGAATTATTATTGCAACAGTCTCAGAAACTATTTATTTTACCCTTAAAAAGTTTGTGTTAGCATGAACCCATGAGCTGAGCTTGCTAGCTTCCTTAAGGTCTGGGTAAACATATGGTGGGTCTTCCACAGGCTCAATTTGTCTTTGGGCTATTTGTTTTTTAAAAATAGTGTAAGTTACAAATTATATAGTTGCAGCAAAGTTACTCTCATCGTCTTCAGTAATTTTGTAGAGACCCTTTGGATATAATGTAGTGGTTTGGGTAATTCTGACGATTTGAGCTTTCAACTGTTGAACAGTAAAGGTGAGTCAAATCAAAACGAGGGAAGATAGAAGCTTACATAGTGTTGTTCAGTTCCGAAGAAAAATGGATTTGTAATAATTTTGGCATCCAAGTTTCCAGTGAGGATGTGCTTAATCTTTCTGGCTCCATTGATTTGCTTTGGAGTGATGAGAGGCAGCTCGACCCAGTTGCCAAGAACTGTTTTTCAAATTAATCTCGAGTTGTATGTATCGAAATTTACCATCGTTCGCTACGAAATAAGTGTATCTATTTGCTCCTTCAGCGCCACGAGGCTCGGCATCTGCTGGAGGTTCTCCTTGGTCTCCTTCAGGCTCATACCCATCAACTTCAGCAATGTAATAATCTTTCTCTGAACCAAAAATTTTGCCCCAGAATCGGACTGATTTAGGCTTCTTAGTCACCGAAAGTTTCTATTTCCATTCAAAATTTCACATTCAGCATGATATTCAAGCAAGAAAGGAAGAATTACCGTGAGAGCGCGTTGAAGCTGGTAAGCCTCCTCATCACCGACAGAAATGCCTGCCCATTCAAATTTCTTGAAGAGTTCAACTAGGTTTTGTACGTATCCAGTTGGACCAGCGAAGTCAGGCTCTTCTTCGGTACCGAGGTTTATTCTCTAAAAAAGAAAGTTCATTCAGGTTTAATAAGGGGAGGTACGCCCAAGTTAGCCATGGTATCCTCTGCGAATTTTTTAATTTCTTCGTAGTTCTCTCTGAAATATTGCTTGGTGTCACCTTTGAGAGGATCCTTGTAACTGAAGCCGGATTGCTTGACTATGTGAGAGTAATCTTCAAAAGCTTCGAAGGCATTCTTTGGGTTATCAAGGAGGATCTTGCCAAGGATGTTGCAGAGGTGTTCGTGGAGATCCTGGCCGGTTCTTTTGTCTTTATGTTGTTTTAAGAAACTGTTTATCTCCATAGCAAAGTAACTTTCTTTAGAATTATAACTGCTTTTGAAATTTAATTATTGAAGGTGCACTTGATTAAATTCTCTTAGGCACGCCTTCAATAATTTACAGCTCAAAAATGAAAAACCGAACTTCTTACAGACCCTTTTCTATTCAAAACTTTTGAAAAAAATGAAGTTATACGTGTCTCATATTTCATACAAAAGGTTATATACATCTCAAATCGGTGTAGAAATCATTGAATTGGAATGAATGCACCCTTAATTACGGTCAATTAGTTTTAACAATCTTCAATACTATATTTTTCACACCAGCATGATGATATCTGGAAGATTTCGATGTACCAGGTGCCAGGATGATTATCATGATTTCTAAAATTGAGTATTGATGGGAAAAATTGAGTGATGACAATCGAAATTAAGTTAAAAAAGCGACATTTGTATCCCTTACTGATGAAATTTAGAGCTTCAAAGCTTGAAACTTAGTTAATAGATGGGTAAGATTATGAATATTATTATTAGATAGAGAAATTATTTTTCTGTAAATATTCCGTGATAATATTCAATACAACTTTATTCAATTAGAAAATATATCATCAATCTGTTGTATAGGTATTCTTGTAGAGACAAACCTGTACAACTTCGTTTGACCGTTATTTGCCTCTCTCCTGGACAACATAAAGATAATAATAGATCACCAAGCAGAAAGGTTGTCCAATGAAACAGAATGAGATCCAGAACATCACATTACCCCATTGTGAGTTTTTCATTTTAAAGATCTAGCAAAACATGATTATATTATTCAAAACTGAAAGCTATTAAACGACTCACCTTCTCAGCATAAGATTGGCAAACCATAATTGGAGCCTGAGCCATCATGCCTACGAAAGCCCAATAGCTGCACATTCTCAAGGCAGCGCTGACCTAATTGCGATGAACTGAATCAAAAACTGTTTTACAAAGGAATTTCTTACGATGTATTCGTGGGCGACAGCTGAGACGAAGAACACGAGGAAGAGAGCGACTTCTTTGCGGACGCGTCTCTTAACAAGTGGTGAATACATGTGTCTCATGAACCAGTTGTGGACTGGGAGATTCCATTTTCTCCAGTATTCACCCAAATTATGGCAGTTCCACCATTCCTACCAGACACAGGATTAGAATTATGACCAAGTAGTACGAATAATTTACCAAATAAAATTGACGATCGCCGAATCTCATAATTTCAGCATTGATGTTCAACAAGTAGTGGAAAGTACCAAAGAACATCAGAATCCAAGCATACATAGAAGGAACTGAAAGTTTTAAGATCTAATCGATGGAAATGAAACCGTTGATGAATTTGTGGAGAACGAAGGATGATTACTCTTTCAACGAGGGCGAAACTCCATCCTTTTTCAAGAATAGCCATTGTGTTATCAAGTCCAGGGACCATGTATTGGTTGAAAATTAAGCTAGTCAGAAGCAGTTAGATATTCTTGGGAGTTTTAAGGAAGTATACGCTTGCATAATGGTGCAGCCGATAGCTTCTCCGACTCTTTTCAAAAGCCAAACCTTTCTTATTCTCTCGTTTCTTGGATAGGAGAGCTGGAAGCAGAGGGTTGGCGCAAAAATGAAATAGTAGTAGTGTTTAATGTCCAGGAGTTTAGTGATATCGTCCTTGTTCTTTCTGATGATTTCGGTATTCTTCATTGAAAAGTAATACATGGTATTTAGTGACATAATAATATATTATACCTGACTGTTTATTTCGTGCTCGCCAAGAAGCTCTAGCTTTGCTGATTTATCATTGATTCTCTTCATGATATCTCGCACATTCTCCATCACATGGGCAAAACTAATGATTTTGAGAGCAGCTACTGAGACGAACAAAAAAACGAATATCATCGGTCCTAACCAAGATGTAAGGCTAATTTTCGTGCAAATGTTACCTGGATGAGGTTTCAAGATGGCTCCAGCATAAACCGGTGCAACTAATGCGACCAATACCAGAATAGCATTAAGAATGAACGTAATTTGCGAGTTGATTTTCGATTTGAAGGCCAAGAGTTGCACCACCCACGCTAGAAAAACTGGACCATGGAAGGTGACAACACCAATAAGGATTGGAACTGTGAAAATATCCCAGCTTGGTTCCTATGCGCAAAAACTATCAAAAATTGAAACAACGAAGGCGCCTACCCTTAACAGGATGCCGTATTTCTGGAAATTTTCAATGATGAGCCTGAAATTCGCGACGACAACAACAATCATCGTTAGATTAAAGAATCCTGGAGTATTACTTTACAATCAAATCGCAGTATTCTCTTACCTCTCAAATCGGCTTTGACATCAGCATCAGTGGAAAAGATAGAAGCACGAACAAGTCTTGCGGGTTGCAAAGCCAATGGATCTTGCCATCTGGGATCATCTTTCTTTTTCGCAAACTGAAAATGTATTGATTATTCATTTTAACTCTGCTTAGAGACCCAAATGCTTACGATCATCTTCAGTTTTTCAACGGAATCAGGCGCGGTCTTTATTTCAGCAAGGATGGTTTTCATATTCTGACTGACGACTTGAGAGAGCGTTAATAATCTATATCGCATGATCTATTAATGCCCAAAAACACATGCATTAGTTACTTTCTGGTCTCATCATAGTTTGATTCGATTTTTTCGGTGAGTATTAAGGAGCCAAGAAGATGTAATCCATCGTCTGAGGTATGAAAATCAAGTTTTCTTCCTGTTGGATGGAGATAGAGGCGTTGATAATCTGATCTGCCAAACACACGAGTTGCTATGGGATCGTCACTATTTTCTAAACGGAAAAGACTGCTTTCGAATAGTCTCACTTCACACTTGATCATCTGCTGAGGTTGCTTACGTCTTTTGCAAAATTTTCAATACTTTTTATGGATTTGATCCACGTTAATTTTTGTTAAAAAGGTTCATCTTTCGACGATGACGTAATGAACTGAATTTTTTTTTTGGTGTTAGTCTGTCATGAGAGAAAAAAATAAACTGACGTAATCAAAGTTGCGAGTGATACATTTCGGGGAGATGAAGCGGAATCTAAAAGAGTTGTTGGAAGTGCCTAGTGAGCATTTAAGATTATTTTATTGTCTTTCTGATTTGAGTCCGGGTGATTAGTGAGTCACCAGATCAAATTGATGATATCAAAAAATGAGTCAATATTGTTAAAATTCGTCAATGTGTGATGATCATGATGACGTTTTAATATATGATAATTTTCATCTTCGAAAGAGCCAAAATTATCTTTAGACTGCTGGATACAATTTGCCGCGTGGCTTTACATATGCCGAATATTTAAACGATATTTCAAAAGTTATGGAATCAATTAATCATCATGATGATTTCTTCTCAGACTGGCTAAACATGGTGATCGAGTACTCCTTCATATTGAATTGGTGAAAAAGACTATAATATATTCTATATTTCTATTTGATTAGCGAAGATGGGAAGTGGGCTTCGAATTTATCAATTATTTCTTTTTCATTGTTGCAACGCAATTTGTTGAGTATATCTGTAAAACCAAGTTGACATCAGCTATCGCAGTTTATTAAACTTTTTTGCATTCTTATAGACTTTCGCGTTATTAATGGGTCATTTCATGAAGTTATTTCCACCAACAAATGATGAAAACCCTTTCTTGTCGGCTACCTGTTTGCAGCGTTCAACATTCTCCTTATCATAACATTAATAGATTGGAGTATGCGAATTTTGTCCAAAAGTTTGAATTACAAATGGGCTATCAAGATTAATGTTCAAATATTTCAAGAAACAAGCAGAAGCGAGATCCCTGCATTATTTTATTTTTGCTAGAGTTAGGGCTTGTACTTAGAGCATGAACCATCCTAGTTAGGGTCATTATTTGTTGAGATTCATTACAGTAGTTCATTCTCATCAATACATTGCATCTTAATCAAAGATGAGGGGCCTTTTGTGAACAGATTTTAATTCTCTCTCTCTCACTAGTTTCTAGCATTACTCAGAATATTTTTCTCGATGACATACAAGAAGAGCTTTTGAGAGAGACATTAATTCCTAATCGTAAACATATATTTAGATGAAAATTATAGCGAAGGTGAAAAATTTTTTGATACGCTTCTAGAAATTTCTCGATAACCAAAGCATTGAACTCCAAGCAATTTCGAAACCGTTCCATATTAATTAAAGCTGCTTTTTGAATCAGTAAACGGAAATTACTGGAACATGTACATTTATCGAGTTACCAATGCCATTCTTTTCTACAGTTAATTAAAACAGTCTTTGGGCAGATAATTTTCGGACAAGCCGAATTAATCGAATTATTAGCAGAGGGCGTTTTAAGTTAACTCCCGTGTTCCTTAAAAGAAAAAATGTTCTCAGCCAATTAATGCGCCAGTAAGTCAAGTTAATCACCCACCAATATCTTAGAAATAGTTTTCCATGATTATAAGTTCGTAACTTGTTTTCTTGAAGAATCTGAATTGCTTTAAATCGAGAGCAACTTGAGTTAAATTGTTCACTCTAGCATTAAATTATTCCATCAAAAGAGAAAATTATTCCCATCTCCTTGAATACAAAGAACTACAAAGAGGTGCATTAGCTTATAAAGCAATAATTCCAATTCATTTTTTGAGAACTTTATCATACTGACTCAAAATTTTTTGATTCTAAAATTTCCAATTTTCACCTCAATGCAATGAACATTATTGTGAAACATTGTTCAACGAATTCTTCCGATAACATTTTAAGTCTTAAACCCTTCAAGCTTAAATCCAGGAACCTTAAACTGATTTTCGTGCGTTAAGTAAGAGTGAAAGAAACTAAAAGCCTTCCCTTGGTTGAGAATGAAATAGTGACCAATATGAACTTTTACCTGGTGCTAGCTGACCAGCCACTCTGCACTTTCTATTTAGCTTGTTGACTATAACTTTGGAACGACTGTTGCACATAAAATCGTTAATAATTGACCAGTTACGTTCAACCGAAACAAGAATTATAAATGCGAACTATATTAACATTAACCAGTGAGTGAGACTTGCTTACTGAAGAACAAATTCTTAAAATCACTAATATCCATAGAGTTAAAAAAAAAAATACGCAATCGCCCTATGACGTCATCTTCTAAAATTTTCATGAGTTAAATATTCAGCGCTGAATGAGAATCATAATACATTTTTAATTTTACAAACTCTCAGTCATGCAGACCTTGAGTATCTATCCACAGCTTATGGTTAGAAGTGAAAGTGAAACTGAAGCTTTCCCTCTGCAAAACGGATCATCCATAAGCCACTTACCAACTCACTATGACTACATAGAAGCCAGCAGAAACTTCCAGAACACGGAAAAAAAGACAATCCAACTCGAGGGTCCTACACGCGACAAGACGATGGAAGACGTAGAGTTTCTAAAGATGGCCTCGGAAGCTTTGACTTACGATTCAGATTCGAAAGGCACCGACGAGTTCGAGTTTAGAAAGTTCCGCTCTAATTCCACGGAGCCTTCATTCCAACTGGACTTCCCACTGCAAAGAACAGATGACCAAGTGAGAAACGAGTACATTGAAAGACTTCGATACCTCAAAGTCATGAGGGATGACCATCGCAAACCTCACCAGACGATTACGATCTTTGATTGGGACGATACTATCCTTCCGACTTCATATCTCTATCATATTGGTATGAACAAAATCAGTCCTCACCTTGAAATGAGATTAAAGGAACTTGATCTCAAAGCTGCGAAACTTCTTTCAAAAGCCGCAAAAGTCAGCAAGGTTTGGATAGTGACTAACAGTGCGGATTCATGGGTAGAATCAAGCAGTAAGAAGTTCCTTCCTCTGACGTATGAGACTATCATGAACAAGAAAATCACGGTTATTTCAGCGAGAGCTGAGTACGAGGATATCCATCCCAATGACCCAAAGCAATGGAAGATGGAGAGTTTCTTAGATATTGGAGACGCGCTTGATTCGAACGTGTTGACGAATATCATCTGCTTGGGTGATAGTGAATTTGAGATGCAGGCTGCCAAGAGGCTATCAAGAAAGTTCAATCAGTCTTTGGTGAAAACACTGAAGTTTAAAGAACGCCCGAGTGTAGAAGAATTGATTAAAGAGATGGAGGCGATTCATGAGAAATTCGACCAAGTTTATACGACACTTAAGACGCTCAATATTAAGCTATCAAGGAAGAACTAATGTAAATAACAACGTCAGTTTATTATCAGTCGCAAGTCGATGCTCTAATTAATCTAATTCACAATGTCTCCATCTGAGTCCATGGCAACAGCATTGATAGAGATGGGAAGTTCTGGCCTGGAAACAATGTTTATTGATCATGAAGACGAGATTGAAGAAAAAAATATCGCGTAGTTTACGTTATTGCATCTATATATAAACGAAGAACCCTCGAAATTTGAAGGTTTTTATTTCTATTCAAGAGAATGAAACTATCTTACAGATCTTTATTCCATAATAAGTTACAAGTCAATTTGAACTGTTAAATTTGTTCTTTTAACAGTCGCCCTTAGATTTTAGGCTTCAAAAATTCTTTGAAGTTTGCATTCTGAAAAGAATAATGCTAATGAATTGACTCTGAAATTTCTTAATGACTTCCACTTACTTTACTGCGATTCTTTCATGTTAGTTTGTAACAAAATTTCAAATAAGCACTATTTTACTGCTTGATCTCATGGGAAATAATCCTACGGAAGATCTACAACGAGCAACTGCAAGAAGAGTTCGGGTTTATCAACCAATTTCAATCTGAGTTGATTTTAAGAAATTAAATAGGTTAATTTTCTGAGAATACGCTAAAATATTTTCTTAAAATTTAAGTTGATCGAATTGAAGTAATTCAGAATCTATCTGAAAGTTAATTAACTATAAATTGTTGCGGCTTTCTAACCGAGAGAGCAAAGTTGCTTGCAATGAATATCAATATCGGACCTGAGAATCAGCTGCAGCAGCAGTGGGAAAATAGTGAAACCGATATAGATTTGAGAAGCAATCGTTGTAATGTGACATTAGCTTCACACTCCAAAGACTCACCTCCAGCCACAGAATCACCTTTCAACGAGGAGAGCGATGAGGAAATATTCGAGCATTTCGAAAGTATGAGCTCCTTTCGTCGTCACTCCAACACTCAGCAAGACTCAAGTGCTTCTCAAGGTCGTTCACTAACATTGGATAATCAAGAAAAACCATCCAGTTTAAACTCAGAATGTCGTTTTCGATGGATTTGTAAAAGTATCAAGGCTGCTTGTAATCCTAGAGCAAAGAATATCTTTCTCTCGACTTCCGCAATAGTGTTAGAACTCATATTAACTGTTCTCTATGCCACCAATATACTCTCATTAAACACAGTCTGCCATTTTAGTTTGGGTTTAGCAATCATCTCTCTCTTCGCAGTCATTTCAGAATGCTCTAATTCCTCACGTCCACGAATAGAGCAAAACGGAAATGCAAGAAGCAATCCTTCGACTCACCAACCTACTCAAAGCAGGACTGATAATCCAAACTTAGAGAGTGAGAGAAGAGAGGAAGAGCTCTACAATCAAATGCTAAGAAGGATATTAGTGAGCCGCCTGCAACTCACTTATATCAATCATTTTCTAAACAGACTTCAGCGGCAGGTTGAATTCATCGAAAACTCACTGTCCAACGAAAACGATTCTCAGATCCAGCCACTTCAACTTGATGACATTGATCTCGAGAGCGTCCAAATTGTCGAAGAATTTCTTCTTGGTACTGGCCTGCTTGACCCTCTCTCTCAACAACAAGGAATGTCAATCGAAGAAATTGACAAAATAATGCCTGTACAAAATTACCAATCAAAAGTTTCAGCTAATGAGGAAAATCTCCATGAGGAAAACAAAGCTTGTTGCACTATCTGCTTAGAAGATTTTGAAGATGGACAAGTTATCAGGATCTCTTCCTGTGAGCACATATTCCATAAAAATTGCATTGATAACTGGCTGGGAATTCGCAGCACATGCCCTAATTGTAAGCATGAGCTAAATGATCAAGATGAAAACGCAGAGATAATAAATCAAAATGAATGAAATTCAAACAAAAAAGAATAATTTGATAATTTATTGTCTACTTGCGTTTGTATCATACCATTAATTAGCATTCAGAATTCCCATACTTCCGGATGCAGAGCATTTTTTTAATTTATTTGTACTACATTATTTACACAAACAGTGATGATTTTGGTTTGTCGGAATTAAGAATCGTAAATACCGTTAGCTTATTTAGTGAATTTATCCGTCGAAAAATTAATGTCAAGAAAGTTCGTTGTTAGCTAATGGTTTTATTCAGTCTGCATCTGTTTTTAAATACTGTGAAAACAATCATATACCTAACTCTCTAGATATTCTCTTATGTAATGCTTCTTCATTCAAGAACACTCAACAAGGATCCAAATTTCCAGGAGAAGAAAGAAATAACTTAATATTACCCAATTTGCGTCTTGATACTATTACTCTTGACTTATTTTCTTTTGTTCTGGCTCATTCTGGCCATTTTCTTTTAGTTTTTCCTCAGCCGAATGAGCTGATTTCTCCTCAGTAGGATTGATTGGCTTTTCTTCTTTCGTAGCAGCCTCTTCTTTTGGCTTTTCGTGTTCTTTGTTCGGCTCCTGCGACTTTTGCTCTTCCTTCGACTCTTCTTTTTTTTTCTCCTCGGGTTTCGGTTGGCCTTTTATAAATGTGAAGTTTCTCACTCTTGTCTTAGTTCTATTAGCTTCAGTGTAATCCTCATCTTTGAGCACTGGCTCATTATCCTATATTTTAACAAGCAATTACCAACCGCATTGAAAAATAAGTTTTTACCATGAGAAGCTGCTCTTCGTCTTGTTTCTTCAGTTCGTCTAGATAAGGAGGAGTAACTTCCTTTCTCAGCAACTTATCCCAGTCAATTCCTTCAAAAAATGGATGGTTTTTGATCTCATTCTTGTCCTTTACACCTATTCTATTATCTGGCTGCCGATCCAAGAGACTCTAAAGAAAAAATATGTTTTGGTCAGCATATTTTTCATTGCATTTTACCTTCACAAGGCTTCTGGCAGGTTCTTTAAGAGCAGAAGGGAGTTTTAGATCTCCTTTCTTAATTCTTGCGTACAGTTTATCGATGTCTTCAGTGAAATAAGGAGGCGTTCCGAGCAAGAGCTCATAGAGTATAACTCCAAGGCCATAGATATCTGCGGCTTTTCCAGCGCCTTTGAAAAGATATCAGTTTTGTTCATTACAAGAAGAGCGACCTTTTTGGAACATCATTTCAGGGGAGAGGTACGCAGGAGTACCACAGAAGGACCTTGCGCTGTCTTGACCCACTATGTTCTCTTTTGCTAAACCGAAATCTGCTAGCTTAATATGTCCATCACTGCACAGAAGAATATTTTCAGGTTTCAAGTCTCTGTAAATAGCATCCATGTTATGCAACTGCTCAATCGCAAGGATTAGTTCAGCCATGTAAAATTTAGCTGCTTCGAGTGAAAAACGTTCTCGTTTTGCAAGCAAAAGTGCAAGATCTCCTCCAGAGCAATAGTCGATCACCATGTACAAGTTCTCTGGAGTCTATAAAGCAAGTTTAATGATTATCGGCTGGTTAAAAGCAAAAAAGATTTGTTACTTGGAATGCGTAATATAAAGATAAAATAAAAGGATGGTCTGCTCTTTTGAGAATATTGCACTCGGTGACCGCATATTTCAGCTGATTGTGCATTATTAGTTTCTTTTTATTGAGAACTTTCATGGCGAATATTTCTCCAGTATCTCTTTTCATGACCTGTTACATTACACATTAGTTTATTAAGCCCAAATATTATTTTTTACCTTATACACGCTTCCAAAGGACCCTTGCCCTAATAATCGCAGTATTTTGAAAGATTTATAATTCACTAGCCCCTTATTATCCTTTACAGTACTGATAGCTAAACTTGGCGAGATCGTTGTCTGTGCACGAGCGTTGCGTGGGTTTTCAGCACGAGCATTATTGGCAGTGGTATTGGTAGTAGGGACGTTTGTCTTGACATTTTATTTAGATATTTCTGCAAAAAAGATATCGGTATTACCTTTGACCTCTCTGGTATTTCTTTATCAATTAGTTGTAACGTTTCATTCGGCTTCTCTCTTTCTTTCTCAACAATCTCGAGGGTAGTCTGTTGCTCTTTCGTAGGCTCAGACTCCATTGTTTCTTTGTTTAATTGTTCCACAAATCGGCAGTAAACGGCAGCTTTGTAGATATACGTGACCCACTCGTTTGCTTTTTCTTCGGTATAGGTTGCTAGCACGGCTCGTTTTGGATACCAAACTTCAAAATAGAAATATTTTTTGCTAAAGAAAAATCCTTGTTCAATTCGCTGCACATGAATAATCTCCTTCAACGGTACGATTTTCCTATACAATATTTGTTTCAATTTCACTTTGTTAGCAAATGAGTTGACTCACCTTGGCTTATGAGGATAATCTTCTTCTGTTTTATAACTCGTAAGAATTCCTTGGTCAGGGTCCAGCGAATAAAATCTCTTGTTCATGTCGAAAATGAAATTTCCTGCTTGTAGAAGCCATCCAGTAATTTTAGGAGGGCGAGGTGGCACAAATATTTTTAATTTCTCAGCCTTTAGAGAAATATAATTTAGGGTGGGCATACTATCACCTAGCTACCTCTTTTCGTTTATTTTCGGCTTGTTCGAATACTTTTTTCACATCATCATTTAAAGCAAATTCGATTGGAAGAATTTCATCGCTATTCTTCAGACTAATGACATTAATATTTCTTAAAATAGGCATTTTTCATAAATTTTACTTTATATCAGCTCCATTTTCTAATAAGTGCTTGAGAATCTGTATATGTCCACGCTTTGCAGCTATATGTAGCGCGGAGCCTTTAGAAGTCAGCATATTGATATTTGAAGTTTTCTCTTTTAGCAAGAGATCGACGACTATTGTTGAAAAAATAATTGTTTTTCGCAAAATGAAAGGAGGATATTCTACTCTCAGTATTTTCTTTGTAGGTCGCGAGTTGCAAAGGTGTCCAGTCGTCATTGCTCTTTATCTGAGGATCGCCACCACTTAAAAAGAAATGAATTATTCACAGAATCAGGTCTCTTACTTAGCAAGTAAGAGCTTCACTAGGCCCGTATGTCCATAATAAATAGCATAATGTAAAGAATTCCAGCCTCCATGACCATTCTCATTAATCAACCATTTCACTTTTTGTTCCTTTGGGACTATTTGGATCGACTTCGATGTGTCAACCGTTTTTTCCTCCTCATTCATCGGTTTAGTGCTATCTTCATTCACTTTCTTTATTTTTTCGGCAATCAATTCCAGATTTCCTTGTTTGCAGAGCTAAAAAGTCCACCAATCAAATACCTGTAGAAATGAATATAAATACGCTTAGAAATTCTTCCAATTCCTCTGATTTTTTTGATTGTGCTACTGGTTTTGAGTTCGCAGTCTCGTCATCTGATCCTTCGGAGATCATTGATCGATTTGGAATCGGAGATCTAGATTTTGTCGTCTTTTGGCTTCCTGTCGGCGATACTGTGTCTTCTTCAAAAATTGTATTCAGGATGCCTAGTTTCGACAAATAATTTCCTGAGTTGAACCTGCTCGGTATCTAATGAACATCCATTTGGTCATTAATTAGAATAGCTTTTGACTACATCAAAGGGAGACGACGACGCTTTTTTCACGATCTCATTGCTTTCAAGGAAAATAATTGATTTTTCTTTAAGTTCGTATGAACTGAGGCTACGTTGAGGATCCATGCGTTGCTAGAATGGAATGTATGTAATGATTAAGCGTTCTGGAAGCTCAGCGGATAAAACTTTACTATATCATCACCAAGTTTTGTTTTAATGATTTGGTTTTCCGGAGTAATGCCAAATTTCTTTTCTACTTCTGCCTGAAGGGCTGACACTTCTTTACTCTCGTCAACTTCAATCGCGTGAGTTGAGAGATGCCCCATAGGTGTGCAATATCTTACTATAATCCTCATCGGAATTGATTAGAGAATCACAAAAGGGTTTTCTTTATTTCGATTATTTCTTGTTTAAAAAAGAGATTCACACACAGACTCATAAAGCAAATCAAAGAATCTGCCGTAAAACTCGAAAACGAAGATTTCTGAGTTTAATTTTTTCTACAACATGAAGTTGTTCTCAATGATATCGAACTATCAGAAACAATCTATCCAAGGTAAAGCCATGAGAATAAAGCTGATTGAAACGAAAAAAAATGCATTACTTTATTCCTGATAATTTTTTTTGAGGATACCATTGAATCTAACGATAGTTTTCTTTGCTCGATAATATTAAAAAGAAAAAAAGATAATTATATTATCAGCTTCAGAGATCTATTTTTGCAGTTCGACAGACAAGGAATACCTTCGCTTAGATGATGTTCTAGTTATCTATCAGTAGCCTTTCATTATAGATGTCAGAAAGGCCTTGAACATATATGTATTCTAATGTTTCCACACTAACTTTTCTAAATTTCTGTGGAAATAAGAAACAATTTACCTTATTTGTAGCTTTATCGTCCAAATTTTAAGTGAAAGTTAACGAAAAATATATGTAAACCTGGTTAGGAACAGAGTAAGAATAGCCAATTCTCATATAGAATTGTAGCAATTTGTATAGTTAAGCCTTATTTCCCTTTCGGCTCTTCAATACCAGCTTCAATATCCTCATCTTCTTCTCTAATCTCAGCGAAGTTGCTTGTCTGAGACTGATTCAAGCTCCTTTTGGAGCGCCTCATACGTGTTCTCGAGAGTCTCAATCCTGACTTTTTCATCGGAGGAACAGGTTTAAGCTGAGACTGATTCACGGCATTCTGCATCATTTGATCATCTAAACTTGAATTCAGATTGCCTTGAGTTCGAACTGGCGAAGTGATCTTAGTCCCATTCCTTTCTGCATCATTACTTGCAAGGTCAGCTTTCAGCTCCTCGCTGCCAGGTTCTCCACTTGAGGCGTAATCCACACCGGAGAGTCGAACCACTTTATAATCCTCAAGAATCTCTTCATCTTTTTGCTTGAAATTTTTAGGCATCTTTCTGGTCGGAGACTCTGGGACCTCGTCTCTTCCATCTCTTCGGTCTATGCCTTGGCGGGCCAGGTGCTTCGCTAGCGGATTTGATTGCTGTGTGCCATTTTCTTCATAATCTGGGCGCAAAGACTGCTGATCTGATGGGGGACGTTGATTTGCGTACTGATTGGTGTTGAGTCTTTGTCGCAGACTTTCTGAGGCTGGATAATCAAAGTCCCAGCGACTGTTAATGTCTCTTGGCGCTTCTGTGTCAGCATAAGATCCCACACTTATATCGTCTGCTTTCAGTTTTAGAGCAGCGAAATTGCGCATGAGCTCTCCTTCAAGGATGTACACCAGGACAGTAAAACTAGATATTTTGTTGATGGCTAAAAAAATAAAGAAGCAATTGGATTACCCATCTGAAACGATAACCTGACTGAAATCTCTGTTGATGATCAGAACACTCAGTTGGAATGGAAGGATGATTTTGACAATCACCTGGAAGAAATTTCCATCAAGAACGCGGATAACTGAATCTCCCTTTTGAGCGGCGCATAGATACATTCCATTGTCAGACCAAAAGAAAAAGTCTACCACTACACATAGAAAGGAAAGGTTATTTCTTGTTAAACAATTCAAGAAAAAAGAAATATACTTTTATTTTTCTTATGATATTCTTCTGCTAAAGTAGGATAGTTTGAATATTGGGCCGTTGGATGTCTCAATGTTATCCTTTCCAAACTGGACTTGCTGATTGTTCCTTCATAGTTTAAAATTTTCACATGTACTCCTCCATTGGAGTAATAAGCCATGTAAATAAAGGCTGTTTTCTGTTTCGGAACCCCGTATCTGGCACGTGCATCGACGTAAATTTTGCGCTTGAGATGACCACTGTGTGGATCCCAAACCAATCCTATGCCAGTGACGTCTATGGATACGATTTGAATTATTGTTTCGTTATTTTCGTCTAGAACTTGTAGTTCACTCAGGAAATCAATCGCTGAGAAATGACTAAGTCGTGTACGAATTAGATTCATTCGTCCCATCGAGGTTTACCTATCGAACACGAGCGTGTTATCATAAGTCTTGTCCTCCCAAATCTTCACACGACTATCAATAGAAGCCGTGATAAAGCTATTTAAGCCTCTGACCCAATCAATTACAGTAATCTTGAGGGAATAAATAAATGTGAGCAAGCATTTTTTAGGATTACTCGTGAAAGATGAGCCTTAGTCACGAAAACGACGTCCCTTTGGGAGATGTGTATAACATAGAAAAGCCCTTCTTCTGTACCGACTGCAAGGTACTCAGCGTTGTCGCTTAAAAACAGACATTGAACGAGATCAATCGTCTAATAGAGTAGTGTCATGGCTCTCACAAGGAACACAATTACATACCTTCATCGCTTTCTCAGGGACGTCACAGACCCAGTCCAGCTTTTCTAATGAGAGCATTTCGAGTGCATTCCATAATCTGATTTGATATATCCAAATGATATTCAGGTTATTGAGGATTGCGATGAAGTTTCCATCAGGAGAAATACTGAACAGAGAAATCTCGAGAATAGAGTCTTTCAGACAGGTAGTAACCTCTGGGGCGCCTCGGAAAAGCGGCCATCGAAGATTGAAGTAATATTGAGCGGCTAGCAGCCTATGCTCTGGTCGGAATCCACCCAAATCTTCTCTCAATTGCGGTTCGTAATGAATGGCGCCTTTATCGATCGTTTTTTCAAGCTAATCATTGAGGGAAACAGTGTATTCAAACACAATGCAAAAGGCATCTGATTGTTACGTAGACTTGGTATAAGATCTTCACGAGAAGCGGATATCTGATGATAAACCGCCTAATAGAAGTCGATAAAAACTTCATCACCTCCAGATTATCTTCAGTTCGCGTAAGTTCTTTTAAATCCTATAGAATCGAAGTTGATAGGAGTGGATCGCAAGTTTGTTAGTTACTCGAATAGCATTTGTCATGGCAACGAAATCACTCGTTCTTTTCGCCTCAACAATCACTATTGCAATCAAATTCATTTCAAAAACAAATAAAATTAGCACTTACTCGTTTGTTTTGTTTGCAGGTAGCTCGAGAAATTGTTAATGTATGCGAACGTTCTCTAAAATAGCTGTGAGACATTGACCATAACAAACGGGTCACCTCATGCTCTGATTTTATTTCAGAGCAATTGATTCCAATGAAAGGAATCTCGAACAGTTTGACCTTGACAGCGTTTCCAAATTGTGTGCAGTTACCTTTGTTAAATAAGCACAATTCGCAAATCATCTCAAGATTACCAGTAAAAATTATCAGCCAAACCATATTATTTCGATCCATTTTTGTCTTTAGTGTCTCAAATCTGATTCGAAACCTTCTTCTCAGCACCTGGCTCACATACTACACGAGATTAAGAAAATCATTTGTGGAACATCGAAGATAATTATTACTTCGTATTTTGATTCATCAGGATGCATGTACTCCAAAAAATTATACTCTGATGATGGCACAAACTCTTTTAGTAGCTTCTCCTGCTCAATCTCCTCTAATTCTAAAATAAAAAATTTGTAATCATTCGCTTTCCGCTTCAAGTCGCATGCATACGGTCATTTCTAACAATGTCAATGAAAGTTTCTTCGAAACTAGTAGGGCAATAGTCAAAAAGCACATGTTTCAAAATAATCGCCATTCCGGTATTATTTCCGGCGTATTTGAGCGATTGCATAAATATCCCAGTGCTGAGAATTTCATTATTAAAACGATGGAAGCGTGATAATTACCTGCTCTCGTAAATTACAATGCGATTATTGTTGAATTTCACGGCAATGTATTTCCCCATGAGGGTTAGCTCAATATTGACAACCAATTCTTCAACGACGATCTCTTTGATGATCTTTTTTCGTTTCAGAGCCCAAACTATCAAAGTCCGGTCAAGACTCGCTGTTACAGCGACATCTAGCAAATTCGAATTAGTTCTGAGATGAATGGCTCATAAAAAAAAACCTCCGTCCAACGTTATTTTTGCATGGGTGATCAGAGCTTTGTGACCCTTTATTGTTATATTATTGAGGTATAAGAAATCGTTGGGAATGCTTTCACCTCTAATTCCGCTAGCAGCTGGATGGTGCCTTTGTCGTAAGTGCAGTAGCTGAGATTTTTTGCGTTTCCCAGAGCAATCACGAAGTTCTGTTTATTATCAAGGACCAAAGCCCTTGGGATAGCAACCAACTCGACATTGCAAATCTGCTCAGTTGTGTTAAAATCCCAGACGATCATATGATGATCAAATCCGCCTGCATCATGAGACATTGAGAAAACAGAGCTGCATTGCTGAAATTACATGTTATTCCATGATTTCCATCGTTTGAGATTTCGCAAATCACAACGGGTGCGGTGTGTCCCTAGTATTATTTAAGAAACATGAGCAACCTCCGCAAGGTATTTCTTTACCTTAAGTTCATAAGCTTCATATTTAAAAGGGCTCCAGTCAGTCACATTCAATAGATAAACCACTCCGTCTCGTTTGCCTTAATTTATAAAAATATTATGTTATCATATCCAAGGAAACCGAGTATTCTACCATAGGCGATACGGCTTCCATCACCACTCATGCAGGCTGCCAAAATATTCGGGTCGACTATCGTCTCAAGCGCACATTTATTCTCATAGTTCCAAAGAATCAATCGATCGTTCTTCGACACTGAAAGGACCACTTGGCATTCGTTACTCACGCAGATCTGGAAAATATCCGAGCGATCGCTATCAAAATTAATTCATTCGCTCAAGCATGCAAAAGATGATCCAATCACTTACTAATGTCCGTACCAATTGTATGTGTCGAGATTATACTGATTTAAATCGCTCACTCTGAGCAGCTGCAGTAACGAAGGCAGTCTGCAATCTTTTGCGTTCAACAGAGCGTCTTTAAAGAATTCGCAAGCTCGTCTGTATTTTCCTCGGGAGAAGGCCATGAAGCCCTGATACAGCGCTCTGTGTTTGAATTTCTCGATGATCTTACGAAGATATGGTTTAATTTTTGCACATAGGCTTGAGTGTTTCATTACTTGATAGTCGTATTTCTTCCCTTGGAGGAATTGAGAGACTTCATAGTCAAAATAAAAATGATCGAAAACCTTTCGCCAATCCTGACCCATCTTTTCTGACAGGATGTGCGTCAAGTCCATCTTTTCAATCTCATCTTCGATTTTCTCAAGCAGTGCAAAGGTGATTGAGTTGTCTTCGATGACGTAGTTGGTGATGGCATCGTTAATCAGTAGTAAAGAATCCGTCAACTTGCTGCTGAGAGGTTTATTCTCCAAGTTTTTGATCTGTACGCTCGAATCTGTTAATTCAATTTCAATGAAGCTAATTCACTAATGGAACAAAATTACTTGTAAAAGCTTGCAAGGCTAACACCAAATCGTTGATAATTTCGTCAAAGCTTGTGTACTTCGTGGCCTCATTTTGCGCAAGGCATTGTGATATTATTTTAGCAAAACTCGTAGCAACGGTTTGGTCGAGTTTTTGGTGGCTGTGCACTCTGAGATATGCTTCAATGTTGAGATTTGCGATATCATTGGTCGAATTCCAGATTCTTTTTCCTATGGCAAAATGCTAAGAGCTGGTAAATACAGGGCAATGGTCTTACCGATTAGAGTGTAAAAGAGGATCAGTCCAAAACTGTAGATGTCAAGGAAATGGTCAAAACGATCCTCGAGGCTTTTATTTGCGGTTTCGAGCTGCTCGAGATCTGTGGCAGCTTCTCTTTGGGATAGTAAACTTAGCATGTAAGGAGGCCTTATTTGAGCAATGTCAAGTTCATAAATCTAACTCAGCAAAGGCAGTATTTACCACCAGTAGTTTATCTCTTGTCTACAAGCTGCAGGCATTTCTCTCCGATTTTCCAGTTCCATAGTCCAAGGATTTCCGAAGTCGGTGATTGCAAACTCAGTATCAATTTCGAAATGCGTTTCTGTTATCTCATTCCCAGGCCTATATATTCCGTACAAATAAGAAGCTATCGCAAACTGACCGAGGGTATTATTACGATGCGATCAACTTTAGCACGTTTGAAGGTTTCAAATTCATGTGAAGAACCTTGTTGTGATGAGCATATTGCAGGGCCTTCGCGATGCTGAGAGACATTTTAAATAATCTCAATATCGTTTGGTGAGGGTCCGTGAAATAAAATTCAGACGTGCTGACAAACTCTACAAGAAAAAAAATATATATTAAAATAATTTCCCTGATGAGAATTACAAATACCTTCGAGAGTATTATTCGGAGTCCATTCTACAAATATTCTGGGAACATTTGCAATGACTTCCACATATAGCAGTTGTAAAATATTCTGGTGATAGCCGAGCCTCTTCCAGCGTGCAAGATCTTGATAGAGGTCATAATAGTCCGCGAAAATGCCCTCGCGAGGAGTCCTCACGACGAGATCGCGAAAGAGCACATAATTCGTGATTCGATGCGTATAAAACAGCGAATTTGCTCGACTATAATCTTCGATTACCTAAGAGTTCCGGGTAAGGCTCTTAACATAATCGATGCATTCATACCTCATATTTATTTTCTATGACTTTTCTTGGGACCCATGCTTCAGGCGAAAAGTCTCCGACCTCATCAATCAGCGTTTTCTCTTCCATATCAAATAATTGGAACGCTGGCGTTTTATCTGAGAAAACAATCAATTATTAGTGTCTCTCTCTCTAGCAGTGATGCTACATTTTATAAAGCTGTTTGTGCGTTTCAGCTTCGGATTAATTTCTTTGGTTAAAACGACATCTTTTTTGCCTTGAAATTTCAGAGTTTTTTCGGCTGATAGTGCGAGATTGTAAGGATAGACATGATGATTGTCCATTTGAAACTTCTCGATTAATTTTAGAATTTTGCTCTCATCCAGGATGGTCCTTTGTCGCATGAGTCTAATTGGATCTTTGACTGAAAAATCTTCAAACTTCCAAATGACCACATTTGATGTCCTATCACTATCTCGGTCTTTTCACAATAGAATTACTCTCGAATGGTAAAAACAGATCGAATACATGAAAATTGATTCCTGCCACCCTTTTGGGCCGGACCTTGGAGCTGAGTGGCCGGCCCTTGGTGCTGAGTGGCCATCTGGTTTCTGCCGCCTCCTTGAGGGACTGCTACATCCTATCAAATAAACAAATATTACTGGAATTGAAAAATTAAAGATAGGCTGACTTGTTTGGAAAATTCACCCGCATTTCTCGCAGTGAGTCTATTAGGGTCATTTATGCTTCCTTGCTCGCTTTGAATATAAGGTATTGTTGGGAGGAAATTATCAGGAGATTTAGAATCGTTTTCTATCGCAGCGCGACCAACAACAGATTCGTCCGCGAACTCTTTCAAGTCACTGGGTTCATACCCATCATCGACGTCCTCGCTATAAATACTCGGTAAATTTTCTTCTTCTCGCTTAAGTTCTTCCTGAGCTCTTCGAACATCATCTTCATACTCTCTTCTTCTCCGGTCTTCTTCTTCCTTTCTTCTCCGTTCTTCTTCCTCACGTCGTCTTTGCTCTTCCTCCTCTCTCAATCTCCTCTTCTCTTCTTCTTTCCGTTTTCTTTCTTCTTCCTCTAAACGTTTTCTATCAACTTCGCTTATCTCTTTGAGTTCCAATTCTCTTGATTTTATCTGTTCATGTGGCTCCATTATTTGACTGTTTTCACTTTCGCCGGTATACTCACCGAAACCTTGAAAGAAGGACATACCAGATTCATTCTTTGTGTCTTTTCCTTTCTTGGTATTTTTTCCAGCTTTCTTCGCTCCTTTTCCTTCTGCCTGAGGATTTGCTGCTGAGTTTTGGCCTGATTGCTGTTGCTGATTTGCAGATGACTGTTGATTTTGAGGAGAAGCTTGGCTTTGGGCCGGACTTTGACCTTGACTTGGTTGTTGAGAGTCATTTCCTTGCTGGTTTATGATAGATTGACGTGGGTTCGAATTGTTCTCATCGACAAGCTCATTGGTGTTTAGAATAGGATTCCCCGTTGATGGGTTGCCTGGGCCATTGCCCGCTTTGGTTGCTCCGTTTCCCATATAAATTTTAAATGATTTTCTGATTTCGATGCTGATTTGAATTCGCTAACTAGTGTTGAAACGTCTTACAGTGTAATATGCTGTATGAAGAGACAATTGACATTAAAATTAGTATAAGCTTAATTCCCACCAACATCAATTGTTTCCTCTATAGCTAGGAATTTTGAGAGATTGTCTCTTGATGTAGAATCAGAAAGAATGAAGGAATATCAGAGATATAATTTAGGAATTCAGCTTAGAGAATAATTCTCTCTTCGTGGGACAGCTTTCAAGAGCTTACCAACTTCTCTCTTAACGTTGTCCTAGTTGAAGTTGAGATCCTTTAGTGATAATATCCTCTTAAATCCGCATTGCAATTATATCAACACTAGATATAGCTAATTTGCTGTTTCCTGCTCGTCATACGCGCCTTCATTTATGGACCGAATCTACTAAGATGTTCTCAACTATCATCATCTACAAGTCAGACAGATCGATGCAACCAGAAAATCTCGTGTTAAAAAAGAAATAATATCAAATATCGAGCACTCACTCCTTTGGCGCGAGATCATAATGTTCAAAAACTGGATTCGAAAAAATAGCAATTGAAACGAGGAAAAAATAGTCCAAATGACATCAGTTCAATTTTTTTAGAATTATCTACGCGGGAGAATAAAGTTATTTAACGAGCTAAAATTACAAATTAATAATAATTACAACCAATTAATACAATTATCTCGGTCCTAAGCTACTTAACTGAAAATCCACCATTCTGAATATTACATGCACATGGCACACCTGAAAAACCAAGAAAATCTGGTAATATTCTAAGGGACTCACACCCACTAAAGTTTTCAAATTTAGGTCACCATTTCGAACGAGAATCCATCTCAGCCTCTGCAACCAAAAGAATCTGCCGCGAGTTTGCAGCTGAATTCATCTCTTCTTCGATCATTTGGAACGGAGCTCTCAAACATTCGAAAGTTCACGAACAAAGATGGTTCTAAGCCTCAATTGATAAAGCAGTCAGAGGCTCCATACTATGTAATTCTCTTTGCTATTCAAAAATTCATATATCAGTAGATTCAGCAACAGTCACAGTCTGGCTCTAAACTCACCAATTTCAGCCAGCAAACACGAAAACCTTTGTCCGTAATTAAAATAACAGAGCAAGCCTCCAACCTCAACAGCCATGCAAGCCAAAACTCTGAAGGCTCACCAACCAAAATAAAGGAGCCAATGCAAGTTATGAATGAAACTAATGCAAGAGATGCGAATAAAATGCTCGTTGAATCTCCCATTCAAGAAGATTTGCAGTCAGAGCGAGAGACAAAACAGCAAGACATTGTTTTCTATGAGAAATGCGATTTAGAAAAGATCGGGAATCCTCAATTTTGCACGGACTACGCTTTTGCAATTTTCGAATTCCTTCGTGCTAGCGAAAAGAAATTTCTCATAGATCCCACCATGATTTACAAACAACTCGACATAAACGAGAAAATGCGAGCTATCTTAGTCGACTGGCTAGTCGATGTCCACTTGAAATTTAAATTACTGCCTGATACGCTTTTCCTTACGGTCAACATCATCGACCGCTATCTCGAGGCTGTTCAGGTCTCTCGGCAAGAACTCCAACTTATAGGCGTCACCGCGATGTTCATAGCTGCAAAATATGAGGAGATTTACTCTCCTGAAACGAAAGATTACGCATTCATTACTGACAACGCTTACACTGTCGCTCAAATCCTCGAAACCGAAGGGAAAATCCTCACTACCTTGAAGTTCGAGCTAACTTACTCATCGCAGTACCGTTTCCTCATCCGCTACGCTCGAATCAAAGGGATCGAAGAGAAGTTGTTTATGCTGGCGAGGTATGTGATTGAACTCGCATTAATCGAGCATCGGATGCAAAAATATTCGCCAAGCCAAATTGCTGCGTCAGCAATCTACCTCGCATGTAAAATCTTTAGAAAAGAGGCATGGAACGATGAATACGAGAGCAGTCTGAAGTATGATGAGCTTACAGTCAAATCTGGAGCGAAAGATTTGTGCCATCTGCTCCAAACGGCAGATAGATCTGCCCTCCAGGCTGTAAGAAAGAAGTTTTCACACCCAAAATACCTTGAGATTTCGAAGATACAATTAGAACGATGCTCGTAAAAGCTGCCCAGGTAGTGCTTGCAAGTCTTTCAGAGAGTAAAAGAATATCAAAGCTGTCTGGCTATAGTGATGAGATGCATACCCATTTGGGTGAGTTAGTTATCTGTCTGAAACTATAATATTGAAGAGTACGTATTTTCTTGTGATTTAAGATATTATTAAATTATGGTCTTTACTTTAGTTTATTAACTAAGCTTGGTATGATCATTTAACATTTGATATCTCGAACTCTTTACTCAGCAGAAGTTAAGGAGTCTGTCAGTTTTAAATAGGGGAAAAGTGGAATATAACATATAGAAAAACTCTTAGATAGAGTTTCATTTTTTTCTCGTCACACGTACTAAATACTCTAAATAACATATAAGTTTTTGTTTTAGTTAAATTGCTGTTATCTGTCAATATATAGGAGTCTTTACTGTTATTCAATGATTAAAATATATTATTCATGATATGTATATTATTGACTATTTTATGATATGTATGTAATTCAGCTTAATTTAACTTTTTTATTTTGGAACTTCGCCTTCTTTGTAAAGCTTGTGGAATATATCATTATGGAACACTCTCACTTCGTATCTCTTGAGTTTCATCGTTGCTGTCATCAAACCGTCCTTTCCAAAAGAGTCAGGTCTGAGATGGACTTTCCTAGGAATTTCGAATCCTTGTAAGCCTTCAAGCTTCCCTACTCTGTCGAGTTCAGCGAGCACAAGCTTTTTCACCTCTTCATTCTTGCAAAGGTCTTCTAGAGGTGCCTCTGGAATGTTGGCACGTTTTGCGAGGTTCAGCAGTTCCTCAGGATTAGGGACCATGACTGTAACGCAATAGCTTTCAAGTGACTCACCGTGCACGAAAGCTTCAGCGACAACCTTGCTTCTAAGAAGAATGGTTTCGATTCTTTCGGGTGCAATGTATTCACCTTGAGACAGCTTAAGGATATTTTTCTTTCTATCGATGATTCTCAGTCTTCCAGTCGCATCGAGCATGCCGATGTCTCCGGTATGGAACCATCCGTCTTGGTC
>ENA-UOTX01000139-UOTX01000139.1-compost-metagenome-genome-assembly--contig:-NODE-139-length-79661-cov-12.101164_pt1 | contig 79661 bp, 45 predicted proteins | sample MGYA00238143_ERZ746982 | MGnify/ENA primary metagenome ERZ746982 (study PRJEB28758, sample SAMN06268862) | compost metagenome | isolation source: single cell | place: USA: California, Emeryville, Joint... | reverse complement strand
ACATACGATTATATAAGAATTATTGACCAAAAATGCCATACTTAAAATACAAACAAAAACATGCAGATGAGCAAATTTTAGAATACCGTCATTCAGACAAATAAAAATAAAAACTCTTATTTCAAACTGCACTCATCAGAGAACTTTCAAAGAAAATGATGTCAGAACCACTAATGAGAGTTGTGGATAAAGTCAGTGAAAGTATGAAACTCGAGCCGTTGAGCAAATGTCTCATATACCTATCTTGCTCATAACTGAATAGGAGGCTTTAATTTGAACAAAAGAATTCTATTAATCCAAGATGGCGATATCATGTACTTTAGCAAAGTGACAGAAGAGGCAAAAAGTACCGCTCCAAATCCTAGTTTTGAGGAGTTAACAATGTTCCTAATTTGACCAAAAAGACGGACGTTTCGATCCAATAAAACTGGATGTAGTGCCTAAAGAAAGAGTCTCTTTGATAAATGTTACGGTTGAACCTTATTCAGATGAGCAAGCAAAGAAAAAGAAGAGGACCTGTGGGATAAAGGTAGATAAGCCACATGCATTATGCAGTTGCATGAACTGAAAACGTTTTATTTAAGGTTTCATTCCCAATAAAAGCTGCATTTCAGAGAACGATGTCCCAAGCTGATCCCAGGCCAGTTAAAGACAAAGCAAAAAGTTGGATATTCTTGTTTACTGATGAGGCCATTAAAGATGAAATAGTAAATTTATTGCGTCTACGGCCTAACTAACCTGCGTAATGGATAGAACCATGCGATCGATCAAGGGAAAATTGCAGCACATGCTATGAATGCTATGAATAACGCGCCTGAAAAAAATAATAACAGTGACCCTTCCGCACAACAATTGAAAAATTCACTGCAAATGAAGCAGCTGAGGGAACAGGAGACAAAGAAGGTTGGTCAGATGATTCGAGGGGCAGAGGATGAGGAGGATCAAGAAGAGAATATTGCAAAATCACCGAATAGAACCCACAGGAGCAGGATAGAGGAGGAAAAGAAAAATGATGTGTCTGCTGTTGTCAATGATAGTGATGAAGAGTCTGAGCCTTTGAAGGAGGACCAAGGGAATATTGATAAAGCAGACAAAACTGATGACAGTCGACCAAGTTCAGTGGATTATGTAAAAGATGTAGCTGCAGAAAAGGAGTTGGAGCGAGAAAAGGAGAAGCGTAGACAAGAGGAGCTGCGTATAGAAGAAGAACTTCGAAAGAAAAGGTTTTTTTTTTTTGGGTGACAAAATGGCTAACAAACAATTTTATTTTCTCGTAGAGAAATGGAAGAGAAAAAGAGAATGGAGAGAGTACGTTGTGAAAAAAAGCTTACGCAAAATAACCTCACACTTGTAGATGAAAAGGATAGAAACTAATTGGGAATTTCATCTCAATTTGCTATGGGATGATCATATTCAGGCTCTAGATTCATTTGATGAGAATATGAGGACTGGCATTAAGTTATTTGAGCAGATTGGAAATGTGAGGACCAAAGGTATGTTTTTATTGGAATCTTTGTGATTTATGATATTTGATAGTAACGGATATTTGCAAGGATATTATTGATGACCTTTGCCTTCCTCCCAACGAAAGAAAATTTAAAGCTATTGATATTGGAATGGGAGAAGAGGAAGATACCTCTTTTGAAAGAGCCCAACAGACTAAACCTGACCCTCAGAAGCTCTATTTCGTCAACAATTTCATGATACAACTGACATACTATCCATCAGGAGACAATACAAGTGCCATTGTCCCTGAGCATAAACTTTACAAAACGCTAGGACATGGTATTGCGGATCCTTATGATCATTTATAAAATCTCATCCCACAGAGTTTAGATCCAGAAATATCATAGAAGACACCTTGTTTTTGCTCAATAGGAGAATAAGAGATCTCGTGTATCGCGTCCCGCTATCGTTCCTAATCGATCATAAGGTATCTTTCGGGATTACAATTTATCACAAGAAAATTTGACCTGTGTTTAAGGGTTTTAGGTGTTTTGCATTTTGTTGCGCTCCTGTTAACCAAGAAGAAACTATCATCCAAGGACCGTTGTCAACAGGTGTGTACAAAATTCATAAACCTATTCAGGAAGACTTGAAATTTATTGCCAAAACTTTACACCTGAAGGTAATTTCAGCCCGCAATGTAATTTTTCGTTGTACTTACTGACTGACTTTAGGAGCATCGATTCCACTGGGATGACAAAGTCACTTCGGCACTGGTGGACCTTTCGATTTTTACAGAGATCCATAAAGTTCAATTCACAGGCTTTGAGGAAATCATGAATGACAGACTCAAGGATAAAACTGGCAACTATAATCAAAATAAAGTCGGATTTAGCGGCAAGAAAGTCCCAGAGGTTTATTATTTCATGAAGACATCTGATACTTTCCCAATCGACATCAACCTTGAGAAAAGAGAGAATATCAGTTTCGCATACCGTCTAAGGCCAGAATTTTTGACGTCTTACGAAAAACCTCTCAGTCCAGATGCCTTTCTACAAAATATGGAATCGCAACCTCTGGAATCAGAAGGTGAAGATCTTGAAGTGGCAGAAGCTTGTAGATATATGAGGAAAAATAACATTCAAAACCTCATTACGACATTGGATTCTTTAGAAATCATTCCTATCGACAGTCTCTCACTCACGCAGGTAATCGATATCTGTGATTAGCAGCAAAACCTTACCAAATTTGAAATTTTTTTGTAAAAAAAAAAGACCTTCCATGCTCATGGTGTGAATATGAGATACCTTGGACTGGTTTGGTCTGAGACCACTCTGCCACACGTAAAGGATGTATGTCAAATCGAAATGATAGCAAGATCAGCAAAGAAAATCTTCAGAAAACAGCTTGCAGAAATCGTACTTCATAATAGTGACGAGCAGGCCAAAAAGAAAAGGCTTGGTCTGTTTGGCGTTCCTCACTTTGAAGCAAGTATGAATTAGATATTCGCATTGAGTTATGTTTCCGATTGCAGCTAAGGGAAGAGAAGGATCTCCTACAAGATCAAAGAGAAGTGACCCGAGTTCAAGAGATAAAGGTTCTACCACCAAGGGAGAACTAATGGTTAAAGCAAGTGACGAATTGGCTAACTGCGTTATCGATTTCCTGAATCTCTTGTTTGGCAATGGAAAAGATTCAACGTGGTTCTGGGAGCATGTAGTCGGGGCTCAAATAGAGTACGATTTCGATATTGAAGCAAATGGATTGAATATGAGAGCCGTGCCATTAGGGGGATTGCTGCACGCAGTGCTATATCATTGTGGAATTGATCTAAAACTTGCCGTGGACTCTTTCACAAAGGAGCTTCTCGTACAGAAACAAACTGAGATTGACACTCTGATCAAAGAGTTGGGCACAGTTCCTAAGCCTTTCAAAAGAAATATGTATCTGGGGCTAAAATTAAGCTGCAGTACATTTGACCTTCGCAATCTCGACATTCGGATGCTTAGTGAAAGATATCGAGAGTTCAGAAGCAATAAAAATTACGATCTGAGCATAAAAGCATGCAATATAAAGCAGACCATTGAGAAAATGCTCTCATATAAGAAAGAAAATCCTGGGGATCCTGTTATTTTCGCAGAACTTGGAGAAATCTTGCTAGAAATGGGAGAAATTGAGAAAGCGATAGAGAAAGCGTCACTTGGTTTGAAGCTCTGCGCTCCACTACATGCAGAGAGAGTGAAGCCTTATTGTGTGCTTATTCAAGGGCAAGCACGAAAAAACAATATGGAGAAAGCTCTTGAATACTTTGATGAAGCTCTAAAAATCCTTGATTTTCATTTAGGGGCCTACCATCCTCTACATTGCACAGTTTACAGTGTCCTAAGCCACTTCTACGCTGAGAAAAGCTTATACCAGGACACCTTATTCCTTCATAAGAGTTCTTTAGTTTGCTCCATAAGAACTCTGGGCCCAAACCATAGTAACACCGGAGATATTTATGTGGATCTTGCCAAGTTAATGCTGCAGATGGGGCAGAGAGAGGAAGCCTTAAGTCACTTTGAAAAAGCTTGCTTGGTTTATGAAGCCTCAAAAGGACCTGATTCTGCAGACTGTGCTGCAATGAATGTTCAAATGGCCAAAATTCATCTGGAAATTGGTAAATAATTACTCTGATTCATGGAGATATAAGCATCTTTAGGCAGGGTTGCTCCGGCTTTAGATTGTATCAATAGAGCTCTTATGATCTATGGAATTGAAGAAGAGAAACATGTTGATAAACTGTTAGAATGCTGCTGGCTGTGCTGCAACGCAAGCGAAGCAACCGAAGACGGGAAATCGGTAATTTCTTTTTTTGTTATCTAAATGGGTAATTTAACACCCTTTTTCATTCAAATCATTAGGGGATTTTTTATTCAGAGAAAATATGGGGTTATATCAACAAATACAAACTACAAGATGATCACATATACAGGCAGAGAATTCTTTCACTCACAATTTCGATATTAATAAAAGCTTTGTCACCTGACAAAAAGTTTTATCTTTTCAGAATCTTTGATGCTATTGCAGATTGTTTGCACATTGAAGGCGACATTGATAAGGTGTATGGAGGAAACGGTGATCCACACCTGCAGCTGCTATACATGGGAGAAATAATGGAAAAATCACATGAAAATAAAACAATATCAATTTTTCTGAAAGATATGCTGAAAGGGCTACTGCAGAACACTACTGAGCTCGATTTAAAAAGTATGGCTAGCAATTATAGAAAGTTCCTCTACAACACCGACGACGAACAATTAAGAGAGTAACAAATATTTTAATTTCAATAGTCATGTGATCTAATTTCTATTATTTTTAAGGAGCTTGGTAGATTTCGAGAAGCTGGTGTTTGTCCAAGGCCTTTCTTTCTTCTATGAGTTGCTGAAGAGAAGCTAGAATGAAATATTAGATGTTGCTGGGCTCAGAGCTTAATTTTAATTTTATGATTTGCTTCATTAATTGAACTAGGATAAGTAATTACCGAATATACATACTATTCATACTTGGAATCCCCAGAAAGAAAAGCTATTACTTGGAAATTCTCGACATCTCATCGGGTCAAACATTTTATGTTTATCGTGATGAAAAGAACCAAATCAATAAATGATTAGGATGGATGGATGTTTTTTTTTTGTGAATTGAAATATCCTCACCAATCATGAACCCGCTTCAGTCATATTAATGCCTTCAAAAGTCTGCTTCCTAATTTTTTCAAACACGCATCTGAATAGCAAGAGGGTAATCAAATCTCACAGCCAAAGGTCACCCAATGAATAATAGATGCATTGTTCTAATGATACTATTTAAATAGTATGCTAAGCACATCAAAATAACTGCTTCGAGTTTAATTTTTCAGTACCATCATGAACGTATATACTTTCTTTACAAATCTCAGTCCATTAGGATAAAAAAGGTCCATATAATTGCTCAAATTTCACGAAGACAGGTATCGTGAGAAAGATAACATTGAGAAACGACAAATTCATGTTTCGATAAGAAGTCGACTCGTTTAGGGTTGAAAAAGAGGATATCACCCAAATATCATTTCCGAGACACTTTGAATTCAAGATCAGATTTGATGCTGAGTAACTCGTTTATCAAAAAATGCTCCCAAATATAGAGTAATCTGATCGGATGCAAAAGAACCCTTGCGAAATTAAATAGATGTACATAGTATGAGCTATTTTTATTAAAGAAAACAAACAATTTGAGCAAATTTAAATTCGGAACATGGGAAGAAAAAAGATAGAAATCACAGAAATCACAAACGCTCGGATTCGGTATAGTACTTTTCTAAAGCGGAAGATAGGTCTGATCAAGAAAGCCGCAGAACTGTCAAAACTATGTCGGGTCAAGATGCTGCTCATGTTTGAAGATCTAAATGGGGATCTCATACGGTATTCTACCCATGGAATATTTGAACCAAGTAGGTACTTTGAAGGCGCTCATCTTTCCTACGAGTTTACAATTGCAGATTATCCGGGTTTCTTTGCAAAGGAAGTGGAATCGGAGCCAAATTCAGATCAAATCAGTATCAATGGAGCAGATCCAAAAAATGATATCTCTATGGAAGAGGAAAAAGTTCAAGAAATTGAAGAGAAGCATGAGCCGGATGCAAAGCGAAAAGGGAAATGCGAAAAAAAGATGACAAAACAGCCAGGGGAAAACAAAACCAGGAAGAGTAATAAAAAGGATTCTCTGAAATTTGATACGCAATCAGATAACCATAACCCAAAAAATGACGCTGATAATCAACCCTCTCAGAAAGAGTCATCCTTCGCTAAGCATTTGCAAGAGCTGCTGCTTATCGAAAGTCGAAATCCTCGTATACGAAAGCAAAAGAGAAAAGTGTCAAAACTACAACATGCAGATGATTTGATTAGTAATAAGCAAAATAATGCAATTCTTCCTTTTGATGTGAATCCTCTTGACCTCAATGACCAGCTTCCTCAGAGTACAGGACCTTCAATGAACTCAGCCATGGGGATAGAAACTACAGCAAGCTCAAAACATCCGAACCTAATGATTAACGATGTGCAAGAGCTTCAACTGCCGTCAGAGCCACGTCGTGTGACTTTCGCTCTCGAGGAGTGCATTGAATATTCCCAAAGTAATTCTCGTCCTCCAAGCCCTCTGAACGCTGCATATAATCCAGGATTTGAGAATCAAATCTACAGTCGCAGGAGCTCGATTACTTCTTTGCTTGACCTCTTCAGGATTGAAGAAGAAATGGCTGATGAAGACCAAATAGAAGAAAAACCACGAGCAAGGTCGTATGGACATTCAAGAGTACCATCAAATAACAGTATTTTCTCAAACAGATCGAAAAAATTCGATGATGGGTTCTTCTCTCGCAGACATTCAAACCACAGTTCCAGCAACCAACTGTTCGCGGGGTTTAATCAAACTGCCTTGCATGATAGTTTAACTTTCGAAAAGCGTGAAAGCAGGAGGAGAATGAGTGTAGAAATGACAAACAGTTCTAGATCTGGTTCAAAGAGTCGCTTGACATCAGCAAGTGGACATAAATCAGGCTCTTTGGATAGATTCTTATGGAAAAAAGCGAACAGCAATTATATCAGCGTTGCTCATAGCAGAGCAAATTCGAAAGACTCAAATGATAGACCAAGCTTACACCAACGAATAATTCGTCGAAAGAGTCGCTACAGTTCAGGTGGATCTCTTCACTCTCCTTCAAACTCAGAGGCTTTCAGAGATGATCAATCTCCGCGAGATGATACGAATTTCGATTCGGACACTCATAGTAACAGTTCAAAGAAAGTCAGCTTTACTACAGCTTCTAAGAAATTCACCGATATTGCAGCGCTTAATTTTGAGTGGGGCTTGTGGACAGAGAAAATCGAGAGAATCAAAAAAAAGAAAAAGCAATCAAATGGATCAGAAAGTTCTTCGATTTTCAAAAGTCCAAGACTTGAAAAGAAGGTTAAATTCTTTATTGAAAAGTAGCCTTGGTTTCAATGTAATGAATGGCACCAGCACACTATAATTATACAGGAGAGCTGTGTAAACAATGAGTGCTATTGAATATTTTCTTTTATGATAATTGCTTTGTAATTTAAAGACATTTGTTGTAGTACTGTTTATTGGAAATTATTATAAAACAGTTTGAGGTTCAGCCATTGTAGAGAGTCTGTGCATTTTTTTGTAATGAGCACCTGCTCTTTTTGTGTAAGATAGAATAAAATGAACCTCAAGGACATGAAAATAAAAAATAGAAAGCTAATCCAAGTACCACTAACTTTCAAGACTAGACGGTTAGTAATTATCCGTCCAATAATTAGAACCATGCAGGCTAACACTTTCTTGAAAACTGCTCAGTTACGATAAATATGTGCCCCAAAAAAAAAAAACGAACACCAAGAATGATTAAAGTTGAATAATGTATTTCTTTCTTTAATTACTCAATATTGACACAGACTGGTGTTTGAGGGCCATAAAGCGACAGCGATGAAATGTTTTCATGCCTTTTGTCGTGTTTTGATCTCAATGAATCTTGAAAAGAGTTCTTCAGAACAGAAACTCTTCAGAACAATGCGTAGAAAGAAATCGTTTGCACGGAATGTTATGGACGTGGACATTATCTTTGTGAAGACACGCAGAGCATGATATCCCAATACCAATACGCTCTCATTAATCTGGAGACGATATGAAATTTAAAATCCAAGAATCTTTGCGTAATTTTAATGTCGTATTACTTAGATTCATGCGATCAATAATTACCCGCTGAGTTTCATGAATAAAAATTAATAGGTATTTATTGTTTTCAATATAATGCATTATTATTTTGCAAATCAAATGAAAAGTCAAGCTAAATTTGCAACTGAAGATGAAGTACAGCTGGTATTTGTGCCAGACTCTGAAATTTTCCGCCAAAAATACAAATGGATCTTCATGTTTCTGCTTTGCTTTTCACAAATTGGCATGCTTTACAATTCCCAAGCCATACCAACCCTTCAAGTCCCTTTTGAGAAAGAACTTGGCATCGACGAAATAACATACAGCCAACTTCTCATTGCTGACGCAGTTCCAAACTTAATATTCCCAATCATAGGAGGTTACTTTACTGACTATTTCGGTGGGCCTATATCTTTCATTGTAACGTCATTGGTGATAGTATTAGGCCAATGTATCAGCACATTTGCCGCATATGATCGCAATCTTATTATTTTCATCATTGGTAAGATTGTATTGGGTATTGGTGCGTCAACATCGGCTCTGGCCAAAACTAAGCTTGTTAAGCTCTGGTTCGAAAACCATGAAATTGGAAAGGCGGTAAGTTCGATAGTGCTCATCGACACTGCTGCCATTATTATCTCCGATTTAGTTTACCCAGGTCTTTATGAGTACTCTCATAATCTTGGTTTCCCATTCCTCATGGGCGCCTTCCTCTGTTTTGTATCTCTGATTTTTGGGATTTGTCTCATTATGTTGCACCATCGGTTTACAAATTTGGGGGATCCTGAAGCAAAAGAAGAGGAAGCAAATAAACAGATCTCAATTAAAGATATACGAAATTTTCCAAAGATATTTTGGCTGCTCCTGTTTACAATGATTTGGACGTTGGTTAGCTTTTCGTTGGTGAAAATTTACCAAAGTAAATTCTTGCAGGTGACATTTTCTTATACTATCAGCGAAGCAAGCTTTTTCCTTGCTGCTTCGCAAGCCGTTACCGCACTCACAACCCCAGCAGCTGGTATTTTAATAGAACGGTATGGAAATTTGACTAAGGTCATGATTATTGGGAACATCTTAATACAATTAGGAACGCTATTAATCATAACTATTCCCAGTTGCTCTGCTTGCCTTTGGCCTACAATACCTATAATGTGCCAAAGCGTAGGGCTCGGCTTGGCCTTGCTTTCGTTTTATAGTAGTCTGGTGCGAATAATCGATCAAAAGCAGTTGGGACTGGCCATGGCGAACTTTCCGGTTATAATGTCATTGCATATGATAATTTTCCCCGGTTTCGCTGGATATATTGCCAATAATACCTTTAATGATTATGGGTACAATTTTGTCTTCGTGTTGAGCCTTTCTGTGGGAATCTGTGGCCTCGGTGCAGCTTTGAAGACACATTTTCAAGATAATATCACAGACAAAAAGCTGCAAACTCCAAAGATAGTGGCATTCGAAATGCAACTACAGAAGTCAGACACAACGACAGCAACTGATATTTGAGCAGTTGCGCTGATGTGATTTTACTGCATCATTAATTATCCTCAAATTTCGGTTTTTGGCTTCTTCACTTTCCATAGCTTTGTTTTGTTTTTCTCATCCATCTGTTTTATAATATTAGAGCAAATCCTTGTTTTTACACCGAAAACAAGATTTTGGAGAGAATTTTTACTCACAGTTTTCTGCTTAAGCTCTTAATGATGAGAAACTATTTACCATTATTGCCTTCCTTAGCTCATTACAAATTTTCATGGCAATATCTCTGATAAATGCGCAAAATATAATCATATTAAAATTTTGAATTCGCCCTTAAGGCATTTTTGCGGCAAGGCTTAACGGACCAATTCTGTTCGTCCTGAGTTGATCAGCCAGTCCAAAAATTCGAGCTGATGCTACTTTCTTTGATTTAATCGTAAAATGATTGCGGATACAACCTCCTGGATAATTAGTCGATCGCTCGAGTTCATGCAATCATTCTTCACAGGACTGACTAGTGATGATGAGTCTGTATCGACGGTCCCATTACCAGCCTTCTTGGGATTACAATCCATTGGTCTGATCAAATCATGGTTATATTGGACATCATTCCGACAGTTCATTTTACAGTTTTGGATTTCGTTCATGATGTTGTTATCATCTTCGATTATCTGAATCTCCTTCATTACTCCCACCCGAATCAAATTGGCATCTTTGTCCATCTTATCTGCTTTTTTCACAATCAAATTGTGCTCTCGATCATCAAAATTATCCATTTTAGTACTTTGTTGCTCTTTATTTAGTATATTAGTTTCTAGTGATGAAGAAGTGAACCCTTGTCTCCTGTTAGTAGAGAACTGGCAGAGAATTCTTAGCATTTTTGTATAAAGTTGATGAAATGAATCCTGATCGATCTTCAGATGATTGTGAATGAGATTGGTAGCTTCTATTTTGAAAACAGATGAACCTGGTTTCGTGCTGACTTGGACCCTTAATGGACAAAGTTCCTTAAAACATCCCTTTTCAGCAAACTTCTGGCTCGCAAAATAGCAACCAAACTCGTAGTATATGCGATTCGTCTTCAGATGCACCTTAACTTTCTTGGTGATAATTGTTTGAGTATGCTTACAGTACATGATAAGAAGTTTGCTGAGCGCATCTTGGGTCAGAACTCTCTGCAATCGAAACCATTTGTCGAAATTCGAACAGAGATATTTGTATTTCTGGAGCCCAGCGAATATTTCTCTCTGATATCCATCGTTATTATCTACAATATTAAACATCAATAGGATATTGAGAATCATTTATGAATGTGGTTACCTTCTGAGAGCGCTTCATTATACAGAAGGTGCCTTTTGAGACTGGCCTGAGCATCAGAATCACTAACCTGATTTGAAAGATCGGGTAACATGTGATTCTAGAAGTTATGGTATTGAGAGAACGCCTGACGAATATTTCGAGCTTATTAATTAAAATGTTAACTCGAAGGACGCTGGTTCATTGTTTCAAACGATATCAGCAAGTATGGGCCAATTTTTCGAAGTTGAATATGAGTAAATTTATAAAGTCTCATTTAGTGGAGTTGTTAACAAAAAATTAACATGCTTGCCATTTGCTAATAATAGTAATTCCAAGTATCGTCAGGCTACCCAGTTTGTTTATTAGTTTTTTACTCTTTTCAAGGGGAAATTTATACATGCTGTATAATGTAGAGTTTAATTCTAAAAGGCCCACTCTTTCTGAGATGATGGTGAGACTTAATATGCTTCCGTCAGTTTCGTTCGTAGTTTTTTTTTTATTTTTCTTTGGAAAAGGTCCGTTAATCCCTCCCCTAAAATGATTTTTCGTTAAATTCGTCTGTATTAGAAACAAAAGAGTTTGACAGATTGCCTTTCAACTAACAGCTGATGAGTTCGAAGAGAAGCAATTTGACCTTGGAAAATAAACAAGTTGGAAGAAAAATGGTTGCTAAATGAAGAATATTACGAAAGCAATTGAAGAAATTCATGGTTGTGAGAGATTTAATAAGGAGACTGAGATTGAGATATAATTAATTTTGTCTAACCCATCTGCAATAATCCATCCAATTAGCAGAGGGATCATCATTTTGTAAAAAATAAAGAAACAAAAATAAACGGATGAGCTGACAAAGTTTATGAAAACAAAGGCTTCCTCTCGTTGCTGATGGGTCTATGGTGTAACACAAATTTATTTTTATAGATTTATTGAGATCTGTGATGATTTTTGGAAATATAGAGGATGAAAATTCTCATTCTGATAGGAGGAAATTTTTCAGTTACTGCGAACAAAGGGGATATTTCGTTAAGAGAAAGAGCACCCATGATGATAAAGAAATTTTATTTCTTTATACTTAGTTGAAATAATTCATGTCGAAAAGATAACTATGATAATAGATCCCATAATTTTTTTTGTAAAATCAAAAATTTGAAGGTGATGACTAAGCTTATTGAACCTTACCAATCTTGCATACTTCATTTTAAGTAGATATAGCTGCAAAATAATGAGTGCTTGTGCTTCTTCTTGGCATTGCTTTTTATGTCATTGATATTCTCCCTACTGAGTACTTTCCGAAATTTATCTGGTGAATGTATTCTATGCTAAGAGACTCATTATATATCATTGCTAAATTCAAAATTGGCTCTTTATGCACGAACTACAAAAATATCTATCAAAATAATGGTCTTAATAATTACGGCGAGAAGATGAAATGGAAAACTTTCCAACAAAATCTGTACAAAATTTTTACAGTCTTCAATCAGCCCAGCAATAAGAAATTCATTTTGAGCACTTTCTTGACGGTTTCAATTCAGCAGTATTTTAATTTAAAGAGATCAGATGGGATAAAATCCATAATGACGGTTGATATCACCGAATAGAATCATATCGTAAGACATTTTATTTTTCCTTTCTCAAGTGCATAGCGCATATTAGGCTACTCACCAGAATATACTAAATACCAAAATTTCGATAAAGAATGGATACAACAAGAATGAATCAGAATGAATAGAGTGAATTTCTATCTCTCTCTCTTAAACCGAATGTATTTCTCTCAGAATCACCTGATCTATTAAAATTACCTGATCTGGCAAGAAATTAAGAAGAACAGAAATTTAACACCAACATATGATCCAATCTCTCATCCTCGGAAATTCTGATTCTGAGACTCGATCAAATATCAGATGAAAATCTGGCGTAATTAATTGCCTGTGTGGTGCTTTATTTAGTTAAAATCTGATGTAACCGCTTTATTAGGGTTCTTGCACACAACAAAGTATAAATAATTGCTAAAAAATGAACGCAGAGTTTGAAGAAAGATTCATTGAGACCTCTTGTGGAAAAGTTCATACCTTGATCTATGGAGACCCCGAAGATAAACTTCTCGTGATGCTCCATGGCTACGGTGAAGGGGCAGGAAATCAAAATCAGAAATGGCTAATGCCTGGACTTGCCAAAGCCGGATATTATGTCATTGCACCATCGATGCCAGGATTTGGGCGCTCTCCAGGACCTCGATATCCCTCAAGAAGCGAGTATCATACGTTACCAGGCGGGCCTGTTGACCTTGTGAGAGAATTGATCTCGATATTTGATGAAGAATCAGCCGCCCTTGTAGGCTATGACTGGGGCGCAGGGATTATCATTTCCCTAACAGCTTTATACCCTGAACTAGTGGAAAGCACTGTCCTTTTTCATATCACATTCACAGACACTAATAATGTTCTTGAGAGGATGAAAAAAAGTCCTTTGATATTGTGGGTGAAAACAGAACAGTTTCATCCGTATGCGCAAGGACTCAAGTTCAAAGAAGCGATCAAAGGAAGTAAATTTGTGACATTAAACGCAGGTCCGTTCAGCATTGAAAAAACGAGAGGATGCTATCAATGCGTGGGAGGCAAGATCACCGAAGAAATTATTTTATGGCTAAACAAAGATATCATATCACCAGTTGCGAACCCAAAGCCAAGCGAACCGCTCGAAAACCCAGAAGCGAGAGTGTCTAATAATAAGAAAATTGAAGAATTAGAAATAGAAAAATCTCCTGACAATGCCTTTGTAGCAGAAACTAATACCTTCACCAAGCAAGAACCAGCTTATGTTCATGAAAATTTGCACTACTTGAACCCTGGGCCCGGTGTAGAAACCGAAAAAGCTTTTAATGAGCAACCTTTGGAATCGATCTCTGAGCAGCAGATCAATAATATCCCTCAGACTATTCAGAAAGAACTTACACAGAAAGCTGTTTCAGAAGAGTCAAAGAAAGGTATTCTAACCGAGCAGCCCAAGCCTATCGAAAAATCCTCTATAGAAGAGTACAAATTGGAAATCAGTCCTGACAAGGTCCAGAATATTTCTCAAGTGGTTGAGAAGAAAAATTCAAAGTCTCAACTGAAAATTGCTTCCTTGAGAAGGCCTCGAACTCCAAAAAAGAAATCTGCGCCTAAGTTCGACAGAGTTTCAAAACCCATAGCTGATATGACAACTGACATTGGAGAATTAGAAGTCGTTAACACCAGAGGTGGGAAAGTTGTGGTTCTGGTAATTGGTCCAAGAGAAGGCATTCCTATTGTTATGTTGCATGGATGGGGTCCCACCACTTACAGTATTTGCCACAGATGGCTTTTCAAGTCTCTAATCCAAGAAGGATTTCGAATATTTGCACCTGATATGCCAGGTTTTGGAAGAACAGAAGGCGTAAAACATAACTGTCGAAGTGAAACAAACCTCGATGAGGGAGGACCTATCCAAATTGTAGAAGATATCCTCTCCCACTTTGAAATTCAAAACTTCTGGGCTTTTGGATTTAGTTGGGGCGGAGGAATTGCAATGAGTCTAGGACTGTATCTTCCTAAAAGATGTGAAAAGCTTATTCTCTATATGCCGTCCTATACTGAGCTAAAGGATGAACTCAAAACTCTTAAGCAGGAAACCTTTATCATGTGGATTCCTATTGATCAGATTCATCCTGTTTCATTAGGACGATATTTCAGGAAAGTCATTCCTCGTGTCACATATGTGGAAATAGATGTTGGGAAAAATACTCCAGGGATTGGTCATTATGAGTATGAGGCACAAGCGCATTTGCTACTCCCACCGGTTATCTCCTTTGTTCGGAAGAACAAGAAGAACTAATCCTTCAATGTTATGGCAGAGCATCTAATGAATTCTAATATGATGATAATCATCAGAATATTCACTAATATTTTATTAATAGCAAGACAAAGAGAATTAAAGTTTATGGATTTCTTAGTGGACCCTCTATAAACATCTGAAATCTAAAAAAGAAACACAAAATAAAGAGCTAAGAAATTATTCGGTGAATCTTAGATTAAGACGTAGTGCTTGTTGTCTCAACGTAAGAGCACCACACAACCTACTTTGACTAAATCTAATAAATGGTGTTAAAATATTAATTAACATCCTTAATGAAAAGATGAGGAAGGAAAGAAACATTGAGGAAAACAGCTCCTGCTCTCAGTTCTAACTATGGCCAAGATAGCTCTCTGAGAAAACAACTGCCTCTGAATATCCTATTAGAAGGAAACTAATCAATCAAGCGCAGTAAAATTTATTTGCTATTAAAATCTTGAATAAATAATAACTTTTTAAATTGGAATCAGGATAACTTAAACAAATAGCAATGTTAGTCATATTGATGCAATGAGAGTATGCAAATAGGAACAGCGCATTCTTAGTGGAGAAAAATTTGTAGTAAAGAATAAGAAAATACCATCATTTCAGAAAGTTTCATGGCTTCCTCACAATCTGAACATTTGTCCGTTTTTAGCATGCTTGGGATAAGGTACCTTTTTCCAAATTAATTAAATAATAAACTTTCCTTGTCTCAAGTCACAGATCTGAAATAATTCCGCTCACTGAAGCATATGAGCCAGAAGGCCACAAGACCTCGAATTATCATCTTTCAGCGGCTATCCACTAGTCAATCGGTTTCACCTTTAAAACGAATGAAACCCAAGGAAATCGAAAATGTGAGTAATGCTCCAAAAACAACGAGCTCAATTCATCATTTGACCATGCACACCTCAAGAGAAAGCCATCACGAAAAGTCCAGTCCTACATTATCTCTCCATAGAACGAGGTCTCTGCTTGATTCTACTCGACGCACGGAAACAGCAGCATCCCACCCAGATCACTCGCTTTCTGTAATACCAAAAATGCCAATGACTGACAGAGATTCTCAGATCATTCAAAATGGGAGTTTATCGCGAACTATAACAACCCACTTAGCAAGCAGAGTTAACAATACACCAGTAAGGCCTGATAATCTACCACATTTTGCCAAAAGGTCGAGTAAAAATTCAGCGTTAACGCTTGATCAACTCTTAAGGGGTGTCGAATTAAAACGAGCTAGGAAAACAGGCTCAAATCAAAGGGACTTGTTCCTTAGTTTGAAAACAAAACCTGTAAACATTCCGAAATTTGGCCTCCAAACATTCTATCAAAATAAAAAAGAGCAAAGCCCTCGCAGAGTCGCCACTGAACCTGTGGAAGTTGTGGAGACCTTCTCTCGATTCGATGAGAGAGAGAACCGCTATGAACCCAAATTGCGAGCGAGTGAAATAGAGATTCCTAAAATTAGAAGAAATAATAGCGAGTCTGGAGGTCACAAATATTGCAAGGTGAAACCAAGCATATTGGACCTTTTAACGAGCGATCGAGATAGAGAAATTGGCTCCCCAGAGCCTGAGAGGAAAATTGCCCTTGATAAAAGTTTAAGTAAAATTAAATTTTCGAAAAATAAAAGCAAAGTCGATTCTGAACAGTTCAAGATCCAAACTCACCGAAATGAAAAATCGTTGCAATTGCTGCAATCAAAATTTGCGAAACGCAGGGCTGGTGGTGATTTATTGACCTCTATCAACTATTTCGCCGATAAGCAGAAATCTGAAATCCAACCGAATGAAGAAAAACATCGATTTACTTACCAAGACATGGATGATGAGGACGGCCGTGATGCTGAAGATAGAGCTGCTGATGCTTTGGTTTTAAAACTTGCTAAATATCCCTTTGATCGAACCCTTCTCCGCCTAAACCGTCAAGCGACGATAGAATGCTATCTCGAAGATAAGAAGCGGAAGTCTTCACCAACACAACCTAGAAAAAATTTTGAAAGAATTCGGAGAAAACTCAAAGAAGTTCTTATTACAATGAAGAGGTTGAAGCTTACTATGAGAGAAGTAAAATTATTGGACTTTGAATTGAAAAAAAAAATTTAATAAAACTGAAATTTGATAAGATTATGAAGAGCATCATTTTCAGTCTACGTCCATTCGAAAAAGAAGGTTCTTATCACTTTTTACGTGCTGCGAGGACTGGTGACTACTCTAGACTTGAAGAGTATCTCAAATTCAACCGATATCTTCTTTATGATTTCAACAACGTATGATCTTTTTTATCAATTCGGCATTATATCTCAAAGAAGCTACATCAAACAGCTTTGCACATTGCAATTATTAATGACCATACAAGCTGCTGCGAGCTCTTAATTAACAGTGGCGCAGATGTAAATGCCGTAGATATGGTAATATGGATAATTCTCAAACGAAGATGCTAATCTTTACTAAAAGGTTGGTCGAACGCCCTTGTATTTTGCTATAGAGAGAGATAATCTCGATGTTGTTAAAGTAAAAAAACTTTCTGGGCTTGGACACGCTAAATTTAAAAAATAGCTGCTTTTATATTCCAAGTGCAATCCGTGGTCTGTTGGAGAAACGGACTATACAAACGTGCTGGAAGATAATCCTGCAGCAAAATATTATGTGAGTAAATGTAGACGAGTAAGGAAGATCAAATTCTTCCGGAAAATTCTAATCTTCTTAGTTACATATACTTTTGGCCTTGACTCCTCCGAAGGTGCGCGAAAATATATGGGAAAAGAAAGCAAATGAAATCCTATACGAGTCTGTTAATGTTAGGTGGCTAATGGAGTTAAGGAACGAAAGACTTTTGAAGCTTCAAGAACAACACAAACAGTTCTATAGACATTAAGACTCATTAAACTGACGTGACGGTTGCTGATGGTTCTTTCAGAAGAATGCGATCAAAACCCAGATGGGCCACTGTTAAGATAGAAACTATTCAGGATCTTGTTTGGCTGACAAAACAATGCAAATCTCAAAATTAATACCATTTATAATTAAGTTACAATTAGACATTGAGGGGAGGGAACTTGTAATAAAGAGTATGATTTAGATCTATGAATACAGACAGCTTAATAGATTATTGGACGAAATTTGCTTTTTATGCATCTTTGTTGTTGATGTTGTGCTATCTTATTTCATAATAAATAGCAAAGTTCAATCGCGCCATAGAAGCGAATTTACTCTTTTATTGTTTTCGTTTTGGTAAAGGGTCTATTCTGATAAGTAAACCTTAATAGAAATTCATGTAGAATTCCTTGAATGGGCTACAATAGCAAAATAATGATACCATAATGAAGAGATCTGTACAGGTTTAATGTGAAAAACAATTGTTTTTGCAAAATAATTTTCGATTGCAAGTTTGCCGATACTGAGTCCGACATCGCAGTCGAAGGTCAGCAGATAAATTTTAGGCAAGGTCTCTTTTGACTTCACTTTCATAATAGGAGTCGACCTCAATTTCATAAAGTTGAGTCTCAATGGGTCAAAAAAAAAAATCCTCATGTGAAAGAGGAACATGAAAATGAAAGCTTAGAAGCACATCTATACATCTTTTGCGAAATCTGCGCAGCCTCTTTCAACATTGGATTATATGTAATTTCCTTCGCTCACAGAGAAAATACTGCCGGTGTCTTCCGCTTTCCATTTTGGAACCTAGGTTAACAATGCTAGTAAGCTTCACACTCAAAAAAAAAAGAGAGAGACTACATTAAAAAAAACTGATGATTCTTGAATAACTCTGATAATTTTCTACTCTAAACACCTCTAAACGATCAAGGTGTGGGAAACTATCGCAATTAATCATTTATAATAAAGTTATTTCCAGCAATAATTGTGTCTCGAAATGGGTTCTGCTTGTAGCACAAAGACCCAGGTGGTTCCTGTCATTCGCAGAGATCTCCGGAAAACCACAGTCTCAGTGTCTAACATACTATCGGTTTACGAATTCGAAAGGAAAGCACTTGGTATTCTTCACAGTTATTCTATTCTCGCTTAACTTTGCTTACTTCTGCAAGGTCATGGACATTTCGGTACGGTGAGACTTGCAGTTCCAAAAGGAACGAAGGGACCAAAGTTCGCCGTGAAAACAATCTGCAAAGATAGAATGAAAAATGATTTAAGGCTCCTCTATCGTGAACTGGAGTTGCTCCGTGACCTTGACCATCCGAACATTGTCAAGTTTTATGAAGTCTACCAAGATTCGGAACATTTTCATTTAGTCATGGAATACTGCAGCGGCGGTGAACTCACAGAGAAATATATAAAAAAAAAGCAGTTTAGTGAAGCGGAGGCCGCTGTGATAATGACAAAAGCCTTCTCCGCAGTTAAATACTTACACGAAAAAGGGATCGTCCATAGAGATATTAAACCAGCCAACTTCCTACTCGCGAACAAGGATCCTGATGCTGAAATAAAACTAATTGACTTTGGCCTCTCTCGTTATGCTGAGCCCAGGGAAACGCTAACCAGTCAAGTTGGAACCCCTTATTACATATGTCCTGAAATTGTCAGAGGAAGCTATGATTACCGCTGTGATTACTGGAGTCTTGGAGTCATGATGTATGTTTTCTTATGCGGGAAACCTCCATTTCATGCCAAAGACACAGCAGCACTAGCCAAAGCTATCCTCAATAATGAGCCAGATCTTATCAGTGGTGTGTGGGAAAGTGTTTCGGAAGATGCTAAAGATCTTCTAAGACAATTATTAAACAAAAACCCCAAAAAGAGAATCACTGCTGGGAAAGCTTTGGAGCACCGTTGGATAAAGAATGCTCAAAAACTTAGTAAGCTTGATTCCCGTAAAGCTGAGCAGATAATTGAAAACTTGAAAAACTTCTCAATTAAAAAGAAATTACAGAAAGAAGTGCTTGGTATTTTGATATCTCAAGTCAGCGATCCAGAACTAAAAGAAATCCGATCATACTTTAAATATTTTGATAAAGAGAATCATGGCGAGATTAGTATCGCGGATCTTAAAATCGTCATACAGGAAAAGAATTTAAATGTGAAAGTGGAAGAATTGGAGGAGATTATGAAGCAAATTCACACTGATGATTCACAAACCATTAGCTTTTCTGAATTTTTATTTGCTGTCATGGATGCAAAGGTGTACCTAACGAAAGAGAGGCTCTTGTGGGTATTTTCTCACTTTGATGTTGATGGCACAGGGTATATCACGGTGGCAAACCTCAAAGAAGCAATGAGAAGGGCGGCAAAACATATGTCGGAAGAGGAGATTGAACAGATGATTGTAGAGACACAATTATCTAAAGATGGAAAGATCAATTTTGATGGATTTTGTGAGCTTATGAAAGTGGGCGACTATGAAAAAGAAGCTGATGCGCATCATGGAGTTATGCAAGTGAATGCGTTGGATAGCCCAATTACTAAGTTTAGACCGAATAAAACATTTTTTCAACCGCCAACAGATACCAAAGCATCTTGAGGCTGAAATACTCGTGTAGATAATGCCACAAAAATATTAAGGAAGTTATTTTAGGGACATTTGTGAAGCTATCATGTGTTGTAAAGTTAAAGTCTTCTGTTATGAAAGGTGATAAAAATTATAATACACCTTGCTTGTCTGCTTTATGGCGTTTGCAATCTTTAAATTTCCAACCAACACTCTCAACTCTTTCATGAAGGTCATCAAGAACAATAAAAAACTTCTTCTTCGGATCTTGGCATTCAATTGTGCTGAGGCAATGCTAATAACTTTGAATCGCAATATTCCGCTTCAATAAGTAAGTAGATGAGCGATGCGCAAAAAAAAAAACCAAAAAAGAAAAACTGATCACTCAAAGTACAAGAATGAGACCCAGAGAAGTGAAGTCTGTATTTCAGAAAATTCGACTGTCAACGATTAGAAGAGGGCATGAAAAACGCTGCATATCGGAAATCGAATTAAATGTATCCTGCTACTGTTGGCAATTATTTTACTTCCTGAGTAATCAACGTCCAACAAAAATTGGAACGTAAATTGAAAATGTCCCTATGAAGCAAAAAGAGATTCTTTTTGATGCAAGTAAAGATGCTCTTAATAACTAAATTCCTTAGAAAAAAGATAATTTATCTTAAGCTTTGAAAGGATTCAATCCTAAAAGAGGAAAAACAACCAAAGAGAATAAATTAAATGGATCAAGAATGCCTCAACAATTAGAGTATCGAGACCCTTTCAAATGATCAAGTTGCATGAACGAAAACGAAGTCAAAAGTAATACTGACGGTTGCTAGTTTATCAGTCTTCTTCTGATTTTCTTTCGTTAATAGAGTCGGGACAATTTTAATTGAAAAATAGCCTCAAGATTCTGTTCTTCAAAGGCTTTATTAATCGGAAAGAAATACATTAATAATCACATTTATATTTAAAACAACCTCGACTCTCTCATGAAATCCCTCCTCTTTGTTGCATTGGTTGCTTCAACTCTTGCCTTGAGCTTCGCAGGCTTGGTATCTACCTGAACTTCTTTCCCACAATTTTACTGATTTATGATTAGAATTGCGACTGTACTTGCAGCGATGGTACCAGATTTACTGTTTACAATGCTGTTGATGCCAACTCCTGCTACAGCAAGACTAACGTCTGCCGCTATGGATCTCGCATTGTAAGCAATGTCTGCTCCTACTCAAATCCTGCTCCAGCTCCAGCAACCGTCTACTATCCTTCTCAACCAACCAAGACTGTCTACCTCCCACAACCTTCTCAACCAACTCAGACCGTCTATTACCCATACCCTCAACCAACCAGAGCTTTCTATCCACCTATGGAAGATGATGCCGTTGTGGCCGATGATTTGATCAATTAAGCTGTCAGCACTATCACTTAAGCATCGAAACTCATAATTATCTGTTTCTCAAATGCTCTCTTTATTGATCGGAAACTTACATATAATTTGAAAACCCAAAAAACAAAACAGAATCAAACAGATTCCTGCCTTTTCATCAGTAGTTTGAGAAGCTTGAGATAATTAGTAATTCGAGAATTTAATGGCCGTTTAATGCAAGAGTAGGTGGTATTTCAGTACAGATAACTGTTAATATCTTCGAAATATCTATGTGTATGTCTGTCGCAACAGACTGAGACTCTCCAACATTTTTTCACAAGTTTCGTGATGAAAAAAATGCTCCAAAGGGATCGAGACTAAAACAAAGCAACATTAACTCATTCGCCAACGTTAATTTTCTCAATTGTTAAATGAAAGGCACGACATTTTCCCTTTTTGAAAGTTTCATTTAAGATTCAACAACTACACAAACAATTGCGATATTACTAACTCCTCAATTTTAGAATCCAGCTTTTCTTGCCAAATAGCAGAGAAATATGAGGATTACTATCTGCATTATTTTGGATATATACTCTATGCTATGCGAGGATTACAACGCATTGAGCTTTATGTAATATGTGGGCATGAAATTTCTTTGAAATACAGCATTAGAGTGGCTTTATTTTGAGTGTATATCGATAATTTCTACTCCATTTTTTGGTTCTCTGCCTACAGAGGCAATAAAATAATCTCATTTTCGCCTTCTTTAGATTTGGTTCATGGATCTCTTCTTCTCAAAAAATCACTATTCAATTTTTGAAGAGAATTTGGCTCAGGAGCTCTCTGGTTCTGTTATCGTGCAAAGTATTTATATGAATCGGATAGAAAGCATCATTTATAATTGGAATTTAATCTCTCCTGTTTCACTCAGAAATCCATTCTCCTCATGAAGTCTATCCTTGTTGTTGCATTGATTGCTTCCACTCTTGCCTTGAGCTTCGCAGGAAACCTGGTAATCACCAAAATTCGCTCCAGCAATTACAATGAGAATCATTTTGATTTATTTTTAGGACTGTGATTGCTTTTGCAGCGATGGAAGAAGATTCACTGTATACAATGCCGTGAATGCAAATACCTGCCAATCCAAGGTGAATATCTGCCGCTATCCATCTTCTTTCATTAGCCGAACCGTTTGCAAACCAGCTTCAAAACCTCAAAATCCTATCCCTCAACCTACCAAGACCGTCTTCATGCCACTTCCTACCCCAGCAGTAGCAACTATCTACCAGCCAGCTCAACCAACTCAGACTGTCTACATGCCACAACCACCCGTGATCTCCAAACCTTCCCAAGCAACCCAAACCGTCTACCTCCCACAACCATCTGTGATCTCGACCTCTCTGCCTTCACAAGCAACTCAAACTGTCTACCTCCCACAACCAGAACCTACTAAAATTATCCATCAACCAAGAATGGATGAGGAACTTATGGTCGCTGATGACTTCCTCATGAACTAAATCCATGGTCTTAAGTATTAAAATTTATGATTCATAATGATAATTATTTTGCATACATAATTTGCTTGCTGGTAATCACTAACTGAATTACGAAAATTTCAAAGATATTTGTATGAAAGTGAGGAACTTAAGTCAAACTCGTTGTTTTACTTTGCTTTTCGCCGAGATAATTGATTCTCTAACTGCACTGCACAAATTATGGTATATTTGCCTAATTGATTTTCATTTACATTTCTCTAAGAATAAATTCATCTTTCACAGCAAAAAATCTGAGAAAACAAATTTAGCCAAACCATTAGATACTCTTGATACTTTTGATGAAATTTTTCCCTGTTGCCCTGAGAATAATTTCTGGATTCATAAAGAAAAGACAGAGCAATTATATTCTCTCATCTCCTTCAGATATTATCCTCAAAAAGAGAGGCCTAAGATTTTAATGAGCTGTATTTGGGATTTCAACTTTGGTTAATGAGTGAGAGATTTCATAGTAATAAATTATAAAGTTTTCTAGGTGTGAATGGTTTGCTTTTTTATTGTTCCCAGCCTATCTGATGATTTCAGACATAAACTCTCTTTCATATTTAAATACTTTGAAAACTGCCAGATAAGGAGCTTCTCCCTCACTTTAATAGTCTGGTAATATTTCTTCTTAGTTTTGAAAGACCTTGCTTTTGCGTTTCAACTGTGGTTTATTGATGTCAGAACCTGGATGGTCTCTCAATATATTACCTTGAAGTTTCACGTCTCTCAGCATCGAAAGATACTTCTTGGCAGAGTATAGAATAAAACCTTTCACACTGGTTTTTCTGAATTCACAGACATCAGATCCGAGTGAAAAAATGAAGTTGCTTCGAATCGCATACTGCCAAAAGCAGATGATGATTTCATATTATCGAAAGTTTTAAGTCTGAATAACATGTAGCAAATCCACACGCAGTCGTCATAAGATTTTTTTAGTGATTTCTTGGAATGTTCAATGATACTTTGCCTCTACTTTTATTGCAAGAATGAGGTCTTGAAGGAATGCTGTTTCCTTGAATGCTTAAGACGAAATCTGAGCATCAGCAGCAATTAATTCATCCCCTTTCCCTATAATCTAAGATGTGAATGGACAAACTCCGAATAACAAATAATTTCCGAGGGTCAAACAGAAAGAAAGTAATTCGCCGGTTTATCAAGCTTGAGATATCCTATTAGTCAGCAGATTCGACAGATGATCAAGAGTCTAGAAAATAAGGCAACTGCAATAAACTTTGATCATTTGGACAACTGAATATATGGAGAAATATATTCACTCAAGAGCAGAGAGAAACCTAAAATATTCATCGAATTTCTGAAAAAACAAATATAATGATAAATACATTTTGACCCCATAACGAGTGAAAAAGTAAGTTCACTTTTTCCTTTCTCAACAGCAGCGTTCATAATTTAATTATTTATTTATATAAATACTCTTGCGGGGTACATTTGGGAAACCAAAGAAATATTTGGCATATTTAACCTCTAGCATCACGATTCTAACTAATTAGTGTGAGTGCAACACCCTAACCTCGGTGTCTATCAATTTTAATGTTGAGAGATATATACTGAATTTTCTGTTTTTAGAAGAATCTAAAATGGCGGTTTAGAAACTGTAGTCAAAACTAATTAAGAAAGTCTCATACAAGCTCATTCTCATTCTATTAGTTTCAAGACAAAATGGAAAAAATTTAGCCCCTTCAGATTTCTGTCGTATATTCTGGAAATTTATCCTTCTCCAGTTCATAAGCGAAATTTGGAATGAGAAAAAAATGACAATATTAATATTCCATCGAGGGAAGGGCACCGACATACCTCAGTTTCGATCTAAGATAAAAATAAAGCCTCGATGGCTTAATATTAAGTTAACCGTCAAGGTATTTATGGCCAACTGAATTAAATAAAAATCAAAATTTGAAGGAAATTAAAACTAAGAGTTTCAAATAAGAACGCCCTAATTATAATTACGTAAAACTCGTTCAAAAACATCTATAAAAATGAAGCTTTGCAAGAAACCTTACGATGCGCTGATCAAACTTATACTTCAAGTTCTTGAAAATCAGAGGGTGTCGAAATATGAGGCGTTTTTTGTCATTTTCTTCAGTAGTTTGCTTGAAATTGGCATACTATTGAGCGGTAATTTCGCATACCCTTTTTCCGACAAGAATTATATGGACGTGGTGTTGACGTATGCACAACTCTTTAATACCACTTCACTCCTTAGAGGTGTTGGAATCGATCCTACGGCGATTGTTTTCCTAATAGTGCTCGCTGCCATTTGCATGGTGTTATTCACACTAAGCATCTACGTTTACCTCATCTTCTATCGAGGTAAAGATGCAACGTCATCCCAAAAATTACTGATTTGGATCTTTGAATTGATCTTAAAATACGTTGGATATTGCCTCTCAATACCCTTCTTCCACTGTTTTATCACGGCCATCGGAAGAGGACTCCCTCAAACAATCATTTCTATCGCAGGAATCACAATGATTACCTTTCCGCTGCTAATCGAGCGGTTTTTTATTCAAGAAGATAACTTCTTGGAGACTCACTATCTCTGCAAACGCAACACATCTCTTAATTTAATGACACTGCTATATTTTGTCTTTATCATGGTATTTGAGAGTCATTTCCCGACAAAAGACTACAGACTGCCATACACGCTTGTAGTATTTCTCTGGCAAATTTACAGACTGGTGAGAGTGGTCGTCTTGGATTTTTACTACTTTCAGATTGTGCAAAAAGCGAATCTTTTCTGGAAAGGATTTATTATTCCAGTGTCATTCATACTGCTTCTGGATTATATTCTCGAGTACTCGGAAGTAAGGAATATTTCTCCCATAGAGTTCCTCGTGTCAATCAGTTTATCGATCAAGATAATACAGATGATAAATAGCCGATATGAACAATGGATACTATCACATTGTCAAAACCTCAGTAATGGATACCAAATTGATCACGTGATTAAGCTGCTCATCAATCAGACTCAACTTTTCAGCAATAAAGGATCACAAATGTTTGACTATTCGAGTTCAGACCTACTGAGTCAAGATGTACTGCTCCATAAAGGAATGATAGCTACAGATTTCCTCAAGAGTTTCAATAAAAATAGTCATTCCAAGATTTGGAAACAAGAAGAGCTCTATGACCCAGCAACTTTTAGCTTCTTCAAACCAAAATGGCATGAACAACGCTACCAATCACCAAAGGAAACACCTTCAAATAGCGTTATCGCTGTTAAACATTTTATAAGATCCCTCTATGTGATGTATACAAAGAAATTCCCAAAGAATACGTATTTGCATTTCAGTTTTGCAGCGTATTTGCTGCATTATCTTCGACTCACGCCGGCTGTGATACTTGAATGCTATGTTTTGAAAGAGCATCTAGAAAAGCAATCAGATATTCGGATCAGTATCTCAAGAGAAAGACTTGTGAGGATCGTTAACACGATACAAGAAAGGTTGTCGAGAGAGAGAAGTGATCTTGATTTCAGTAATATTGATATCAAAGGGATTTCGGAGCTTGAACTGAAGTATAACGAGATGATCCAACTTATTACTACTTATGTCAAGGATTATGTGAGCTTTCTGGAAGAAATGGCAGACGATACCGTTAATTTTGATCATATCTATATCATTGGCAAGAAGCTTCTGGGTTGCCGAAAAAAAATTGAAGATATTTTCAACAGGTACCTCTCTGAGAACCCTTTCAGTATGGCTGCATATGCGGAATTTCTACGTTCTGTTATATCAGATGATATCGGCTCGCTGGAATTGGCCAAAAAATGCCAAAGGGGTCTCATCAGGCTCGAAACGTATCTTCGCGACGAGAAAGAATGCTTCGAAGTTGATCTACTTTTCGACAAAGAGTCTAGCATCATCCAGGCATCTGGCCTTACACAAACTCTCGGTAAAATCTTGAGAGCTAATCCAGCCTGCGAAAGGCTCTTTGGATACAGTGTAAAGGAGTTCGAATTGCTGAATCTTAGAGTTTTAGCCCCAAGACTTATCTCTATTCAGCATGATGGATTCTTGGCAGCTTATATCGACAGTGGCCGTGAGAATATAATGTACACTAACAAGCGTCTTTTCGGAAGAAGTAAAGAAGGGTTCATCTTCCCAATGACACTTTTAGTCAAACCACAAATCGACTTGAGTACCGGAGGGTTTTTATTTTTAGGATATCTAAAAAGTATTAACACTAAAACTGAATACATTATCACCGATCAGTTTGGACTCATTGATAGTGCCTCTAAGGCTTTAGGGGAGGCATTGGGTCTATCAAGGGCGTTTTTAGATGAGAATTTGGCACATATCCAGTTGATTTGTCCTGAAACATCAATTTTATTTAGCATTTCAGAGGACATCAGGCAAGGAAGAGCAAGTTCAAGACGCACTTATAATAACACCAATGAAAGCCAATACAACGAGGAAGATGAAGGTGCTGCTCATGAGCAGATCGATGGTCATGACGATGAGGGAATCGATGCGTATAGTCCCAAAACAACTTCAAGGGGCAGAATAAAACAGAACGAGCGGACTCGGATGCTCCAGCAGACAGATATGACACTTAAGCTTCTAAAAAGAAAGGATCCAAAAGAGTATGTTCCCAAAACGCTCCTGGATAAGTGCAAAAATGTTGTGGATTTTTATACAAACCAATTCGAGAATAGAGATAGCAACAGAGGCGACACAGAATATTTTAATTTTGATCAGAAATACATTTCAAATTTGGAAGCGAAGATCAATGAGGCTAAGAAATCTAAAGAATACTGTCTTGTACAAGCAAGTGTTGAAGAATTCAGGACCTCGAAGAATAAAATTCCAATGTATGTATTCATGTTCTCTGACATCGATGATTTGTTCCTTGACAAAACGAGAAAGTTAGCTTCAAGAAAAGAAAGAACCGCTCTTCATCAGACAATCAGTGATAAAAAGGAGGAAGGTTCTGATTTGAAAAATGCTACAAAGACTTATATAAAAACCTACACAAACAATCAACCTATTCTAACAGAGCTAACCGAAGAAAATGAGAACCTTGAACCAAGCTCACTTGCGTTGTCTGAGGACAGAGAGATCCATAAGCAGTTTCAAACAATGACAAAAAGCCAATTACCTCGTTTTTTGAACGATGTTAGTGCAATTCTTCCTCCAAAATCACAAAACTTGGATTTATCAAATGACAATGGGCTGATGCAGGAGACTCAAAATGAGAATTTCACTCAAACAGGCCGAGCACCACCACGAAACTTACTACAGACGAATAGAAATGATGGCAGTTTTGAGGGAAATGCGAGCTATCGAAGTGGCGGAGAGGACAAAAAGAGCACAAGAAGCCATAAAAATGAGAAAATTGCTGGACTCATTAGTGAAGAGGCTCGATTAGAATCTGAAATAGAAGACCTTAGGGCAGTTCGATTCACCATTGCCGATAATAAGACCACTCAAAACCCACAATTCCATCAATTCGATAGTCTGATGGGCACAGAGACTAATCGAGGTACAGAGACAGTGAGAGGGACTGAAATATACAAAGGACATGAAACAGGAAGGAGTAAGATGGCAACATCACGTATCAGCACAGATCGTTACTTTGATACACTGGCTGGAACAAATCGTGCATTCATCGATTCAGATAAAGTTAACTCAGTAACTGAGGGAGGAGATAAGGGCGCGAATTTCCCTTCTGAAATAAGCGCTGAAGGACAAAATATTAATCCCGTGAAGAATAAAAAAACCATTTTTGTAAAGAAAGAACTTAATTCTTCAAACAGAGCTACCATTATTGAAGGCGAAGAGGAATCAGGCTCAAAGCAAACCTCATCCTATGTTGAAATTACGGACTCGTTGAAAAACCACGATTTTGATTCACACAAAAAAGGTATTGTCGACTTATTTAAGGCTTTCAAGAAAAATGGGGAAGAACTCTCTGGACAGAAGGCTGGGGGCACACCAAATGTAAAAAGAGCCGCAGATTTAAAATCAAGGACCTCAAGTGTAACTAGTGGAACGTATCGAGCTAAAATAATTCATCAATCAATCATTAGCACATATCTTCCTCCTGAGTTCCGTCAGTCGCGGTTGGTGGTTATAGCCCAACTGGTGGCAGCTTTAATTTCTTTGATTGTGATCATCTCACTTGCATTAAGCGAGTTTACCTATCTACAATATTCAACGGGAATTTTGGATGATGTAAACCGTCTTGTTTATTATGTTCATAAGCTAGGCAATGTTGCATACGATTTACAAAACAACGGGTTGATGACTAGAGATACTGCGGAAGGTCTCGCCGACAAAGCAGCTAAATTGCTTGATGGAATGAACACATCCTACGTTAATTATTCAGCCCAACTTGAAGCATTCCAGACCGAAAAGCCGTACTTTTTCAACACATTCCCATTATTTCAGTCGCAGCAATTGATCAGAACTGTTGTTGTCGACTCGAAATACAACATCAGCATACCACTTGATCAATATTTTACGTACATGCAATATAATGCCTTTACAGTCTTATCAAATATTGATGATGTCATCGACAATATCGATAGAACTTCCGTAACAAATTTGCAAAATGATTATGTCACCGTAATTACAAGATTATCCTCTTGGACAAGATTTTTCCAGAACAATTCAGACTTAAATCTCGAGTTAAGCGCTCAAATAAACTACGAAACAATCGCAGTTTCAATAATCCTGTTCATTTTCACTACGATTGCCATCTTCAAACTTGTAATGAGTTTGAAATTCATTAATAAAACTCTCTATCAGCTAAGTTTTATCACCGCTGCAGACTTCCTGGTGATTAGAAACCAAATTCTGAGATTTGGAAGAAGTCTTAATAGTAAAATCAGTCTGGATGTCAAGGAATCAACAAATTTCCAGCTCGCGAAAGGACAAAGAGTTGTCAAGAAAGGTGCAAAAGGACAATCGATTTTTCAGAATCAAAAAAGAAGATTCCAAGACGCAAGAATTTTCTCAGTTCGCCGCTCATTACCAATCTTCTTGCTATTTGGCTTCTATATGATTATTCAGGGTAGCTTCAAAGCCGCTATGGATGATGTTACGTCTGCTATAAATCTTTCTATGGAGAATATATTATTTTTTGCACAAGACGAAGTCAACACGATAGACAGAATTGTGCGATACAAAAACTATACTATTCAAGATAGGCTTGACGCTACCACAAAGAGCGACCTAAATTCTCAAATCAGTTCTTTGAACTCTCGAATCAACGCGACAGTTACAAAGTATGTTAGCGTGGTTTCTCAAATAGATGAGATATTCACAGAGGAGCAGGCGGCTCGACTTCATGCATTAATATACGACGATGTGTGTCCACTCTATCCACGCTCGAATTGTACCAATGTAGTGAGTGGAGGCTTCACTAAAGGGTTTTTAACCGGAAGAGTAGCCATCTATAAATATATGCTGTCAAACGTCGATCAGCGTCAGTTTCCTGGAACGAGATACTTCACTTTTATAGAACTGAACCAGGCTGAGTTCATTGATCATAGCGTCCTGATGGATATTTTGTTCATCTCATCTGAAAGACTTAAGGAATTGCTGGATTCTGGGATCAATTTATTGATTGGCTTGGTGGTAGGATTAGTTTTGGCGACCTTGTTCTTTTTCTACCTAATCTGGTCGTATTCAATGAATAGCTCGATCGACGAATTTAACAACTCAAGGCATATGCTTTCACTACTGCCCGTGACCTATATCACAAAAAATACACGCATAATGAATTTCCTGCAGAAAACCTCGAGTTTATCGATTGGAAGATACTAAATCATGAAATCATTTATCTAGCAGACTCTATATTATTCGTTCTTCCTACTCCTTTAACTGTCACATTTACTTTGAACAATTTCACATTTGGTGTTTTTTCCGAATATTAGGGAAATTTGAAATCTCTGTTTTATCGATATCAACTGTTAAACCGACCTCCATAATAAGTTTCAACCTCATCGAACCATTGATGTCCATAATAGCTCAAGTTTTGATTCTTGAAAAGATTTCAAATGTTAACGACTCTGAGATCTACAAGCCATAGTCTTATATTCAGGAGGAGTCAGATTTACGAAATTAAGGGGGGGGGGGTAATTTTGAAGACAGTGGGATAGCACGATAAATCAGAACATTACAACAAACTTAAAAACTCGCCATTTGTAGATCATTATTGCAACTGGGGTTTAATATGTGACAGCTCAAATTAAGTGTTGGAAAGTTATTAAATTGAAGAAAAAGGCAAAACCTGGCATTAGTTAGAACTTATTTGAGTTCTGGGTGAGTGTTAAATGAAATTATGCCAATTTACATTACTTATATTTAGCAGAAAGGAATGATGGTAGTAAAATTTCATCCCGTAGCCGTCATTCTGATTGAAGATTGAACATCCCGAATAAGCTTGAAATTATCGCTAAATTTGATGCAAAATAAAACCTTGAATGCTCTGGGCCTGTGAAAGATCAGCTACATTCATTATCACAACTAATGATCTTTCGTCTAGAATACTCAGTCAGAATTTATACTCCTCGTGATATCTGGAAGGAAAGGGCTCAAAAATGTTGCTTAAAAAATCGGTATTCACTTCAAGAGATCTCAGCGACAGACATTATTGATAACTAATCCAAACTCAAATTATTGCTGGTCTAAAATAAATTGCAATAGTTAGTTGTTTCACAAGTCACGTAGACATATATACATATATGTTGTAATTAACTTGTCCTTGTAGCATCTTTTTGAGAAAAATAGCGTTGTTAAAGTTATCTTTGTGATTCTATGAAACCAAACTTTCAAAAATAAAAAGAAATGGTCCTTTGTGCAAATTTAGGACATCATTTTTCTGGAATTTTCATGTGCGTTCCTTAAGTTTCAATTCGTTTATTCAGGTTTCTGTAGACTTGTCAGACACAGACTGGTTCGAAACTTCTAACATAATTGACTATAATTGGAAAATAGAGCTTTTTACAAAATTAGATTTTAATTTTGAGAGCAAACTAAAGTGTTAAATGCATTTATTTCCGTTGCGCGCTTGACTCTTGATTTTCTTCCTATCGAATTTTCCTGGCAGATATTTTGAAATCTCCATTGACTTCCGATAACTGATTTTTTTTGATCAAGTGGGAAATTCAATACCCTCTTCGATTTGACTCCGAAATGTTTAAATCAAGGCGTTTAAATTTCGGTCTGCTTAACTGAATGTATGAAAAAAACACTTTAAAAAAACTGCTTTGAAATTGGTAGATAATTAAATATAGAAGCTAATAGCATCAGTTTGAAACTCCAAAAAAAAAAAATGAAAATTTGCAAGAAGCCCTTTGACGCCCTGATAAAACTGGTGATTCACCTTCTTGAGAACCAGCACGTCTCGAAATATGAAGCAATATTCATAATTACTCTCAAAAACATGCTTGAGATTGGATTGCTCTTAAGCAGCAATTTTAATTTTCATTTATCTCATTGGGAATATACCAAAGTGCTCTTCAGATACGCTCAACTCTTCAATACCACAGCACTTCTAAAAGACTTCGGACTTGAGCCTCAATCAATGGCACTACTTCTTGTACTTGCATCTGTGAGCACAGTGTTATTTATACTCAATTTCTACGTCTATTACGTCTTCTATCGAGGCAAAACAATAACTTCTTCACAGAAAGTTGTTATTTGGATCTTCGAACTCATATCAAAATACATGGGATACTGCTTCTCGATACCCTTTCTTCATTGTTTTATAACGGCTATTGGAAGTGGACTTCCACAGACAATCATTTCGAGTGCAGGCATTGCAATGATTTCCTTCCCGCTTCTAATCGAACGATTGCTCATTCAAGAAGATAATTTCTTGGAGACTCACTATCTTGGCAAACGTAATACATCTCTCAATTTCATGACTATCATCTATTTCATCTTTATGATGATATTTGAGAGCCACTTCCCTTCAACAGACCACAGATTACCATACACACTAGTTGTAGTAGGATGGCAAGTCTGTCGTTTAGTGAGATTGATCACTTTTGATTACTATTTCTTTGATGCAATACAAAACCTGGCTCTTTTCTGGAAGGGTTTACTACTTCCAGTGAGTTTCATTCTGCTTTTGGATCATATTCTTGACTCAGCCGATGTACGAACCGTTTCTCCAATTGAATTGTTGGTGTCGATTAGTCTATCAATCAAAATAGTCCAAATGATAAACAACCGATACGAGCAGTGGCTTTTGGGGAATTGCCAGAACCTCAACAATGGATATCAAGTCGTCCACGTGATTAAACTGCTCATTAATCAGACACAACTGTATAGCAATAAAGGATCCAAAGAATTCGATTATTCAAACGCAGATCTACTCAGCCAAAATGTGCTTTTCCATAAAGGAATCATAGCTTCTGATTTTCTAAGAAGCTACAAAAAGCACAGCATTTCTAAGTTCTGGAAGCAAGAAGAGCTTTATGATCCGGCAACTTTTAGCTTCTTCAAACCAAAATGGCATGAGCAACGTTACAATTCACTGAAGGAAACTCCTTCGAACAGTGTGATCGCCATCAAGCACTTTCTGAAGTCGCTCTATGTAATGTATACAAATAAGTTCCCAAAGAACACACATTTACATTTGAGTTTCGCATCATTTCTACTGCATTATCTCCGACTTACACCGGCAGTTATACTTGAATGTCATGTCTTGAAAGAGCATTTGGAAAAGCAGTCAGATATTCGGATCAGTATCTCAAGAGAAAGACTTGTGGGGATCGTTAACACGATACAAGAAAGGCTGTCGCGAGAGAGAAGTGATCTCGTTTTCAGTAATATTGATATCAAAGGGATTTCAGAGCTTGAATGGAAATATAATGAGATGGTTCAATTAATTGGAAATTATGTGCAAGATTACGTCGGTTTTCTGACTGAAATGGCAGAAGACACTGTTAATTTCGAACTCGTCTACAAAAGTGGGAAAAAACTACTGGTTTTGAGGAAAAAGATTGAAGAAATATTTAACAAGTACCTTTGTGAGAACCCTTTCAGCATGGCTGCCTATGCAGAATTCTTACGCGCCGTCCTCTCGGACGATTATGCGGCATTAGAACTTGCCAAAAAATGCCAAAGGGAGCTCATGCGACTCGAAGCTTATAACCGAGATGAGAGAGAATGTGTCGAAGTCGATCTCCTCTTCGACAAGGATTCCAGTATTATTCAAGCATCTGGCCTGATGCAAAATCTCGGCAAAATCTTGAGAGCAAACCCAGCTTGCGAGAGACTTTTTGGATACAATCTGAAAGAACTTGAGATGTTGAATCTGCGAGTTTTATCTCCAAGACTCATCTCGATCCAACATGATAACTTCTTAACAGGATACATCGAGAGTGGAAGAGAAAATATAATGTATACAAACAGGCGACTCTTTGGGAGAACCAAGGGAGGATTTATTTTCCCACTCACACTCCTTGTCAAACCACAAGTGGACCTGAGTACAGGAGCATTCTTGTTTTTCGGATATATCAAAAGTGCCAACACGAAAAATGAGTATATAATCACTGATCAATTTGGTTTCATTGATAGTGCTTCCAAAGCCTTAGGGGAGGCATTGGGATTAACAAGATCATTCTTAGATGAGAATTTGGCACATATTCAATTGATATGCCCTGAAACATCAATTTTGTTTGACATTTCTAACAACCTCATGCAAGGAAAAACAAGTACGCAGTATACACATAACAACAGCAACGAAAGCGAATGCTATGATGCTGAAGAAAATGAGAACAACTTGAATGAAGGCGACTATAATAAGGAAATTGGTCTCTACAATCGAAAGAACACTGCAAGGAACAGAATGGTGCAACACGAGCGCGCTCGAATGTTCCAAGAGACAGACATAACATTTAAAGCAATCAAAAAGAAAGATCCAAAAGAATATGTACCAAAAGCTCAATTGGATAAGTGTAAAAATATCGTTGAGTTTTATACGAATCAATTTCAGAACAGAGATAGCAATAAGGGAGATGCAGAGTTATTCTTCAACTTGGACCAAAAATATATAACAAATTTGAATGCAAAGATCAATGAACTAAAGGAAACAAAAGAATTCTGCCTGATACAAGGAAGCGTAGAAGAGCTTCGGACATCAAAAAACAAAATAAAGATGTATGTCTTCAAGTTCACTGATATTGATGATTTGCTAATACAGAAAACGAGGAAGCTAATGTCAAGACATAATAGGACAACTCTCCACCAGTCAACTCATGACCGACAATTAGAACGTCGTGAAACTGCTTCTCAATCTATTCCGAAAAACTTTGTCAAATATCCTACAAGTCATATGAAAGATCCTCCAATTTTGACTGAGCTTACTGAAGAAAATGAAAAACCTGAGCAGAGCTCGTACGTCTTTTCTGAGGATAGAGAGATCCATAAACAGTTTCATACGATGACCAAAAGTCAATTACCTCGTTTTTTGAATGATGTAAGTGCTATCCATCCTCCAAAATCACAGCATGTAGATTTATCCAACGAGTATGGGCTTATGATGGATATTCAAAATGAAAATCTCACCCAGACAGGTCGTGCACCACCACGAAACTTACTACAGACGAATAGAAATGATGGCAGTTTTGAGGGAAATGCGAGCTATCGAAGTGGCGGAGAGGACAAAAAGAGCACAAGAAGCCATAAAAATGAGAAAATTGCTGGACTCATTAGTGAAGAGGCTCGATTAGAATCTGAAATAGAAGACCTTAGGGCAGTTCGATTCACCATTGCCGATAATAAGACCACTCAAAACCCACAATTCCATCAATTCGATAGTCTGATGGGCACAGAGACTAATCGAGGTACAGAGACAGTGAGAGGGACTGAAATATACAAAGGACATGAAACAGGAAGGAGTAAGATGGCAACATCACGTATCAGCACAGATCGTTACTTTGACACACTGGCTGGAACAAATCGTGCATTCATCGATTCTCAGAAGAATGGAGAGAATAATAATATGCATTCCGAAGTAAGACCATCATCAATTCAGGAGATTAAGAATGGGAATGAAGAAGGAAACTCTAAAAAGAAGATCTTTGTAAAGAGAATGACGGATGCTGCTCAGACTGTTCAAGCTGTAGTAGTTCATGATCCCAATGAGAGAGAAGGAGACCTTAATACAAAACGTGAATCATCTTCTTTTGTCGACTTTACTGATTCTTTGAAGCATCCGGAAACAGGTGATAAGAAGTTAGGTGTGGCCGATTTATTTACAGCTCTTAAGAAAACAGGGGCAGCAGAGGAATCTGGAGAGAAATTGCAGCATATCCATAGACAATTTGACATCAAATCAAGAACTTCAAGTGTAACAAGTGGATCCTATAAGGCAAATCTAATTCATGCGGCAATATTCAGTCCATACCTTCCTCCAGAATTTCGTCACTCACGACTGACAGTTATTGGCCAGCTCGTAGCGGCAATAGTCTCCTTAATAACCATAATTGGAATTTCTTTGAGCCAGTTCACCTATTTGCAATACTCAACACAAATCTTGGACGATGTAAACCGTCTTGTTTATTATGTTCATTCCTTGGGTAACGTTGCGTATGATCTGCAAAATAACGGATTGGCAAGAGGTTCCGCTCAATCACTCATCGATAAAGCGACTGAAATGCTATATAATATGAATAATTCGTACACTAATTTTTCAGCTCAACTCGAATTGTTCCAAAGCGAGAAGCCATATTTTTTCAACACATTTCCAACATTCCCGTCGCAACAATTGCTTAGAACTGTTGTTGTAGACACAAAATACAATATCAGTCTAGCGCTTGATCAGTACTTCACACAAATACAATACGCTGCTTTCTTAGTCTTATCAAATTTCGACGACGTCATCACTAACACAGACAGAAGCTCAGTGTCAAACTTACAAGATGAATATTTAAACGTTCTCACAAGATTATCTTCTTGGACAAGATATTTTACGAACAATTCGGAATTAAATCTCACTCTGAGTTGGCAAATAAACTACCAAACCATTGCAATCTCGATAATCCTGTTTATTTTCACAGTGCTCGGTATCTACAAGCTTCTTGTTAGTTTGAAATTCATTAATCGAACTCTATACCAACTCAGCTATATCAGTGCAGGCGACTATTTAATGGTGAGAGAACAAATTATGAGGTTTGGAAGAAACCTTAATAATAAAATCAGCTTGAGCAATAGTGAGTCAACAAACATTCAGCTAGCTGCGAGAGGACAAAAATCTACCAAGAAAGGAGGAAAAGGCAATTCAATCTTTCAGAATCAAAAACGAAGATTTCAAGATGCAAAAGTTTTCTCTTTCAGGCGAGCACTGCCGATCTTCTTGCTGTTCAGCTTCTACATGATTATTCAAGGGAGTTTCAAAGCTGCTATGGATAGCGCGACAACTGCCATCAACCTCTCTATGGAAAATATATTATTCTTCGCGCAAGATGAGGTAAATACAATCGATAGACTTGTACGTTTCAAAAACTACACTCTTCAAGCACGGCTTGGCACTACCAAAAAGAGCGATCTGACATCTCAAATCACTACTTTGAACTCTCGAATCAACGCTACAGTGGCAAAGTATGTTAGTGTAGTTTCGGAACTAAACCAGATATTCACAGAAGAACAGACAGCCCAACTCCATGCTCTGATATATGATGATGTGTGCCCACTTTATCCAGGGTCTAATTGTACCAATGTGGTCAGTGGGTCATTCACGAGAGGATTTTTAACCGGCAGAGTAGCCATATATCAACATATGCTGTCATACATAGACCAAAATCAATCCTATGGGCAAAAGTACTTCGTCTTTCAAGAACTTAATCAAGCTGAATTCATTGATCATAGTGCGCTTATGGACATTCTAACCATATCTACTGGAAGGCTTGAGGAGTTGCTAACTTCAGGAGTCGATCTGTTAGTAGGTTTGGTGGTAGGGTTGGTTTTGGCGACTCTTTTCTTCTTTTGGATTATTTGGAAATATACTATGAAAGGCTCAATTGAAGAATTCACTAAGTCCAGACAAATGCTTTCTCTTCTACCGGTAACATATATTACAAAAAATAATCGTATTACGAATTTCTTGCAAAGAACTTCGTCTTTAAGTTTTGCTAAGTATTGATCCCCTAATTTGAGCATATTTCTCAATGTATCATAATGAGCATTTTTATTTTTCATGTGAAATATTATTAGTTTCTGTAGCAGATCACTTAATAGTACCTGATTGAAATTAGGGGCTGCTCATTGACTCAAAGGATCTGAGTCAGACTTAAATATTATCGATACCCTTAAATTACGAAGAAGCTTGCACAGAATAGGATTTTCTCGCTGTTGACGACAGTCTCATAAATTTCTAGTATCAGCAAGGTAAGGCTTCACCAATATCAATAATGAAAGTTAGGTGTATACAATGGAAAAAGACGAGGGTTTGCGTTATTCGACAATGTAACTCGTTTTAGCCTTGCACTCTACCCAATGCTTTCTACTATTAAAAAAGTCGATCAATCCTTCCTGCAATACCTTGGATTCAAAAGTTTCCCCATGACCAAAAAAAAAAAATGACGAATTTTTTGCAAAATCTTAAAAAATGCTTCGCTAACTCTTGAACCAAGAGCATTGGCTGGAAAATTTTGCTTTTAGGTTAGTCGATTTTGTGCCAGCTAGAATGACCTTGAAATTTTACTTAATAAGTTTTTGAAATCATCATTAATTATTTGATCTATTTTCCTGATTAGCACAATACAATCAGTTTCTTACCTAATAACTGAACATTTTTGGCAGTTTCTGTTTATGTCTGTAAATTATTACCTGATAGACTGGGATGAGTCCTCACACGAAAGTAATAATCGATTTTTGCACTTGAACGATTGCATAATTCTATGAGGGGATAATCACATTTTCAAGCTGTCGATGGAAATACAAATCGTGAGAAATTTCAACAGTAGTGGCTTCTCAATTAATTTTGGAGAACGATCTCGAGTAGGTGCATTCCTTAGCACCTTCAGATGCCTATTTAATTTTTGTTGGTGCGCAGGTATTTAATTTTGCATTAGCAGCTATACATCTGACCAGAAATTGTGTAACATTATAATTCCATTATCGATATTTAAATCCGACAAGTTTTTTTCATCAATTATAATCCCGTTTTAGATATAGAACAGAATGCAGAATACAAAGCAACAACTTGAAGAACTTATCACTCAAATTCCTGAAAAATGGCAGGCTAAAGCTATTGAGACATTGCTCAGCTTCATGGTGGATCAGATGGAAAATGAATCAAAATCCTCAACAAAGCCACTCTCGTTAGAGACTCAAAACACTAAACTCAAAGAGGAAATCAAAAAACTTCAGAAAGAAAAAGAAGAGCTGACGAAAAGTATCACCGAGCTTGTCGAAGAAAATGAAATAAGCACTAAAAAAGCTCGTGAGCAGGAAAAAAAGATCAAAGAAGAGCTTCAGAAAACAATAGAAAAAATGAAGCAAGAGAATTTCAGTTTAAATTATCTAGTTGACACATTAACGAAGGAAAATGATGTTCTTAGAAAAACTACTGAGAGTTCAAGAGCTACAAAATCATCCGAAACTGAAATTCTAAACAAAAAACTTCAAATTGAAGTCGATTCTCTTCACAAACTCATAAAGGCAAACGAAACTGAATTCAACCAAAAGTTAGCTGAGTCAAATTACAAGATTCAGAAACTTGAAAATGATCTTAAGAAAGTTGTTTCGGAAAGGGACAGCATTATTCAAGCTTTAGAAACGACTCAGCAGAAGTTAAAGGAGTTAGAAAAATCGAAGAGTCTCGGCACCGGCAGCAATGAACTCATCAAGAAAATTGAAGAGCTGAAGCAAACAAATGAAAGTCTTACTGTCCGCGAAAAGAAAATCAAACTAACACTTGAGGAAATGGTAAAGAAGAATGCTGATCTGATTGATGCTCAAGATAAGTTCGAAGTGACCATTGAAAAGCTGAAGAAGGAAATCCAAACCGAGAAATCTCACAATGAGAAAGAGAGAGTAAACCTTCAAAAATTAATAGAGAGCTTGGCTCTTGAAAACGAAAGACTTCAAGACTCTTCAAAGAAGGATAATTTTGAGGGGAAAACCTTAACCAACAAGCTTATCGAACTTGAGAAAGGGAAGGCTAGTTTGCTCTCTGAGAACAAGATGCTTACAAAGTCTGTAGAAGAGCTAAAGAAGAGACTTTCTCTTGAAGAAAGTGGTTATGATATCATTGCCTAAAATAATATTTTTCTGAAGAGGCTCACTTTCGCAACGAAAGCGCAAGTTTACAGCAAATATAATTTCACAATAATTGTATAACTCATTTATTGTTGCGGAACATGAAGTGAATTTAATTAATCGTTTATGTATTTTGTTGAAGTGAAAGCAAACTAGGTAATATTTGGACTGAGTTAGCATCAATTCACAAGTATACAAGTGGATATTTATTTCATCAGGGCATTGCCTTCTTGTTATATTAATTTCTTTCAACAATAAGAAAAATAAGAGAGTAATATTGGTTATTTCGAGAAAATTAGATATAACTCTCTCTTTCTTTTTGTTCATTTTTCAAGCTCACATTCCAATATTTTTTTTACTTGCTTTACTGATGTTAAATATCATAATTTTGATTTCAAATTTTTCTGTGTGTTAAGATTTGCATGTTCAAAATTAAACTGAAATATCGAATAATTGTTTCGAGTCACTTAATTCTGATGGCCACGGCGTGTCCTATACACTCTCAGATCAAGTCTAAATTTCTCCAAAAGGCCTGTCTGTATCCAGGTTGTTCCGATCCTTGCCTCTGCACGGCTTGTGAGAAGATCCATGACGCTGATCATAATATTTTTGTTGAAGATTTAAACGAGGTGTTCAACGAATCACTGTTAGATGAAGTTTCGGGGCTCGTAAACCTCGCTGCTGAGAACCCCATCTCTAAATCTAATTCTCCTGAGAAACGCAGCTTTCTCGCAGAATTCCTTTCTAAAGATTTGAAAAATGCTTTTGAGAACGCGTACACGCAATTGCTGAAAAAGTTAATGCCATCCTTTTCGCAACTTTATGATTTGGAATCATCATTGACCTCCCTTTCCGCTTCAAGAAGAGATAAAATTGATAAATCTAGCTACTCCTTTGAGCCGACTTCTTGTGAGAATTTGAAATTATTTCTGAAAGATTACTCCTCGATCAGCAACCAATTTGATCGTATTGTCTACGAGATATACCACCAACTTCGCACGAGCATTACGGACCTTTCAAAATATGTGGAATACTCCCTCACGGAGCAGGTGAAAGTATTATCAGAAGTGCATCAGGAAAGAATCGATCGCTATACTGTATATAAAGCCACCCAGAAGAACAGCGTACCTGCACCAATCACTAGTGTCAAAGTTAGATCATATTTTTATAATTCTCAGGACTACTTGCCAATAGGAGAGCTCCTCGTGGCTCGCTGTACACTGTATCAAAAGGATCGCAAATTCCTCATGGTCTCTAACTCAAATCGAAAAATTCTGAAGCAATTTACTGTCGAAGAATTTCATCCAGAGACGGATCAGCTGCTCATCACACAGCAAACTCTGCAGCTCCTCGGATTCAAAAAAGATGCCACTAACGAAGAGACTTTTGTTTACATTTATGATTTAAGATCAGGAAAAATGTGTCATTTCAGCTCCATTCCTCTTCGAGTTAATTCTGTGGCCGATTCACTTAATAAAGAAGAAGTCTGGCTTGCAACTGACAATAGAGGCCTTTATCTACTAGATCTTCCTACTTTTCAGATATCACTTTTTGCAACAGTAGATTCCCGTGTGCTAACTGACATCTTCCTGCTACCATCAGTCGAACAGCTCATTGGATTGACCTCTGACTATCGGATCCAAGTGTTTTCGATTGCCGAAAGAGTCCCAGTTCTATTGAAAACGGTGCCTTTAGCGACATTAGACAATTATAAAAATTTGAAGATTTCGGACGCTTGTGTTTACGGAAACAAAAATGCCTACTTGTATGTGAGTGTATATGGGAAATTGGACCAGTTCCAAAGTACTACGCAAATTGGACATTTATTCTGGATTGGAGACACGGACTTCTATTATCCTAGAGTTCAGAAACTCGAGGAACTTTCAGCTCCTTTCAACTTCAAACTCTTCAGAGCTGGAGACAAAACGACTGTGATAAAATGGATAAAAAGGATTAATACTACCTTTCCTTACCCAGCGATAATATTTAAAGATTCAACTGACACTTTTATTCATCATGTCCGGATCAATGAACCTAAGAAAATACTGCTGCTTCAGCGCCCATATTGTCTTCTGATATTGGATAATGACCATCGCGTGAAGTTCATCTGCTAATGCTTTCGAGATAAAGTAAATTACCACTCTCTTTTGTGTATAGAAATTAGTTTGTCCGGTAGTTGTGTAATTTATTTGGTTTGAAAAATGTTTGAGAGAGAGAGGCGGTGTGATTGTCTAACTAACTTTCTAACTGGCTGCTAATGATACTTAATATATTTGTATAACTCTTTAGACTCACTTAAACTATATCTGAATTAATATATAATCAGACTCACTTTAAGAAGAAGAAAAAAAAAAGAGCATATTGTTCATGTCTGGGCGAAATTTCATGATCATTCGTAAGACAATAAAATGCACATTACTAACCTGCCTCTTTTCGTAGAATTGTAATCATGTGTTTCTCAGTATCTAGAGTTTTCATATATTTCTCTTCAAAATTACTTCGATTTCAGCACCCAAACCGTTTAGAAAAGATGATTATTCAGCTACTACCTGCTTATCTTTTGTAGCTAAATTTAGCGTGTATTCTGGTCTCAGTTAAATTAGAAAAAAAATCCAATTAAGTTCGGTAAATCAAAATGAATTAGTTTTAATGAAAGAACTTCTTTGATAAGAAAATTCTCTTTAGGTGGTTTCTCTTTACATGAATACACGAATCGCTTGTATTGACCAACTAAGAACACGCTTCCTGATGACAAAATTTTCAGGTCCTAATTTACAAAACCAAGGTTTAATCGCAATTAATTCTGCCGATAAATTATTCTGAAAATGTAATAATGCTCAAAATTAAAAGAACATCAGAGTGCCAAATAACTTCATAAAAACCTTTAATAAGCAATCAGATTAAATATTGTTCGCTCAGAGAATTCTGTAAAAATTTTACTCAAGAGTCTATTCAAGAAAAATTAATTGTCTTGGTCATTGCTGAGAGGCGTTCTCTTGCAAGAATTATACGTTTCTTGTTCTGAGGATCACAAAGTTGTGAATTTTTACTCGTTCTCAGAATTCCATCAGTTGAGTCTCCCAAAAGTCAATTATTCCTTCTAGGATATTATCTCCTAATCTGATTCCCAAGTAAGAAACTCAATAGTTTGGACGATAACCTTGAGAAATGAAACTATTCATAGAAATGAAGAGAACAAAAGACCTTTATCAATTGGTGTCAAATAATAATCGAAGCAAATTACGTAATTTATAGAGTCCAACGCATTGCGACGTAGAATTAAAATTTATAAAAATCTCTGAAGCAATGAAAACGCAAGATCCTTCACAGCTATTCTCTAATGATATTGGTTTCTACGCTCAGACCACCACATTGACTCACATCAACGATCAACCAAAATTTGAGTACCTGATACTTTGTTTCTTTGTTATTTTAACTCAATCAAAGAGTTTCCTTTCCTCGTCGAGCTAAAGCAGAATCCCTGCAAGCTGAGCATTATGGTGAAACCCTCGAGAGTTTCTCTAAAAATATTCTTGTCCTCGGCCTTGACGAGACTCTTATCTACTCGAATTTGAGAAGTTTCAATGCCGATTGCTTGAAAGTCAAGGTAAATCTCAATGATGCCCCCTTTCAACTGAAATAATACCTTGATAGGTCACCCAACCCTCTAAATCTGTCACCTACTATGTGATGCCGAGGCCAGGTCTCCTTTCGTTTATCCAGACTATCCATAAATGTTTCAAACTCTTTTTATACACATGCAATGACAAAGAGGTAAGCTTTTTGCTTACTCGATTTCAACACAAACTCTATGGCTGAATTTAGTACGCAGAAGCAATTCTCGGAAGTCTCAGCATACGAGAGTATTTCGATGGCATTTTTGACAAGAAATTTTGTGTGCAAGATACAAAACGAGGAACAATTAAAGATTTGAACCGCCTCGATCTTCCAATGAGACAATCTATTCTTATTGATGTAAACGTGTGTCACTCGCAACTACTTCATTGGTTAATTTTAATAGGATAAAACAGCCAACATGGTGAGAAATCCAGATAATGGGCTGCGACTCCAGCCATTCTTAGGTGATCCTAACGACAACTGCCTCTCACTACTGTTGCCTTTTCTAAAATATGTTTCCGAAGATCTTGATGTCCGACCTGTGTCAATCAAACAAACCGAATTTGCAAAGAACAACAAAAGTTTAGACGATGTGGAAGATAAGAAAGGATCTTTTGTAAACTATTTCCCAGTGGATTCTCCGAAAAAGCTGATGACATCAGTCAACACCCCAAAGCACCTACGAACAAGAAGTCACTTTGTTAGCGTAAGAGAGCCGACTCATAAACGTAGGGGCTCATGGAAGCTCTTCCAAGAAACCCTAACACCACTTAGCATTGAAAAGAAGGAAAGGAAGAGTGTCTTCGTATTTAGTGACAAAAAGAGCTCGGATAAATCGACTAGAAATTTATCTCCGAGCTCCTTTGGTATAATTGATGAAGGAAAAAATGATTACATCCATGGGTTGAAAATATTCGAGCATCAGTCTAACTTCAAATAGGCATTCAAGTCTATCTGTAAAAACATATTTATTTGCCTCTACTAGAATTTTGTAATAACCTTATTGGGAGCTTTCTGTGGGAGTATGATGGATTTTATGAGTAATAGTTTTTCCTAAGAAATTTTAAGAAGGAATTCAACATTGTTAAAATTTATTTTTTTGTTGTTGTTATTGTTTCTGCTTTGAACTCATATTCATATTTTGCATAACCTATAGAAACTTTCTTTATCGCGAATGCTAACAAGAAGTTTATTTTGTTGATAATCATTTCAAGAAAGCCGACATAACTCCAACTCCAATTACTTTGTTAATTTTGCTTATCCCAGAAATAGTTAGACATATTTCCAACAAGGTCAATTTAGTCTCCTTGCTTTCAGCACAGATTGTTATAGAATTGTACATATACAGTATAAATGTGGGAATTTTTTTTTTTCAATGAAATGTAGAGTCTTCGATTTCTGGAAGAAAGGCAATTTGTCTCGATTAGTTGTTTCTTCGAACGGACTTATTATTGGAATTGCTTTTTGGTTTTAGTTGAATTCTATTTCCAAAAAACTCAATTATTTCGATAAGAATTCGAAAAACCTAAGGAGGATTTCAACAACAAGGAGCTTTACTGTAGAACTATGACTATCTCTTCTTTTCAAGTGCTATTTTCATTCCTCAATTAATTGAGCTACCCAAAGGAGCAGCCTGCCCGATTTTATCAAATTAATTCAGACGCATCATGAGTCGGATTTCACTCGCTCTTACCCCTGTTTATTTAAAAGATTATTTTCAGTCTTTATACAAGATTACGCACAAAACGCATACTCAGTATACACTGAGAGCGTCTAGCAGTCGGTTTATGAGAAAATGAGGTTGAAACAGCTAAAGTCAGATGGATCATGCAGTGACCAGCGAGCGGTTTCTGGCTCCTTAATTAATAAAATTGACTTCATAATCTTTAAATTTTAAAGTTGAAAAGAGTGTTCAGGGCTTTTCCAGCAATATATCCCAACAATGGAGATTAGTGATACAAAGTAGCTGCTCTTCCAGTGCCATGCTCTAATCTTCACAATAGCCTTTCAGATGATGGAATAAAGGCCTCTCTTATTGACGCAGATATGGCTATTCCCTTTGAATCTCCTTTAGGCGTCGAGTTGGAAGGCAAAATTCGTACTCTTAGACTCTACAGACATTCAAGTTCTAAGAGGACAGCATTTATTTTGCTCTCCATTCTCACACTGGGTTTTTTCGCTCTATTCTGCTTTTGGTTCAAAAAATTGCGCATCAGAATGACCTTAACCAGAGCGACGATAAAAAATGCAACAACAATTGTTGTTGAAGGGGAAGGTAAGAACTTCACCTCTATTTCAAACGCTAATAAATTTTTTTCAATGACGAAAGATGAATCACTTGAGACAATTGGCCTCCAGAAAGGATACTCTATCAGCGAGACCCAGTTTAATTACAGAAAGTTTGGATTTATCTACTCCGTAGACAGAGGCATGTTTGTCCCGATACAATTTGACCTTTCGAAATTTTCATTCAAAGAGATCCAAAATGATTTTGGGAAAGGACTCACCAGCAGTGAGGCTGCTCATAATATAAAATATTATGGTGGAAATAACACACTTTTGCAGTTTTCTCACAATTGTTTTAGGGAAAAACGTGACTGAGATTGAGGTTAAGGGTTGGCACACCCTCCTGATTGATGAAGTTTTGAACCCATTTTATATTTTTCAGGTAATAATGGAAATTTTCAATCTCATTAATACTGGTGCTAGGTTTTCAGCTTTGTTGTTTGGTACCTTGCGGACTACGGAGGCTTTGCTCTCGTCGTATTTACTTTTTCAGCAATCTCAATCACATCGACTTTAATACAAACACGTTCCTATCTGAAAAAGCTGCGAGATATGGCTCGCTTGGAGATTGAGGTTAATGTGTTTCGAGACAAAAACCTCAGTCATCCTATCAAAGTCAGCTCCTCTGAATTAGTTCCTGGGGATATTATGGAAATCCCTGACAGCAAAATTATGCCTTGCGATGCTATTTTGATTAACGGTCTCTGTATTATGAACGAATCTATGCTGACTGGAGAATCTATTCCTGTCGTGAAGAACTCGTTGCCAATGGGCAGCGCACTCTACAACCCAACAGAAGACAAACAGTACACCTTGTATGCTGGAACAGTTTGCATTCAATCAAGAGCAAACCAAGGTGGTCATGTGATTGGGCTGGTAACAAATACTGGATTCATGACACTGAAAGGAGGCTTGGTGCGGTCCATGCTTTTTCCAAGAAAAGCAGATTTTAGATTTTATACAGACGCTCTGAAATTCATTGGAATACTTGTGCTCTTGTCTTTCGTTGGTACTTCATCACATCTCTCCTTTTGGAGTCTAACATGAAATAAACTAGGTCTAGCCATTGACTTACCAACTTTTCTGCAAGATGGAGCCTGGGTAACCTTCGTTCAAGGCTCACAGCTCGTTACTATTACTGTTCCTCCAGCACTCCCTTTTTGTTTGTCTGTTGGAATAGGTTATGGGTTAAAAATGTAAGCACTCTTTTCTTGCTAAATTCTTTATCTTTTGTTTTTTTTGCTTTTTTCAACTATCAGGCTGAGCAGAAAGAACATTTTTTGTATTTCTCCCAATAAAATCATTGAAGCTGGAAGAATTAAAATTATGTGCTTCGACAAAACTGGTACTCTTACTGAAGACGGACTCGATCTTTATGGAGTGAGAAATGTGTTTTATGATAGAAGTAAGAAATCCCGGTGGTAAAATCGCTAAATAAAATAAATACCTAGGCACCAAGAAACTCAACTTCCGAAACCTATGTGGAGATGTTAAAACATTTTCGAGTTTGATTGCTGATGCAAAGGCACGAAAGAGTCCTACCTTGAAGAGCGAATCAATGACTAGGGAAGAACTACTGTTGAATGTGATGTCCACTTGCCATTCACTCACCGTTGTTGCAAATCAGCTCTATGGTATATATATTATTACAAGGTTGTGCGCAGGGTTTAAACACTTCTTTTTCTTAAAACTTAGGAGACCCACTTGATATCAAAATGTTTGAAGCAACAGGTTCCACACTCTACGAAAAAAATGTATCTTCTGATGTAGATTTCGGCTCTGCAGAATGTGTAGTGAAAACGACCATTAAAGCAAATACTTCGAAAAATGATCTTGCACTGCCTTTCATCGAGAATATTCAAACAAACATCATTCGAAGATTTGAGTTCTCATCAAAACTACAAAGAATGAGCGCTTTGGTCAAAACTTCTTTGGACAGCGGTTTCTTCAGATTGCATATCAAAGGAGCCCCTGAGAAAATCAGAGAACTCTGTGTGGAAGACTCTATCCCCGATAATTACCAGGAAACATTATCAAAATACACCAATCGAGGATTCAGAGTGCTTGCCTGTGCCTCAAGGATTCTGAAAATATCAGAGCATGAGGCAGCAACGCTTGAACGTGTCGATTTGGAAAAAGATTTCGCATTTATCGGCTTTCTAATACTTGAAAATAAAATGAAAGAAATCACTCCTTCGATAATTGAGAAGCTCCATGAGGCGCTCATTCGACCGGTCATGGTGACTGGTGATAATGCTCTCACAGCTATCAGTATCGCAAGACAGTGCGAAATTATTAATCCATCATATCGTGTGCTATTGGGTACATTACAAGATGATCCATTGATGTCTAATAAGAAAAGAATCGAGTTTGAAGATTTGGAATTTCCCAACGACAAACTTGATGACTCGCTCAGGTTAGAGCATTTAGACAGCGATGATGAGGAAGATGGACATCATCATCAATTTTTAAATGAGCCTCAACATGAGAACCGAACACTTAGTCTGATGATTCAACGTGGTAAAACACGCTCCTCTTCATTATTCACATTTAAACGACTTCTTAGGACCTAAAATTGAACAAAGATTCCCTTCAGTAGCTGACCAAAACTTAACGAAGTTTTCTTTAAATCCAAACTTGCTAAACATCGAGAATGAGGATCATATTTCTATTGCAATGACCGGTACTTCTAACTTGTTGTGAGCTATCTTTGCGAATATTCGATAGGCCCAGCGTTTTCGTACCTTATTAAAGCTGCAGAAGATCCAGATGATCGTCATTCAAAGAAAACTCTCGAAAGTGTGTTGAAAAAAGCTTTGGTGTATGCGAGAATGAGTCCTGACGAAAAGGCACTCTTAGTGAAGTCACTGAGGGATTATCACCAAGTCATGGTTGGAATGTGTGGTGACGGTGCGAATGATTGCGCTGCGCTCAAGGCTGCAAATGTTGGAATCTCCCTCAGCGAAGCCGAAGCATCAATAGCTGCTCCCTTCACATCAAAAACTCCGAATATTTCTTGCGTTTTTGAACTGTTTCGGTAATTTTTCCTTCCTTTCTTTCTAAACTTTTCTGTGATTATTGTCATGGGATCTAGATATGGAAGAGCTTCGCTTGCAACGAGTATCCAAATATTCAAATTCATGGCTATGTATTCAGTCATCGAGTTTGTGAGCACAGTTGCGACCTACTACATCAATGTCTATTATCAAAATAACGCCTATTATTACATCGATGGGCTTCTTGTGCTCGTGCTTTCATTCACTATGAGTTTCGCTGACGCTTACCCCAAACTGACTATTTATCAGCCAACAGATCGTTTGCTCTCATTTCCTATCCTCGTTTCTTTTATAGGGTTATCAATAATCCAAACAGTCTTTCAGGTAATATACTATTGCTCAAACTTTTTAGAGCTTGATGGAACTAACTACTAGGTTTTTACTCTGCATCACGTGATGACTGCAAGTTGGTATCATCCATGCGAAAAGTTAAGGGATACTGGGGCTGCTTGCCAGGAGAATACAGTAATTACGCTATAGTTGCTAAAATGTTTAACCCTCCTATTTTAGAGTCTGTTCATGGTTTCAATTCCTCAATATGTTGCTGTTGCTTTAGCGGTGAATATAGGCAAACCGTTCAGAGCACCTAGCTTCGAGAACAGATGGTTTTTGTTTGCACTTATAACTCTTTCACTGACAAACTTGGGAGTTATGATAACTAGCAATAAAAAACTTCTCAGTTTCATCGATATGGATCTCATGCCGGAACCATTTATGAAATTTGTGGTGGTGATGAGTATAATAAACACAATGGTAACTCTGGCTTGGGAGTGGGTTGCTGTACCTTTCATATCAAGACTGGGCAGAAAGCGCTCTGGTATGGCTATTAGTTAGAATAATACATCTTTTTAGTTGATTTTATATGAATTCTCCTTGGTATTGTGATAAAAGTAGTCGCCGCTGCACATCAATACAATAAATAATTTGTGCACAAAGAAAAAAGAAATCAGCCCAACAAAGAAATATTTTACATTTTGATAGATTTTAAGCTCAAACTGAAAGATTTTTAGAAAATGAAAGGGTTCATTACTTATGATTCCATTTTTTTTTATATATGAAATTTATTTAAAACAAGAGCGTCTTTTAGAAGAACCCCTAGTTTATACTTTCAATAGAGCACAATTAACTAATACATAAACGGTTCTAGGTTCCGGTTGAAATAAACTGTCGAGAATGAAGTAAGTAAAGAAGTGAAATAATTTAGTACCCATGACCATATGTACATTCCTTTAGTGAAAGTTTTTTTTTCAGAGAAAATACTCAATCAAACGAGTTTAGACGGATGAGAAACTAGGTGTTAGTGAATTGTATTTAGATCAGTATAGGTTAGTGTACTTTTTCAATTTTCGCCTTGATCCAAGAGTCATTACTCATGAATAGAGATCATACATTTACAGAGCATTATTAAATATTTTTTGTGAATGAATTATGATACTGAAATTAGATGAGATTAACTATCCTCTTCGAAGGTTAATATATTTTCTTTTTGCTGCAATAATATCTGCAAATTGAGGTTTCTCAAGGGGATTTTGATTATTAAAGTATCAAAATTGCTCTTCCTCTCTTGATAGCCAATTATGAGTCTTTGTTTACCATAAAGAAATGATGCTTTTACCGAAATCGAAAATTTTTTTAGAGCTGTACATACCATAATACTTACAATTGCTTGATTATTGCATTACAAAAACCCTCTGAGCTTGCTTCTTATTTTGAGTCTAAACTATTCCAAATAGGAAATGGAATAGTATATTAATTAAATATCGTTTTTGATTTTTTTATTATAAACTTATGAATCAAATGCTGAGAACTAGATGCATTTTAATCAGCGAAAAAACCAAAAAATCGAACTTCGACATCAACTTCCAAATTTACAATCGGAAATCTTTTTGCTTTTTTGGTAAATAAACTTCTGCTTCGTCTCTAAGCAACAACATGCTTATCTATTTTAAGGTGTTTTCTACTCATAAATATCGGTACTTCGACAATCTATCTGAATGTATTAGGCAAATCTATGTTGGTTCGAGCCATTAACTGTGCCTTGACTCACTAACCACTTATGAGAGAGAGAAAAAAAAAAATTCTGGTGAGCTGAGGAATCTCAAAATCAGCACGAGTAATTCTATTTGAGAGCTGCTTAAATATTTTGAATAATCATACAGAAGAGGACACACCACACTGTCATTGTTGATTGTAAGTACTAATCGCGATGAGTATGGGGAAAAATTTGATTTATTGTCTTGCAGTTTTAGTCATACGTTCTCAAAGAGAGATTTTATTGCAAGAATTTAAAGATTTGATAGAATAAAGAAGATTTAACATAGCCTGAAATGTTTGACAATAACAGCGAAGAAGCAAAATTAACAAGTTACCAACTCAATGCGTGGATGTACTTTTTTACCATTATGACCTCAACAAATAGATTTGGAAGAACAGAAAGCACCATCGCTTCAAATCGAAAATCCAAAGGTACATCCAATTAGTATATTTAACCCTAAAAATGTTCGCATTTTTCTAGCACCACGAAAAACTGTTCTGTAAACTGCTCTTCATTGACAATATCGCTAATTCGTCCTTGCCTATTTTTGCTCTATCTACTCAAGATCTCAGTGTAATCAGCAATGAAGTAGATTTGTATTAAAAAAAAAAACTATCTAACACACACACTCTATGTGCTAGGTGAAAATCGAAGTTTGTGATCCAATTATAAAGCAAGAAACGCTAAAAAATTTTGTGTTATACACCGTTAAAGTACCTACTCACACCAATACCTACTATGCTTTCCATTTTAAATTCAGGGCCAAGATAAGAGTGGAAAGTTCGAGTGCAATAGAAGATATAGCGATTTTAAGGCACTAAGAGACGTTCTAATATCATGCTGGCCAGGGACCTTTATTCCTCCTATTCCTGAAAAAAAAAACCACTGTAAAAGCTCGTGGTTAATAAAAATTTAAAGAACATTTTGCAGGGAAATCTTGATCCTAGGTTTGTCGAAGAGCGAAGGAAGGTTCTCCAACAATTCCTCGAAGACTTAGTGAAGATTAATTATATTTATGAGTCGGGTAACCTTTTTTCTTTGATATAATATGTTTTGAGTCACTAAAAGAGGAGATGCAACAATTTTTAAAGTCTAAGGTTCAAGACGCTAAGAAGGTAAGTTTCCGTGTAAGTAATAAGTTTGATTTATCTGGCCAGACCCTGTTACTCTATGGAACAACGAAGCCAGAGCTGTTGCTACCTCGGATTGAAAAAACGTTTGCTCATCTAATCGAAGTCAATCTAATTCAAGACTCTCTCTCATATTTTCAGTAGAAACCCTTGGATAATGAAACGCTTCATAAAATAACAAGTTTCCATGCTTATCTCAAAAAAATGAAAGGCTTATTTGATGTAACAACTCCTTTTCATTTCCTTCCAAATATTTTTTGACATGAGACCTTTGAGCATCAAGCCTTAGAGCTAGTTCAGGCAAAGGATGCTTACTACTCACAAATAGGTACAATCTTTCTATCTGTAAGTATCCCTTATTGATTTTTAGTCGGGTTTCAGTCTCAGTTGATGCTGAATTACGAGAAAAATTGTCTGACAGAATACATGAACGAGGAGGAGGATGCCATGATATTTACAGGAGACATGAGGTGTTCTCTTGACTCGACTATGATAAAAATTGTAAGCTGCTATTTTTTGTGTTTTTCACTTGTAATAAGAGAAAAGACAGCAGCATTCCATCATTTGAGCTTGTGTATGAGATGATTCGCACTGAGAATAGAGATATAGATGTATTGCTGCATTGCTTTTCATTAATTTAGGTCTGTGATAAAATATCAGGCATTCCTTGAGCTATTTAAGCGAAGAGAGGACATTGACGCATATAAATCGAAATTGATAATTAAATCTCGGGACAAGAAAGATGAACTTGAACGCTTGAAGCTTGGAAAGATGTCCGTGAAATCATTATTTACAAGAAAATCAAAAGAAGAAGGTGTTGAAGATCTCAGAGCAGCAATAGAAGCTGTATGTTGGATTTATCTCTGAGTGAGATCTTAAAGTCTGATTAATAGAATGGGAAGGAGATAGAAGCAACAGAAAGGCTGAGAAATATCGCATCTGCAGTTATCGCTTATCAAGAAATTGATCGATTCAAAGTAGGGTTTCGTTGAATTCCTAGTGTGAAAAGTTTATAGGCTGCAAAAGCTGATAAATATTACAGAATTATAAAGGAATGTGCTGGAATGGAGTTACAGACAATAAAACATGTAAGACATCTGCTATGAAACTAATCAGCAATTGATGAGATTAGGTTGGTGCCTATTGGTACTCTGTACTGGAATCTCCGAAAATAGTCATGAAGTAATAAAATGTATTTACAGCCAGTCGAAATTTTTATGAGTGAGTTCAGATTGCCTAATTTTCAAAAAAGCAGAATGTTGCTATGTATGGGTACTTTTGTTCCGTGAAAGTCTTTTCAAAAATGAATAAATGGTATTACTATGGCCTTTTTAAGATTATTTCTTTTCCTTTTCTTTTCAGCCTGTTGTGTCTTAGTTTTCCTTCATTGAGTCCTTGGAAAACCAAAATATACCGCTAACGATTGATTCTAGGCCCTATGATTATCATGTGCATAACCATAAACAAGTTTTCCAAAATAAAACCTGTCTCTTGAGCCATTATCTCAAATCAGAAAAAGTGCATGTAAATTTTCGTTGTAAATAGTTCCTTTATGTTTGCTTCTGACGATGAGATACTTAGCCCCTTACATATTCTGCCTCCATGAAAAAGCCCCAGCAAAGTTGGCTGAGGACAGCGAGTTTTAAGTGAAAAATAGAGCCTAAAGCTTGAGAAAAGAGAGAGAGGGAGTGAAGAAAAGGGTCATTAATAGCTGCCCTATAGTTCATAATCGATAAGTATTCGGAATTTCAATGTCAATATTAGTTCTATCAATAGGTCTATCTCAAACAATGAAATTTGATGAAAATCATAGAAATTGCACCAAATTTTTATTAAGCCATTCTTAGATTAAGAAACTTCACACTCATCATAGGTCAGCTATAGACTCCAGTTTATTCTTCCAATCTCTGTTCATTATTTATTATTCTGTGGAACAAAAAATGAAAAGAAACATGAAACGATCATGACGATACAAATACAAAATACAACGATCATGGATAAATTAATGGTTGGAGGAGGGGGTAAAAAGAAGACTTGTAAGTCGGATATGGAACAATCCTAAGAAGAAACATAGAGTCTCCTGCAACAAGCACCAAAGCATGTGACTAGTCCTCTTAGGCTCCCATTCCAGAAAATTTGTTTAAAGGCTGTGTTTTGACCTATTGAAAATACGAATTCATTTAGCACGAAGATTTCTTTTCAACTATTTTTCGTATGGGATTCCTTTTCTTCTTGGAGCAATTAATCTCAACAAAAGAAAATTTAATTTGAGAGTACCCTAGTATCCATGAAAGAATTTTTGTCTAAGTCTCAGTTGCAACACTCTTCCATCCATTCCATTTGGTTTTCTTAACTAAGAACTCAATGTGATTATTTTTCCATCTGAGTTTCGTTAGAATTAAACATATAAATATCTCTCAACCCTAAGCGACGAAGGAACATTGATCCGAAAGACGATTGAACTTAGAAATGTTTACATGGGAGCTTTTCACCTAATTCTCCTTCGAAAACCTCAAAATATTGCTTTTTAGCAAATTTGATTGAATATTTCTATTTTTCCTCACTAAAACAAAAAAACGCTTTTTTTTTTTGAGAACTCAAAAACTTCAGGCACAATAGCTGTTTAAAATTTTGCCTAAAATCTAAACTCAAAAGAATTCTGTCTCATTAGATTGCTTGCTGTTTCTATTCCAACCATCAAGATCTTTTCTCATATTATCAAAAAAAAAACAAACAAACGTGTTTGCTTTCTTATCGTATTTCAATACAAATTAAAAAAAAAAAGAGATAAGAAACTATATTTATTCGCTTTATTTTCTTAGCTCTCGAAGTTTTTTTTCCTCTTCCTCACCTTTTGAGCCCCCGATGTACACTCTGGATGATACATTACAATGCTGATGCGTTAGAAGCAGATATGACAATAAATAAAAATTTTTTTCAAAAAATGATTCAGATTTTTTTCTCTTACTCTCTCTAAGCTCTAATACGGCACGAAAAAACTCTGAGGAATAGAGGCACTGTTTATTAAGAGGAAACATTTGAATCCGCTCTTTAGGAAGTATTTTTCATGACTTGAGAATCTATTCCTATAAATTTTGCCAATGTTTACTGAAAAAACCCTCCCGAGGTGTTCAAAATGCAATTAGATCACATTAATAAACTTCCTTGACTTCTAATTAAACACCTTTATATCAAGATCTTTACGATATCTTCTTTGCTAAGGTATTTTATCCTAACGCTCTATAACTGTATGAAAATATTTATCGACAGCGAATTATCAAGACTTGTTCTAAATGCAAAAATGAATTATCTTTTTAAGCTACTGTATATTTTCCTTTTAATAATTAAGCCTTAATTCTCTCTTTAAGGTGTCTTTTCTTATCCTCAATTAGTCAGAACACTCACACCAAATCACAATGAGTCTATTCAGATCAGATCGCATGGGGTATTACAACCTTGTGATGCCTCGTGAGAGCGCATGGGAAATTATGAATGAACTGGGAGAATTGTCTGCCCTTCAGTTTATCGATCTCAATGAGCACGAGCAGACACTCACTCGTCCTTATTCTAGTCATATCAAAAGGTGCGAAGAGCTGGAGCTTAAAATCCAATCCATCGAAACACACATGAGAAGATTTAACAAGACTGTCGATCGATGCGATAATCCAAAAGCATTTCTGAGAAGTCTTCGGGATTTTCTCTCGACTCGTACGAAAGCGGACGTCACATACCTTGAAGACCTCGAGACAGAACTAGAGGAAAAGCTCTCATCTCTCAATAGCCAGATCAAATACTACGACTCAGCCGTTGATGATTTTAATCGACTTGTCGAGAATATCCACGTCTTGGAAAAAACCATAACTTACTTCGGGCAGGACTCTGCTTTTCAAGGCCAGAACATCGGAGCTGAGGACGAAGAGTCAAAGGCAATTGACTACGTTTCAAACAAATCAATTAAATTCTGCTATCTTGCTGGTGTCATTGACCGCGCGGACTCTCAACGCTTCCGAAGAATGCTTTTCAGAGCCACTCTGGGTATGGTCTGGTCTACGTTAATTGACATCGAGCCTCAATTCGACAACCAAGGCCAAGCTTCCCGGGATAATTTGGTTGCAGGATCGACCGACGAAAAGATTGAGAAGACCGTATTTCTGATAGCTTATCCAGGTGGAGCCCAAGACGTTATCAAGCAACGACTGAACAAGATTGCAGACTCGTTCGGAGCTCACAAATATGGAATTCCTGAAGATCACGCCAGTTTCATAAAGAAGATTAACGATTTAAAAAGAGCTCGAGATGATGCAACAAGAGTTCTCGACGTTACCAGGAATCACATTGACATGATGCTTGAAACCTTTGCCCAGAAGAGTCGTGAGGATTGGTCGATGATCGAGTCGATGAGACTATTTATCCTGAAGGAGAAAGCGATCTATCACAACCTGAATATGCTGAAGCTCCAGAATACGATTTATCACGGAAAATGTTGGTGTCCTCTTGAATTCGAGCCTAAAGTGAGATCAGCCCTTGAAAATCTCCAAAAGAAAAAACCTTACATCGCTCAGGCAGAATTCCAAACTGCCAAGCGACCTGAAGACTCTCAACCACCAACTTTCTTCCGAACTAATGACTTCACTGCTCCCTTCCAAGAGATCGTTAATACATACGGTGTTCCAAGATATAGAGAAGTTAATCCTGGATTATTTACCATTGCTACTTTCCCTTTCTTGTTCGGAGTCATGTTCGGAGATATTGGTCACGGAGGTGTGATATTTTTGTTTGGATTGTATCTCTGCTTCAAGAAAGATGAACTTGAAAAAGCGAAAAGCCCATTCGCTGCGCTTTTACCTGCAAGATACCTCCTTGCGTTGATGGGATTCTTTGCATTCTATTGTGGGTTCATCTATAATGATTTCATGGCAATTCCCTTGAATCTTTTCGGAACATGCTATACGCATCAAGAAGGTGCACATCACTTAGTTAAAAAAGATCCAGATTGCGTGTATACTTTCGGTCTCGACCCAAAATGGTACGGAACAACGAATGAATTGACATTCTTTAATTCATTCAAGATGAAAATGGCCATTGTTTTGGGAGTCTCGCAAATGATGTTGGGAACAATGCTTAAGATGCTAAATGCAATCCATTTCCGCTCAGCTCTCGATTTCATTTTCGAATGGGTCCCTCAAATTCTGTTCCTTTCCAGCACATTCGGCTACATGGTTCTCTTGATCTTCTTCAAATGGGCCACCCCCTATGATGTTCCAGGAGGAATTCCTACAAGCGAAGCTCCAGCAATTATCAATATCTTCATTAAGTTCCTCCTCAGCGCTGGAGAATTTGATGTAGGAACTGACAAAGCTCCAATCAAGCCTCTTTACGGTGATGATGCTGGTGTTAAACAGAGTGAAACACAGTTTACTTTACTCATTATCGCCGTTATTTGCGTCCCAATGATGCTCCTCCCGAAACCTATAATTCTAGCAATGACCGCGAAAGCCCCTCCTCAACAACACCATCAATTACACGATGAAAGCTCTTCTCGAGTCGAAAAACCTGAAGGAGATATGAAGGCTCCTCTCCTCGGAGAATATTCAAAAAGAGATGTATTTGAGTCTTAATTCAAATTGTTCTAATTTTGCTTGGTATTTTTAGGAAGAAATTCACTATGTCAAGGAGGAGGAGCATAAAGACGTAGAGCCTTTCTCCATTGAACAGCCAGCACAGAGAGGAGAGCAAGTTCAGGAAGAAGCTCATCAAGGAGGCGGTGGTGGGCATGGCCACGGTCATGAAGGATTTGGTGACTTGTTTGTCCACCAACTTATTGAAACCATTGAATTTGTCTTGGGTAATTATCGAAAATAATATGCGGTGATGAGCTTCATGATCATTATTATCTAGGTTCTTTATCCCACACTGCGTCATACTTGCGTCTTTGGGCACTGTCTCTTGCACACTCCCAATTGGCTAAGGTCTTCTTCGATAACACTATCGGAGGCGCTATCAAAACTGGCAGTTTCTTGACAGTAATTTTGGAAAAACTTTTCAACATGATCCTTATCTCTCATACAAAGGCATTCATCGGATTCTACTTCTTTGTTCTGGTTACTTTCGGTGTCCTTCTCTGTATGGACTTGATGGAATGTTTCCTCCACGCACTTCGTCTTCATTGGTAATTAAGAGAATATTGGTTATCAATGTCTAAAAATACACTTTTTGTTTAGGGTCGAGTTCCAGAGCAAATTCTATAAAGCAGATGGAGTTCTCTTCGAGCCACTGTCCTTTGAAACAGCTCTTAAGGTCGAAGTGAAGCAATAATCGTTTCAAGAGAGAAGAAAGTGCATATATATAATGATTAATAAATGATAGTGATTGAAGAAATAATGAAATGAAAACTTTATACGATATTAATTGCTCAGACATATAGGTAGCCAAAAAAACTTCTCGTGAACAGTACCTAATTATTCAAATCTCTCTCTCTTCCATGAAACAAAAAACCACTTTGCACAGCAATACAAATTTGTGTTGAAAAATATGATGTCTTTTTATCATCTGCTCTCCAATATGTTCCTTTGAAATGAGGAACAACGTATAAAGCCATATACAACAAACACTTCGAGAAAGTGAAGAAAATTCTAAAAATTATCATCTGAACCTTGCAGGAAGTTAGTTCACTCAACTTGGAGAATTAATTTGAAATCTGAGAAAATAGAAATTTATATTAATGCAACTCATTTCCTGTTGATAAATTTATTTGTGTTTTAAAAACTATTAACACTTTTCGAAAACCATCATTACATTTATGAAAGACAGATTCCATTCCAAAAACGTTAATACTGTATTTTTCATTCCCAGCATCCCTTCAGCAACTGAAAAATACAAATGGTTATAGGACTACGATCACCAACTTCTTATAGAGGCAGTAAAAAAACATCCAAAAGACACAGACGATGCCCAAGTATTTTCAATTTCGCGAAACACACTTTCTAAACTTTGGAGCTTAGCGAATTTACGAAAAGATTAAGAATATAGAATTCTTTAAAGGACTATTTGACAGTCTTCCAGGAGACGACGAGTCATCCTTCCTTGAATTATCTAAAAATGTTAAGTACGAGGAAGTTGCGGCTTACAAGACTGTTTTTAAACAAGGAGATTCTAGCAACCAAAAATTCTATGTCATACTCTCTGGAATAGCAACTGTGGTTTCAAGAAAAAATTGGGATTCCTTTTTCCTTAAGGCAAACAGAGCAGATCGACGAGAAAGCTTTGCAAAGTTCGAAGCTGAGAGAGCATTTCGGAAAGCACAAAACAAAGCAGAAAATATTATGCTAACTAATTCAGGCTCTAAAGGTTTCGAGGCTAGTAATAATCCACAGTTTAGTCGTCAACAAACGATGAAACTCACTGGGGACGGCAGTATTACAGGTACCCGTGCAATTAAAATTGCTAATGTTCACCGAAATTAAATGACCTCACTCTTTTTTATTTTGTTGGTTAGAAAATCGATCTTTAATTACCTTGCGAAACGCTCAGTCAATCATAAAAGAAGGATATGAAGAGGCACAAAATGAATTGAGCGAAGAGGAAAAAGAAGCACGTTTTGCCTCAGTTATGAAGAAATATGGGCACTTCGTGAAGTATCTTACTGAAGGAGATAGCTTTGGCGACCTTGGTAATCATTTTATATCGTCTACAGTTATCAAAGTGGGTGTTTTCTATGAATCAGCTCTGCTGGAACCGAGTAGTGTTCGATCTGCCACTATTCTCTGCAAAACTTCCTGTGAATTTCTCACTCTTGACTCCGTGAACTATAACAATTTCGTTCGACAAACGAGAGACTTGAAAACCCAATTTCTTAATCAAATATTTCGGCTTGGTGACTCTGTGACTTCTTCAGTAATCAAGAATCTAATCTTCTACTCCTTTCAAGTAATTTGTTAACACAAAGCTTCTTACTAATGTTACTGGTGTAGACTGAGGGTTTTGCAGAATCAGAAATTATAACGGATGAAGGTGAGTCAGCAGAGAAAGCCAAGATTTATGTGCTTCAGACTGGTGAATGTGAAATTCAAAAGAGAGTGAATTTAGACATTAAGGACGTTCACGATCGTGCTCGCACGGTGTTTGCAAACTGCAAATGGATACCTATTTGCAAGATAGGTCCAAGAGCGATCATTGGTGAAGAGATACTAAATCAAAATGAAGATTTGAAATATTACTATCGCGTCATGGTATAGATTTTTTTATTCTCCAAGATTGGCAGACAATCTTTTATAACATAAACAAAGGCCGTTTCGAAGAAAGTATCAGTCCTCAGTGTCGATAAATCAGTTCTACGTACAAGTTTTCCATTCATTTACAAACAATTGAGAAACGTTTATGCTGAAAAAGAAGCTCAGAGGCTCAAAATCTTTGATAATCTCACTACAAAAGTACTTAAACCAACCGAAGCAGCCAATAAACGAGATTTCTTTATCAAATCAAATGCGCAATTAACACCACATATCAGAAAAGCTTCGATCAGCAATTTTTCCATGCGTAGTGACTCTGCTCAGAAAAACCGATCATATAGCGCCATAACCGTTGAGCAGGATGTGGAGCGCTTTAGGCATCAGACTCCCGGCAAGGATCATACCTCTGAGATAGCCCCTGAGTTTGGAAATTTGTTTATTACGACGAACAATTTCCAAACCGACAACCTTAAACTGGAGGATAAACCTTCTAAACGTGTTAACTGGACGCACAAAATCGCTATAGATGTTGCAAATACTTTGCCTCTTGACGAGAAAAATTTCTCGCCTAAGCGAGTAAAGCGTTCTGAACAATCTCAACATCCTACTGCATCTCCAAAAAACGGACATCCTCGCAAGTTTTCAAAAAACTCTGAGAAAAGCATTGCTGACGTTCAGCATCTTCATTCAAACGGAGAAAGTAGCCCGTTGTTAAAACAGACTCCCAAATTAACGTTAGCTTCGACTACTTTGGTAACACCCTCTCAAAGTCACAAAAAAGAAATTTGCATGCCTTACTTCAAATCGAACCAGCTTCTGGGTAAAATTTTTGGTGACGATTCAACTGTAGCGGACAAACTTCAAACTTTGCTGATAGAAACGCAAGAAGAAAACAACCAAACTCCTTTTTCAATAAGTGATCAACTTCGTAGAAAACCCTTGAGTAACAATACCTTTAATCAAGCAGCGCAAAAGAATATTGAAGATGTACTGCAGCGACGCCCACGTTCTATGAGTACTGCACAAAAAAAAAGAAATCAGCCTCTGCAAGACCAAAAAATTTTAAGAATGAAACCTTCCTCTGAGTTAGAGAAAGAAAAAAATCTCCTTTTGCAGAATAACCGGACTGAAATTGCCATTCAGCACAAGCTGGCATTCTTAGATCAAATCAAAATTTCTCGCGACTTGCAGGAGATTAGCCTTGAGGAGCAAAAGATCAATCTTTACACTGATGGAGAGAACAAATCAATTGAGAATGCTAAGCGACGAATCGGAGTTATGAACAATTGGAAGGAGGCGAGAAAATCGTCTTTGAAGCACTCTCATAGGTCACTGGACATTTTGTTATCACGTCTTAAGCCACGAGACCAATTCAGCAATGACAATAAAGCCCTGATCCAAAAGCTCTCTTTGGAGATGAAAGAGGTTCATTCTAATAGCCAAGTTAAATTGAACCTCGTCCCTGAAAGGATGAGCAGCTCCATACCAAACAAAATCAAAAAAGCTGAATTTTATATTCAAGGGGCGAGTTGTGGAAATTCGAAGAAGAGAGGCCTTGATAAAAGTACATCATTCTCGAATCAACATGATACAATGAAGAACATTCATTACTTTGCCATCACCAAGAGCTTAGTCCCAAGTGATCACACCTCTCATCTTATGGCTAAGGCTCGTCACAGAAGAAGTTTGTCTTCAAGTTTTATCAGAACAGCAGTTCCATCAACTCCGGTCGGCCGTTCTTCTCCGACAACAACATCGAGTAACTTTGTTAAAAATAGATTAACTTCTACAACAAATTTAAGTTGAGCTCATATCTATGCTTAATGTGGAAATTGTTACTTTTATGACTTTTTTTAATTTTGTGTGTATGAACATGCGAATTTTTTTTTCAATTTTAATTCTTAGAACCCTTTCCATCTACTAAGAATTGCTTGGTCTTTGAAGCAAACTTTGCTAATTATTAAATAGCATACAAAATTGCTTCAATTGTAGCATACATATGAACAACATCCATGAACGGAGAAAGGATTGCCATAAGTATAAATAAGTACAAATATGTTATAGATTAAGCTATTACATTAGCCAGGACGCTACCAACAAAACTTACATTATCTATTTTTTGGAAAAGAATCCCTATTGCATTACGCAGGAAATCTTTTCACTGCGCAAGGAAGTTGATACATTTCCAGGTAGCAAAAAAAAAACCCCAAAAAATAAATTGAAAAGTTTTTATCAGACCTTTTGGCCTGCTTTCCGTCCTTCTGCTTCCCTTAATGAAGCAATCAGCTCTCAGAGAGTCGGCTTGAAAATCTCTCTCGCTTTGGATCCGCAGGATTTTATCAATCATAGTTTGGATCTGGCCCTCTAGAGGTTCTGTTCGAATTTTCTTGAGGTACTCCGAAATACGTAACTTTCTCGTAATCAGAATTATCTATGGTATTTGCGCAAGAGTTTCCGCTTTCTGAAGTTTCTTTGATTTTTGACAAAGTAGATATCAATTCTTGCTAGAATTCGCTATTATATTTAAGAGGCCAAAATAGGTGTTACGCATTTGATGTAGTCTGAAGCTCGAAATAAATGTGAAATCTTCAATTTTTCCTTTGAGTTTCCAGTATTCGTCTCTAAGCAGGAATCGGAGATCTTGGTTACGGTCAAATCCATTCTGATAAATTGTTTTTTGGTCTGACTTTGGATTTCTAAACCAGGATTAGATTCTGTCGAGCAGAATGAATTGATTACCTTCCGAAGCGTAGTCAGACTCGTTATCTCTTGTTAGTTTCTTTACTACTGACCATTCATCGCTGCCCTTGTCAGAGACACTAACTAGCTGCTTCTTGCATTCACCATAATTATTATCTTCATCATCTTTTAAGTAATTTCTGATCATTGACATTACTTCGTTGTTGCTTTCATCTGCAACTCTGTCTCTAATTATTGATCAATCGTTTAATTCCTTGGTATTTGTTTTACACTATCTGCTGCAAAAATTCCATACCAACTGTTACTACGCTTTTCTTGAGAAGAGCTCCTTTGCTTTTTATCTTGTCTTCTACACTTTCATATTTCAATTTTTTATTCTTTTGCTCGGGTTCGTGTTCTTGCTCAAGTCTGCTTTTTTTCATTCTTGCTTTCTCTCGAGGATTTTTGCGGACGATCCTTTGTAGCAATTCACTAAAGAAAAATCATGATTATTTAACCTCAGAATTTTCACGATAATACCTTTTTCCTTCCAAAAAAAACGGATGGGAGTATGAAATGATCTCATTACTGATCCCAACTCTCCTCTTTTTGAAATTATACATATTCAGCTGCTCATAAAAAAAAACTGATTAGATTGAATCAAAATTGCATAAGTTACTTGTCTCACAAATGATGCGAAATTACGATGATTACAAAGAGTTGGAATTACGGTTTCTTGGAACTTTATCGGATCCAGAATAATAAACGATTTTCCATTGGAAGCCCAGCGAATCAACTCGTAATAGAGCTTTTGCTATATCATTTTCATAAGTTATTTTTCACTGTCTAACAATTACGTCAATAATAAAGTAGAGCTCTTCCATGAAGTGGCTGCGTCGTTTGTTGTCTTTAGAGGTTTCTATTTGGGGGACTTCGCAGAACAACTTGTTTGACATCTGAGAGATTGAGGATAGATTGGGTTAATTTGATTTTTAAATAATAATATGTCTGAATCCCATTGATAAAGGTATTTATTCAAATTCATCGCAAAAAGACACATTTGCTGGCATAACTCTACTACTGAAGTTAAATAAGCACTGTCGATTAATTTTTTGGTAAATCAAAAATTAAATGACACGATAAATCAGAACATTATTTTCACATTCAGGAAGTATTCACTAGTGCCTTAGTGACGATTCGGAGTCTCTGAATTATTAGCAGTAGGAAAATTTTTTGAGAGAGCTGATTGATGAATCTCTCCTGTATGTAAAGCCTGAGAGTGCTATTTGTGATCAGTCATGTTGATTGTCGCGAATATTATAATTAATCAAGAATTTTGACTTTCTTTATAGGGAGATAAAGATTTCTCAGAGTGTACTCTCCAAAAAGCGATTCATGTATGAAGATAATGAAATAAATATTGATCCAGCGTGATATTTAAGCAGACTTTTTATCACCAGCGAAGAATGGGCCCTTTGAGTTTCAGTTAAAGCACTACACTTGATCTTGCTTTTCTGTGCCGTTCATACATCCTACTTTTTATTCTGCCAAATCAGAATGGTCAGATCGTGTGAGAGAAAACCTCACGCACAGAAACAGCTACGCTGCTATGAAAATTCAATTAGCTTTTAATTTGAAATTTTGAGTTCCTTTCTTCTTCAAAATGAACAAACAGATCAAAATGGAGTCCTACACTTTTTGGACTCTCTTTGTTTTTGCCCTCCAGATTTGTGCATTGAGCCTTTTGACCCGTAATATTTTTCCGACAGTAACCAATGTTAATAACCAGGATTTAGGAATTGATTTATTTGATCGGAGTCAAAACTTTTCATCAGTGCGCTGAATTCTTCAGTATCAAAATAAAGTCAGTTCTGATTATTGTTCCAAATTAACCTACCAAGAAACAAACGTACCAGAAAAGGTCAGCGATCAATCGATCAATCAGTTCCATTAAGCAATGAACTGCTTTTGACCGCGATGCGCTTGCTATATTCGGACTGGTTTTAGATGAGAATCCTTCTCCAAAAGAATATGCTCCTCAAAACTCCTGGAACTAAAGTTAGAGACAATTTTCGACAATTTTTTTGTTTCTTCCGATCCTGCCTTAATCTCCGGTGCGTTATGATATGTGAAAATAGTCACTTCAGGATTAAGATTCTGACATATTTTTCCAGTGATTTTTTTGTTTTTTGTTACGGAAGTTGTTGTCCAGCTGAGATTTCAACTGAAGTAGAAAATTTTGTAAAGATGGCATAAATTATTCGAGGAAGGTTACTAAAAGTCGTATTTGTCTGTGATTTATTAGATAGTTTTATAGGGCAATCAATTCACTTAAATTTTTGGTAGATTTCTGATTTAAATTTTTAAAGGGGTTTCTCTAATAAATCAGCTATACTCAGGAAAGTCAAAATATTTATCGAAGTCAAAAAGTAAAAGAGCTCCTTGACTCGAAATTAATCTGAAGAACTATTGCGATTCTTGACAAAATCCTTTCCAATAGAATCTACGATGAGAGATTAATGACTCTATTCCAAAAAGATATGTCCAACCAAAGGCCAATTCAGAGGTTATTATCAGACTGGATTTCGAATCAAAGACAACTCATAAGGGAGTTTTAGATCGAATGGTTACATCAAGAAATAATCAGATATACGACCAGGGATGCAGATACGGTTCCAAACTACTTCATTAGGTCAAGATAATAGCCAGTTTAACTAGTTTAACTGAAAATCCAGGAGAGATTTGAAAACATTTAAAAATTGGTTTTTGTCACTCGATATCTCAAAATAAAAAAAATGATGATGACAAGCGAAATCGGAATATATCTGGTATGTGCTTAACTCCTTATGTCCGAAGACTATCAGCTTGCAAACCTTATTTGAATAGGTTCGTTCACTCTAATTATTGCTCTTTAAATAAAAATAAAATGAACCAGGAAGGAGGTAGTTGAATTAAGATGGATTTTGTTACTCTCTGTGAACCATCTCAAGAACTGGCTTCAACAAGAATTGACAGACGATCTGTCAGGGCAAGACAGTTCCCTAGTATATCTTTATCTCCGGTCAGAAGTAGGATAGCTCAGTCTTATTTTCAGAAATATTCAAAGAAAGATGCTTCTCTCCATATTAAGAACAATTCAACGAAGTTCTCTTTAATAGAGTCCCCTCAAAACCTTGTTTCTCAGTTCGCGGACACTAAAAGCTCATTGCAACCCTCACCAAATAGAAAGAGACGGAAAAATTTATCTGAATACAATAATCTAAACTTTCATACATCAGTGACAACTAAGATCAGCACAAAAACTTTTCAAACTTATCAACCAAAGTCCAGTTCTGTTAGCATGGAGAAAAAGCTGCAATACCTTGCAAAAACAGAGCAAAGTGATAGAGACAGCAGTCCCGGATGCAGCATTGGTCAGCAGAAAGTTCTTCTTTCTGAACTCACGAGCGAGCTAAGAAGGATGTGGCCGATGAGTGAAGATGGCAATGCAATGATAGGACAAGAAAATGCATTGGAGGAAAAGACAATAATGCTGAAAATGCGAATAGCAAAAAATAACTCTCTTCCCTCGCTTGAGATAAGCAATCGACTGAGAGATTTTCGAAGTAGAGCTGCTAAAGAGTATAGAGTAAAGCATCAAAATGAAAGAAATAATTCAACAAGATACCAGGAGGAAGCTCATAGCAAAAATATATTAAATCCTTTTCAAAGACTAGAGAAAAGTTTTGAACCCCTAACTCAGGAAGTTAATGAGAAGAGATTTTCGGCCACAAACATTTTTTTTTCAAAAGTATTACAAAGCAAGACAGCGCCCAAGTCGAACTCTCAGTCTTCATGTGCTCTGAAAGAGGCTGACCAGAACGGTTTCATGCAATATTCTCGGGATGGTAAAGCAACTCTTCCCAACAAAGTATTGATCCATGCGCAGGGTTCATTGGAGCCAACTAATTGTATTTTAATTTCAAAAACCGAAGCTATGCAGACCAGCCAGCAAATACCTTTGGGCACTGAAGGATGCTTCAGCAGAAAAGTCAAAGAGAAAATCATGGCAAAATTGCAAGCACCAAAGCTTATGTTCCTATCAGAGAAAAGTTCTCTCGGAAAAGTAAATAGGAAAGTCAAATCAGACCCCCCTCAAGCAGATATATCAGAAACTGCCAACAACAACACTCTCTCAAGCGAAGTTCAGGAATCAATGGTGAGAGACGAAAGAGAAACAGAAAACCAAGCAAGTGATGATCCTGGTAATACTGATGTGAGCGCTCAAACAGCCTCGGGAAGACAGAATAGTGTACTCTCGAGACGACAGATTGTAAAATCGCTCTCTAAAAAGAGCTTGACTACTCTGATGCAAGCTGAAAACGATTTGGATCAGGCTGAGAAAATTAGTTTCAAGCTCAAGGATGAGCGACTGTTTTGGCCTGAAAAACCTCGTGCTTACGCAGTCATGGTGAAAAAGTTCCAAAATATTGTGAGAAAAGTAATCACCTTAAAATTTAGATCAGAGGAGGTAATGCAGAACCTTGTTCAAGTGAATCTTATCTTTTTTTGCCAAATTAGTTATATGGGAGGAAAATAAGTAGCTCAGAGCCATTTGAGAGAGTGAACTCGAGGAAATTTATTCAGGCAGCCAAAGTCGGGGACTATCACACCATCAAACACCTTTTGAAGCGGGATAAATACCTTGTTTATGACTTCGATAATGTAAAAAAATCTTTTGTTTTAAGATGTTCTCCTTATTGGGGCCATTTATTAGATGCATATGACTGCGCTACATTGGGCAGTTAAGCGAGGGAATCTTCGCGTGACAAAATATTTGATACAACATCGTTCGGATGTGAACACAAAGGATCTTGTAAGGCTGAATGGAGAGATTATGAGATAATAATAATATAATATCTTGTTTGATAAACCAAGATTGGGAGAACTCCACTGTACTTCGCACTCAAATATAGCCAGCTCCCAGAAATGAGAGTAAAAATCGATTCAGTTTATTAGTCGAATTATTTTAGGAACTATTGCTCGCTAACGCAAGCCCTTGGTCTGAAGAGCAATTAAACTATGCATCATTGGTTGCGGACAATCCTAGTGCAAAAAGTTTGCTAAGTCGAGGAAGACAGGTAAACCCTATTCATTTACTGATAAAATTTTAAGAACGAATAAATAATAGCTGAATTTCATTATCACAATGTCTCCGCCTCAGTTCAAAAAAGCGTGCTGGGAGAAAAATAGCGAATTGCTTCTAGCCGATATAGATTATCAACAACCGTGGAGATAGCAAAAAGGTTTTTCTGCTTCAGTATTGCATCAAGCTAAATTTCTCTTAAAATACTTTAATCCTCAAAATACATAAGGATTTGGTATGGTCATGTCTGTAATACTTATTACATTGCATATTTTAGATAATAGCAAAAATATAAATTAACTCTTAAATATTTATTTGATTAATAGCTTAATAATTTTTTATTCGCGTCTCATCATACGTTTGTAATTTGGGTAAATGATCAATACGTGATGATCTCAGCAAATATGAGCAACTCCCAGTTGAGTTTTCAACAAACCAATAAAAATAATGAAAAGAAAGGAAATGAAGTACTAAGGTTAAAGAAAACGAAAGCATCTGCGCCTTCTCTTCTACCTGTCACTTATGAGGAAGTGCAAAAACACATAATGACAATGTCTTCGACCGAGGATAACAATGATGGAGACATTCAAGATCATTTTCAAAAACTTATTCTGAAGCAAATCGAACAGAAAAACCACAGGCGACACAAATCTGATATGGAAGAAAAAGTAGATGGACCACAAATGAAGAATATGCAGAAGAAAATAACATCCTTAATTAAGGATGCGAAGAAACGAATAGGATTCAAAAGGAGGGACAAAGAGACTTTGTTTCTCAAAAACATGGAGAAGTTTAAGGATTTGAATACCTACTTCGATGTATCAAGTTTAATGAAATCTGCGACTGATGAGACGCAGAATTTTCAGTGCTCTTCAATCAAAGAGGCCGGTGGCAAAAAAAGAATGACGATAAGTCAACCACCTCAAGTTAGCAGCTTCAAAACAGGTCCCGAAGATTCAAATTCTGAGCTAAATAAATTTAAGCAAAGCTCTTCTAAAGGAATGCTGCAGAGAACGCTAGCAGAGCATGCTCTTAAAACAGCAAAAGAAAAAAGTAAAATGATCTCGAGTATGAAAAACTATAATTCTCAAATCCCTCTCAGCCTCCAAGGTAGCAACAACAAAAAAGGCCGCTCCACTACTGTAAGCAGGAAAGCTTCATATTTTAGCTTGAACGACTCTTCTGTTTATGAAGAATTTGATCCCCAAAGGAATGTAGAAGAGAGAGAGGCAATACAGAAAGCTATCAAGGAAATCGATCTGGGGCTCGAGGAATATAAAAAGATGAGTTTAGATTCCCAAAAGACTCAATTGTTTGACTCTCTAATTGAGTGCTTAGAGCTATTCCGCGAAAATCAAAGTACTGAGAAATTCATTCTGGATGAATTTGATGACGAGATGCAAGCAAAGTTCTATAAATTATTGGAAGAAAGGTTGCGAAAGGTATTGTTGGAAGTTGAGCCAGGGATGCTAGACGCTGTCGATAAAAAAGATTTTGAGGAGTACTTGGAAAAAATGAAGAATAAGATGACAAATGGCCTCCACAAAGAAAAATTGGACACTGATGTTAAACTAGCAGAAGATCTCGCCAACTACAAAATGCGTTCTGAGAAGGTCATGAAACTGCTTAAAACAACCACAAATCGTATCTTAAAACAACAAATGCAAAAATCGATTGATGCAAGCGTGAAATTTTTCGATAACAAAAAAAAAGCGCAAGACTCTCGACTGGTGCACCAGCAAGATAATTTTGACAGCTATCTAATGAGATCGAAAGGGAAGCTCACTTTAACCACATTATTTAATTCAAAAACTTCTTCTGCCGTTGATTTCGCAGAGGATGCACAAAAAAAAATTCTGAGGAAACTCCCAAAAACTCCGCTTAGGATACAAATCCACCCGCCGACTTTACTCCCAAACAGTGACACTCCAAATGAAACCACACTATTAGAACAGACAGTAACTCCTACTCAAGAGAACCTGACCATAGATTCGAACCAAAAAAAAGAGACACATGAGACTTTGAAAACAAGTTTTTTTGAAGGAAGCGAGTTTTTGAATCCTCCAAGTCTGCTTCCTTCGTTAGCTAAAATAGTAATTGGTAAAGAGGAAAAAGTACAGCAGATGAGTCCGACATTAGAAGGGAAGCATCATGAGATTGACAGATCCTATCAACATTCTTTGAGTCCACCGAAAAATCAGAAAACAAAAAGCAAAGTTTTTTCAAGATCAGCTTGTCTGTCTAGTCCACAACTAAATTCGATGATCAACCTTGACGTAAGCAACGTTGGAAAAAAGTTTATGAGGTACAACGATAAGTTGATAGAAATTGCCAAAAAAAGTGAAAATGTCCAGAAAGCGATGCAAAGACAGATGAAAAGAATCGACTATCAAAATGATAAACTTGGAAATTTTTATGGAAAGAAATTCAGAGAGTACCAAGTGAAGCTTGAAAATCTTCCAACCAACCTTTTCAAAGAAAAGACTCATGACCGCTTGAACCAAAATAAACGACAAGAATTTGCAAATCGTATATCAAAAAATCTTCTTCATGCTATCCAAGACATCTAACAAGCATTTTATTGCTATTCCTTTGTTGTTGTTATTTTAATATGAGACAGATGTCTTATCTGATGGGCAGATTTTGCTAATAAATATAGTAATATCTTTTGATAAAATAGTTTTTGCAAGAGTGATTCTAAATGGAATTGTTTTCAATGATATATGTTGAAATCCTACGAAAAACTGCGAGTCAATATGATAGAAAAGTTTAGGACAACATTATCTCAAATCAAAAACTCGTTATTATTTCAATGACCTCGAGAACTAGACTTTTCGTTTGAAAGTTAATCAGACTCTCCTTCTCAAATTCTGATAGCCCATCTCAATGTTAGCACATCAAATGCACAGTTGATCCGTAATCAGCTAATCTTACACGAAATTATCAATTGATTGTCTTTTTTTTTTTACTGACCAAATCAATGTAGATATGTAGCGTTTGTTATTCGAAATAAAATTCCTAAGACATTTTCTAGCGATAGATTGCAAATTATGTAACTTTTTATAGGGATGCAATCAACTCGTCAATGTCATCAAACACAGTTTCTTTCTTGTGTGAAAATGTCTCATTGGCGCGAAGACCTTTGCTCGAGAGGGTTGCTCCTTCTTCATATTTCCAAATCTGTAGACTGATTTTGTTTGGATGATCATGCATGGTATCGTTATAAAATTGAATAGTGTCCTCCTTTGTAAAATTCTCTGCAACTTTAGCTAACTTCGATGAATGGTCAAAATCATAAGTCATCTGTAAAAGATGTGTAAGATAGATGCTGGCCTTGTCATAAAGCGTTATTGGAGGAACTGTAAGCATACTCAAAAATGCTTCTTTAATATTCTGGAAGCTTTCGTCAGAAAGATTCTGCAAATAATGATAAAATGCATGAATGAAATTCTCTATTTCTTCATCCAAGTCTTGTGGATTTTTCACAGGGCCTTCAATCTCTACGAAAAATCCAATCACATCTTTTGAAGGGAAGAAGTCTCCGTTCGCCACATATCCGAGTTGTCTCATATTTCTCAGCTCATCAAAAGCTTCATTTCTAAATTGATTTTTTAGCATCAACAAAAATGCTTCTGTTTTGTGAGTCCTAGGTCCCGTTTGATAGTAATTATAGATCTCATTGTCGTTGCTGTCAGAATTTTTGTTCCATTCTCTATAGACAGCGTAGGTTCCGTTCAAAAGCCGTGATAGGTCCTCTGGAATGTCGCTTTTATCAGAAAGCTCTAAATCGAATGCAGTGATTAATGATTCCAAATACTCTGTAGCGGCCTCCTGAAGAACATTTCCGATGACTAATCCCTCATAGAAGAACTTTTTTGTGCCGCCATATTTTTTCATCCATTGCGATTGCGTCACATCATCAATTGCGTTAGCGAGTTCTGTGCCTCCGTAATAATTCTGAGTGAGAATTTGATCTCGCAAATCTCTAACACGATATTCAGGATCAATGTTTTCTCCACTCGCGCTGTAGGCCGCTGACATTTGGTAGGAGCTAAATGAATCCTCAGCCACTTGCCCAAATGCCTCCAAAGCCTGAGCAAGAATGCCTATTGCTTCATCCATTTTATCAGAGAAACCTTCAACAAACATATAAGCGTGCCCTCTAGAGCAGCCAAAAGTCGTTTGAAAGTCGCCAGCAGCGAAATCGCTCAGATAGATGCCCGGAATATCCTGAATCATAGCGCAAAAAATCATGAATTGCGCATAGTTTTCAATGCTATCAACGGCATCAGGTGAATGTAGGATCAAGCTCACAACCAATCTTGGAACTAAATAAGAGCGATCTAGCTGATACCACATTGTGGAACCATCATTCAGAGTGACACTCTCAATCGAATTCAAAGCATCTGCTTTGTATTGGCTTTTACAAACAGAAAGGTCGGTATCATTGCAGATAAGTCTGAGATCGCTTGCGAGGAAATCCTCGATGTTGGGTAGAGTAAACTCCGGAGTTCCATATACCGCATTATCCAAATCTATTGAAGCACTGTCAGTTAGTGAGTCATAAAAGCTTTCAGGGATAGGTTGATAAGTATAAGTCGCGTTATAAAGGACAAGAAACTTGTCTAATTTTGCGAATGCGAGAGAATGTGTTGTCAATGAGGCGATGAAGTCAGGAGGATCAAGGAGCCTTCTCTTCGTTTTTCTCTTTGACGATTTTTTTTCAAGAAATTGTGATGCTGTTGCTGGAGCTTCGCTGGACTCTTCCTCTTCTTCGAGGGTTACATTAGCTGCCTTGAGAGGATCTCCGATCGTTCGAGGGTCTTCCGTTATTTCATCTAAAATGCTCGAATCCACAACGAAGGCGTCAGATGCGAGGATAATCACCATGTTTTCTGTGTTTATCTGATCAAATACCTTCCGCAATACTTTCTCGTCATATTGATTTAAGAGAGTGCTCTCAGTAAAAGCGTGGTTTAAACCAAACTCCGAAATATGTTGTGAAAGCGTTGAAGCCTTGTCCATTGGATACTGTGACTCAAAGTCTCCATAATCGAAGCTATTTCTTTTTGCCTGAGCGTAAGCATTATACACGTCTTCGTTGATGGCTTTTTCTTTCAGGAAATCGATGTATTCGAGGATAACTCTTACGATAAAATCCACGCGATAAAGTCCCATATAAGTGACTCCGACTTCAAACGCAACAATCGTAAAAAAGCTTGTGTTTTCCAACAATGTTGCTGATGCATAATATGCCATTCCAGTTGATCGCATATATGCGTTTAAACTTCCAGGTCCATCGTCATCAAATAAATAGGAAAGATATTGTATTGGGTTCACATCGAGATTTTCTCTTGCTGGTGGAAGTTGAAAAAAAACAAAGACTGTGTCCCCATCTTCTTCTCCAGCCAGAACCTGTGCATAAGTACCTAAGTTCTTGTTTAGTGGCATGGATAAATTCTGATAGAGGTTATTAGGAAGGTCCTCGTTTACAGGAATAGAGCTGAAATACTCTCTAACGGTTTCCTCCATAGCTTCGAGAGAATCGTTGCTGATCACTGTCATGGTCATTAGTTGTGGGCTATAATATTTTTTGTGCTGCTTTGATAATTCAGTGGAGAAATTTCTACCAGAAGCAGTGACGTTTTCGATAAGAGTCTGATAATTTCCCACAGAAAATTTGTTCGCTGGGCTATCATCATCATAAAGATCAAGAAGAACACCGTAAACTCGATAGAAGAGGGTATTATAGCTCAGCTGATATTCACTCTCGATAGCAAAGCTTTCTAACTGGCAGGTTGTGTATGGAAACAATGGGTATTGATACATATCAGCCAAGATTTTTAATGTAGCGTTGAGTGCATCCGTATTGACTTGGTAATTGGTATCAGTCACCTCACCGGTGGTAAATGCATTGGAAGCACCACCATTTTCAGCAAGCAAATCGTAAAAGTCATTAGTTCCTGGATAGTGCTTACTTCCCATCACAAGCGTGTGTTCAATGAAATGAGCAAGTCCCGGCATATAATCTGGGTCAGAGTATGATCCCATTCCAACTTCGATAGCGACACCAGCTAAAACCGCTTCCGCATCCGAAACCAACAGCACTTTCATGCCGTTGTCTAAGATAATTGCTTTGAATTCACTGTCCTCACTGGCAGGAGCGAGTATTTGGTCGGAGGGAAAGGATTTTTTGGAAATCGAGATGGCCGAGACCCCGTGAAAGAGGACGGCAAGCAGACATAGGGAATAGATTAGAGAGTTTCTCATGGGGGGTTTTGAAAATGTTTCAATCGAATTACGCTTTTAATCGAGCTACCGAAGTGGAAAACGACTACGTTGCTACGTTGATTTAACCGTTTTCAGTTTGCCAATAGCGTTTATAACATGAGTTAGGTCGCAAACCCAAGTAACTAAGCCATTATTGCTTGCTTAGCTGCTTGATCTCAGACAATTATTGTGACTTGGTATAACTCCTTATGATTTGTCAATTCAGAAATGCACAAATCAATAATACATGATGATTTTGTATTTTAATATGACTTCTTTTTCAAGTAACATAAGTAGATGAGAGACACTCTGAATGAGATAGCGAGCATTAGTCGTTATAAAAAAAATGTGGTTTTAGAGTGCAACAAAAAAAAAAGACTTTATAGCGAATCACGATACAAGAGATAGTACAATGTTATTATAAAAGCCGTTAACGAAATCAGAACGTATCGCTATCGCTATTGTGAAGAAATATCTAACAGTTGATGATAAAGTAGGGAAGAGTAACCTTTCAAAGGATTGTTTCTGAGACAGTTCTTCAACAAATGTACAGCGAAGGAGAAGCAGAAAACAAACGGGAACCCAATATATCTAACATAAGTAATAGAAAAGTATTTGAAATTAACCAGATTAGGTACATTCCTCGAAGAAATGAACCAAAAAAATTCTCAATACTCTTAGGACCGACTGTAATAAAAACTCAAAGATACTGAGAATCCGAGAAAATCGAGATACACAAAATAGCTTGCCAATCTAATAGCTCATAAGATTCAAAGAGAATAAAGAGATACCATGAAGTCAAGGGAATATAAGCATTTCAGAGTAGAGATGACGTTGTTAGAGATTTAATTTACAGCTCTTGAAGCTTTCGTTGAGAATTTCAAACAAGAAATAAATTCAGGGTAGTTTTTGTAAGTCATAGAATTTACATCGACTTAATAAATGGAGACAAAGCGGTTCAATGAATATCCAACGCACGATTTGAAAAGGTGAAGATTATTTGCCATGAATATAGGGACTGTGAGTCTGCTTTTTCAGACAAAAGCGGCTCTTAATTGCTTAATTTTAAATAATTAAAGAAACAACTGCAAGGTTGCGTAACCAGAATAAAGACACAAAGTTTGTCGAAGTAATTGCCTGGTGATAAGATCAATCACAAGACTCATAGAAAAGCCACATTTGAAAATGGGTAAAATTTGTTCGCGTATCGAGGAAGAGATATATGCTGAAGAAGGATCAAATATTCCAGCACCAGAGCATAGACGTACAGCAGATGATTGTGAGATGACTAAAAAAGAGGAACTCCTTGGATCGAGAGCAGAAGCAGAAGAAGTTGAAGGTTTAGACGCCAATGGCAATAGAATAGGAGGGCATATTAGAAGAAAATCCCATTATGAGGACAATACGATCCGGAAATCCCTAAACAAACCGAAAAACTGAGGCGAACTTCAAATTTGATCTTTGATATCTGATGCTACATCGAGTAAATAGAGGCAGTATCAGATTACGTGGTGATTGTTAGTTATCCTTCAAATTAATCCATCATTCTATTGGTAAAATCAACTTGGTTAATTTGAGACTTTGGCTATGAGTTTCTATATTGCTCGTTCATTGAACTTTTTTTCATATACTTTGCTTGTAACCAAGCAGCCTCTTGTAGTAGCCCTTGCTTTCTAACTGTTCTATTCCGAACCTTTTTTGAAATTTGAAAATTGAACAGGATACCTCAGATACGTTAGGGTTTGAAGAAAAACTTTGTCTGCCACATAAATGAAAAATCTCACTACAACAAAAAAAGATCGAAACACTAACAACTTCTTAGCTTCAGCGATCTTTAGTCAGATTTTTGAATTTATTTCCAAATAAAGAGACTCGATTAAACTCAACCTAGACTAGATCGATAATTTAGCTCAAGATTGATAAAGAAAATTTGCTGAAGTAACGTGACTCCCATATGTTATTTCGATCTCATTAAAGACGTTTGCGAGCGCATCTTGTTGGAGGTACTGTTATCAAATATAGGTCCCTAATTAAATCTCTCTAACAGATATAATTTTTTCTCTACTGAGTGCCTTCTTTTGTTTCTTTGAGATTTTTCTTGGTTTGGCGAATTTTTGAGAGTTTTGTTTCATATACAAAATAAAATTGAGTAGTAGCCTCGTAAAAGTTAAATGTCTTTGGATTCTTTGTCCATGATGGAATGTTTGGCCTCATACAGGCCCTGGGCAATTGGCAAATAAACTTCAATTGTAATAACTAGATCTATGAAATTGTGCTATGCGGGTATTTTTTTTTTTTGGTTGTCTTGCTTAAGAGAGGCATAATTAGGTTTTTTGGTTGTGAATACCGATTCTCTTATGATGAATTCTTATAGAAGCTTCAATGCAGTGGCACACACTAAAAGCCTATTCGACAACAAATCTTTCTCTGAAGACACCACAGATTATTTTATAGCAATATATTTGAAGAAAAACTCTCAAGAAGCCGAACTTTCTCTTCTTCTACTTTTTGAATAGTCATTTGCGAACTCAGACAATGCACGACCACCCTCCCGTTAAAATATTTAACTAAGACCCAACTTTTCCCGCTTTTTAGCACAGTCATCAGCTGCTGGGATTCTTTGTCCTCTCGCGAAATAAAACCTTGTACGGTTTCGAGGATTAGGCGATAAGTTATGTTGTCGATATGTTTCAAGAAAGAATAGCTCGTCCTGTAAGAAAAACTCACTGTATTATAGTAGCTCATCCGACTAGTTTCTTCTTTTGAATAGAGCTTCTCAACCTGTTTGCTGAGATTGTTTGACAGCTTTCCGAGATTTTTATTCACGTTCGCTTTCAGTTGCTGAAGCTTTTCCGAAGTCAGCTCTTTTTCATTATCAAATGCCATCACAATTGTCACTCCAGCAATATTATATATTGACAATTTATAGTTTTTCATGTTATTGCCGTCTTCTTTCAACCAAATGTTTGGAGTATAGAGCTCAAAAGACTCGTTGATCTTTTTCATACGATCTGAAATTATTCCTTCATTTCCGTAGTTATTCGAAGCTTGCGAATTCTCATCGCCTGTAAAATCTTCTACCAGCCCATACAAGAAACCGCCTTCTCCTTTGAGGTAATTACAATGTCCATAGCTCAACATCATATTCATTCTCGAAAACCTATCTGTTTTGTAAAGGTCAATCTCGGTCACATTGCTATTCACATATAAATAGTCGTAGATCAGTTGAGTTGTGTGATGATCGAATGTAGAATAGATGTAATACCCATTGTAAAAGAAGCAAAAGTGTCGAAGGTTTAATTCCACAGAGGAAACGACACTCATCAAATGATGTATTGCGAGGAAACTTCGTTTTTCGATAGGTGCATAATTCAATACTCGTGTCTGGTATTTAAACAGATTTAGCTGGGAATCTGGTTTGGAATTCAGTTTCTTGTACTGCTGGATAAAATCTTCAAAGATAATTGGGAATAACTCTGTGACACCATTCTCGTCCACATATGAGGAGACTTTTCCATAGAAGAGTGTTAACATATCAACAAAATGATCCAGGAACTGCTCTGCGAGGCTCAAATTAATATTGGACTTCTCATTTTGAAAGACTCCTTCATTCAAATACGTCCCTGACGTAGGATTGGATCTATACGAAATGCTTTTCGAGAGGTTATTGATACCAATGCAGAGCCAAAGTGACTCTTCAAAATTTTTTGCGATATATGAATGATTATCCAAGTTAATGAGGGTTGCCTTTTGCTGTTTCTTCTTTGGGGAGAAAGGGGAGAAGAAAGTTACAGTTCCTTCAATTAGTCCTACGAAGTTCCTCTTAGCTTCGATGTGCCGATCTGCAGGATGATAATACAATAACTTCGCATCTTGAATGTCACTCTCAAGTGGCTTGGGTACTTTGGGCTTCCTTTCAGGGTCAAAAAGCATCACCGAGTCAATCGAGAAATCCAGCGCATACAAATCAGGGTTAAAGTTATCTGGGAACAACATGAGAGGTAACTTAATTTTGCTTTTTTATTTGGTCGGATAGAGAAGTTTTAATCAAGGAGAGAGCATATCTCTTAGCTTAAGGCTCTATATATAACATGAGTTTTGAACCCAGAGTCAATTGCGTTGGATATAACGAAACTCGTTGTCAGAATGGACATTTCCTGTAAAACAGGAAATGAAAAAGCTTTGCATTATTTCGAAGAAAGCATACGCATACATCAAAGTGCAGAGACCATACTGAAATGACTTGGTTTAAGATTCTAATAGTGGAACATTCTAAAAACTTCGCCCTAAAGCTTTGGTTGTTATCATTCAACAACTGATTTTAACAAAAAATTCTCGTTTTTCAAAAATCCAAATTGAAAAAATCTTTGAAGTAGACAATTGACCTCGATGTCCAGAGATACGAAGAAAGCTGCCCGAAAGAACTTTCTCTTGTGGACTCTGATAATTCTGTAAAATGTAAACGAACGCCAAAAAAAGAATGCCCTCAATGCTTGATTAGTGCATTTGTTTCGAGTTGACTACTCTTTATATCCGAGGTGATTGCCCTTGCCTATTCAAGCCAACAATTATTTTCTTGAATAGTGCCGAGAAGTTATTAATGGCTCTGTCATAGCCATGAGTAAGCAGGTCTGTAAATGCTTCATTTTGGGAGAGGTTCTAAGTAACAGCAGGAGCATCTCTAGGGACCTCCATGCCTCTAATGATAATTTCGACAGCAACACATAGGTTATTTTCCTTCTCGCTTTTGTTCATATATTCTATTATGATATTGATGAGACGAATTTTAATGTTATTCTTCAATGTTTTTCCACTGTAACAATTGAATCGCAAATTCTTTCAAAGATTTTTT